>Ga0307509_10000010_pt1 | contig 307427 bp, 236 predicted proteins | sample 10_EM_MG_FD_202245 | JGI IMG/M metagenome (GOLD analysis project Ga0307509, IMG submission 202245) | Populus trichocarpa ectomycorrhiza microbial communities from riparian zone in the Pacific Northwest, United States - 10_EM | ecosystem: Host-associated > Plants > Roots > Unclassified... | reverse complement strand
GGCTTCGCCTTGCGGTCCTGCCGGGCGTACCCGAAGTACGGGATGATCGCGACGATGCTCCCGGCCGACGCGCGCTTGAGCGCGTCGATCATGATCAGGAGCTCCATCAGCGCCTGGTTCGGCGGTGAGCAGGTCGGCTGCACGACGAAGCAGTTGACGCCGCGCACGTTCTCGCCGACCTCGACGTAGATCTCGCCATCGGAGAAGTGCGTTACATCCGCGCGGCCAAGCGGAATCTCAACGAACTTGCAGACTTCGTCTGCGAGTGCGCGATTCGAGTTGCCCGTGAAGATCGATAACGATTTCAACACCGCGGTGAACCGGTCAGGACGGCGATTTACCAGTCGCAGGGGCTTGGCGTCAAGGGTCCGACCGAGGACGGACCTGTATCCACTCTCTCGGCGCTCTCCGGGCACCTCTGGGCAGCTCTCGGCAGAATGATTCTGATTCTGGTTCGAGACGGGCGAGCACCGTCGGGAACGAGCGCGAGAAGCGCTCGCTTTGAGGCTAACGCCGCAAGATCATGTAGGTGAAGGGATCCGAAGTCCGAGGGAGCGCGCGCGACCGAGCAGCGCTTCGACGGCCTGCGGCGCCAGATCTGCTGCCTCCTCGATCAGCATCACCGGGACGCCGTCGTGGACCGGATAGCGCAGCCGCGAGTCTGGGCACAGCAGAAACCCGTCCGCCTCGTCGCGATCGGCTTCTCCGCGCGGGAAGTAGATCAGCGGCTGCTTCGATTTCGGGCACACCAGGACCTCGAGGAGCTCGTTGGGCAGCACGCGGATCTTCGTACCACGGCGCGCGGGTCCGACGCGCAGGTGCATCCGAAAACGCCGGAAGCGCCGAAAACAAAAACGGCGCCGACGGGCGGCGCCTGAGGGGTGATCGATGGGGTGATCGATGGGGTGATCGATAGGCTGATCCGGGTGCGCCCCGGAGACGCTTCGACTACTGGGTCAGTGCGCTCAGCAGCTTGAACTCGACGCGGCGGTTCTTCGCGCGCGCGGCGTTCAGCTTGCCACCGGTCAGACCCTTCGGATCCTCGACGGGAACCGTGTCGCCGTAGCCCTTTGAGGTCACGCGGCCGGCGTCGATGCCCTTGTTCACGAAGTACGCCTTCACCGAGTCGGCGCGGGCTTGCGACAGCGCGAGGTTGTCCGCGTACTTGCCGCCGCCCTTGAGCGGCTGATCGTCGCTGTGGCCCTGGATCTCGAGCTTCAGGTCGCCGAACTCCTTGAGCACGGCAACCGCCTTGTCGAGCGTCGCGCTCGAGTTGGGCAGCAGCGCTGCATCGCTGACCTTGAAGTTGATGCCCTGGATCGCACCGGTGAACTGCTTGAGCTTTGCCGGGATCTCATCCGGGCAGCCGTCCTCGTCCTGGAACCCATTCTTGGTCTCGGGCTCGGTCGGGCACTTGTCGGTGGCATCGGGGACGCCGTCGTTGTCGTTGTCCGGATCGGGGCAACCGTCGTCGTCCTGGAAGCCGTCCTTGTCCTCGGGCTCGTTCGGGCACTTGTCAGCCGCGTCGGGGATGCCGTCGCCGTCGTTGTCCGGGTCGGGGCAGCCGTCGTCGTCCTGGAAGCCGTCCTTGTCCTCGGGCTCGTTGGGGCACTTGTCGGCCGTATCGGGGATGCCGTCGCCGTCGTTGTCCGGGTCGGGGCAGCCGTCGTCGTCCTGGAAGCCGTCCTTGTCCTCGGCCTCGTTCGGGCACTTGTCGGCATCGCCGAGGATGCCGTCCTTGTCGGGATCGTTGTCGACCTTGGGCTCGACCTTGACGGCCTTGGGCCGGCCGAACTCCCGGTAGATCGAGAGCAGCGCTTCGAAGTCGGTCGTCACGCTGTCGCTCTTGCTGCTCGGCGGGAACAGCAGGCGCACATCGCCGCGAATCCCCCAGCCGTTGTCGACCCGGAACTTCGCGCCGACGCCGGCGTAGAACACGATGTCGGTGTCCTTTCCGAGATCCGCGTCGTTCTTCGAGCCGCCGTTGTCGACGACCTGGAACGCGCCGCCGCCGACGAGCACGAACGGGATGAACCGGTTGGGCTCGTTCGCGCGAAACTGCGCGACCAGGTTCGCGCGGTACGTGAGCGTCCAGACGTCGAACACGGTCTTGCGAGCCTCGCTCGGGATCACCCCGAACTCGCCTTCGATCCCGAACATCTCGGTGAAGAAGAACCCTGCCCGCAGGCCGAACAAGGCCGAGTTACGGATCGAGTCCGCGCCTTTCACGTCGCCGACGCCGAGCTCATTGACCGACGAGAACAAGTGGAGGCCGGCGGTTCCACCGATCTCGACGTTGGCGGATGTAACACCTGTCGAGGCCACGATCGCGCCCGCAGCCAGTGCGGCAACAACGGTAGGTCGAAGCGAGCGATTCATATAAGTGAGGATCCTTTGGTTCGTTCCGGTCGCTCCACAGCGGAGCACGACCTGTTCGCGGGTGGGTCGTCAGCGTTCTTAACCGCTTGCCGGATCGGATTCCAGTATCTGCGGCAACTTAGTTCAGATGATGCAATCGCCTGTCAGCCGCGCGACCGGCCCGCGAAGAACTCGGTAGATACCCGTAATGATTCAGGGATCCTCTCGCGGCGTGCCTGGACGACGCTCCGCGTTACAGAGTACCGCAGGGGGAGTTTGTCCGGAGCTGAGAGGTTTCGGGGCAGGTAAAGTGTCGCACACGCGGGTCCTCCCCCTGCTTTTCCGAACAATTCAAATAACGGGACACGGTGCGTCAAAAGCCCGAGTCGCTCGAGCTGGTCCACGAAGCCAGGCGAAACACCGTCGGGAACCAGGACACCGTCGCCGACTTGTCGGGAGTTTCCGGCGTACTGCTCGACGGCATCGTGCGACGCGATCGCCACGATCCGATCCGCGCCGATCCTCGTCGCGACGAGATCGGCGCTTTCGCCATAGAGCCCACCTCGGTAGTGCACGAGCACGGGTGGGCTCGTCGTCGGCCGCGCACCGAAGTGCACGGTGTCGCCGTGGAAGTGCGGGTAGACCAGCTCGGCGTAGATCCGCGCGGCGTCCGGCACACCGGCGAAGTCCGCGGCGAACGCGACGCCGGCGCGCGAGCTGCGCGAGCTCTTTGGCGTGGTGGCGTGATCATAGTGGCCGGGAACTGCATAGGTGAGCACGACCTGCTCACCGACGGTGGCGACGTCTGCCATGCCCTCCCAGCGATGAGGATTGTCGGCGAGCTCGAGGGTGAGGCCGGCGGCGCCGGCTAGCTCGCCTAGCAGTCGGCGGTAGTACGCCGCCTCGGCGCGCCGGTGGTCGAGCATGTTCGGCATCACGCCGCGCAACGCGCCCTCCTGCACGGTGACCCACGGCCCATTCGCCGCAAACACCCGCCCGGTCATGACCTCGTCGATCTGGCCGAGCGTCTCGCGCGAGCCACGGGGATGGATCGCCCCGTCGCCATCGACCTCGAGGGGGCCGCGATCGAGGAACGGCTCGTCGGCCGCCTCGAGCTCGTACAGCGCGTCGCCGCCGCACGCCACGATCGCGTCGAGGATCGACAACCATTCGTCGTACGCGCGGCGCGGCGAGTACTCGAGGTGCGCGACCTCGCTCTTGTAGTTCGCGCCGGCTTTGTTGACCGTCGTGGGAACGGGCGGTCGTACGATCAGGAGCGTGCCGTAGACGTCGGGTAGCGGGCTCATCCCCCGGAGACTACCGGAAGCAGCTTGTGCGCACCGTGCCGGGTCGCGATCGCGCACACCGCGTCGATCCACGGCTGGGTCGCGTTGAGCGACGGCACGAGGATGAGCTCCTCGCCGCCGGCGGCCTTGAACTGCTCGCGCGCCCGGATCCCGATCTCCTCGACGGTCTCGAGACAATCGGCGACGAACGCTGGGCACATCACGGCGAGCCGCTTCGTCCCGGCCTTGCCCAGCCGGTCGAGCACGTGGTCGGTGTACGGCTCGATCCACGGCGTGCGACCGAGCCGGGACTGAAAACAGACGGTGTAGCGATCGGGGGTGAGCGCGAGCTGGCCGGCCAGCGATCGCGCGGTCGCGTACGACTGCGCTCGGTAGCAATTTGGGTTGCGCAGCTCGTCGCAGCACGACGCGCGCTGGAAGCACACGGTTCCGGTGGCATCGGTCTTGGTGATCTGGCGCACCGGTAGACCGTGAAACGAGAACAACACGTGGTCGGGCCGGAACTCGGCGAGCACCGGCGCGGCGACCTGGCCGAACGCCGAGACAAACCCCGGATCGTCGTAGAACGCGGGGACGAAGTCGAGCGCCGGGACATTCCAGCGCTCGCCGGCGAGCTCCATGACGCGGGCCTGGGCCGTCCCGGTCGACGACGACGCGTACTGCGGGAACAGCGGCAGCACCACGATGCGCTCGACGGAGGTCTTGGCGAACGCGTCGAGGGCGGTGGCCAGCGACGGCGTGCCATAGCGCATCGCCAGCTCGACGTGCCAGGCGTCACCGAGCTGCCGGCTGACCCCCGCCGCGAGGTCGCGCGAGTGATACATCAGGGGCGAGCCGCGCTTGGCGTCCCAGATCGTGGCATAGGCGCGCGCGGACGCGGCGGGCCGGCGCGGCAGGATGATCAGGTTGAGGAGCATCCATCGCCCGACCGCGCCGATGTCGAGCACGCGCGGGTCGCCGAGAAACTCCCGGAGGTAGCGGCGCACCGCGCTGGGGGTTGGCTCGTCGGGGGTGCCGAGGTTTATCAGGAGGAGTCCGGTACGCATGGCTGGCTTGGGACCGTGGTTCGACGATGCTGGACGGGGCGGGAGACGCGTGGCCGGACCGTCCGGTGTGAGGATCGACCACTACGCTGTTTTGCAGCGGTCGAGAACCGCGTTTGGGTAGAAAACAGGGCCGCCGGGCGGCGTGAACCCAAATGTCAAGGCGACCGCCAGGGTGCGCCTCGGGTTTCTGACAAGGGCCCGGAAGGACCGAGTTCGGGGGCATGTTTGGTCATCCAAGCCACCAAAAACTCTGATCTCGCATAATTGGCTTAATACGATTAATTCAAGGTACTTGAAAGATGATTTGGCCTTCCTGTTTGACCTCCTGAATGGGGGCTGCATTATCCGGGGGTCATGGCTGGGTACCCGGGAACGCCGCTGCCGAAGAAGCTTGGGATCAAGCCGGGCCACAAGGTCTGCTTGCTCAACGCGCCGGGCAGCTTCGAACGCCACCTGGAGCAGGACAACGTCCGGATCACCCATGACCTCCGGCTGCCGCCGGTCGATGTGGTGGTGCTGTTCGTGGACCGCATCGCGGACCTCGAGCGCCGGGTGGGCGACATCGTATCGCGCCTGCATCCAGAGGGCGGGTTCTGGGTCGCGTTCCGCACGTCCGGGCGCGGCTCGGACATCACGGAGGACGTGGTGTGCCGGATCGCACTTGCGGCCGGGATGGTGCACAACAAGGTCTGCGCGATCGACGCCTCGTGGTCTGGCGTGCGGCTGGTGATCCGCAACGACATTCGCGACGCGATCGCGTACCGCGTCCTGGCACCGCCGCCGCCGCTGTCCCGCCGGGTTCGCCGCCCCGCGGCGGCCGCCCGGATCGCGCGGTTGTCGACCAGCGGCGCCGGGTCCACGCTGCGCCGCGCCCGCGCTCGCTCCACGAAATAGGCGGGTTCCGCGGCCTCGAGGCAGCCCCGCGGCGCTCATGTTGCAATCTTGCACAATTTCGTGCGCGATCGCGATCACAAGTAGCCGCATCTAATACACAATTCTCGAGGCGGTAGGGTACGCTACACGCCATGTATCGACTAGTCCTTGTCGCGGTCGTCGCCTCGGCGGCCTGCGATCAGACCGACAATGATCGGCCGGCAACGGTCGAGTACATCACAGAAGCAATTCTTCAACCGAGCTGCAGCCAGTACGTCTGTCATTCGTCGTTCGCGCGGGTGAAGGGCTACGCATTCGATACCGTCGAGGAATCGAGGAAGTCGCTATCGCAGCTCGTCGTGGCGGGCGACGCCGAGGCGTCGCTGCTCAGCATCGTGCTGACGCGGAACGTCAAGCGCATGCCGTATGACTCGCCGCTTCCCAACAAGGACATCGAGCTGATCCAGACCTGGATCACCAGTGGCGCTCCCGGACTGGTGGCGCAATGACGCGGGCGCTTGCCGGCTCGACGCTGGCGACCGCGGTCGCCCTGGCGATCGCGCTGCTTGGCAGGACCGCCCACGCGTATCCGCAGTACCAGATGAGCCGCGACCAGACGTGCTCCGGATGCCACATCTCTCCCGCCGGTGGCGGCCTTCTCAAGGAGAACGGACTCGCGGTTGCGGAGGCCATGTCGAAGTGGGGGACGGCTCCGGAGTTCTTCTACGGCAAGATCCACACGCCGAGCTGGCTCACGCTCGGCGGCGATCTGCGCGGCGCGATGGGCTACGTGCAGACGCCCGAGCAGCTCCTGGCTGGCTTCCCGATGCAGATCGAGGCGAACGCCGACGCCGTTTTCGGCCATGGGTTCTCGCTGTATGTCACCGGCGGCGCCCGGTCGTCGCAGTACGGCAACGAGGCCGCGACCCACGCGTGGTCTCGCGAGCACTACTTGATGTGGCAGCAGAAGCCCGGCGAGGCGACCGGCCTGTTCGTGCGCGCCGGCCGGTTCATGCCGGTGTTCGGGCTGCGGATCGCCGAGCACCCGGCGTACACGCGCAAGTGGGGCGGCACTCCGCTCTACGCCGAGACCTACGGCCTCGCGGTCGAATACATCGCCCCGAAGTACGAGCTCCACGCCACCGGGTTCATCAAGGACCCGCTGCTCGACACGCCGGAGCACTCCGATGGCGGCGCGGCCGTCGGTGAATACCGGCTCACCGAGCGGTTCTCGGTGGGCGCCGAGGCGATGTACACCAAGTCGGACGACGACACCAAGATCCGCGGTGGCGCGCTCGCCAAGCTGTACCTGCCGTCGGCCGAGACGCTGCTGATGTTCGAGGGCCAGTTCCTGTACCAGAAGATCGAGCCGGCCGGCGCGCCGAACCAGATCGTCGCCTACCTCATGGCGTCGAAGTTCATCGGCGCCGCGTACATGGTCGACGTCGGGCTCGGCTACTTCAACGAGAACATCCGCATCACCCAGCTGGATCGCGAAGCCGCCGACCTCAACGTCCACTGGTTCGCCACATCGCACCTCGAGCTGATCGTCACCGGACGCTACGAGACGCTGGCGTTTGGATCGGGCGGCCCGAGCGCGGGCTATGCGCTGGTCCAGGGCCACTATCGGCTGTAGCGTCGGAGCTGCGGACTTACGCACCGCGTGATCGCGGTGTTGGCCGCTGGTTGCGCGTCGAGTGATTGCCGCCGTTCGTCGCCGTTTGGGCGTGATACGAATGCGCATGCACGGTCGGGTGTGCGGCGCGATGTGGATCGTCGCTGCGATGATTCCTGGGGGCGCGTTCGCCGAGCAAGCCGCCGCACCCGGTGCCGCACCGCCGGGCGAGCCCGCGCCGCCTACCGAGGCCGATCAACCGGCGGCCGACGTGGCTGGTTCGCCGGCGCCGGCAGCCTCGCCGCTGCCACCTGCCGCCCTGCGCGCCGATCCGCCGCGCCGGTTCACGTGGGAACCGTTTGGCTATCTGCGCCTGCAGTACCTTGTCGTGCAGAACGACCCCAACGTGGCGTTCGTCGGGCGAGACGACGGCTTCGAGCTCCAGAACGCGCGGCTGGGGGTTCGCGGTCAGCTCGATCAGCGGATCGCGTTCGTCGTCGCGCTCGATGGCGCGGTCGACGAGCGGCTGCAGGTCAACACCCCGGATGGCAAGCTGCGTGTCGGCCTGCGCGATGCGTTCGCGGACGTGCGGCTCGGCCCGCTGGTCGCGCGCGGCGGCTTGTCCCAGGCCTGGGTGGATCCAGAGGCGCTGGTCGCCGATACCGAGCGCGAGCTGGTCGATAACCCGATCGAGAGCCGCGGCATGCGTGCCACCGAGGGGTTCCAGACCTCCGGACTGACACCGGGGCGCTCGCTCGGTGCGGCGGTCCGGCTCGAGCCTGCGACGTCCGGGGGCACCGGCGGGAGCGGGAGTGGCATGGCGCTCGGCTTCGAGCTCGCCGTCCAGAACGGCGCGGACGAGCTCTCGTCGAACAACGACAACGACAAGCCGGCGATCTCGGCGGCCGTGCTGGCCCGGCTCCCGCACGATAGCTGGCTGATGGTGGCGGGCCGATACAATCCACGCACCGTCGGCGATCTGCCGTTTCGCCAGGACGAGAATGATCTGCAAGGCACCGCCGGCCTGCGGATCTGCGTGGGGCCGGTCGTGCTCGGCGGCGGCGCGATCGCGCAGCGAACGTCGTACCCGACGACCGGTGGGCCGTCGCAGACCGGGTTCGGTGGTCACGCGCAGGTCATGCTGAAGCTCCCGGTGACGCTGCCGCTCGAGGTCGGCTACCGGTTCGGGATCCTCGATCCGTCGAGCCTGATCACCACGGATCGCGTGATCGAGCACACCGCGGGGGCCGTGCTCGCCGTGCCACGCTACCGCATGCGCGTTCAGCTCCAGGTGACCCACGTCGTCGAGCAGGCGGCGCGCGAGCTGTCCAACGACCGCGCGCAGCTGGCAGCCGAGCTAGCGCTATGACGCGCGCCGTCCGTGGCGGCGGTGTCGGGCTCGGCGCGATCCTGGCGCTGGCGGGGCTGGCGGGCGGGTGTGGCGACGCCCCGGCCCACGCGCGGGCCCAGCGGATCGGCGCGCTCGACGAGACCATCGGGGGGCCGCACGCGATCGGCCGGGTCGGCGACTTCCTCCTCGAGAATGATCAGGTCCGCCTGGTGATCGCCGACACCGGGGTCGACGCCAGGACGCCGGCCAAGTCGACGTATGGCCGCGTCAACACCACGTTCGGCGGCACGCTGGTCGACGCCGATCTGCGGCGGCCGGGTGGCGGCGATGCGCGCGGCAACGACCAGCTCGCGGAGCTCTTGCCCGGCTTCGTATTCTCCGTGATAAACCCCACCAGCGTCACCGTCACCAAGGACGGCAGCGACGGCAACGCCGCCGAGGTCACGGTGACCGGCACGCCTTCAGATCTGCTGCAGGAGGTCTACCTGCTCGATACCGGCCTCGTCGGCACGACGAGCTTGGTGTTCACGCAGAGCTACCGGCTGGCGCCGGGCGCGCGCTATGTCGAGCTCAGGACCACGGTCAAGAACACCAGCGCGGGGCGGCATCCGTTCCCGTTCCTCGATCCGAGCGAGCTCCGCGACCTCGGGCTCGACATCCCCAACATCGAGAACCTCAAGCTCAGCGTGCCGATGGGCCAGCTGCCGCTGATGGGTGGTGAGCAGCAGCTGTTCGCCCCCGGCGCGGCCGGCTTCAACGTGCGGTTTGCGATCGAGGACAGCTATGACGCCGCCGGCGGATTTCCGGCGTTCCCCGGGCTCGTCATCGACTACCTGGCGAGCCGCGGTCACGGGGTGTCGTACGGCCTGACGGTGCCCAGCTCGCCCAGCAACTACGTGAACAGCTATGCGGACGGTTACCCCGGCCAGCGGATCACGCCGTACTCGCTGCTCGTGCCGTTCAACTACGCGGGCGTCGCCGGCATCTACATGGACCGGCCGCCCGCCGAGCTCGCGCCCCAGGAGGAGTTCACGTACACGTCGTACTTCGTGATCGGCAAGGGCGACGTCGCCTCGGTGCTCGACACGATCTACGAGCTGCATGGCGAGCCGACCGGCCGGTTCGGCGGCCGCGTGGTCGATCGCCAGACCTCGCAGCCGATCGCCGGAGCCAACGTGATCATCCTCGACGCCGGCGACCACGTCGTCGATCAGATCGAGACCGACACCGGCGGCAGCTTCCTCGCGCACCTCGCGCCTGGATCGTACAAGTACACCGCGATGTCCGATGATCGGCTGGCGACCGATCCGGTGGCGTTCACGGTGACCGAGGGCGCGTCGCTCGGCGTCCCGCCGATCGAGATGGCGCCGCCGGCGACGCTCGTGGTCTCGGCGATCGACGAGCTCGGCCGCCACGCGCCGGCAAAGATCCAGCTGGTCGGCCATGTTCCACCGGCCAACCAGGGCCAGGATCCGCGAACGTTTCTGTACTCGCTCGAGCGCGGCGAGCGCCAGCGGCCGACCCCATTCGACGGCAGCGACCGGTTCATCGAGGGCGCATGGTGGACGGCCGACGGCCGGCTGTCGGCGACGGTGCGGCCCGGGACCTACGATCTGATCGTCACGCGCGGCCCCGAGTACGAGATCACGCAGAAGACGATCGTGCTGCGGCCGGGGGCGTTCGACGCCGAGCAGGTGGCCCTGGTCCGTGCCTACGCGTCCGATGGCTGGGTCGCCGGTGACTTCCATATTCACGCGCAGCCATCGACCGATAGCGGCCTGCCGATCGCGCAGCGTGTGGCGAGCTGCGCTGCCGAGGGGCTCGAGGTCGCGATCTCGACCGACCACAACTACATCACCGACTATGCACCGGTGATCGCGGCATCGGGGCTCGATCCGTGGCTGCTCGGCGTGCCCGGGATGGAGCTGACCACGTTCGAGATGGGCCACTTCAACGGCTATCCGCTGCGCGTCGATCCCGGATCGACCCGCGGCGGCGAGTTTCTGTGGGCCGGGCAGCCGCCGCAGGCGCTGTTCGAGCAGCTCCGCGGGCTCGCCGTCGATCCGTCGCGCGCGATCGTCCAGGTCAACCATCCGCGCCAGCAGGTGCTCGGCTATTTCGCCCAGTTCTTCGTCGACCAGGCGACCGCGCAGCCGTATACGCCGACCGGTATCCTCGGGATCTTCGCACCCTATGGTGACGAGTTCAAACCGCAGAACTTCAGCCTCGATTTCGATGCGATCGAGCTGGTGACCGGGACGCGCAGCGAGGACGTCCACACGTTCCGCGCGCCCGATCCGTTGCCGCCCGGGCCATTTCCGGATCCGCAGCCCGTGCCCGGGCAGGTCGTCCTGGGGCCTGACGGCCGGCCGCAGTTTCCCGGGACCATCGAGACCTGGTTCACGATGCTCGATCACGGCCTCCGCGCGACCGGCATGGGGACCTCGGACAGCCACCATCTGCTGGGCGACGAGCCGGGTTATGCGCGTACGCTGCTCTACGTCGGCGCCGGCAAGGATGTGCCCGGTGGCTACACGCGCGACGACGTGATCGAGGCGATCCGCCAGCACCGCACGATCACGACGAACGCGCCGTTCCTCGAGATCACGATCGGCGACCACCGGGTCGGCGACACGGTGTCAGTACCGGGCGGCAGCGTCGACGTCGGGATCCGGGTGCGCACGCCGTCGTGGGCGAAGGTCGATCACCTGGTGGTCTATGCCAACAGCCAGGTCGTCGCTGACCAGGCGATCCCGGCGGGCCAGGCCACCGACTACCAGACCAGCGTCCACCTGAACCTCGTCGCCGACAGCTGGGTCGTCGCCGAGGTCACCGGGTCGGGCAACCTGTTCCCGGTCGTCTCGGCAATCGAGTTTCCGCCGCTCGACGCGACGGTGATCATCAAGGCGCTCGCAGTCGGGCTCGATCTGTCGTCGCTGCCGCTGACCTCCAAGCTGGCGCCGAGCCACGTCCACATCACGACGCCCTACGCGATCACCAACCCGATCTGGATCGACGTCGATGGCAACGGCTGGACGCCGCCGAAGCCGCCGCTGCCGCGCACGCCGGTGTCCGCGGACCCGGCGCCGGATGTGCGGGCCCGGTTCGACGCGCTGCCCGAGGTCTCGAGATGACCGGGCGTCTCGCTGTCCGGGAACGAGACAAAAGAGACACCGTCCCCATCAAGTGCTCGCAAATACAGCGGTCCGTTGTCCGGGGACGAGACAAAAGAGACACCGTCCCCCTCATGGCTACTGCACTAGCCATCTGGCTGGCGGGGACGCCTGCCTGGGGACATACGTTCCCGCCGGTGCACACCGTTGTGGTGCAGGTCGAGCGCTGTGAGGTGGCGCTCTTGATCGGCTACACCGCCGGCACGGGAGAGCCGACCGAGCGGATCGTGGCGCGGGCGGTCAGCCAGCCGAAAGCTCATATTCTTGGTGCGTTGCGCGACACGCTGGCGGCGTATGCGCTGGCGGGTTTCACGATCGCGGTGGACGGCGTGCCGGTGGTGGCGACGTCTGTCCGCGCCAAGATCGGGCTCGATGGCGGCGGAACGCGACCGATCGTGGTGGTGCTTGCGACGTTTTCGTTGCAAGGCGGTCGGCACCTGGTGATCGCGTCGCGGGACCCGCGTACCACGCGGATATCGTGGCAGGATCGAGGGAGCGGTCGCGTCGTTCGAGATCGTGCGCCCTCCGAGGGCCGGTGGTTCACCGGGATGGCCTCCTTCTTGCTGCCTCTGGCCGCGGCCACGGGAGGCTCTTCATGCGTACGCTCGCTACCTTCGGATTTGTCGCCGGCCTCGGCGGCCTCATCGGTGCGTTGACGGGATGCGCCGATCATCCCTACGAGCCGGATGTTTCGGTACTCGATCCGTACGCGCCGAAGGTCCACATCACCTCGCCTGGACGCGGCACGTTCGCCGGCGAGGTCGCGATGCTGGTGGTGACCGGGACCGCGAGCGATGACGCGCGCGTCGCGTCGGTGCAGGTCAATGGCATCGCGGCCGCGATCGCCGGCGACGGGACGTGGAGCGCGACGATTCCGGTCGGCATCGGCACCCAGCTGATCCAGGCGGTCGCCCGGGACGCCGACGGCAACGCGGGCAAGGAATCGCGCGCGGTGGTCGTGGGTCCGCTGCGGCCGATCGCGACCGCGGTGCCGCAGGCGATCACCGCGGCGATCTCGGCGCAGACATTCGAGGCGATCGGCACCGGCGTGGCCGGGTACGTCCGGACCGGCCAGCTCGCCGCGGCGATCGCGCCGAGTAATCCCGTGATCGATCTCGATGGCGGTCCCGAGTTGTTTGCGCAAGGCTCGGTGACCAGCGCGGCGGTCGGCGAGGCGACCTCGGTCGCGCTGACGCCTGGGCCCGGCGGGCTCGCGCTCGACGTCGAGCTCGATCGCGTGGTGGTCGGGATGCACCTCGACTACGCGGTGGCGTGGCTCGACGGCAGCCGCGACGTGACGATCGCCGCGAGCCACATCAAGGTCGCCGGAACGCTGCACGCCGGCATCGCCTCCGGGGGCGCGGGAGCTGGATTCGATGTCGCGCTGGTCGATCAGGACGTCCAGATCACCGGGCTCGACATCGATCTCGGCGGCGTGCCGGGCGCGGTCGTCGACCTCTTGCACCTCGACGCCGCGATCGCGCCGATCGTCGGGCTGGCGATCGAGAAGCTCGTCGTGCCGGTGCTGAACGATGCGCTCGCTGAGCTCAACGACGTCAACACCGTCGAGGTGCTGGGCACCCCGATCGACATCCAGGTGGCGCCGGCGCAGATCCGGTTCGACGCCAGCGGGGCGATCGTCGAGCTCGACACGTCGCTGCGCGCGCGCAGCGACACGGCCTCCCCAGGCTATGTCTACGTCGCCAACGAGCTGCCGGTGATGTCCACCGAGCGTGGCTTCGAGCTCGCGGTCGCGGACGACGCGGCGAACCAGCTGCTCGGCAGCTTCTGGGCCGCCGGGGGCATCGACCACACGTTCGACCTGACGACCGGGAGCTACGGCAGTCTCGGCCAGCTCTACGATCGCGTGGAGCTGTCGGCCAAGGTCCCGCCGTTCGTCGACGCGAGCGGCGGCTCGCTGAAGCTCACGATCGGCGATCTGGTGGCGACGTTCCGCAACGGCGACGCGGTGGCCACCCAGGTTGCGATCAACGCGGCGGTCGACGTCAAGGTCGTGACCGGGCCCGACGGGCTGCCGCGGCTCGATGTCGGTGCGCCGACGACGTATGTCGACGTGCTCGATGAGGGCGTCGACGGTTCGAACACGCTGTCGAACGCGCAGTTCGAGGCGATCACGTCGTTCGCGCTCGGCCGCGTGATCGCGGTCGGGTCGGGGCTGGTCGGCGCGGTTCCGCTGCCGTCATTCGGCGGTGTCGCCGTCCACGGCGTCGGGATCGCGGCTTCGGCCGGTTACCTGGTGGTGGGCGGCGACATCCAGTAGCGGGCACCGACCACAGCGTTTACAGCCACGCGGGGTCGCGCTACCGATCCCGGATGCCGTTCGTCCAGATCGCTGGATCGCCGCTACTGCCGGGGACGCACCCGATCGATCTATATTATCGCGATATCCGGCGCGATATCGGACTCCGCGCAGGGGTGCCACTGCTGGTGCTTCATGGCGGCTGGGGCTACGAGGTCTATCCGTTCGACGCGCAGATCGCGGCGCTGCCCGATCGCCGGTTGGTGATTCCGGATCGCACCGGCTATGGCAAGTCGCCCCGGGTGGCGGCGTTCCCGGCGCGGTTTCACGAGGCCGCGGCGATCGAGCACGAGGCCCTGCTCGACGTGCTCGGCATCGAGCGCTGCGCGATCTGGGGCCACAGCGACGGCGCGGTGATCGCCGCGATCATGGCGCTCCGGCGTCCCGACCGGGTCACCGCGGTGGTTCTCGAGGCGCTCCACGTCGAGCGCGCGAAGCCGCGGTCGCGCGAGTTCTTCTTGATGATGACCGATCACCCCGACGACGTCAGCCCGCGGATCGCGGCCAAGCTCGCCGGCGAGCATGGCGACGACTACTGGCGAACGCTGCTCGGCGCGGCTGGTCGCGTGTGGCTCGACATCGCGGCGACCCCCGAGCAAGATCTGTTCGACCATCGGCTCGGCGAGCTCGCGGTGCCGGCGCTGGTGCTCCACGGCGCCGACGATCCGCGGACCGAGCCGGGCGAGATCGATCGCGTCGCCCAGGACCTGCCCGGCGCGACGATCCACGTGATGCCTGGCGCCGGCCATTCCCCGCATAGCGAGCGCAACGCGAGCGCCGATGCGACGTCCGTCGCTGTGAGCTTCTTGCGCTCGCGCGCGTAGCGGGCACCGCCGTCATGCGTCGGTCACGGATGGGTCGCGAGCCGCGCACGCCTGAACGCACCCGACCGGCGTCAGTCACGGCCGCCGGGCCTGTGCTACGAATGACGACCGAATGCGACTGGCGCACTGTTCCGACCTCCACTTGCTGTCGCACGACGGCGCTCAGTGGCTCGATCTGGCGAACAAGCGCTGGATCGGCGCGATGAACCTGCTGTCGAATCGCAGCCGGCACTATCACGTCGAGGCATTCGACGACATGGTGCGCGATCTCAACGCGCTCGGCGTCGACCACGTGCTGTGCACCGGGGATGTCACCAACCTCGCGCTACGCCAGGAGTTCGCGTTCGCCCGGGGCAAGTTCGACAAGCTGGCCTTGGGCCCCGCCGGGGTCACGGTGATCCCCGGTAACCACGACGCCTACGTCGCCGAGGGCGTGCCGCTGTTCGCCGAGATGTTCGCCGCGTTTGCGACCTGCGATCCGGGCTGGGAATGGACCGCGGCCGACGCGGCGGTGGGCTCCGACGAGCCGGACGATCTGCGCTGGCCGATCGTGCGGATCCGCGGCGAGCTCGCGCTGATCGGCACCTCGACCAGCCGCGAGACCCCGTGGTTCACCGCCTATGGCCGACTCGGAGCAGGGCAGATCGCCCGCTTGAAGAAGCTGCTTCATGATCCGCGCCTCGCTGGGAAGGTACGCGTCGTTGCGATTCACCATCCGCCGGCTGGCAAGCGCGCAGAGAGCTGGATCCGCGGCCTGCGCGACCATGGCGAGCTCGCGGCGGTGATCGCCGAGGCCGGGGCCGATCTGATCCTCCACGGCCACGAGCATCGCGATATGACCGAGGCGCTGTTGGGACCGACGGGTCCGGTACCGGTTCGCGGAGTCGCCTCAGGCACGTATCTTCACAATAAACCGGAGCGCACCGCTCGCTATCGGATCTACGAGATCGCCGGCGGAACCGTGGTCTCGGATCACGTGCGCGTCTGGGATCGCGAGCTGCGTGCGTTCGGTCCCAAGCCAGTCACCCACGAGCAATCTAACCATAGAACTTGACTTGGATTTGTTACGTGAGGTACCGAGGAAACCACTGACGTACGGAGAAGCCATGGGTGAACAGATCCCCGACGCCGACGCGATCCAAGCAGCCGATGAGAAGTATGTGATGCGTCCTTGGACGCACCCGGCCGGCGAGCCGGTGATCATCGCGAAGGCGCGCGGCTGCGTCGTGACCGATATCCACGGAAAGGACTACCTCGACCTCACGGCCGGGTACTTCGTCAATAACGCCGGGCATTGCCATCCGCGCATCATCGAAGCTGCCACCAAGCAGCTCGGCGAGGTGCTGCAGGTGTCTGGCAAGCACGGGACGATCCCGGCGATCCGGCTGGCCGAGAAGCTGGTCAACCTGGCGCCCAAGACAATCCACAAGGCGTTCTTCTCGACCGGCGGCTCGGAGGCCAACGAGGTCGCGCTCAGGATGGCGCGCCAGTACCGCAAGAAGCCGGACATCGCGTACCTCGAGAACGGCTACCACGGCATGACGCTCGGCTCGCTCGAGGTCACCGCGAGCGAGAAGTACCGCGAGGCCGCCGGCAAGCCGCTCGGTCCCGACAACTATGCGATCCCTAACGCGTACTGCTACCGCTGCAAGTTCGGACCGCACGCTGCGTGCAAGGTCGAGTGTCTCGATGGTGTCGAGGCGATCTTCGACGCCCACCCGAACACCGCCGCGCTGATCGCCGAGCCGATCCAGGCGGTCGGCGGGCTCGCGCCGCCGCAGAAGTGGTGGGACCGGCTCGACGCGGTTCGCAAGAAGCGCGGGATCCTGCTCATCGCCGACGAGATCCAGACCGCGATGGGCCGGACCGGCAAGATGTTCGCGATCGATCACTACGGGCTCGAGCCCGAGATCATCACCGGCGGCAAGGGATTGTCGGGGGGGGTCGGCTCGCTCGGCATGACCGCCGCGTCGAACGAGGTCGCGCATCACTTCTTCGGCGGCACGACGCCAACCTCCGGTGGTAACGCGGTGTCCGCCGCGGGTGGCCTCGCGATGATCGAGACGATCTACGCCGAGGGCCTGATCGACAACGCCGCGAAGATGGGCCGATACTTTACCGAGGCCGCGTGGGCGCTCCAGGATCCGTGGATCGGGGACGTCCGGTTCATCGGCCTGCTCGGCGGCATCGAGCTGGTGAAGAACCGCGACACCCGCGAGATCCTCGGCAAGGCCGACGTCGCGAAGGTGAAGGACCACTTGCACGCCCAAGGAATGTTGATCACGGTCTCGGGTTTGCACGGCAACGTCCTGCGCTTGCAGCCGCCGCTGTCGATCACGACCCAGCAGCTCGATCAGTTCGTTCAGGCACTGCGCAATACGTTACGCACCGTCCGCGGGGGCTGATCGACCTCGTGTGGGGCGAAGCCCGGTTCAGCGACTCAGCGTCTTTCTCATCGCAAAACCGGGCACATCGCCCCAGTTTCGCCGTACGTTGACGGCATGGCATCTGGGGTCACCTTCCGCGCAACTTCGACTAGAGTGCCCCGGTCCAGATGAACCTCTTCGCGATCCGCAAGCACGTTGACCGGGTGCTCCATCCGATCGTGGCCGCGCTGGCGAGGCTGCCGGTGCACGCCAACGCGTGGACGATGTTCGGCGCCCTGATCGGCCTGATCGGTGGCGTCGTATTCTTCTATGGCCACTGGTGGCCCGGCCTGGCGCTGCTCCTGATCCGTGGCCTCGTCGATCACATCGATGGCTTCAAGGCGCGCAACTTCAACCAGCGCTCGACGTTCGGCGCGGTGATGGACGACGTCTGCGACCGCTGGGTGCTGGGCATCATGTATGCCGGCGGCTGCCTGAACCTCAGCTACGACTATCCCCACGTCCTGATCGTCTTGGGCTTCGGGATCACGGGCTCGTTGACCAACGTCATCATCAAGCTGTCGATCTACGCCGAGAGCCAGCAGGATATCTGGCGCGAGAAGGGCAAGATCGGCCACCCGGTCGACGTGGTCGGCCTGTTCGGCTCCGCCGAGTTCCTGATCTATTATGGCTGCGGCGTGCTGTTCACCGCGCTGCTGCACGACCCGCGGCCGGTGCTCGCGGGGTGCTGGGCGGTGGCGATCATGAGCCACGTCTCGCTGCTCCAGCGCGTCCGGTTCGCCTGGAAGCGCTATCGCTTCGTCGACCCGGGCCTGCCAACCGCGGCCGATGAGCCCGCCCGTGGCGCGATGACCGACGCAGGGGCGTCGTGATGGCGGTGACGAGCGCGCAGGCGGCGGCGATGGCACCGCGCGTGGTCTCGGTGTGGAACCCGGCGAACGCGGTCACCGCGTCGCGCTACCTCACGCTGCCGTTCCTGTGGTGGGCGGTCGATCGCGGCTATCACCAGTGGGCGACGCTGTTCATCGTGATCTGCGCGCTGTGCGACAAGCTCGATGGCTTGTTCGCCAAGATCTTCGACTGCCGCAGCACGTTCGGCGAGCTGTTCGACGCGATCACCGACGGCATCTGCTACGGCTTCGGGCTGATCCTGGTCGCCGCCTACGGCTGGGCACCCGTGATCCCGGTCGTGTTCGTGATCGCGATGGGCGCGCTCAACACGATCCTGCGAGGCGTCTACATCCGGCGCGCCGGCCGCGCGCTCAATTACAAGTCGTACGCGATGGAGCGGATCGTCGGCTACACCGGCTACCTGATCGGGTTTGCGACTGGCGGGATGGCCGTCACGTTCTTCTACTGGGCGTTCGTGCCGGTCATGCTGGTGATCGTGGTGCACGACGCGAAGCGCATGCTGGTCGATGCCGTTCCGGCTGCGCCAGCCCGGCTTGACCGTGCCAGCCCGGCAGGAGCCAACCACTGATGAATCTGGTCTCGGACGGCACGTTCCGGTTCTTGCTCAGCGTGACCACGGGCGGCGTGGGCGGCTTGTGGACGATCCACGATCTGGTGTTTCTGGCCCGTTTGCGCGGCGCCGATCGCCGCGATCCACTCGTCGCCGATCAGCGCTTCGGCTACGTGATGGGCGTCGTGATCGGGATGATCGGCGTCATCGGGACGCTACGCTTCAACGGCGTACTATAAGAATGACGCTCTTACGCGCGGGCAAGCCCAAGACTCTCGCCGTGCGCGAGCACGCGGATCGCGCTGGCCTTGCCGCGCGCTTCGGCGATCTTCGCGAGCCGCCGGCGCGGCGTGTCGGGCATCCCGAACGGCAGGTGTACGGTGCCCCAGTGCACCGGCACGAGCGTCCGGGCGCCGAGCCGTTCGAAGATGTCCAGGGCGCAATCGGGATCGATGTGGATGCCGCGATCGAGCACGCTGCGGCGCCAGCGGTAGTACCAGACCGGCAGCATCCCACCGATCGGCAGCAGCGCGGCGTCGATCGTATAGCGCTTGCCGATGTCGTCGAAGATCGCGTGGTCCGAGAAGTCGACGTCGCCGGCGTGGTGCAGCGTGGCGCCGCCGGCGGTGACGACGTAGCCCAGCGCCTCGGGCGTGCCGCCCTTGCGCCAGCGTCCGAAGTCATGGCGCGTCGGGACCGCGGTGATCGCGACGCCCGCGACCTCGAGCTCGCCGCCGGCGGTGAGCTCGGTGACCTCGCGAAACCCGAGATCGGCGACGATGTGCCTGGCTCCCATCGGCACCACCAGGTGGGTGTCGCGATCGATCGCCTTGAGGCTCCAGCGATTGAGGTGATCGACGTGCGAATGGGTGATCAGCACCACGTCGACCTTGCCCGCGGCGCGGGCGCGCGAGCGCAGCAGCGGATCGAACAGCACCCGCGCGGCGCCGAGCTCGGCGACCGCGGTGGCATGGCCGAGCCACGTGACATGCGGACCCGGCGGCAATGGCGGCGGCTGTCGATCTTTCGATCGACGGCTCGATCGGTCAAGCTCTCGATCTTGCTCCCTGGCAGCTGGGGCCACGGTGCTGCTATAGCACGGGGGATCCCGTGCTGATGTTCATGCTGATCGGCGTTGTCGCCGGGGCTCTCACCGGCGTGCCGATAGGTCCAGCCAACGTCGCCGTGATCGACGCGGCCTATCGCCACACCATGCGGCGGGCGATGGCCGTGGCGCTCGGCGCCGCGGTCGCCGATGGTCTGTACTCCGCGCTCGGCGTCGTGCTGCTCGCGCCGCTGCTCCACGCTCACCCGATCCTGCCGCCGATCTTCTACGCGGTCAGCGGCGTGCTGCTGCTGGTCTACGGGTTTCTCACCGCACGCAGCAAGCCCGCCGCGCCGGCGCACCACGAGACGCCGAACCCGGTCGAGCCCTCGAACGAGGTGTTCGTCGGCGTGGTAACCGGCCTGGCGCTGATCGTGCTGAACCCGGCGGCGATCGTGACCTGGGTCGTGATCATGGGCTCGATGATCCCGGAGACCACGACGACCAACGGGTTCTTCTGCGCGCTCGGCGTCATGGCCGGCAGCTTCGGCTGGTTCTCGCTGGTCGCGTACCTGACCCAGAAGGGCAAGCACGTGCTCGGCGAGAAAGCGGCGTGGATCCCGCGGGTAATCGGGATCGCGCTGATGGTGTACGCCGCGTACCTGATCGCCAAGGCGGTCAAGTTCGTCGTGGCGTAGCGGCATTCTGTGCGGTCTGCGCGATCCGGGCCTCGGCGACCGCGGTCCCGACGATCACGTCGGCGTCGCCCCATGAGCCACCCTCGCGGCGGCGAGCCCGCGCAGCACGCGGAGCCCGATGGTGGCGACCAGCGCCCAGGATAGCTTGCGGCCGAGCTCGCGCTCGACGCGCAGGATGCTGCGCAGGTCGATGCCATCGACCCACTCCATCACCAGGCAGTAGGTCGGGCCGGTGGGGGTCGCCTCGACGATGAAGTCGAGGACCTGGATCAGGTTTGCGTGCTGGAGCCGGGCCCCGATCCGCGCCTCCTCGAGGAACATCGAGAGGTACGGCCCGCCCACGGTCGAGAACGCGCGCGCTTCATCACCTTGATCGCGACCGGGCGCGCGAACACCTCGCTGCTCCGCGCCACGCCCTGCCAGACGGCTGACAGGCCACCCTCGGCGACCAGGTCGACGAGCTGGTAGCGCCCGCCGATCATCGAGCCCGGCTGCATGACCAGATGTTAGCCGATCCAGCGTCGCAGCCGGTCGTCGAGTCGGAGCCTTTGCCAGCCGAGGCCGAGGCCAGCGGCGACCCCGGCGACCCCGATTCGCAGGCCAGCGTCGAGCACCGGTGTGCCGAAGATCGCCACGCTGCCGGTCGACACCAGCTCGAGGGCGCCGAGCGTGAGTACTCCCGACGCCAGCGCGCGCGCTGCGGCGCGGACCTGACGGATCACCGCCGGGGCACTTCGCCACGCCGGGCGCAGCGCCCGCACGTGCAGCACGCCGAGCCCCGCGACCGTGGCGAGCGCCATGATGCCGATCAGCGTGCGCTCGTTGCCGCTCGACGGTGTCACGACGACCGCGAGCAGCGCCGCGCTCCACGCACCGGCCGCGAGGCTCGACGCCACGGCGACGAACGCCGCGAGCGGGCGGGCCAGGCGCGCGCGCACGGCGATCTGCGCCGCGAGCGAGTCACTGGTGACCGGCCCCGACCGGCCGCCGGCCCCGAGGCTGCGCAGCGCGGCGGACGCCGCCGTCACCGCGGACATCGCCCCCCCGGGGGGCGTCGAGGCGGGCGCACCGCTGGCGCCGGCGGTCGCGGTGGCTGGCGGGCTCGCTGGCCCGGCGTCGCTCGCTGGCTGGTCGAACGCCGCGAGCTGCGCCTCGAGCTCGAGCGCGCTCTGGATCCGTGATCCGCGATCGCGCGCCATCGCGTGCTGGATCACCGCCTCGATGCCGGCGGGGATCGCGGGCTCGAGCTTGCGCGGCCGCGCCGGCTCCTCGTGGAGCACCAGCGCGAGCCGGCTGAACGCCGGCACGTTGCCGTACGGCGGTTGGCCGGTGAGCATGTGGTACAGCACCGCGCTCGTCGAGTAGACGTCGGCGAGCGGGCCGGCGGCCGCGGCGCTCCGGGCCTGTTCGGGCGCCATGTACGCGGCGGTGCCCATGACCGCGTCGGTCCGGGTCAGCGCCTCGTCGTCGTCGAGCTTGGCGACCCCGAAGTCGAACACCTTGACCAGGGGCGCGTCGGCCGGGCCGCACAGGAACACATTCGACGGCTTGAGATCGCGATGCACGACGCCGACGGCATGCGCGGCGGCCACCGCGCGGCAGATCTGCCGCGCGATCGGCAGCGCCTCGGCGACGCCGAGCTTGTGGACGCGGTCGAGCAACGCCTGGAGGTCCTCGCCCTCGAGCAGCTCGGTCACCATGCAGGGCCGGTTGTCCTGGGTGCGCAGCACGTCGACGAGCCGCACCACGTACTCGGAGTGGATCCGGGCCGCGGCGCGCGCCTCGCGCTCGAACCTCGCGAGCAGGGCGGGATCGCGTGACAGATCGTCGTGGATCACCTTGACCGCGTAGTGCGTGTCGATCCGGAGGTGCTCGGCTTCGTAGAGCCGGGCCATGCCGCCTTCACCGAGCACGCGAACGATGCGATAGGTCCGTCCGAGGACTTCACCGATCAGCGGATCGCCGATCGGCGCGAGCTGTTCCTCGCGTGGCGTCGAGTCCCGAGGGCACACCGCGAAGTCGTTGGGATACACGTTGTGACACGTCGGACAGGTCCACGAGCTTCCGCCCGCCGCGGCAGCAGCGAGCGCGTTGTCTGCGACGGGGTCACCCATGACGATCGACCGACGGAGGATAGCATCGCCGTCGTCACAGCGGCGCGGCTCGGTGGTCGGTCAGGGCACCGCATCCGGACGGTCCGGACCATCGAGTGCTCCGAGCAGGGCGCGAGCGCGGCCCGAGTGCTCGATCAATTCTCGACCGCCTCGAGCAACTCGCCGATCGTTTCCTCGACGCGGATCGCGAGCTGCTTGGGGATCGGCGCGCCGGCCTCGGCGATCAGCGACGACAGCCGGCGCGCGGCCTGGGCGATCGAGCCGCGCAGCCGCTCGCGCTTGTCGCGATCGGTCTGCGGAAATGCGAGCTTGCCGAACTGCCGCGTGAGCAGCGGCGCCTCGCCGCCCTCGTCGAACGCGACCCGGTGGATCGATCGCAGCGTCTCGGCGTCTGCGGCGCCGGTCTCGGTCGCCCGCTGGACGAATTCGACCGCCGGCAGGCTCGGGATCGGTGCGTCGTAGTGATCGGTCCGGGCGCGCTCGATCACGCGCGGCGCCGAGGTCTCGAGGAAGCGATAGCTGCCGAGCAGCTTGGCGACCGTCGACCCGCGCAGGTGAAGCTCCTTGCGACAGTACGCATCGAAATCGGCGAATCCCCACTTCTCCCAGAGCCGCTTCTCGTTGGCCCGGCTCAACGCCTCCGCGAGCTCGAGCCAGGTCCGCTTGAACGCGCGGGCGCGTTGCAACGTTTCCGCGCGCTCGGGATCGTCCGAGACCGCGTGCATGCGGTCCTCCATCTGGCGATCGGTCTTGGTGATGATCTTGGCGCCCATCGACGCCCACACGCTACGGGATGGGTCTGATCAGCGACGAAAAACTGAGAGTGATGCCAATGATCTCAATCAGTTGTGTTCGGCACGCACTGTGCTCTTGGTCACTGCCATGTACCGGGGGGTCGTGCTGGTGCTTGTCGTCGCTGCCTGCGATGGGGATGTGACCGGCCCGCTTCAAGGTCAATGGAATCGCGGCGAGTGTGCTGCGGACCCGGACTGCGCGCCGGCCGCGGTGGCATGCTGCGCTTGCCCGGCGTTCGCCGTTCCGGTCTCGGATCCGATCCACCGCGCGTGCGCCGGCGTGCGGTGCCGCGACCGCGACCGGTGTCCCCAGAACATCCGCGCGATCTGCGACGACGGGTGGTGCGCGCTCGCGTGCGTGGCGATCGAGTGCCGGCAATCGTGTGCCAACGGGTTTGCCGCCGACGACAACGGCTGCTTGACCTGCGAGTGCGCCGAGCTGGACGCCGGGGGCTGCACCACGGCGGCCGATTGCGTGCAGGTCCGCGCCGACTGCTGCGGCTGCGGGCGCGGCGGCGAGGACACCGCCGTGCTGCGACGACAAGCGGCCGCCTACGACGCGGATCTCCGGTGCAGCCCAGGCGCGCTGTGCCCGGCGGCAACGACCTGCGACACCGCCGCCGCGCCGCAATGTATCCAGGGTCGCTGCCAGCTCACGACCAGCGCGCTGCCGTCGAGCGCGTGCGGCCGGTCAGATCTTGCCACCTGCGCCCGTGGCCAGGTCTGCATCGTGAACGGGATGGATCGTACGGCCAACGAGGAGGGCGTCGGGGTGTGCGTCGCCGGCGATGGGGAGCCGACCTGCCGCGGGACACCCGGAGGGCGTAACGCGTTATAGTGGCGCCTGATGAGTGTCGACGGTCCGCCAGCCTCGGGGTCGGAGCCCCAGATCCAGTCACCCTCGCTGGTCGGGCAAATCCTCGACGGACGCTACCGGATCATCCGCAAGATCGGTGAGGGCGGGATGGGCGAGGTCTACGCCGCCGAGCACGTCCACATCGAGAAGCGGTTCGCGATCAAGCTGCTGAAGAACGAGATCGTCTCGGACCCCGAGGCGGTGACCCGGTTTCGCCAGGAGGCGCGGTCGTCGTCGTCGATCGGCCACCGCAACATCATTGCGATCGAGGATTTTGGCCAGCTCGCCGACGGCCGGATCTACATGTGCATGGAGCTGCTCAACGGAGCGGCGCTCAACGACATGATCACCCAGCCGATCGGTGTCGATCGGCTCCTCAATATTCTGATCCAGACCGGCCATGGGCTGGCCGCGGCGCACGCGAAGGGCATCGTCCATCGCGACATGAAACCGGAGAATATCTTCGTCACGATCGGTCCCAACGGCGAGGACGTCCCCAAGCTCCTCGACTTCGGGATCGCGAAGGTCACGGGCAACGAGGGCGAGAATCACCTGACCCGCACCGGGATGATCTTCGGCACGCCGTTCTACATGGCGCCGGAGCAGGCGCTGGGCAATCCGGTCGACGCCCGCACCGATATCTACGCCGTCGGCGTGATCATGTACGAGTGCTTCGCCGGGTCGCTGCCGTTTCAGGGCGATTCGTTCATGGGCATTCTGACCCAGCACATCACGATGGACGCCGAGCCGGTCGCGCAGCGCGCGGCCAGGGTAGGGCGCCAGCTGCCGCCCGGGCTCGCCGAGGTGATCACCGCCTGCATGCAGAAGAATCCGGCGCAGCGACCGTCGTCGATGGACGAGCTCGTCAATGTGCTGGTCCGGATCTACCGCGGCATCGTCGGGCCGGGGATGAGCACGTACATGGAGGCGTTCCCCGTGCTGCCGAGCGCGGCGCATCAGGTGCAGCCGACCCCGGCGCCGGCCAGCCGCCCGATCACCGGCCCGTATTCGACGCCGAGCACGGGTCCGTACCCGACGCCGATCACCGGCCCGTCGGGCTCGCAGCCGGTCATCTCGTCGGGGAGCTCCGGGGTGTACCCCGGGCCGAGCGGCCCCCACGCCGCGCACAAGAGCAAGGTGGGGATGATCGTCGCGATCCTCGTGGTGCTCGCCGTCGGCGGTGGGATCGCGGCGCTCGTGGTGGTGAACAACAACAACAACAACAAGGATCCCGGCAAGGGCGCCGGTAACGGGTCGCAGATCGCGGTCAACGACCCCCCCGGTGGCTCGGACCACGGCAGCCACGGCGGCTCAGGGCAGGGCGGCTCGGGCCACGAGGGGTCTGCGACCATCCCGCATGACGGCTCCGGATCCGCCGGATCCGCCGGTTCGAACGCGGTGATCGGCGATGGCAGCGGCTCGAACCACAAGGCCCCGGCGGATGGCCCGGGGCATGATGGCTCGGCGGCCGGGTCGAACCAGGTCCTGGACAACGGAAGCAACACTCCGCCTCCCCCCGAGGTCGTACTGGTGCCGTTGTTCGCCAGGAATACATCGCAGTTCGAGGTCTACGAGGATGGCGTCCGGCTGTTCGAGGGCCCGGACAACCTCGAGGTCGCCAAGGGCAAGAAGCGCACGGTCGTGATCAAGGCCCGGGGCTTCAAGGACAAGACGCTTGTCGTGCAAGGCGTGAAGAAGAAAGTCCAATTCTCGCTCGACCGGATCGCCGGTCCGGGGCCCGGGCCTGGTCCTGGATCCAACGCGATCCCCGAGCCCGGACCTGGGTCGGGCTCGTCGATCCACGTGACGCCGACGCCCGGACCCGATTGTACAAACGCGATCCTGGCGCCCAAGAGCTCGGCATGCGTCAAGCAGTACTGCGCCGCGCACCCCTCGGACGTCGGCAAGTGCGATCTGGAATGATGACGGTTCGTCGACGCGCCGGCGCGCGGGGCAAGGCATGTTTCACGTGCCGCGTGTCACCGCATATGGCAGTCGTTGTGGACCACACTTCGTAGGAGGAACCGCCATGCGCCACCCATCCAGTGTGCTTCGATATTTCGTCCTCGTGCTGGTGCTCGGCTTCGCCGCGCGCGGGTACGCCGACGACCGCACCGAGGCGCGCGCCCACTATCAAGCCGGTGTGAAGTACTACTCGGGCGGCGACTACCGCAGCGCCATCCGCGAGTTCTCCGCGGCGCAACAGAGCGCGCCCGCCGACCTCAACAATTACAATCTGGCGCTGTGCTACGACAAGCTCGGCGACGCCGAGCCGGCGATCCAGTACTACCGCGCGTTCCTCGACAAGCAGCCGAACACCGACAAGCGCGCGGAGATCGAGGCGAGCATCGACCGGCTCGACGCGGCGGCGCGCTCGGCCGCGAGCAAGAAGGCCGGTGACGCACACAAGGTCGACGACGCCAAGCCGCCGGCGGGACCGGCGTTTGGACCGGCGCCCGCGCCGGACGCGATCGTCGCGCCGCCGATCAGCGGACCGGCGCCAGATCCGGCCGTGGGTTCAACGCCCGCGCCCGGCGTGGCTTCGCCAGAGCGCCACAAGTCCGGTCCGGCGATCCAGGGGACACTCGACCCGTCGAGCAGCACCCCGCCGGGGCCGACCGGAGACCCACAGCTCGACCACATCAACTCGATCGACATCGACCAGATCCGCGATCAGCGAGGCATCGGCGGTGCGCCGGAGGCCCACAGCGGTCCCGCGGTTGCGGCCGCGACCGCCGGGGCGACGCCGGCGGCCCCGGCGGCATCCGCGGGGGCCATCCCGCCGGCCAGCAATGATCAGCCCAAGAAGGAGACGGCGATCTACAAGAAGTGGTGGTTCTGGGCGGTCGTTGCCGTCAGCGGGGTCGTGGTCTACAACCTGGCGACCTCGAGCTCGTCTTCGTCGTCGACCCGCACCCGCGGCACCGGCAATGCGCCGGGCGGCCTGACCCTGCTGAGCTGGTGAACACGTCCGCGGCGCCGGATCTGATCGTCTGAACCTGGCCACGCGGCTCGGCCTGGTCGGCCGGCTCGGCTAGGATAGCGCGATGCGCAGCGCCCCCGTTGCTGCCGGCTCGATCGGCTGGCTCGTCCGCGTTGCGTGCGTCGCGGTCATCGCGCAAGGGGCCGGTCCGGGTTGCACCGGGGTCGATCAGGGACCGGGCCCGCAGCCCAAGAAAGTCGACCCACGCTACGTCGCCGAACACCTGCTGGCGCACCTGCCGGCCGGCCCCGCGGGAGCGATGTCGCGGCTCGACGTCTCACTCGACGGCAAAGTCGAATACGTCGGCAATACGATCGACAAGCCAGCGATCGCACCGGGCCAGACCGTGCGCGTCACACACTACTGGCGGGTGGTGTCGCCGGTCGGCACCGGCTGGAAGGTGTTCGCGCTGGTGCGGGGGGCACCGAACACCGCCGACTTCATGAACCTGCGGGCGACCGACATGGAGATCGCCCACGGTCCGGCGGTCTGGAAGGCCGGCGAGCTCATCGAGGACGTCCAGGACATCACCCTGCGGCCCGACTGGCGGTCGCCGACCGCGACGCTCTATGTCGGGCTGATCGCCACCGGCGAGCACGGGATCGGCGACCGGATGGCGGCGTCCGGCGCGCACACCCAGGATCGCGCCGTGATCGCGCGCGTGCTCGACGTCGATCTGGCGAAGGCCCCGCCTCCGCCGGGCACCGTACACGTGCCGCGCGCGCTGGCGCCGATCCAGATCGACGGCGTGGCGTCGGAGCCGGCGTGGGCGACCGCCGCGACCTCGCCCGAGCTGGTGACCGCGGAGGGCAGCTCCGACCCGGTCGGCAAGGCGATCGCCAAGCTGACGTGGGACGACCAGTTCCTCTACGCGTTCGTGAGCATCACTGACAGCGACGTATGGAGCGAGTACAAGAACCACGACGATCCGCTGTGGAAGCAGGACTGCGTGGAGCTGTTCATCGATGCCGACGGCAACCGGCGCGGTTACGTCGAGCTTCAGGTCAACCCGAACAACGCGACGTTCGACTCGTGGTTCGCCACGACGCGTGCCCAGCCCGGCGATCCGAGCTGGGACTCCGGCATGTTGACCGCGGTCAAGCTGCGCGGCACGACCGAGCCCGGCGACACCGACCAGGGGTGGGACGTCGAGCTCGCGATCCCGTGGCAAGCGGTGCGCGGCCGCGACGAGGCGATGGCGGTGCGGCTGCCTCCGCAGGTCGGCGACCGCTGGCGGCTCAACATCGTCCGGGTCGATCTCAAGACCGGTGACAAGAACCCGCAGGCGTCGTCGTGGAACCGGATCACCTCGGCCGACTTCCACGCGCTCGATCGGATGCTGACGGCGGTATTTGCCGATGCCAGCGGCTCGATCGTCGCTGCGCCGGCGGCCGCGGCGGGCGCTGCGGTCTCGGCCGGCGGTTCGTCGGCGGTGACCGTGCCCGAGGTCGAGGCGCCTGGCGCGCCGGCGGACAAGTCCGCGGGCGCGCCGGGATCCGCCGTAGGCAGCGGCATGGGCGCGCCGAGGACGAAATAGTCGGATGCGACCGCCGACGTTTGATCGCGCGTGACGCCCCGGCGAGTCAACATGTTACGATCTCGCGCGATGTGCCGCTTCGTGGTCACGTTGATCGTGCTCGCGGCATGCGCGGGCGGAGGACCGCAACAGGTCGGTGAGCAGCCGAGCTGGCGCGGCGGTGCCTCGGCCTCGGCTCCGGCCGCCGCCCCGCGGGCTCGTGCGGTCACCGGTCCGGTGACGTTTGCTCCAACGAGTGAAGCAGCGATCAACTACAACGATCCGCTGCGCGCTCCGCCGCATACGCTGCTCAATGACGCGGTGACCGCGGCCGTCAAGGGCGCTGCCACGCGAGCCGGATTGACCGCCCCGGTCCCGGATGCGCGGCTGTTTCGCGCGTGTGCCGAGCTTGCCGAGGTCGTGTCCGAGGAGGGCGTCCTCAGCTACACGCTCATCGAGTTCGCGCTGCTGCGCAACGGCATCATCGAGCCGTCGCCGCGGCTGCTCGTGGTGTGGGGCGCGATCGATTCTCCGGAGCTGATCGTCCAGCAGCTCGAGCCTCGGTTGCCCGAGTTGCTCGGCGAAGGCGCGGCCCTGCGGCTCGGTGTCGGCGCGGCGAAGCGCAACCCGGATGGCTCGGGCGCCGTGGTGTTCGCGCTGCAGGGCTTGGGCCTCGCGACCTCGCCGATCCCACGCGCGGTCCGGTCGGGTGGCAAGATCGCGATCGACGCCGTGCTCGATCCGCGCTACCGCGATCCCGAGGTGTTCGTGACCCACGACGATGGCCGCACCGAGCAGCTCGACGTCAAGCCGGGGCGGGCTGGCGCGTTTGCGGCCCAGGTCGCGTGCGGCGCGCGCAAGGGTCGCCAGCAGATCGAGATCACGGCCAGCGACGCCGCGGGCTCGACCGTGCTCGCGAACTTTCCGGTGTGGTGCGCGGCGGGGCCGCCGCCGTCGATCACGGTCGATCCCGCGCGCGAAGACCCGCCGGTGGCGACGCCGCAAGCGGCCGAGCGCGGCCTGCTCGCCTACCTCAATCGCGATCGGATCGCGGCCAAGCTCGTCGCGCTGGAGTGGGACGACCGGCTCGCGGAGGTCGCGCGCGGTCACTCGGAGGAGATGCTCCGGACCCACGTCGTCGCCCACATCTCGCCGGTGACGGGCTCTGCCGCCGATCGGGTGCGCGTGGCCCACATCAAGACCACGCTCGTGCTGGAGAACCTCGCGCGGGCCTACGGCGTCAGCGAGGCGCACCAGGGCCTGATGAACAGTCCGGGGCATCGCGCCAACCTCATGTCGAGCGCGGCGACGCGCATCGGGATCGGGGTCACGTTCGGCGAGGAGGTGTCTGGGCGGCGCGAGATGTTCGTCACCCAGGTGTTCACGCGGGTACCGCCGAAGCTCGATCCGCAGAAGGCGGTGGGCACGCTGCGCCAGAAGCTCACGAGTGCGCGGCGGACGCTGGCGTACACACCTCAGCTCTACACATATGCACAGACATTCGTCGATCGGCTCGCGGCCGGCCAGTCGCGCGACGTGGCGTATCAGGCGATCAAGGCCTACATCGACGGTCTCGGTAGGAGCTATCAGCGCGTCGGCAGCGTGATCACCGTGACCGGCGACATCGACGCACTCGACGGCGCGAGCCTGCTCGGCAACACCACCGCCGACGAGATCGGTATCGGGATCGCCCAGGGCACGCACCCGGACATCGGCGACAACGCGATCTGGATCGTCGTCATGCTCGCCGAGCGCCGCGCCCCATCCTCGCCTTGATGTTCGATGACTGCGCAGTTCGGGTAAACCCGTGTGCGCGCTTTCAGAAACACCTGGTTGCTGATGAGTAGCAGCATCGGTTGGCGGTCGGCGTGATGAGTTGGCGTGATGAGTAGTGAGTGCGCAGGCACGGCGATCGATCGACGCTTCGATGCGTGAGCGTTAGTTTGCGTTGGCCGACGCAGCGCGCGCGGAGCTCGATGTCCGAGCTTCGCAGAGCGCGCATTGCCAATGGCATCACCGAAGGATTCTCGTAATGCGAGCTCTCATGACGACGTTGTTTGCGTGTTCGATGGCGGCGTGTGCGATGGATCAGATCGACGACGACGCGGTGTCGACTGACGATCAGTCGATCATCGGCGGGACTACCGATAACGGCGATCCGTCGGTAGTCGCGATCTTCGTGCACGCGCCGGGCGCCACGTCGGGCAGCCTGTGCTCGGGTACGGTGGTGTCGTCGACCGCGGTGCTGACCGCGGCTCACTGCGTGGATCCGACCGTCATCGGTACCGGCCAGGTGTTCGAGGTGCTGGTCGGCACGACGCTCAGCACGGCGACGTCGCTCGCGGTGACGAGCACCGCGTTCGATTCGGCGTTCAACGTCAACAACCTCACCGCGGGCCACGATGTCGGCATGCTTCGCCTCGCGGCGGCCACGACGCTGACGCCGATCGCGATCAACCGCAGCACCACACTCACCAACGCCGCGGTGACGCTGGTCGGCTACGGCACCAACACGCACTCGAACACCGGCGCCGGCACCAAGCGGACGGCGACGACGTCGATCGTGGCGGCCAACACGCTGCTGGTCCAGATCGGCAACTCGAATGTGCAGACCTGCCATGGCGACTCGGGCGGTCCGGCGTTCCAGACGCTCAATGGCGTCCAGACGATCATCGGCGTGACGTCGTATGGCTCGGACAACTCCACCACGTCGGTGTGCTTCGGCGGCGGCGTCGACACCCGCGTCGACGCGATGCTGGCGTTCATCGACGCCCACCTGTAGGCCTCCAGTTCACCGCGCGCCGAGCGCGGCGAGCACGGCGATGTCCAGCGCGTCGGCCGCGGCGTAGAGCGACTCGCCGTCGGTGGGCCGCGCGAACCGCGGCAGCGCGGCGCCGACTTCCTCGGTCAGCGCCCGGGCGATCGCGTCGAACGACGGCGCGCAGCCGACGATCTCGGCGACGGCCGCGATGATCGCCGTGACGTCGTCGAGCGGTTGCGATTCGGTGACCGGCCCCAGCCCGGCTGCCATCACGGTGGGGACGGCGCCGTCGTCGAGCACGATCGTGCGCGGCGAGATCGCGCCGTGGCTGCCGCCGACCTCGTGGATCGCCGCCGCGGCGCGCGCCAGGCGCTTGAACATCCGCAGGGTCTCGGCCGGTGGCAGGTGCGGTGCGGTGTCGGCGAAGGAGGCACCTGCGGGCGCCTCGAACACCGCGATCCGCGCGGCGCGGTCGAGGCTGAGCGCGCGCTGGACGAACGGGGTCTGGGCGCGGCCGAGCAGGCGAGCGCGCTCGAGCGCCCGCGTCGCGGCGTCGCTGGCATCGAACCGCTCGATCACGACCGAGCGGTCGAGCACGGTGTCGACCGCGCGCACCAGCTCGGAGATCGCGGTATGGCCGAGCGGGGTCTCGAACTGGTAGCGCGGCTGGACCTCACCTTCCTCGGCGAGCACGGCGATGGAGTGGGTGCCGGTGATGTGCTGCCGGCGCGGTCCGAGCCGCGGCTGGCCGCCGAGGTCGAGCGCCTCGAGTTGATGCCGCAGATCTCCCAGGGTGGGCGTCCGATCGCGCGGGTTCTTGACCAGCAGGTCGGCGAGGATCGGGTCCCACCCGGCGGCGAGATCCGGCGCGATCGCGGTGGCGCTGGGCGCGGGCTCGCCGAGGTGCTGGGCGACGAAGTCGGGGCCGAGGAACGGCAGCCGGCCGGTGACCGCCTCGAACAGCGTGATGCCGAGCGCGTAGAGATCTGCGGCCACCGAGATCGGCGCACCGGTGATCTGCTCGGGCGACATGTAGGCGAGGGTGCCGATCAGTCCGCCGGTCTGGGTCTGGCCGAGATCGACGAGGTGAGCGACGCCGAAGTCACCGAGCTTCGCCGTGCCGCGGGCGTCGAAGAACACGTTGGCCGGCTTGAGATCGCGATGGACGACGCCGCGGTGATGCGCGGCCTCGAGGCCCGCGATGACGTCGATCGCCATCCGGCGGACCTGGACGGCGGCGAGCCGTTCGCCCGCGGCGAGGCGCTGGGCCAGCGATCCCCCGGGCAGGTACTCCATGACCAGGAAGCCGCGCTCGACCGAGACGTCGTAGACCTCGACGAGCGAGGGGTGGCGCAGCGCGCTCGCGAGCCGCGCCTCGCGGACGAACCGCTCGTAGGCCTGGCCGCCGCGCGCCCCGGCGGCGAAGAACATCTTGATCGCGACGCTGCGCCCGGCGACCTCGTCGGTGGCGAGGAACACGCGCCCCGAGGCGCCGGCGCCGATCAGCTTGTCGAGCCGGTAGCGATTGGCGATGACCTCGCGGTCGCGCCCGGTCTTGCGCTCGGCGGTCTCGTCGCGCCAGCTGCGGAGGTAGAGGTCGAGATCGGCGGGGACGCTGTGGTCGACGCCGCGGAGCTCGAGCAGCGCGGCGCGGGCACCATCGCGTAGGCCCATCGCGGCGAGCGTCGAGATCAGGTGGCGCTGCGCTTCGGGCCTGAGCTGTGCGTCCTTGCGGGCGTCTTGCAAGAGCCGTGCGGCCTCGGGGTAGGCGCCGCGCCGCGCGAGGATCCGGCCGAGCGCCAGCTGGATCTGGGCGCGCTCGGACGCCGAGGCGAGGTCGAGCGCGCGCTCGAGCAGCCGGCCGGCGTCGCGGTCGCGGCCCTGGGCCTCCAGGAGCCGGGCGGCGTCGAGCTCCTTGCGGGCGCGTGAGTACAGCTCGATCGCGCGCGCGGTATCGCCGAGCCGTTCGGCGATCGGCGCGGCCTCGGCGTGGCGGCGCAACTTGGTCAACACGTCGAGCGCCACGCGGGCGCCGTCGTCGGTCGCGGTCAGCGCGGCCAGCGTGTCGGCGACCCGCGCCTCGTCGCCGAGCTCGAGTGCGTAGCGCAGCACGCGCGCGACATCGCCCCCGGCCCGGGCCGCTTCGAGCGCGCCCCGAAAGTCCCACAACTTCTCGTAGATCTCGGCGGCGCGCGCGTGGTCGCCCACCGCCGATGCGGCGCGTGCGGCATCGCCGTGGTGCCCCGCGGCGATCAACGCTTCGATGGAACGGTCGTCCGAATTGCCTGCCACCGCGGTCCGATGGTACCAGAGCACTACTCATGCACGTGCGCAGCGCCCATCGTTCCCTGCTCGTTGTTGGCTCGGTCGCGCTCGATGACATCGACGGACCGTTCGGGCTCCACAAGGACCTGCTCGGCGGCTCGGCGTCGTTCATCGCCCGCGCGGCGGCGTACTTCACCAAGAACGTGTCGGTGGTCGGGGTGATCGGCGACGACTTCCCGCAGCGTCACATCGACGAGCTCGTCTCGCTCGGGGTCGACACCGCCGGCATCGAGCGCACCCCGGGCGAGACGTTTCACTGGGTCGGTCGCTACGCAAAGGACCTGGCGACCCGCGAGACCCTCGACACCCGCCTGGGGGTGTTCGCCGCGTTCCAGCCCAAGGTGGACGCGCGCCACCGCGACGCGCAGCTCGTCCTGCTCGGCAACATCGATCCGGTGCTCCAGCTCGACGTGCTGAACCAGATCCACGCGCCGGCGCTGGTCGCCGCAGACACGATGAACCTGTGGATCAACATCAAGCGCGACGACCTGACCAAGATGCTCGCGAAGGTCCACACGCTGATGATCAACGACGAGGAGGCGCGCCAGCTCGCCGACGAGCACAACCTGCGGCGCGCCGCGGGCAAGATCCTGAAGATGGGCCCCACCTCGCTGATCATCAAGCGCGGCGACGCCGGCGCGCTGCTGTTCCACGGCGGCGGCGTGTTCGCTGCGCCCGCGATGCCGCTGTCCGATGTCGTGGATCCGACCGGTGCGGGCGACAGCTTCGCCGGCGGCCTGATGGGCTACCTGGCCTACGCAGGCGACCTGTCACCATCGACGATCCGCACCGCGATGATCATGGGCAGCGTGATGGGCAGCTTCGCGGTCGAGCAGTTCTCGGTCGACGGCCTGCGCGGCCTCACGACCGCGAAGATCCAGCAGCGGTTCGACGAGCTGGCCGAGCTGGCGCACTTCGAGCGGGTCACGCTGTAGGCCGCGCTGCTAGCTGCGATCGACGCGCGCGGCGTAGCACCCGGGCTTGGCGTAGTGCACGTGCAGGTAGCTGGCGCGCTCATCGCCGAACAGCGTCGCGATCACGCCCTCGAGTTGCGTGCCATCGACGACGTCGGCCTCGACCAGCATGCCGGCGTGGTCGAACGCGCGCACCGACAGCACGCGGAGCCGCAGCTGCTCGGGCACCTGGTCGGTCTGGTCGTACCTCGCCTCGCCGCGGCGCACGTAGAGCGCGTGGCTGGCACGATAGGGTGACGCCACCGCGTGATGCTCGAAGTGGGTGAGGATCACTTCCTCGCCCGGCTCGGCGTCGGTGAGGCTGATCCGGCACGGAAAGCCGGGCTTGGCGTCGGCGATGCGACGGACCGCGCCGCGCGCCGCCAGCGCGGCGTCGGACAGCGCGAACAGCTCGTTGAATGATTCGGCGGATAGTCCCGTGATGCGAAATGCCATGACTGATCTCCTGTTCCGAGACCACTCTGGAGCTTCGCCGCGCGCCGGGCACTCCGGTTCTTGCCCCGCAATCGCCGTCGCGCGGTCGTCAGTCGGTCTGGGGCAGCTGGAGCCCGGACAGGTCGACCTGGTTGGTCGCCTCGGGCTGGTTCATGTAGAACTCCGCGATCAGCTGGTCGTCGAACTGATCGGCGAACCGGCCGACGCCGGCGACCAGCGTCTCGAACTCGTGCGCGTCGATGCCCTTGACGGCGCGCGCGGCGTGCAGCACGACCCAGCCGTCGCCCTGGATCGCGAACGACGCCATGCCGCCCATGTACGCGTTGTGCTCGAGCAGCTTGCGATAGAACGCGAGCTCCTTGCCGCGGGGCACCGCGCGAAACAGCGGCGCGATCGCGACCACCGCCGTGCCGGAGATCCCGGCGATCACGAACGCGGAGCCCCACTGCAGGCGCACGAGGTTGTCGTCGAGGCGAGCCGTCTTGTCAGCCAGCTCGCCGCCGGCGAGCAGATCGTCGAGCAGCGCCATCAGAACGGCCCGCCCAGCTTGTGGCCGAGCACACCTGGCAGCTTGTCCCGGGGCCCCGACTTCGACAGCAGCTCGACCATCTCTTGAATCAGCGGTTCCATGAATCCTCCGGCGCGTGAGCGTCGTACCCTTCGATACGTGACACAGAGTATCCGTGAACGCAGCTTTTGGGCGTGGGGTTGGCGCGACAAGTTCCCCGATGCCGCGGCGCGTTCGGGGCTGGTCCAGCTGGTGCGCGCGATGGTCCCCGGCGCGGCGCCGGCGCCACGACCGTTGCCTCCGGAGCACGATGGCGAGGTGCCCGCGGTCACGCCGCCCGCGGTCGCGATCCCCCGTGCGCTCGCCGAGCTCGCGACCGACGCACCGCGCGACCGCGTGATGTGCTCGCGCGGCCGTGCGTTCCCCGATCTCGTCGCGGGGTTCGCGAGCGATCATGCCGGCGCGCCGGACCTCGTCGCACGCCCGCGCGATGCCGCCGAGGTGGCGCGCGTGCTCGAGGTCTGCGGCGAGCATGGCTGGGCGTGCGTGCCGTTCGGCGGCGGCACCTCCGTGGTCGGTGGGGTCGATGCCCGGCTCGCGCGCGGCTCGCGTGCGGCGGTGGTGGTCCTCGATCTCGCGGCGCTCGCCGGCGTGCACGAGGTCGACGCGACCAGCCGGCTCGCGCGGATCGGCGCCGGCACGCTCGGGCCTGCGCTCGAGGACCAGCTCGGCGCCCACGGCCTCACGCTGCGCCACTATCCGCAGTCGTTCGAATTCTCGACCCTCGGCGGCTGGCTCGCGACCCGCGCGGGTGGCCACTACGCCACCGGTCCGACCCGGATCGACGACCTCACGCACGCGATCACGATGATCACGCCGCGCGGTGCGCTCGCCACCCATCGCCATCCGGGCTCGGGCGCCGGGCCCGAGCCCGCGCGCCTGGTGCTCGGCTCCGAAGGCGCGCTCGGCGTCATCACGGACGCGTGGATGCGCGTCGTGCCCAGACCGCGCTGGCGGGCGAGCGCCAGCGTCGCGTTTGCCGACTTCACCGCCGCGGTCGCCGCGGCTCGCGCGCTCGTGCAGTCCGGGCTCGCGCCGAGCAACGCGCGGCTGCTCGACGGCAACGAGGCGCGGCTTGGCCGCGTGCGGTTCGATGGCTCGAGCGTGCTGCTGATCGGCTTCGAGTCCGCCGATCATCCGCTGTCTGCCTGGCTCGCGCGCGCGGTCGAGCTGGCCACCGACCACGGCGGCGAGATCATCGCGGGGCCAAGCGAGCGCGACGATGCCTCGCGCGCCGGTGCGGCTGGCGCCTGGCGCCAGGCATTCTTCGACGCGCCCTATCTGCAGTCGGCGCTGCTCTCGATCGGCATGCTCAGCGACACGTTCGAGACCGCGTGCACGTGGTCGCAGTTCCCCGAGCTCCACGCGCGGGTCACGGCCGCCGTGTCGCGCGCCCTGGCCGAGGAGTGCGGCGGCGGTATCGTGGCCTGCCGGTTCACGCACCTGTACGCCGACGGCCCGGCGCCGTATTACACGTTCGTCGGCACGCTGCGCCCGGGCGGCGAGCTCGCGCAGTGGCGCGCGATCAAGGCCGCGGCGTCCGAGGCGCTGGCCGCCGCGGGCGGCACGATCACCCACCACCACGCCGTCGGCCGGACCCATCGCCCGTGGTACGACCGCGAGCGTCCGGCGCTGTTCGGCGACGCGCTCGCCGCGGTCAAGCGCGAGCTCGATCCCCACGGCATCCTGAACCCCGGCGTCCTCGTGGGCTGAAGCTTGTTCTTCGCCGATTGCTAAACAAAGTCGCCCCGGTTGATGGTCAAGAAAGCCGCGCGACGCGACGTGCGGAGGGGTGAATTCCCCGGCTTGCCGGGGAAGAGGGGGCGGGAAAGCCCCCTCTCGATCGTCGGCTGAACCGGTCGCGTTCAGCTCGCCCCGAAGGTCTCTTCGAACAGGTGGCGCATCGCGGCCCACGACCGCGTGTCGGTGCGCTCGTGATGGAAGAACCCGGGCATGTTCAGGGCGTCCACGCTGCGATCGGTGAAGCCGTGCCCGGCCTGGCCATAGGTCAGCAGCTGCCAGTCCGCACCGGCGGCAGTCATCAGATCGATCAGGCGCTGGCGCGCGGCGGGCGGGATCAACGGATCGAGCACGCCGGCACACACCATCACCTTGGCCGTCACCTTGCGCGCGTCGGTCTCCGGCAAGCCGGTGAGCCCGGGGTGAAACGCGACGACACAGCTCAGCTCCGGGTGCGTCCGCGCCAGCTCGAGCACGATCCCGCCGCCCATGCAGAACCCGATCGCGGCCAGCCGGGTCTTGTTGGTAAACCGCTGGGTCTTCAGCACGTCGAGCCCGGCGGTGGCGCGCTGGTAGATCTGCGCGGGGCTGTTCACGAGGCCGGTGACCAGCGCCATGGCGTGTTCGCGGCTGGTCGCGACCTCGCCATACATGTCGAGTGCGAATGCCACGTAGCCCAGGTCAGCCAGCATGCGCGCGCGCGCCTTGGCGTGCTCGGTCAGTCCCATGCCTTGATGACACACCAGGATGCCCGGTGCGGTCTTGCCACTGGAGCCATCGGCGAGATAGCCCGTGTAGGTCTTGCCGTCGATCGGGTACGCGATGTCCTTGGTGATCATGGACAGACTATGTGCGCGAACGTCACGGCGCGGCGACGCCGGACCGGTGATCGGTTGGCGATATCGTCTCTGCGATCCGGAGTCGGCCGTGATCAGCGGGAGCGGCTCACGCCTTCGGATCGGCCTTGGCCTCGACCCGGCGAGGCGGCAGCGGACGGGTCCGGCCGAGCTCGATCTGACCGGCGAGGATGCCGACCCGCGTCGCCATCCGGAGCAGCGAGACGCCCTGGCGCGCGATGAACAGCGTGACCGCTCCCTCGGCGCCGTACATCGGGTGACCCTGCGAGAGGTACGCATAGGCGCCCGTGACGAGGGCGAAGATCAGCCAGCCGATCGCGCCGTGCACGAGCGTGATCGGCCGGCGGATCACATAGCCGATCGTGCGCAGATACGTCGCGATGATGCCGGGATCGTGGGAGTCGTAGCGCAGCGTGAGCTCGGCGCGTGCGTAGTCCGCCACGGTCCACAAGACGTGGAGCAGTAGCAGCGCGGGGAGCGCCGCGATGGCGAGTGGCCCGAACAGCTCGGGCAGCGTGAGCGCCTGCGCGATGCGCGGGCCGCACAGACTCACGCACATGCCGAACACGAACAGCACGACGATCCAGCCGGGCAGCGCGCACAGCGCCAGCCGGGCGTAGGCGAGGTACGTCGTGGCGCCGCTGGCGCCGAAGCACCGCGCGGTGTCGCCGCGGCCCTCGGGGCGCTGCGCGAGCACGCCGTTGAGGCCACCGACCAGGAACCACGACGCGAGCTGCCACAGCACGATCGCGCCGAGCACGATGCCGCCGGTCGCGACCACGCTCGGCCGGCCGTAGCGCAGGCAGTAGATCAGCGCGACCAGGTCGCCGTCGACCGCCTCGTCGAACATCGCCAGGTGTGAGAACGCCTGCACGAACACCAGCGCAACGGCGATGATACAGGTCGCGGCGACGAGGCTCTGGGCAACGAACACCGCGAGCAGCGTGCCGGTATAGCGCGACACGGCGCGGGGGCCCGCGCCGATCAAGTCGACGAGTCCAAGGCGTGCCATCGCTCAGGGTCCTACGATCTGCATGAGGGTCTGCGCCAGCGAGCCGTACCACGCACCGGCGCGCAACGCGGCGGTGCCATCGCCGTCGACCCGGAAGTGGTGAGTCGTCGGATTATCGAGCGCGGTCTTGCTCTCGGGATCGAGCCAGACCTCGACCAGCCGCGAGCTGCGCTCGACGACGAAGCGCTCCCAGTTGGCGGTGCCGCGGTCGTCCCACCGCACCTGCTTGGACGAGCCATCGGCGAACCGGAGCTCGATGTCGATCGGGACGTGGATCCGCCCGGTGTTCTGGACCACGACCTCGCAGCTCCACATGTTCGTGTCGGGCGCCTCGATCTCGGTGACGGTCTTCTTCGCGCTGCCGTCGCCGAACACGCCGCGTGGCGGATGCGCGGCCTTGCAGGCGGCGTGGCGCAGCTTGAGCTCCAGCGCGCCGACCTCGTGAAACACGGGGCCAAAGAACCAGGTCAGATCCTGGCCGAGCTCGGCGCTGAGCGTATCGAACAGGTCGCGGCCGGTCGGGTGGTGGAACGCGAACGCCTTGCTGTACGCCTTCATCGCCGCGGCGAACCGCTGACTGCCCGCGGTGTGCTCGAGGGTCAGCAGCGCCTGCGAGGTCTCGATGTAGGTCGACTCGGCGTACGCCGACGGATCGACGAACGCGTACGCCGCGCTGGCGATCGGCGACGGGCCATCACCGGGCCGCGCGGCGGCGGCGCGGACGAACGCGCCGAACTCGGCCTGCCAGCCCTGCCAGTCGATCCCCGAGGTGCGCGGACCGTACAGCTCGGCCATCACGTGGAAGTCGGCCCAGTCGTTGACGCCTTCGTCGAGCCACGCTTCCTCGGGCTCGTTCGATGCCAGCATGCCCTGGAACCAGTTGTGGCCGACCTCGTGCACGGTGATGTACTCGGGGAGCCGGATGCCGGGGCGCGCGAACACCGAGTCGCCGGCCGTGGTTACCAGGGTCGGATACTCCATGCCGCCGGCGCCGGCGCTCGCCTCGACCGGGGGATCGATCACCGACATGATCGGCCACGGATAGGGCACGAACATCGCGCTGAATTTCTGGATCGCGCCGATCCCGGCCTCGAGGTGGCGGCGCGCGAAGTGGCGCTGCTCGGGGCGGTAGTACACGCGGACCTCGACGTTGCCGTCGCCGGCGAGCTTGGCCTGGCCCGACATGACCTCCATGTACGGGTCGGCCATCCACGCGAAGTCGTGGACGTCCTCGGCGTGATAGGTCAGCGTGCGCAGCCCGTGGCCAGCGTCGACCGCGTTGGTCAAGACGCCGGTGGCGGCGACCGTGTGGGTCGTCGGGACGGTCAGCGCCACGTCGTAGGTCCCGAAGTCGGCGAAGAACTCGGTGTTGGCGTGGAACGGCTGGCACTCCCAGCGCTCGGCGCCGGGCGCGCCGACCCGCACCCCGATCTTGGGGAACCACTGGCCGACCATGTGGAACTCGCCCTTGTAGCCGGTGCGCGCGAACACCTCGGGCAGCTGCGCGGTGAACTTGAACGCGACCTCGATCGTGGCGCCGGGCGCGAGCGGTTCGGCGAGCGGCAGCTCGACCACGGTCTCGTCGCCGCCGGCGCTGGCAGGAGGATGCAGCTTGGCCGTCAGATCCGTGCCGCCGACGTGGACCGACTCGACCTGCAGGTAGCCCCAGCCGGTATCGCTCGCGCGCGCGCCGCGCAGCTCGCCGCGCGAGCTGCGCATGAACAGCGATTTCTCGTTCTTGAAGCCGTTGAGATAGAGGTGGAACGGCAGGACGTCGACCGCGCTCTGACCGGTGTTGGTCCACGTCAGCGTCTCGCTCGCCGCGATCTGATGGCGGACGGGGTCGAGCCGCGCCTCGATCTTGTAGTTCGCGATCCGCGACGACCGAGCGGCACCGCCGCCGCGCAGGGCAAGGCTGGTGTCGATCTTGGGGAGCGGACGAGGTCTGGGGGGGCCGCGATCCCGGCCGCATGCAGCGACGAAGATCCCGACGAGTGCGACGGTGCGGAGCACGCCCGTCTATACCACTGTCTCGGCCCGAAGAATGCGCCGGGCCGTCGCAGCTGGTGTACGGTCCGGTTCTATGGACGAGGTCGTTGATCACAGGGCACGGGTCGCGACGTTCCTGGACCGGTTTGGCAAGGAGCGCAACCTCACGCTTTTGCCGCTATCTCCCGATGGTGTCGGCTCGATCCAGCGCGGCTCAGCGGTCGTCACGATCCACGTCCTGTCCGAGAAGGGCGTGCTGCTGCTGCTCGCCAAGGTAGCGGCCGCCGCGACGGTCGATGACGTGCTGGCGCGCCGGCTGCTGACCGCGTCGTTCGTCGAGACCGGCGACGCGGCGTTCGCGTTGCACCCGCAGACCGGCGATGTGTACCTGCGGATCATGCGCGGCCTCGAGGGCCTGGACTACGAAGAATTCGAAGACGTGGTGCACTCGATCGCGAAGACCGCCGATCACTGGGACGACAAGCTCGCGTGACCGGCGCGATCCCGGCGCCGCGCAGGCTGGCCGACCCAGCGGCGACCGTGCAAGTCGGTACGCGGCTGGCGGCGATCGTGCGGGGCGGCGACGCGATCGCGCTGATCGGCGACCTCGGGGCGGGCAAGACGACGCTGGTGACCGGGCTGGTCGCGGCGCTCGGCGGCGGGACCGCGGTCAGCCCGACGTTTGCGCTGGTGAACGAGTACCCCGGCGGCCGGCTCGTGGTGTGGCACGTCGACCTCTACCGCCTCGAGCGCGCCGCCGAGCTGGCCGAGCTGGGCCTCGACGACGTGATCGGCGATCCACGCGGGATCTGCGTCGTCGAGTGGGCCGACCGGTTCGCGGTGCTGCCGGCCGATCACCTGCGGATCGAGCTCGTCCATCTCGAGGATGGCCGGCGCCTGGTCGCGACCGGCAGCGGCCCGCGCGGTCGCGAGCTCGCCGCCGAGCTGCTAGGTTCCCTCGCGGAGGATCGATGAATCGCCGCGCCGCTGTCGCCGCCGCCATCACGCTTGCGATCGGCGCGCTCCACGGAGCGAGCCACGCCGATCGCCTGGGCTTCGATCGCGCGGCGGTCTACAAGGTCCCGCGCGGGGCGGCGCCCGCGAGCGGTCCGCGCGATGCCCCGGTCACGATCGTGGTGTGGAGCGACTACGCGTGCGCCTACTGCAACCGCGTGCAGGGCGCGCTCGACCACCTCGAGCGGCTGTATCCGGGCCAGCTGCGCTGGGTGCATCGCACGCTGCCACTCGACGATGACAACACGCTCGCCGCCGAGGCCGCGCTGGCCGCCGGTGCGCAGGGCCGGTTCCTGCCGATGAACGATCGGATGTATGCGCTCGGCGGCCGCGTCGATCGGGCGGCGGTCGAGTTGATCGCGCGCGAGCTCGGCCTCGACATGCTGCGGTTTCGCGGCGATCTCGATGCCCGGACGTACCGCGCGTCGATCGACGCGGACGCCGCCGACGCGCGGGTGCTCGGGGTGAGCGGGACCCCGATGTTCTTCGTCAACGGCCGGCCGCTCAACGGCAACCAGCCGGTCCGGGCGTTTGTCGAGGTCGTCGAGCAGGAGCTGGCGCGCGCCGCGCAGCACCCCGGCGACTACGACGCGGTCGTGGCGGCGGGGCGGGCGACCGCCGATACCCCCGGCGATGCCAAGCCACGGCGCGAGCTCGAGCGCACGACGCTGTACCGCGTGGGGCTCGGCTTGCCGGGCCACCAGAGCGGCCCCGACGACGCGCTCGTGACGATCGTCGCGTGGAGCGACTTTCAGTGCCCGTACTGCGCGCGGCAAGCGCCGGTGCTCGCCCACCTGCGCGACAAGTACAAGGCCTCGGTCCGCGTCGTGTTTCGCCACCTCCCGATGGCGTTTCATCGCAACGCCGGGCTCGCTGCGGAGGCCGGCGTCGCCGCCGCCGCGCAGGGCAGGTTCTGGGCGTTTCACGATCAGGTGTTCGGGAGCTTCGGCCACCTCGAGCGCGCCGACCTCGAGCGGTTCGCCGAGGCCGCCGGGCTCGATCTGCCGGCGTTTCGTGCCGCGCTCGATGATCGCCGCTTCCGCGACGCGGTGATCGCGGAGGCCGCCTCCGCCGAGGCGCTCGGGGTCGATGGCACGCCGACGATGTTCGTCAACGGCGCGCCGGTGAGCGGGGCGCGCGACGCGCCAACCATGGAGCGCCTGGTCGACGCACATCTGGCGCGGGCGCGCGAGCTGGTCAACGCCGGGGTCGCCCCGGGCGACGTCTATGCCCTCGTGATGTCGTCGGCCGAAGGTGAGGAGCGCGCCGACCCGGCGGGGATCCCGTCATCGGCCGCGGCCCACGTCGAGCTTCGCGATGACGACCGGGTGCGCGCGGTGACCGCCGCATGTCGCCGCCGCGATGCCGCCCGCGCGGCGCAGCTGGCCGAGGTGCTCGCCGGGGAGCTGCGCCACCGGGCCACGCTGGTCTGCGCGGGTGCCGGCATCGACCTCTAGCCCGCCTCACTGGAACACCGCACCGAGCTTGCCGCTGTGCACGAGGTCGAACAGCTGCGGGCGGCCGATCACCGGCGCGGCGTCCGACGGTGCACCGGGGACATCGAGCGTCGCGGTCCGATGATAGTGGTCGGCAAGCCCCGGTAGATCACAACCCTCGGCCGGATCGAGGTCCATGGCCGGCAGCGCGGCAGCAAACCGGCGCGCCGCCACCTGACGCGCGAGCTCGTCGCGCATCGCGGGACCGAGCGGCATCAGATCGCACAGGGCAACGTAGTGCGCGTGCCACGGCTTGCCTGCCATCACGGCGTACGACGGAAACGCCGGCACGTAGACATCGCCGGGGATGGCGGCGATCTGCGCGACCACCTGATCGCCGCGCGCGACGTCGCGCGCGGTCGGCCAGATCGCGAGCGGCGACCACCAGAGCAGCGCGAGCTGGCCCGCGACCAGCGCGAGTGAGGCGCGCCGCAGGCGGTCGCAGAGCCGCTCGATCGACCGGCCGAGCTGGATCGCGGAGAGCGCGACGACGGGCAGGAACACGTTCGCCGAGCCGCCGACCTTGCCCCGCGCGAGCAGCGCCATCACGACATAGACGAGGGTCGCGATCGACCACGGATCGGAGAGCCAGGCCCCCAACGACCGCGCCTGGACCACCGGCGCGCCAAGCGCGACCGGCAGCGTGGTCACGAGGAACGCCGGTCCAAGCACGGCCAGGTCCCACGCGCGCTGGTGATGCGACGCGGGGACATCGAGGCAGTAGAACACGAGCCACGGATCGAGCAGCAGGCCCATCCGGGCGAGGGCGGCGATCCCGGTCGCCGCGGCGGCCCCGACGAACACCAGCCCGCGGACCCACGGGCCGCGAAACAGCTGAACCATCGCGGCGCTGGCGATCAGGATCATCATCGGCTGCTTGGCGAGCACCGCGAGCCCGCCGAGGCAGCCGGCGACCACCGCGGTGCGTAGTCCGGTTCCCGTGACCATGATCGCGAGCGCGCCGAGCGCCAGGGCCAGGCCGAGCGCGTCGACCCGTCCGGCGTCGCTCACATAGTGTGTGCGCGCGTAGCTACCGATGAACACCGCGACCGCGACCAGGGCGAGCCACGGACGCACGCGGTCGCGCCGCAGCACCGCGTAGATCGTCGCCGACGTCGCGATCGTCGCGAGCAGCGAGACCAGGCGCAGCGCCGCGTAGCCCGGACCGATCACGCGCATCACCTGGGCGGCGACGTGGAAGTAGAGCGGCGGGTAGCAGAACGCCGTGTAATCGACCGAGGGCTGCGCGTACAGCGGCTGCCCGTGCAGGATCCGCAGCGCCATCGCGAGGACGTTGCCTTCCAGGTTGTCGACCTCATACGGATACCCGAGCCGGACGGCGGCCAGGACGAAGAACGACACGACATAGGTCGCCGCGAGCGCGGCGATCACGAGTCGCAGCGGCTGCTCGAGCCGGCTGCGCGGGCGCAGAAACATCAAGTGCTCCTCGAAGCTGGGTATCAGGTGCGGCTCCGCCGAGCGGCGCCGGAGCCGCAGGCACGGATTCGCGTTGGCCTGCGGTGGTTGCCGCTGCGCGGGATTTCATCGCGAGAATCGATGGCCGGCGGAGTTTCGCCGGCCCACCGGCACGAGCAACCTGCGGGCCTCGCGCAGAGAGCGCGGAGCGCAAGGTCACGGCGGGCGGGTGACCGACGGGCAACGTGTCACCCGTCCGTGCTATGCGCGCATACTGAATTTATCGGCAGCAACGACCGAAGCGGTTGCCCATGCTCCGCTGTGCAGAGCGGTGCGCACGAGGACGAGGGTGATCGCGAGTGTTCGGGCGTACCGAGACGAATCCTGTGCATGGCTCCCTGGCAGGTCTCGGAGGTCCAAGTGCCGCTGAGCGCCGACCGGTTGGCGCCCGAACAGTCGTCGCGATGGATGTCGAGTGCGGCGTCGCCCATGCGTGGTGCCAGGACGCCACGGCTGGATCGGCGCCATTCGTTCACAGTGGGCGTGGCGCGGCATGGCGTCGCGCATAGCTACGACGATCTCCGGGGTGGCACTGACGATGCAGTTTGCGGCACCGATGATTTCTGCCACGCAGCTGGGAATGTTCGATGACAACGCCCTCCTGCTGGCCCGGCGGAAGCGTCGCAGCGTGTCCCGGTTCGACCGCTACGACGTCGTGTCGTCGCTCGCGAGCGGGGGCATGGGCGGGGTCTACCTCGCTGTGGATGGCAAGACCGGCGACCGAGTCGCGCTCAAGGTTCTCGATCCGAAGTTCGCCACCAACGAAGAAGTTGTGGAGCGCTTGCTCGCGGAGCATGAACTGGCTTCGCGCACGGATCATCCCGGTGTGGTCGAGATCCGCCGCGCGGCCTGGACCCCGGACGGTGCGCCGTATCTCGTGATGGAATACCTGGAGGGCGAAACGCTCGGGCAGATCTCCGACCGCGGTGTGATCGATCTGCCATCGATCCTGGCGATCTGCGCGCAGGCTGCGGCGGCCCTGGCGGCGTTGCACGCGGTAGGGGTGATCCACTGCGACGTGAAGCACGACAACCTGTTCGTGCTCGACGAGCGCATCCGTGGCTGGCCGCGGGTCAAGGTGATCGATTTCGGCGTATCGCGATCGGTCGACGAAGCGCCGCGCGCAGACCCGTCGGTCGCCGGCACCCCGTGGTGCATCGCCCCCGAGCAGTGGCGCGGAACGCCTTGCACGGCAAGCGATGTCTACGCGCTCGGCTGCCTGCTCTACGAGCTGACGACCGGCCATCCGCCGTTCGACGGCTCGCTGCCAGAGCTGATCGCCGCGCACCTCGAACGCCGGCCGTCGCGACCGTCGTGGATGCGGAGGATGCCGATCGGGCTGGAACGCGTGATCCAGCGTTCGCTCGTCAAGGACCCGGCACACCGGCCCGCGATGCGCGACATCGCGCACGAGCTCGCCGAGCTGGCCGATCAATTCGCTTGATGGGAGACGGTCCTGTTCAGGGATCTCGTTTCGTAGCACTTCGTATATTATTTTAAAAATCAGCTAGTTAACAAAAAATTCAGACATGTTCAGCGCTCTGTTCAGCACTGAACATCAGACCAGTGCGCTACAACCTGGGGCATGCGAATCGCTTGCGTTCATGTCCCGCAGTTCGCGCTCCAGAGCCTCAGCCGGGTGGATCCGTCGCTTCGGGGCGCTGCGGTCGCGGTGGTCGGTGCGGGGAGCGCCCCGGCCGCTGGTGCCCGGCCATCGCTGGCGCTGCACAGCCCGATCGTCTTGGCCTGCTCGCGCGCGGCGTGGGCCCTCGGGGTGCGGCTGGGGATGACGGCGACGGCCGCGCGGTTCGTGTCATCTGCGGTGCGCGTGGTCGCCGCGGATGGCTCGCTCGAGCGCGATACGGTGCGGGCGCTCGCGGACGCGCTGCTCGGCGTGTCCGCGGTCGTCGATAGCGGCGGTCGCGTTGCGGTGGGCGGCGCGCACCTCGCGATGTACTGCGAGGTCCCGAACCGGGCGCGCGGTGCAACGTTTGGCGATCGGCTGATCGAGCTGCTCGGCGCGTTCGGGATCGCCGCGCGGATCGGCATCGCCGATGATCGGTTCACCGCGTGGGTGGCCGCCGCGCACGGCGGCGTCGAGGAGCGTGGGGTGGTCAGCGTGCCGCGCGGCGGCTCGGCGGCGTTCCTGTCGCCGCGTCCGCTGTCGCTGCTCGCGATCACGCCGGAGGTGCAGCACATGCTCGAGGCGCTCGGCGTGCGAACGCTGGGCGAGTTCGCCGCGCTGCCTGCACCGTCGGTGTCGCGGCCGCTCGAGGCGGACTACCAGGCGCTCGCACGCGGCGACAGCGGCAGCGTGCTGCGGCCGTACGCGCCGGACGCGCCGATCCGCGAGCAGCTCGTCGCCGGCCACGCGGGGAGCTTGTTCGGCGGTGAAGCCGTGGTGTCGACGCTGTGCAGACGACTGGCGCTGCGGCTCGCGGGGCGCGCGCGGGGTGCCGCGCGACTCGAGGTGACGGTGTCGAGCGATGCCGGCGAGCGCGTGGTGCCGGTGAACGTCGCGCGCGCGGCGAGCTCGCAGCACGAGCTGGTCGAGCTGATCGGGCCGCTGTTCGGGGAGGGGTTGGGGGCGGTCGCCAAGCTTGGCGTCGTGGTGGCCGGGGAAGCTGTCGCCGGTACGACCGAGGCCGAGGTGGATGCGGCGGTCGATGTGGTGTCGAGCGCGTTGTCGCGCGCGCAGCTCGCCCAGCCGTCCCCGCGGTCGCCGCTGTCCGAGGTGGCCAGGTTCGGCGGTCAGGCTGCGCAGCAGGCCTCGGCGCGAACCCAGCCGTGGCAGCTGATCGCGCCGGACACGCTGCGCTCCGAGCGGCGCGACGCACATCGCCGGACTCGGCGGGCCAAGCCCCGGCGCTCGGCGGCGGTCGTGCAATCGCAGCTGTTCGGCAACGTTGGCGACTGACGGGCAGCGTCGATGATCTGCCGGCTCACCGGCCTGCCGGGACCTCGCCGCTCCCCGATCGGGCAGCCGGGGCCGGGGCATGGTAGATGATGACTCGTCATGTCGACCCTCGAAGCCCAGCTGCGGGAGCAGCTCACCACCTCGCTCAAGGCGAAGGATCTGAAGACCGCGAACCTGATCCGCATGATCAACACCAAGATCATGGAGCGTCGGACCGCGAAGGACTTCAGCGGTACGGTCGACGATGCGCTCGTGCTCGACGTGATCGCCACCTACAAGAAGTCGATGGAGAAGGCGCGCGCCGATTATGTCGGGGCCGGCGATCGCGGCAAGGAGCAGCTCGCCGAGATCGACTTCGAGGTCGCGTGGTGCAGCAAGTTCCTGCCGCAGGGCCTCAGCGAGGCCGAGTTGACTGACGCGGTCGCCAAGGCCGTGGGCGAGCTGCCAGCCAAGGACCCCAAGATGGCGGGCAGGGTGATCGGCACGCTCAAGAAGCAGTACGGTGATCGCGTCGATGCCCAGCTCGCGAAGAAGCTGATCGAAGAAGCGCTCGCAAAGGGCTAGCCGCCGTAGCAAGCTCGCGGGCGTGAAGATCCTGTACGGCGTTGTGGGGGAGGGCCTGGGCCACGCGATGCGATCCCGGGTCATCCTCGAGCACCTGGTCGGGACCGGGCAACACGAGGTCGAGATCATGGCGTCGGGGCGCGCGGTGAGCTTCCTCTCCAAGCGCTTTGCCGGGGTCAACCAGATCCACGGGCTGCACATGATCTACGACGAGAACCGCGTCCAGATCGGCAAGACGCTGTGGTCGAACGTGCTCGGCGGCGCCGCGGGCATCCCCAAGAACATCGCGGCCTACTTCGATCTGATCTCCGAGTTCCGGCCGGAGGTCGTGATCAGCGACTTCGAGTCGTGGACCTATCTGTACGGCAAGACGCACCGGTTGCCGACGCTGTCGATCGACAACATGCAGATCATCAACCGGACCACGCTGCCCGACGAGATCCTCGACGGTCACCGCACCGAGTTCGAGCTGACGCGCGCGTTCGTCAAGAGCAAGCTTCCGTTCTGCGACGAGTACTTCATCACCACGTTCTTTCGGCCACGGCTGCGCAAGGAGCGGACCCGGCTATTCCCGCCGGTGCTGCGGCCCGAGATCCTCGGCGCCAACCGGCGGCGCGGTGATCACTTGCTGGTGTACACGACCGGGGAGGGCAACGCCGGGTTCGCCGCCACGCTCGCGCAGACCGGGCTCGAGTGCCGGATCTACGGCATGCGGCGCGATCTCGCGGCCGAGGTCGTCGAGGGCAACCTGCGCTATCAGCCGTTCGGCGAGGCGACGTTCATCGACGATCTCGCGTCGTGCCGCGCGGTCATCGCGGGCGGCGGCTTCACGCTGATGGGCGAGGCCGTGTACCTCCACAAGCCGATGCTCGCCGTGCCGGTCGTCCGGCAGTTCGAGCAGGTGTTGAACGCGCGCTACCTGCAGCACGAAGGCTACGGCCGCGCCGCGGACAACCTCGACGATCCCAAGACGGTGCACGACTTCATCGCCGCCATCCCGGCCTGCGAGGCCGCGCTGGCCGGCTACTCGCAGACAGGGAACGACGAGATCTTCGCCGAGATCGACGACTTTCTCGATCTGGCCGCGGCTGGCGTGCGCTGACGGAGGTGTCGGCCCGCCGACGGTTGTACGCCTGACGAGGCATTCCGCCGCAGGCAGGATTGCCAGCTGGACGACCCGGCGATGCGCGCATGGGCACGTTGGCGCGTTTTGCGCCACATCGCGAGGAGCTGGAGCGAGCTACCGTCGAGCCAGCGCTCGACAACCGGGTCCACGCCGGCCGCGGATCAGGCACGAGGCTTGCGTAGCGTTGACATCGATGGCTACCCCCAACAGAGCCCCCGGAAGAGGCCGTGTCCTCGTCGTCGATGATGAACCCGACACGCGCGCGCTGATGCAGACGATCCTTGAACGCAACGGCTTCGAGGTGATCACCGCCGATGGCGGCTCGGACGCGCTCGCCTATCTGGCGCGCGACACGCCGTCGCTGATCCTGCTCGATCTCGAGATGGACGATATGAACGGCTGGGAGGTCCTGACGATGCTCCGCACCCACCCGCGGTTTGGCTCGTTCAAGGTGGTCGTCGTGTCAGGGGTGAAGGGCCCCGTCCCGAAGTGGGCGGGCTATCTGCGCAAGCCGTTCCGGCTCGACGCGCTGCTCGAGATGCTCGACGGCAACGCGACGAACCCGCGTCCGGTGTGAGGTTCCGCGCGGCGCACGAGCCAGCGTGACATCGCGATCGCGATCGAGGTTGCCGGATCGTCACAGGGCCACGTCTCGGTAGTGGCAGCGGTCAGCAGAGCGTCGCCGCCGGGCTAGCCCAGCGTGGCGCCGCGCCGCCGAACCGTCGCCAGACTGTCGGCGCGCGTGCGTGGGCGGCGGATCAGGCTCGGGCCGGGCACGATCTGCATCGGCTCGTCGCCGAGCGCGAGCTGCTCCCAGACCTTGGTCCAGGTCGCCCAGCTGAGCGGCTCGCGGAAGTAGAGGGCGTGCCGCCCGATGAGCGAGGGCAGCTCGCCGGCCCACGGTGCACCGCGGGTCTTGGGCGACGGGGATAGCGCGTGGAGCTCGTAGACCGCCTCGGTTTGATAGCTATGGCGAGGCCACACGATCATGCCCTCGGCGGTCAGGTCGTAGGGCGGTGGCTCGTCGTCGCCGGCGAGGACCTGCTCGAGTTGCTCGCGCACGAGGTCGACCCCGGCGCGCTTGTAGAACCCGGCGAGCGCGATCTCGAGGATCCGGCGCTGATCGTCGTCGAGCCGATCGATCCAGCCGCGCTGCGGGATCGACGCGAGGGTCCAGCCCGACTGGTGCTCGAGCACGATCCGCGCGAGCTCCGGGGACAGGCTCGGGCACGCCAGCTCGATCTGCACGCGGTTGGAGCCGAGCTCGACGTGGCCGGCGGCGACATCGTCGACGCGGAACGACGCCGCCTCGTTGAGCATCGAGACCAGCTCGCGATCGGCGAACTTGTGGATCGCATCCTCGAGGTGGTGAAGCTGCTCTCGGTGCCGCGCGACGCCGTGCTCGTCGAGCTTCCAGGCGGCGCGCCGCAGCTTGGTGAACCGCTTGGGGATCGTTCCGGAGTGAAGCCCCGGCTTGAGGAAGCCGACCATGGTCTCGCCGTGGTGGCCGATCGAGACCTCGCGCAGGGTCTTCGCGCGGGTGTTGCGGTAGAGCTTCCAGTTCTCCTTGAGCTCCCAGACCAGGAAGCCAGCGATGCCGGGGATGACGAACACGGTGAACGCGGCGAACGAGGTGCCGAGCGCGCGGCCCATCAGCTGCTCCGACGGACCGCGGATCGCGGCGAGCAGGGTCTCGTAGAACGGCACCATGAGCTTGGCGGTGACGGTGACGACCGGAAAATGCTTGATCGGGTTCACCCCGGGCTCGATGAACAGGTTGACGTAGAGCCGCAGAAAGTACGCGATGACGGACCACACGGTACCGAGCGTGCCCTTGATGACCAGCGTGAGCCGTGATTCGCCGGTCTTGAACCGCAGCCACTCGTCGACCCGATACAGCGCGCGATCGAGGATCTCGACCGCCTCGGCGAACAGCTCGAGGATCAAGCGGACGACGCCGGGGAAGATCCGGCCGGTCAGCTGGCGCCCGGTGCGGACGAGGCCATCGGCGAACAGCTCCTGCGCGTTGCGGCCGAGCCGTGAGTTGAGCCCGAGCGCGAGCGCGAGGAACACGCCGGCGGCGACGGGCCAGCGCAGGATACCGTCGGTGAGCACCAGCCCGAGGGCGGCGGGGATGCCGGGCTTGACGATCCAGCGCGCGAACCAGCTCGCGAGGAACCGGCGCATCAGCGGGCGCTGGAGCAGCGCGCGTGGCGCGTCGAACAGCACCAACCGGAGCCCGCGGCCGAGCATCCGGAGCCCGTAGCCGACCGCGCGGCGGAACGGCGGGGCGTGGATCAGCAGGAACAGGAACACCGCGCCGCCGAAGATCGTCGACGCGGTGGCGATCTCGGGGACGCCGCGGTGGGTGTGCTTTGCCACGATGCCGACCCAGCGCACCACCGACGACGCGTTGGGCGACAGCAGATCCGACGCCACGAGCTCGCGCGCCGCGTCGTGGGTGTGCTTGGCCACCAGGTCGATCATCTCCTGCGCGCCCTTGAACACGGTGTAGGAGCCCAGCAGCGGCAGGATGATGTAGAGGCTGAGGAACCGGCCGACCGGCGTCCCGAACAGCACCGACGACAGCTTCTGGAGGAACCGCAGGTAGCCTTCGCCGCGGCGGTACACGCCGTCGAGCGAGCGCGACAGCGCGTGATCGCAGCGCAGCAGGGCGTCCCCGGTGCGCAGCTGGTGGCGCTCGAGGTCGGTCATCTTGAGATCGTTGTGCGAGATCGCGTCGCGCAGGTTGCCGATCGACAGCTGACCGACCGCGACCGCCTGATCGAGCAGCTCGTCGACCAGCTTCTTCTCGGCGACGCGCTCGGGGAGATTGTGGGGGTGCAGCGCGACCTTGTCGAGCGCCGCCTCGATCTTGGGGCGCAGCACGACGCGCACGTTGGCGTCGCCGCGGTCGACGATGTCGCGGATCGCGACGGCCAGCCGATCTTGCTCGGCAGCCCGCGGCAGCGCGCAGTCGGCGAGCTTGTCCGCCGCCGCGTGGAGGTGCTTGGCGACCCGGACCTCGCGCGTGGCGGGTAGCGCGCGGACGATCGGCCGCTTGCCGAGCGACAGCGCCCATGACACCGGGTCGACGACCTTGCTCTCGCGTTCGGCGACGACGCACGCGGTCTGCAGATCGTGGAGCAGCCGCGCGCCCGGGGTGAATCGCAGGACGCGCTGGCTCGCGGCGTGGGTCGCGACCGGCAGCAGCGCCGCCGTCCACGCCGGGCCCGGTGCGTCCTGGCCGATCGCGCTCGCGAGCCGCGCCGCGAGCGCGTCGAGATCGCTGCGCGCCATCGCCGCGTCGCCGGCGCGCAGCGACAGGATCGCGGCGCCGGCCCGGTTGCCCTTGACGCGTGCGCGCGACGCCTGGGTGCGCGCCGAGGAGTCGACGACGATCGTGGTCTCGCTCACCACGCGGAACGGCTGCGCGGGCGTCTCCATCGCGGGCCGCTCGGGGGCGGGCGCGGGCCGCGAGGCCGCGAGCAACGCAAGGACATCGAGATCGAGCGCGATCGCGGCGTCGACCCGGGCGATCGCGAGGGTCGGGAACGTGCGGTCGAGCGCGGTCGGCGCGAACTGCTGGAGCTCGAGGTAGGTCGCGACGAACTCGGCGTACGTGCTCTCGTCGTCGGCGGGTGGCAGCAGCAGATCCTCCTGGCGCAGGACCGAGCGGATCTCGTCGAACTCGGTCTGGCCGATCCGGTGGATCCGCTCGCGCACCGACGCTGCGGTGAGCTCACCGCGGCCTCGCAGGTCATCGAACGCGAGGTGCACGTGGCCGTGGAAGATCGCCCGCCAGGCGCGCGACAGCTCGCGGGGCTCGCCTGCCGCGAGCGCCGCACGCGAGCCACCGAAGATCACGACCTGCGCTGGCAGCGCCGCGGGATCGACGCGCAGCTCGTCACGCTCCACCATGCCTTCGAGCTCGGCGCGCGCCAGCGCATAGCAGTGCGCGTGCGGCACCTGGAGCCCGATCCCGGGGAGTCGGCGGTGCTTCTTGATCACGCGGCGGACGACGCGATCCTCGAGGAGGACCGCAGCTACGCGCGCGAGCTCCGCATCGAGAGGATCCATCGTGTCGATCAACCCTGACAGTACCATCGCCGCCGGCCAAGTGCTCGTGCAGCGGCGACGCGCGCGGTCGCGAGGACTGCGCCGCCACAGCCCGCGCGTGGTACGCAAGCCTCTGCGAGGATCCGCCATGCCCGCCGTGATATCTCGAGTCAGCGTGACGCCGTGGTCGTGCCCGGGGACGCCGTGACCGACGAGCAGGCGTTCCCCGACAGCCTGTGCCACCGCTGCAGGTACCTGCGCGTGATCCGCAGCGGACGCGGCTCGACGTTCCTGATGTGCCAGGAGCCGTCGCTGCCCAAGTACGGGCCACAGCCGGTCCGCGCGTGCCGCGGGTTCGGTCCCGCCGAGCGTCAGCCGTAGATCGCGTACAGCATCGTACCGGCGGCGCCTGCCAGCGTGAGCAGGAACCACGGATCGCGCAGCATCGCCTCGGTCGGTGGGTCGTCTTTGGGCCGCCACAGCGCGAGGTACAGGAACCGGATGATGCCCAGCCCGACGAACGGCGCGCTGTAGACCAGCCGATCGGTGCCGAAGAATTCGATCGTGTGCCGGTCGATCGTGTAGGTCACGAACGCGGCGCACGTCAGCGGCGCCAGCGCCAGCATCGCGAGCTTGAGCACGCTGAGCGTGTAGCCCGCGAGCGCGGCGCGGGTGGCGCCCTCGCTGCCGGTACGCTCCGCCCACGCGAGCTCGTGTGCGCGCTTGCCGAACCCGAGCAGCGTCGCGAGCAGCGCCGTGCACACCAGCAGCCAGCGCGACGCAGGAACGTTGATCGCCGCGGCGCCAGCGAGGACGCGGAGCAGGAAGCCGCTCGCGATCGACAGCACGTCGACGAACGCGATCTGCTTGAGCTTGAGGGTGTACGCGGCGTTCTGGATCAGGTACAGCGCGGCGAGCGCGGCGAGCTTCCAGCTGAGCAGCAAGCACCCGCCGAGCGCGCCGATCGCCAGGCCGGCCGCTGCGATCAGCGCGGCGCGCTCGGATAGCTCGCCCGCAGCGATCGGTCGGTACCGCTTGGTGGGATGCAGGCGGTCGGCGTCGGCGTCGCGCACGTCGTTGAACGCGTAGACCGCGCCCGACAACACACAGAACGCGAGCACCGCCAGCGCGGTCCGGACCAGGTAGGTCGGATTGATGAGGTGGCGCGAGAACACCAGCGGCGCTGCCACGAACAGGTTCTTGACCCACTGCTTGGGACGCAGCGTGCGGAGCAGGGCGGTGAGCGCGCGCCCAGGGCTACCGAGGCCAGCAGCGCTGGTGGTAGCGGGGCCGGTCGGCGTCGAACGAACAGGGGTGTCGTGCGCGGAAATGACGTCCTCGGCTAGCGGGGAGCGGGCAGTCTGGCACACCTTCGGCGAGCCGTCTCGGCAGCGGCTGACGAAGCAAACGCGGTCACGGACCGGCCGCGATCCGCGCGATGGCGGCCAGTGACGGGAGGAAAAAATATTCGCCGCCGAGGTTGGTGACGACCGTCGGGACGTTCGCGAGACGCAACCGGACCGGCTCGGCCGGGATCGTCACGTGGCAGGCACCGGCCGGGTTGCCGACGATCGGATCGGGCTCGACGTGCAGGCCGGCGAACCCGGGGTTGGCGAGCCAGGACTGCTGGATGAACTCGAATCCGCGCGCGATGCTCGACTGTAGGCAGACGAAGTACAGGCCGCGCGACACGCCGTCGTCCCGCCCTGTGATCGCGGTCTCGTAGGGCAGGGGCGCGCCGAACGACCGGCCGCGCCGCAGGATCCGGTGGCGGTTGACCACGGTCTCGGAGTCGCGGGCGCTGCCGCCGCGAGCGTCGCGCGGATTGGCGCGCCGGACGTGCGACGCGATCGGGCAGCGCAGGCCGGCGGGGTCGTAGTCGAGGTACTTGAACGCGTTGACGCGATCGGGCGTCGCGTACGCCGGATCGTCGATGTCCGGGGTCAGCGCGAGCGGCGCGCCGCTGCGCCAGCGGCCCATGAGCTTGGCACCGATCAGATCGGTGAGCTGCGCCGCGAGCGTGGCGTCGCCGTTCGCGAGCTTGCGGGCATGCCCCGCGATCCAGCCCCAGAACGCCGCGACGTCCTGCGCGAGCTTGCGGAACACCAGGTAGGTGCCGTTGCGGCCGAGATCGACGTCGTTCCAGATCGGCGTGATCGGGTGCTGATCGTAGGCGTTGGGATAGCCGAGCAGGATCTCGCCGGCGGCGATCGGGTCCTCGCCGCGGCGCGGCTCGGCGTGGAGGCCTGGCAGGTACGGCTGCGACAGCCCGTCGGCGAACCCGAAGTGCTCGCGTGGACCTTGCGGCCAGCCGAGCTCCTCGGACCGCACGGTCGCACCGGCGGCGACGAGCGAGTCGCGCTGCTCGGCGAGCCGGCGCGCGCGACACGCGGGGTCGTGGGCATACACCATCACGAGGACGTCGAGCCGCCCGGCGGAGCCGCCGAGTTGCCAGCCGGCCGGATCGGTGTCGCCGAGGGTTCGCCGGCGCGCGGCCATCCCGGCGTGCGCCTCGGGCGCGAGCATCTCGATCACGTCGTCGGGGACCCCGAGCGCGGTGAGACCCCAGCGCGAGATCGCGACCTGGATCCGGCCGGGCGCCTTGGCGCGCCGGTGGGTGACCGAGCTGATGGCCGGCTGCAGCGCCTTGAGCCACGCGCGTGACGCGCGGGCGTCGCCGCCGAGCGTCGCGAACACGAAGCCGGCGTAGGGATGGTCGTTCCATCCGGTGTAGATCAGGCCCTGGATGTCGTCGAGATCGGCGGCCTGCGGCACGCTCATAGCTTCCTCAACCACGCGGTGAGCTCATGATCGGCGAGCCCGCGATCGAGCTGTTGGCGAATGAAGACGTCGTCGCGGATGTTCTGCACCGTCGAGCCCGGCGCGCCGGTCCAGAACACCTGGGTCATGATCTGGTGCTCGCGCGTCCATTGTTTGAAGGCTTCCTCGTCGCGCGCGCCCCTGCACACCAGGTGCTCGGTCGCCGGGAATCCGACGGTGTTCGACCACACCGCGGTCAGGCCGTACGCGGCGCGATCGATGAATTCGCCGAGGTAGCTCTCCCAGCTGCCGTCGTAGTTCGAGAAGAACAGCAGGCGGTGGCGCGCGCGGACGCCCGGCTGCCGAGCGCGCCGGTCGCGCAGGATCACCCAGCGTGCGAAGTGGATCGTCGTGATCCCGCCGAGGTCGCCGCGCACCGAGTAGACCTGCGCGGTGATGTCGATCGCCTTCAGCACCAGCCACAGCGTCGCGAACCGGAACCTGCCCGGCTTGATGTCGACCACGTGCGTGAGCTGGTTCTGGGTCGCCCGGTCCTCGGCGTCGCGCACCGCGGGATCGATCGCGACCGGCCGGATGTACGCCGTCGAGATGTCGGTCGACTCCTTGCGGCGCAGCACGAGGTACCACGGCAGCGCGAGCACGAGCGCGAACGGCAGCACGACGACGAGGGCGAGCAGCGCCAGGATCTTGCCGATCAGCCAGCGCGCCTCCTCGTCGCCGGTCGGCGACAGCTCGAGATCGGGATGGCGCTCGGCGACCCGCGCGCAGATCTGGCGCTGGATCTCGCAGCGCGGCAGGTCGCACAGCACCGCGCGATCGTGATCGATCATGTCGCGGATCGCCTCGTGGACGAGCCGATCGTTCAGGATCATGCTGCGCGGGACGCCGCGGTACGCGATGTAGAATGCCCCTGCGGGGTACGATCGGGCCATCATCCAGGCGACCCAGTCGTCGAGGTCGAGGATGCCCCGGGACGGGTAGCCGGCGCAGCACTCGAACACGGTCTCGATCGATGGCGCGGCGCGCGCGACCGCCGCGAGGTAGTCGGCGGCGCGCCCGTCGTGGTTGGTCTCCCACGCCAGCATCGACGGCAGCTCGCCGCGCGGATCGTCGATGATCGCGAACCGCATGAAGTGGGTATCCGGCAGCTCGCCGGGGCGGAACAGCCGGTTGCCGGCGAGATCGTCGGAGATCTCGGCGAGCCGGTGCTCGAGGAGCGCGCGCGGCGTCGGCCCCGGATCGAGCTCGGCGAGCACGGTGAGCGCTTGGGTGGCGTCGAGCATGGACTACAAATGGAGCGGACCGGGGAGCAGCATACCGAGCATCGTCTCGGGATCGCGAACCGCTTGATCCTCGAGCCAGCGCCGGGTTCCGGCGCGCAGCGACGCGCCTTCATCGCCGCCGATCAACCGGCCCAGCCGGTCGCGCGTGGAGTGCGCGAACAGGTGCGTGTCGGTCGTGGTCAGTCCGGGCAGCGCGGCGCGATACAGCGAGATGGCCTCCTCGGGGCGGCCCTCGGCCTCGGCGAGCAGGCCCTCGAACATGCACACCGAGTGGCTGATCACCGGGACCTGGGTGCGCGGAAAGTTGCGCAGGTGGCTGCGCGCTTGCGCCAGGGCTTCGCGGCGGCGCGACGAGCGGGGCGCCGCCTGGTTGGCGCATGCCAGCGCGTGGCGCAGGATCGTCGAGCGCAGCAGCATGCCCTGGAGCGGCGGGCGATCGACGAGCGAGCGCCGGATCAGCTTCCACTCCGGCGCGATCCGCGCGGTCGCGTCCTCGGGCCGGCGGCGATACAGCGCCAGATCGAGCCGCGAGCTGAGCGCGAGCAGGTGCTGGAGCTGGTAGCTGCCGTCGGCGCTGCTCCACGAGCCGAGCGCGGCGTCGAGCTCGGCCTCGATGGCATCGGGCTCGAACCGCGCGAGCCACGCGATCGGGAACGCGCAGCGCAGGGTGACCGCGGTGTAGCGGTTGCCGTTGCGGGTCGCGGCCTCCGCCATCGCCGGGACCCGGCGCGACAGCTCGCCGATCTCGCCGAGATAGTACAGCGACCAGCAGCAGAACATGTTGACGGTGTCGAGCTCGAAGCCGGCGCGGCCGACCGCCGTGCGGTAGCTGGCGATCGCGGCGGTGAAGTTGGTGAGCGCGTCGCGGAACCGGCTCTTCACGAAGAAGTCGACGAACCCGCGGGTGGTGAGCAGCTGCGCCGCGGCGGGCACCTCCTCGAGAGTCCGGGTTAGCTGCTCGAGTCGATCGAGCAGCCGGATCGCGCGCGACGACTTGGCGGTCGCGGCCAGGAAGTCGGTCTCGAGCGCGATCGCCCGCGACACCCGCCAGCGCTCGCCGAGCCGTAGCGCGGACAGCAGGAACTTGGTGCCGAAGTCCATCGAGCGAAACGTATCGACCAGCGCCAGCCCGAACGACACGCCCTCGCAGACGTCGACCCGGGTCAGCTCGGCCTGGCTGATCTCCGCGAGCGAGCGCACCTTGAAGCCGAGGCCGCGGATCCGCAGCCACGCGCGCCGCAGCACCATCGACAACAGGCCGCGCCGCGGGGTGCGCGCCATCGCGAGGCCGACGCCGGCGAGCACGGTGCGGGTCAGCTCGAGGCCCTCGGCGACGTAGCCCGATTGCAGGAGCGAGCCGGCGGCGCGCCGGCGGAGCTCGAGGCGGGTGGCGGCGTCGGCCCCGCGGGCGGCGATGAGGAACTGATCGGCGGCGTCGCGCGGGCGGCCGGCATCGGCGAGCGCGTCGGCGAGCAGCGTGCGCAGGGCGCGGCTCTCGAGCTCGGTCCACTGCGGACCCTCCAGCGCGATCGCGTACCACCGCGCCGACAGATCGAAGTCGAGCTTGGCGCGCGCCTCGTCGCCGGCGCGCCGCGCATAGCCCGCCGCGTGCTCGAGGTCGCCGGCGCCGTACCAGTGGCGGGCGAGCTGCTGTGCGGTGCCCTTGCCCGACAGCGCGGTGGCCAGCGCGCGGTGGTGGCGGGTCCGGCGGTCGCCGTCGAGCTGGCCGAGCACGGCGGAGCGCACGCGCGCGTGATACGACTCGATCGTATCCTCGGCGCGCGAGCCCGACATCCGCACCACGCGCTGCGCGCGGAGCAGCGACAGCTGGCGCGATAGCTCGGCGGCCGGGACCGTGCTGACCGAGGCGAGCTGGGTGCGGGTCATCGGCTCGCCGGCGACCGCGACCAGCTCGGCGACCATGCGGGCGGACTCGCCGAGCCCGTCGATCCGCTCGGCCAGCATCGCGTCGAGGCCCTTGCCGGCGATGTCCTCGAGGCTGCGGCCCTGCAGGTAGCGGGTCAGCTCGATCAGGAACAGCGGGCTGCCGTCGGCCTCGCGCACCAGCTGCTCGGCGGTCTCGCGGTTGTCCTCGCCGAGGTGCGAGACCGCGATCGCGACCGCGGCGTCGTCCGACAGCGGTCCGAGATCGACCAGGTGCTGCGCGGCGTCCATCCGGCGTACCAGCTCGACGACCGGCTCGCTGCCCTCGACCCGGGTGGCCAGCACGAGCAGGACCGGCGGCGCGTCCGGCGCGCGCATCAGATCGGCGAGCAGCGCCGTGGTGTCGCGGTCGACCCACTGCATGTCGTCGAGGAACAGCACCACGGTATGGCGTTCGCCGAGCCGCTGCAGGGTCTCGCGCAGCGCCCCGAACGCGTGGGTCCGGCGCGCCTGCGGATCGGCGACCATCCGCGTGCGCGGCGCGTCGGCGATCGCCGGGACGCGATCGAGCACCGGGAACAGGGTCGGCAGTAGATGGGCATCGCGCGGCAACAGCGCCTGGGCGTCGGCCGGCGTCTGCTCGAGCCACCAGTCGCTGAGCTCGTCGATCAGGTGATCGATCGCCTTGTAGGGGATGTCCTCGCGATCGAGGCAGCGGCCGCGCAGCAGCAGCACGTTCGGGTGGGTGACCCGGACGCGCTCGAGGAACCGCGCGACCAGCGAGGTCTTGCCCATCCCCGACGGCGCCCGCACGAGCGCGACCGAGGCTCGCTTCATCGCGAGCGGATCGAGCGCCGAATCGAGGATCTCGAGCTCGGTGTCGCGCCCGGTGAAGCCGCCCTCGCGCGAGATGCTGACCAGCGCCGCGGCCATCCGATCGGTGTCGCCGACGCCGAGCCGGCGCAGCACCTGCGCGCCGGTCGGCCGATCCGTCGGTTCGCGCTCGAGCAGCTCGGCGCACAGCTCGTCGAGGTCGCTCGGGATGTGGAGCACCAGCGCCGACGGCCGGGGCGCGGCCTCGGTCTGCTTCTCGAACAGCACGCGGGTCGGCACGCCCTCGAACGGCAGCCGCCCGGTCAGCGCCTGGAACACCACGACGCCGAGCCCATACCAGTCTGCCGCCGCGGTGAGCTGGACGTCGCCGGCGCACTGTTCGGGTGCCATGTACGCCACGGTGCCGACGATCATCCCGTCGCTGCCCTGCCGGCGCTCGAGCTCGGCGACCAGCCCGAAGTCGAGCAGCACGACGCGGCCGTCGCTGGTGACCTGGATGTTCGACGGCTTGACGTCGCGGTGGATCTTGCCCGCGCCATGCAGCGCGTGGAGTCCCCGCGCGAGCTGCGGCAACGCGGCCCGCAGGCGTTCGATGTCGCACGGCGTCGCGAGCACCGCCTCCTGCGTGAACACATCGGGGCTCGCGTACGCCGGGCTGGTCGGCGGCGGCAGCGTGCCGAACGCCATGGGGACCCGGTGCGTCGTCGTCGCGAGCTCGGCCGGATCCTCGATCTTGCGACCCCACAGGTGGGTCAGCAGGTCGACGCCGTCGAGCAGCTCCATCGTGAAGAAGCACGAGTCGGCGGCGACCACCAGATCGTAGAGCGCGACCAGGTTCGGGTGCGAGAGATCGGCGAGTGCGCGAAACTCGCGCTTGAGCTGATAGACTTTTTCGACGTCGGGATTGGAGATCGTCTTGAGCGCGACCTTCTGGCCGCGCTCGAGGTCGTCGGCTTCGTACACCACGCCCATGCCGCCGGCGCCGATCCTCCGCACCACCTGGTACCGATCGATGGAGCTACCTACATCCTGCATCTCCGTCCCCCGATCCTACACGACGCACTCGGTCCACTACTCGCCCGAAGCAACCGAACGATGGTGTAACCGATCGTTATCTGCGGAGCAAACGCCGGGGTGGTTGCTCGTCGGGCAACCACCGGCACCGCCCGGGGACGTTGTTATGGCTCGTGTTTCGCTCGCTCGACCGCGGCGGGCGGATTGCGTGTCGTGAATCGCCGCCGGATGGCGCCGATCATCGCCGTGACAGATCCGCGCACCCTCGATCGACAGGGGTCGGATTTTCCCGTCGATGCTCCCGACCATGCTTTTTCTGGGCGCTAGAACCCGCGCGCCGGCATGTCCGGACCGCGCTGCAGCCAGTTGTCTGTAGGATAATGCGCGCCAGCGTCGATGACGTGGACCGAGTACGCCTGGCGCGACCGCGACGACCGGTTCGCGCCGCTGCGGTGAGGCAGCAGGCCGTGCAGCACGATGCAGCTGCCCTTCGCGGCCTCGAGCGGGAGCATTCCGTCGAGCGGCAGCTCGCGCGCATCGAACGTCTCGAAGCCGGTCCCGCCCCCGGGCTCGCGGCGAAACCGCTTGCGCGGTGGCTCGCAGTGACCGCCGGGGCGCGCCCACAAGCAGCCGTTGTCGACCGTGGCGTCCTCGAGCGCGAACCATAGCCCGGTCGCCGATGGTGGGTCGGTCCACAGGAACGTGTGGTCCTGGTGTGCGGTGACCTCGCCGCCGATCAACGGTTGCTTGAAGATGTACATCGACTGGAGCAGCAGCGGCCGCTCGAGCCCGAGCCGCGCGGTCAGCTCGGCGAGCCGCGGATCGCGCGAGAACCGTGCAAACACCGGATCGAGATCGTGCAGCGCGTGGCCGATCTTGTTGATCGACTGCTCGATCGGACGCCGCAGGACGCCGTCGGCGGAGAACGCCTCCTCTTCGAAGAAGAACCGGATCTTGTCACCGGAGCCCAGGAAGTAGTCGTCGGCGGTGCGGGGCTGCTCGCGGGTCGAGAAGATCGAGACGGTCTCGGGACGAAACCCGCGCACCAGCTCACCGGCGCGCTGGATCAGCTCGTCGCAGACGGCGGGGGCCACGAAGCCCTCGAGGATGGCGAAGCCATCGCGCTCGTAGTCGGGCCACCGGGCGGTCGAGGCGATCATCCCGCCAGCGTACGCAAGCTCGGCAGCTTTGCACACCCCGGAAGTCATGCGAGGTCACCAGTCGCGTGTCGACGGTTCAGGGCGGCGTCATCGGGGTCAGCGTGCCGACGATCGCCAGGAGGCATCGGCGATGCGGTGAGCCAGCGCCTCGAAGTCTCGCCGCGCATCCAGCGCCGCCTTCGCGTGCGAGCCAACCGCGCCATCACTCGCCTTGAGGTGAAATATCGGTTTGCGCGCTTCCTGCGAGAGTGGCATCAAGCTGCCGTAGCGTTTGAGCTTTCCCAGGCAGTTCGGGTCGCTGTCCGGATGCGTGGTTACCGGCCCAGCGCTGAGCACAGCCGTCGAATAGACCTCGGGGATTCGTGCCATCCAGCGATCGAACGCCTTGGCCGGACGATCGAGCCGGACGACGTGCTGCAAGACGACGTAGCCGGCAGGATTCATCGTCCCTGCCGGAAGCGGAAGCGAGGGCTCTGGGTTCTTGGCGATGCGTTCGTTCCACCCCTCGCGCCATTGCCGCAAGGTCGGCCCCAGGTTTTTGAGCCCTTGAATCGAAAACAAATCAGGCGCGACAGGAACGATCACGTGATCGGATGAAATGAGCGCCGCACGGTTGATGGCGCCGAGATTCGGGCCGAGATCGATCAAGGCGATCTCCGCCGAGACTTCCTCTGCCGCGCGCTGCACGGCTCTCCAGAACGCGGTCGTGACGCGAAACGCTCGCTCTTTGCGCTCGAGGCACAACGGCCACTCGCGTGACAGGTCGTCCTCGTAGCAGCGCCAGGTTCCCCGCGATCAGGTGCAGGCGTGGCGTGATCTCCTGCCTGTCCGGAGTCTCGATATCTCCGACGCCACGCATGAGCGGACTCATCGCGTCGAACATCGTGCGTGGCGCGTAGCCAAGGTAGTTCCACAGCTCGTCGATGCGTTGCTCGTCGAGAAACGCGGCGGTCAAGTTCGCCTGCGGATCCAGGTCGACGGCGACCACCGTGCGGCCCATGTCGGCATACATCCAGGCCATATGGTAGACGAGCGAGGTCTTTCCGACCCCACCCTTGTTGTTGAAGAACGCGAGGATCGGCACTGTCATCTCGTGCTCCTGAGCAGCGCGACAATGTGGGATCTATGAACCTCGAATTCGAGCGGTGGATTTCCGTTGTCGAGTAGGTGCTTTCTCGCGAGCGCGATACCGACGCCAAATCGCTGCACGAAGCCCAGTGTGCGCAGCGCCTCCGCGACGTGGGGGTTGCGATAGTCCGTGATGCCAGGATGTCCGAAGTTCTCGATTGTCGACTGGCCGTATGGCCCGCCGGGGTTCACGATCTCGATCCGGTCAGAGAACCAGTTGATCCGTGTCGGAGCGTTGGTCGACTCGTAGTTGCGGTGCATGATCGCGTTGCGAACGAGCTGTCTGAGCGCCTCGAGCGGGTAGTCGGGTCGCGTTCGTTCAGTCGACGTTCCAACGATACTCGTCGCGATCGAGAGGTTGGCTTCGAGCACGGTCTCGGTCTTTGCGAGCAACTCGTGCAGGGGGCCGTCGATCTCATGGCGCGAACGAACCGGCGTGGTCAGATCTGCCCCATCGAACCTGACGAACTGGACGTACGAGGCGGGGAGATAGCTTCGCGGCTCCTTGCCGAGGCTGAGGATCCCGGCGACCGTTGGCACGCCATCGGCCGACGCCATCCGAAGCGACCGCAGCTTGTCAAGGGTAGAGCGCTGGTTCTGTGCGATGATGTCGGGCGCGACAGCAGATGGCACGTAGGTGTGTTCGAACAGGTCAAGGTCGAGGTCGCTGATCCGTGCTGTTTCCACAGGGTGCTGGTCGAACGGAAGCAGATTGAACCGCCGCTTCTCCGTCAGCTGGCGCCTTCTTCCGGCGTTGCGACGTCCTTGCGGGGACCCACACGGATCCATACTCGTTCCTGGAATCGAACGGGGGGCGCCGACGATGGTTGGACGAGGATGATCGCGACCTCGCAGTGCGATAGCTGCCGTCGCTGCACCACGAGCGATGGAAACGGGAGGATGCTGCCATCATCCTTGAGGCTCGCGAGTGTCCTGAGCAAGGCGTCATCGATCGGCGTACCTGCGCAGGAACCGTCATCGCTCGGCCCGATCACGATCAATCCGGGTTGGCGATGGTTCGGGAGGTCGTTGGCAAACGCGCAGATCGCCTGCCCGACCTCCTTCTTCACGCGCTCGCCACTCAGTGCGGCCTTGCGTTCGAGGCGATCGGACTCCGGGCGCCCGAGCAGCGCGATGATCTCCTCGTCGGTCATTCACGAGGAAGATACTTCAGTCGGCGACCGGTGTCGCGAGGCTACCGGGGCCGATCCGTCCCGGCCGTTCGACGTGCTTGCGCGCGGGGCTTGCTCCGCGGGTGTGTCCGCTGCGCGGCCCAACCGCCCGTCAGGACGCGGCCGAGCCGGCGACGGAACAGCGCCGGTCGCTGCGAGGCCAACGGCGCTACGCGTAGCGATCGTTGCGCCACGGATAGGCGGTATTCGAGTAGCCGCGCTCCTCCCAGAAGCCGAGCCGGTCGTCCGCCATGAGCTCGAGGCGTTTGATCCACTTGGCGCCCTTCCAGGCGTAGAGCTGCGGCGTGATCACGCGGACCGGGCCGCCGTGCGCCTGCGGGAGCGGGGCGCGGTCGGCGGTGTGGACCAGGAGGACGTCGGGCTTGAGCGCCTCCGCGAGTGGCAGGTTGGTGGTGTAGCTGTCGTAGCCGTGACACATCACGTAGCGCGCCTCGTCGGTCGGCTCGGCGAGCGCGAGCACGTCCGCGAGGTGGACGCCGCGCCAGGGGACGTCGAACCGCGACCACTTGGTCACGCAGTGGAAGTCGCTGACGTCGTCGACTTGTGGCAGCTCCATGAACCAGCGCCAGTCCAGCGTGACGGGGCGGTGGCACGCGCCGTCGATCGCCAGCCGCCAGCGGTCCTTGGCGATGGCCGGCTGGTTGCCCAGGTCGAGCACGGGCCACTTGTGGGTCTCGACTTGCTCGACGGGGAGCCTCGGCATGCCGTGGCGGTTGCTGGGGCCGGTGCCGAGCGGCTGTGGATCCGCGATCGAGGCGGAGCGATCGATGTCGGTGAGGAAACGATCGCGCAGCTTGAGGCGCGCCTGGATCACGCGATCGCGCTTGTCGTCGGGCTCATCGGCCATGTGGTAGCGTTACATAAAGAAGCCGTGGTCGGCCGGCGCTCGCGGACTGGTTTTGCTTGCCAGAGGCGCACCCTGCGCGGTCGCAAAGGATGCCACCGAGGACACCGGAGCAGCACCGAGAAGGCGCCGGAAGGGGGTCTGGAAAGGGTCCAGATCGCGCGACGGCGCAGGTGGCTTGCTTGCGATCCATCTCTTGAACTTTTATATGTAACGTTTCAAACGAAGATGAGGCGTCAGCGGTCTCGTCCGACAGCAGCGCACCTGACCTGGACGAGCGCGCTGAATCTAGCTACGCACATCGATTGATCGCAGATCGCTATTAGCGACGGCTCCGATGTCAGCCTGGCGCGACGGGTGTGTGGCCAGTCATATTTCGGCCGTGTGTCGCCCCGGACGTGAGCCACAGCGCGCGGCGGGGGCTGGTGCTGTCGTCACGGTAGCTCGGTGGCGCGCCACGCAGCGATGGCATCGTTCAGGGGACGGCGCAGAGGCGCTGTGCGAGCGATCCACGCATGATGGATATTCGCATAGTGCGGCAGTGACCGCGGGCGACGTCCGATCGCGCGTGATGCGGCGCATCGCTGCGGAGCACGGCGCATCGCTGCGGGGCGCATCGCTGCGGAGCACAACGTGCGGTCGGGTAAGACGCGCCGCGTCGACGGCGTGCGGGCTCGCCACGCGGATCGACGGGTCTTGGTCGGATCCCGGCAGACTCGTCTTGCTATCCCAGGAGCGCTTGGTCATGTTGATTGCTGAGTGAACAATGGAAATCAACTACCGAAGTCGCTCCAGAATGGGCATGCGCCTGCTCCCCTCGGTGTTTTCGCTTGCCATGCTGTGGGCGGTGGGTGGTTGTAAGCCCAAAGCTGCGCAAACAGCGGACAGGTCCGAGATCTTGATCGGCAGCACGCTGCCGCTGACCGGATCCGAAGCACGGATCGGAGGGTTCTTCAAAGAGGGGTACGAGCTGGCGTTCGACGAGATCGCGAAGCAGGGCGGGCTGGACGTAGGTGGCAAAAAGCTGCCGGTGAAGCTGATGCTCAACGATGACACCAGCAACCAGGCGACCGCCGTGAATCTGGCCGACAAGCTGATCAACAGTGACAAGGTCGATTTTCTGCTCGGCACGTATTCGACCGCGCTGGTCGAAGCGCAGAGCACGGTCGCCGAGCAGAACAAGGTGCCCTACGTCAACGGTGGAGGGGCGGCGAGCGAGATCTACAAGCGTGGGTACAAGTACATCTTCGGAGCCCTGTCGCCGGTCGAGCTGCTGGGGACCACGCTGATGGATTGGATCGACGAGCAGCAGAAGGCGGGCGCGCTGCCGCGCCCGGCGAAGATCGCGCTGCTGTGGGAGAACACCGCTCACGGTAAGGACTTCCGCAAGGGCATCTCGGACTTCGCGGCCAAGAACGCCGGTGGCTACGAGATCGTCGTCGACGAGTCGTTCGAGCTGAACGGCAAGGACTTCAGCGCGCTGCTGGGCAAGGTGAAGGCGGCGGGCGTTGACCTGTTTCTGGCCGATGCCCACCTGCCGGATTACATCACGCTGCACCGGCAGTACGTCGATGCCAGGCTGTGCCACAAGGTCGTGAGTTACGGAGCGCGGGGCTCCGAGAAGTCGGCGATCGAGGCGCTCGGCATCGAGAACGTCAGTTATGTGCTGTCCGGGGTGTGGTGGAGTGCCCAGCTGGCCGACACGCTGCCGCTCGCCAAGAAGTTCGTCGAGGCGTTCAAGGCGAAGTACGCCGGCCGGACACCCGAGTGGTTCCAGGCGCTCGGCTACGAGGCAGCGCGCGCGCTGTTCACGGCGATCACGCAAGCCGGGTCGCTCGACCGCGAGGCGGTTCGCGCGAAGCTGGCGGTCCTGAAGATGGAGTCGCTGCTGCCCGGCGGTACCCTCGAGTTCCCCGCCGACAAGGGCGGCGAGGTGCAGAACCTGTTCGTCGTGCAGCAGAACCTCCCCGATGGCAAGGCGCCGATCATCTTCCCCAAGTCGGTCGCCAAGGCGGTCGGGGTGGCGCCCAATCCGCGGTGCGCGCAGTAGAGCCGCATGGACCGCCTGCTCGACATGGCCTTATCCGCGGTGTTGCTCGCGGGGTTGTATGCAACAATGGCGTATGGACTGGGGTTGATCTACGGCGTGCTCCGGGTGGTCAATCTGGCGCACGGCGGGGTCATCATGGGTGGCGCCTACCTGGGCTGGTATCTGCACGACCGCCTGGGGATCGATCCGTATCTCTCGATCCCGATCGTGCTGGTGGCCAGCTTCATCGTGGGGGTGGTGATGTATCAGGGCCTGGTGCGCCGGCTGCCGCGCGGCCCGTCGGGCGGGCCGGCATCCTTGTTACTGCTGTTTGGCGTCTGGTTGGTGCTGCGAAATATCGCGTATCTGGTGTTCACCGGAGATGATCGGACGATCCGTACGGCGTACTCGTCGAGCTCCGTGGAGATCGCGAGCTCGCATGTCTCGGTGAACCGGCTGGTGGTGCTCGGGCTCGCCGTGGTCATCGCGGTGACGCTGCACCTCTTGCTCCGCCGCACACAGACCGGGCGCGCGATCCGCGCCGTGGCCCAGAACGCCGATAGCTGCACGCTGGTCGGCATCGACGTCAACCGGATCTACACGTTGACCTTCGGGATCGGCAGCGCGCTGGCTGGTGTGGCCGGGGTGCTGCTGGCCACCTTGTTCTCATTTAGCCCCAACTCGGGGTCGTCGGAGCTGCTGAAGTCGTTCGTGGTCGTCGTGCTAGGGGGGCTCGGTAGCGTGTTCGGCGTGGCGGTGGCTGCGCTGATCGTGGCGACGGCCGAGGTGTTCGCGATCCTGGTGCTGCCGGCGTACCTCACGACGGCGGTCGGCTTCATCTTGCTCGTGCTGGTCCTGGTGTTGCGACCGGGCGGCCTGTTCGGAACGCGGGTGCTGTCATGACGGCGCGTCCTCCTGCGCTGTTCTCGCGGCGCGCCAGCATCGGGTTCCTGGCCGTCTGCGCGGTGCTCGCGGTGCTGCCGGTCGCCCTGGATCTGTCCGCCTACGTCCACAATCAGCTGACGTTCTTGTTCATCACGATCGCCGGCGCGCTGGCGTGGAACTGGATGGGCGGGTTCGTCGGCCAGGTCAGTTTTGGTCACGCGGCGATGTTCGGGCTGGGGGCGTTCGTGGCCGGCCGGTTGATGCTGAGCTTCCACCTGCCGCCGCCGCTGTGCTGGTTGGGCGGCGCGGTGGTGGCCGGGGTGCTTGCGCTGGGTGCGCATCCGCTGTTGCGGCTGCGCGGGCCGTACTTCTCGATCGCCACGATCGGGGTCGGCGAGGCCGCCCGCGTGGTGTTCACGTACTGGGAGAAGTTCACCGGCGGCTCGTCGGGGCTCTCGCTGCCAATCGACGGCGATCTGAAGTACCAGCTGTACTGGTGGGCGCTGGTGCTGGCGGCGGCGGTCGCGGCGGCATCGGTGGCGATCCGCCGATCCAGCCTCGGCCTCAAGCTCCTGGCGATCAAGGCCGACGTGGATGCCGCCGCCGATGTGGGGATCTCGGCGACGTTTTATCAGGACCTCATCTTCGTGCTGTCCGGCGCGGTGGTCGCGCTGTCGGGTGGGCTCTACGCCTCGTTCTTGAGCTTCATCGAGCCCGCCGACATGTTTGGCTTCGATCGCTCGATCAGCTTCGTGCTGACGGCGGTGATCGGCGGGGTCGGCACGGCGCTGGGGCCGGTGCTGGGCGCCGTGGTGTTCGTGATCGTGAAGACGTACCTGCTGGCGTCGCATCCCGACCTCCACCTCGGGCTCTATGGCCTGCTGCTGATCGGCGTGATCCTGTTCGAGCCGCTCGGGCTCACCGGGCTGTTCCGGCGCGTGATGCGCGGGATCCGGCGCGCGCCGGGGACCGCTGGGCAGGTGAAGTCATGACCCGGCTCATGACGCGTGGGCTGACCAAGCGGTTCGGCGGGCTGGCCGCGCTCGACGGCGTGGACATCACGCTGCGCGAAGGTGAGATCCTCGGGGTCATCGGCCCCAACGGCGCCGGCAAGACCACGCTGTTCAGCTTGATCGCGGGATCGCAGCGGCCGACGTCGGGGGAGATCTTGCTCGACGGGCGCGCCGTGACCGGCCTGCCGGCGCATCGCTGCGTGCGCGCCGGGATCGTGCGGACGCATCAGATCGTGCGGCCGTTCGGTAACCTCACCGTGTTCGAGAACGTGCTGGTCGCGGCGATCCACTCGCACCGTCCGGGCGCCGGACACGCGCGCGATCGGGCCGTCGAGGTGCTCGAGTTCGCCGGGCTCGCCGACCGGATGGGCCAGTACCCCGCGACGCTCACGCTCGCCGGCCGCAAGCGCCTCGAGCTCGCGCGCGCGCTGTCCACCGGGCCGCGCGTGTTGCTGCTCGATGAGGTGGTGGCCGGGGTCAACCCGACCGAGGCGCTGGCGTTCGCGGCGCTGATCCGCCGCGTGCGCGACGAGCGCGGCATCTCGGTGGTGATGACCGAGCATGTGATGCCGGCGGTGATGAGCCTGTCGGATCGCGTGGTCGTCCTCGATCACGGCAAGCAGATCGCCGAGGGCACGCCCGCGGAGGTGGTCGCGAACCCGATGGTCATTTCTGCGTACCTTGGAACCGCGACGGAACAGGCGGCGTCATGACGGAGCGCATGCTGGAGGTCGACCAGATCGACGTGTACTACGACGACGTGCAGGTGCTGCACCAGCTCAGCCTCGAGGTCCGGCGCGGCGAGATCGTGACTCTGCTGGGCTCCAACGGCGCCGGCAAGTCCACCACGCTGCGCGCGGTCATGGGGCTGTGCCGGCCGCGCGGGGGCGATGTCCGATTCCGCGGCCAGTCGCTGGTCTCGCTGCCGGCCGCCGGACGCGCCGAGCTCGGCATCGCGCTGGTACCCGAGGGCCGCGAGCTGTGGTCACAGCTGACCGTGCTCGAGAATCTGCTGCTCGGGGCCTACACCCGGAAGGCGCGCCGCAACACGCAGCGCAACCTGCAGCGGATGTATGCGCTGTTTCCGCGGCTCCTGGAACGCCGCGGCCAGGCGGCCGGCAGCTTGTCGGGTGGCGAGCAGCAGATGGTGGCGATCGCGCGTGCCCTGATGAGCGAGCCCACGCTGCTCATGCTCGACGAGCTCAGCCTCGGGCTATCGCCACTGCTGGTCGATCAGCTGATGCAGACCATCGCGGACCTCCACCGCGACGGCATGACGATCTTGCTGGTCGAGCAGAACCTGCGCAAGGCGCTTGGCATCGCGCAGCGCGGCGTGATCATCGAGACCGGCCGGCTGCGGCTCGAGGGGCCGAGCGCGGAGCTCGCCGCGAACCCCGAGATTCGCTCCGCCTATCTGGGGATCTGACGGCCGACCGCTCGGGCGGTCAGCCATGAGACCATCGCAACCGATGACGCCGGGCGATCAGGCATCCGCGCGAGGTAGTGAACAGCACGCCAGCGTGCGCAACGAGCACGGGCTGTCGCGCCAGCTGTCGTCGGCGCAGCAGACCACGATGGCGCTCGGCGGCGCGATCGGGACCGGGCTGTTCCTGGTCAGTAGCCTCGCGGTCAACGTGGCCGGACCGGCGGTGATCGTGTCGTACGTCATCGTCGCCGGCGTCTCGTTGCTGCTCGGCCGCGCGCTCAGCGAGATGGCCGTTGCACATCCCACGGCAGGCGCGTTCGGCGTGTACGCCGGGATCTACCTGTCGCCGTTCGCCGGCTACGCGGTGCGCGCCAGCTACTGGTTGATGGAGGTGATCGCCACCGGCGCGCAGCTCGTGGCCGCGTCGATCTACATGCGGCTGTGGTTTCCGCAGGTACCGGGCGCCGTGTGGGTCCTGGTGTTCGCGGCGGCGCTGCTGTACCTGAACTCGCGCGAGGTCGGGCGGCTGGGCGCATTCGAGTACTGGCTCGTGATGATCAAGGTCATCGCGATCGTGCTGTTCGTCGGGCTCGGTGTGCTGCTGGTGCTCGGCGCGACCGGCGAGCCCGCGATCGGCCTGCACAACCTCACCGCGCACGGTGGCTTTGCGCCGTTCGGGGGCACCGGCATCTGGCTCGGCTGCTGCCTGGTGCTGTATTCGTTCATTGGCGTCGAGATCGTCGGCGTCACATCGGGCGAGGCGTCGGATCCGGGGCGCACGATCCCGCGGGCGATGCGGCGGCTGGTGCTGGGGCTGTCGGCGATCTACATCGCGACCATCACGCTGCTGGCGGCCTTGACGCCGTGGCAGCAGCTCGGTGTCGGCGAGAGCCCGTTCGTCACCGTGCTGACCAAGCTCGGGATCCCGGCCGCGGCCGGGGTGATGAACTTTGTCGTGTTGACGGCGGCGCTATCGAGTGCGAATGCCAATCTGTACTTGATCTCGCGCACGCTGTTTTCGTTGGCCCGCGCCGGGTTCGCCGATGTGTCGCTCGGCGCGGTGTCGCGGCGCGGCGCCCCGGTGAACGCGCTCCTGGTCTCGGGCGTCGGACTGGCGGCGGCGGTCGTGGTCCGGGCGTTCTGGCCGAACTCCGCGTACCAGTGGTTCTTCGGCGCGGCGCTGTTCGGCGGGTTGTTCGTCTGGCTCATGATCTTCGTGACCCACATCGCGTTTCGCGGATCCGCACGCCCGCTGGGCTCGTACGCGGGCGCGGCGCTGATCCTGGCGATGTTGGTGTCGACCTGGTGGATCCCGGATCTGCGGTCCACGGTGCTGGCCGGTGGGCCGTGGCTCGCCTTGCTGGCGATTGGCTATTACGGCACTACCAGGCTCCGTAAGTCGCCGTGACCATCAGCCGGCGGCGGGCCGGCGGGCGTCGGCGAGCCACGCCTCGAGCTGGCGGACCATCTCCGCGAAGCTCGGCGCGACGAACAGTTGCGCCTGATAGCTGGTCGGATCGTACGGCGTGCGCGACATGACGTCGAGATCGAACGGGCGCAGGTGGGCGCGCCGGCTGGGGGAATCGAGCTCTCCGAGCTCGCCAAAGGACGACAACAGGCCCGCACCGTAGGCCTTGATCTGCCCGGCCTCGAGCGCGACCCCGAACTCGAGCGTGTACCAGTACAGCCGCTCGAGCCGCTCCATCATCGCGGGATCTGCCCGCAGCGCCACCTCGCCGAAAGAGCGCGACAGCTGGATGATCTCCGGCGCGAGGAAGCTCGTCGCGTGGCCGACCAGCTCGTGGATCACGTCCGGCTCGGGCGTGTAGAGCGGCATGCTGTGGTGGCGCATGTACTGCGTCGAGCGAAACACGCCGCGGCCGAGCCCGGTGAGAAAGCCCTCCGCCGAGATCAGGCCGGCGACCGGCAACATCGCGATGCCGGGACGCCGCGTGAGCTCGTTGACCTCGGCGAGCTGCGGGATCCAGGTGCGGTGGAGCTGCAGGCGATCCGCGGCGGCGCGCCATTCGCGCACCGCCCGCGTCGCGTGCAGCGGTGCCAGGTGGTCCCAGACCTTGCGCCACACCTCGTGCTCCTGCTCGGTGTACGCCACGAATGGCGGCGGCGTGCCGTCGCGGTGGTCGAGCGCGAGCTTGGCGATCGCGTTGCGGCGCGCGCGGTAGATCGGATCGCGGAAGCCGGGATGATCGGGATCGAGCGCGACCAGGTGGTCGGCGTCGGACGGCAGGTTGGAAGCGGCAGGCTCGAGCATGAGGCGCGGGGAGTATGGGGGCTCGCCGCCGCGATGGCCTGTGCGGCTTTCCACAATTTTGCGCATCCCTCAACGAATCGGGTTCGCCCCGCACGGGCCCGAGCTCGCTGCGCTGACCCGCGGGCGATCTATGCTGTGGCCATGGCCGCTCTGCCGTTCCGGTTCCTGTTTCGCGTCCGCTACCAGGAGTGCGATGCGCAGAAGATCGTGTTCAACGCGCGGTGGGCCGAGTACGTCGATCTGGCGTCGGGCGAGTACACGCGCGCGCTGTTCGGCTCGGTCGATCCCGACGTCTCGGGCCTCGACTGGCGGCTGGTCCGCCAGACGATCGAGTGGAACGCGTCGGGCCGCTACGACGACGTGCTCGAGGCGCGCGTGCGCACCGTGCGGGTCGGCACGACGTCGTTCACGCTGGCCACCGAGTTTGTCCGCTGGCCGGACGATGCGATCCTGGTGACCGCCGAGACCGTCTACGTGTCGACTCATCCGATCAGCGGGACCAAGCAGCCGGTGTCCGACGACCATCGCCGCAAGCTCGAGGCCGGCGCGCCGGGAGTGATTGTCGATCACGCCGGCGCGCTGTCGAGCCACGCGCGCCGCGAGCCCGGCGCCCCATAGAACCCCCATCGCCCCGATATACCAACGAGGTTCCGAGATTGCTTGTCGCGCGGGTCGGCTGCGGACGCTGACATCGCATACGTCGCGTGGTTGATCCGTAGACCGGAGATGACGTAGCTTCGCGGCATGGGTGTGCTCTCCGATCTGGTTGCCGCGGTGTCGTCGGGTGCGGTCGAGGTCGTCGATCTGACCGCGCCGCTGTCGTCGCAGACTCCGATCCTCCGACTACCGGAGCCGCTCGGGCAGACGGCCCCGTTCGGGCTGCACGAGATCAGCCGCTACAACGAAGCGGGACCGGCCTGGTACTGGAACAACATCACGACCGGTGAGCACACCGGCACGCACCTCGACGCACCGATCCACTGGATCACCGGCAAGGACGGCGCCGACGTCTCGCAGCTGCCGGCGCGCCGGTTGATCGCGCCCGCGGTGGTGCTCGACTTCGCGGCCCAGGCCGCGGCGGAGCCGAACTTTCTGCTCGAGATCAAGCACGTCCAGGCGTGGCAGGACAAGCACGGTCCGCTGCCCACGGGCGGGTGGCTCCTGTACCGCACCGGATGGGACGCGCGGTCGCGCGACGAGGCCAGGTTTCTCAATGGCGGGAGCACGCCCGGGATCTCTGCGGAGTGTGCGCGCTGGCTCGCCGAGACCGCGCCGGTGCAGGGCGTCGGGGTCGAGACCGTGGGCACCGATGCAGGCGCCGCCCACTCGTTCGATCCCGCGTTCCCGTGTCACTCGTTCTTGCTCGGCCACGACAAGTACGGGCTGACCCAGCTGCAGAACCTGGCCAGGCTGCCGCCGGTCGGCGCCGTGGTGTTCGTCGGCCCGCTGCCGATCGTGGGCGGTTCCGGCAGCCCGTGCCGTGCGCTCGCGCTCGTCGAGCAGCCCCGGCGGTCATGAACGTCGCCGAGGCGGTCGGTCGCTGCCTCGTCGCGCACGGCGTCGATCACGTGTTTGGCGTGGTCGGCAGCGGCAACTTCCACGTCACCAATGCGATGGTCGCGGCGGGCGCGCGGTTCATCGCCGCGGCGCACGAGGCCGGTGCCGCCAGCATGGCCGACGGCTTCGCGCGGGTGTCGGGCCGGCTGCCGGCGGTCTCGGTGCACCAGGGGCCCGGCGTCACCAACGCGCTGACCGGCATCGTCGAGGCGGCGAAGAGCCGGACCCCGATGGTGGTGCTCGCGCCCGAGGCGACCAGCCCACGCTCCAACTTCTACATCGACCTAGCGGGGCTCGCCGCCGCGCTCGGCGCGGGGTTTCGCCGGGTGACCGCCGAGCACGCGGTGGCCGACGTGGCCGAGGTGTGCCGCAGCGCGCGCGCCGGCGCCGGACAGACCATCGTGCTGGCGCTGCCGCTCGACGTGCAGGCGCAACCGGCCGGCGACGCCGAGCTACTCGTGCGCCTGGGCAGCGGAGATCTCACGCGGCGCAGCGACGCGGTCGTTGTTGCGCAGGTCGAGCACCTTGGCGTCGTCGTCGCGACTCCACCGACGGCTGCCATCGGAGTGGTTGCATCGGGTTCCGCGGCTGGTGCGGCCTCGCCGGGTTCCGCGGCTGGTGCAGCCTCGCCGGGTTCCGCGGCTGGTGCAGCCTCGCCGGGTTCCGCGGCTGGTGCAGCCTCGCCGGGTTCCTCGATCAACGCGCTGGTCGACGCGCTCTCCGCATCTCGCCGCCCGGTGTTCATCGCCGGACGCGGCGCGACTCGCGGGGCGGAGGCGGCGCGGGCCGCGTTGACCGCGCTGGCCGATCACTGTGGTGCGCTGCTCGCAGTGTCGGCGGCCGCCCGGGGCTTGTTCGCCGGTGACCCGTGGTACCTCGACGTGTCGGGCGGGTTCGCCACGCCGCTCGCCGCCGAGCTGATCGCCGAGGCCGATCTGGTCGTCGCGTGGGGCAGCACGCTCAACATGTGGACGACGCGGCACGGCCGGCTGATCGCGCCGGGGACCACCGTGGCCCAGGTCGACCTGAACGCGGCGGCGCTCGGCGTCAACCGCGCGGTCGATCTCGCGATCTGTGGCGAGCTGGCCGGCGTGGCCGGCGCGTGCCTCGACGAGCTGGTGCGCCGCGATGCCGCGCGCCGCCCGGGCTGGCGCAGCTCTGCGCTCCGAGCCCGGATCGCGGCCGAGGGCCGCTGGCGCACGGTGGCGTACGCCGATGACACCGGCGCCGGCCGGATCGACCCGCGCACGCTCAGCATCGCGCTCGATGATCTCGTGCCGGCCGCGCGCACCGTGGTGATCGACTCGGGCAACTTCATGGGCTATCCGTCGATGTTCCTGGCGGTCCCCGACAGCGCCGGGTTCTGCTTCACGCAGGCGTTCCAGTCGATCGGGCTCGGTCTGGCGAGCGCGCTGGGCGCCGCGGTCGCGCGCCCCGATCGGCTGACCGTGGCGGCGCTCGGCGACGGCGGCTTCCTGATGTCGGTCAACGAGCTCACGACCGCCGCGCGCCTGGGGGTGCCGATGCTCATCGTCGTGTACAACGACGCCGCCTACGGGGCCGAAGTCCACCACTTCGGTCCGCACGGCCACCCGCTCGACACGGTGACGTTCCCCGACACCGATCTCGCCGCGATCGCCCGCGGGTTCGGCTGCGCCGGGGCCACTGTCCGGGGACCGGACGATCTGGCGGCGGTCCGAGACTGGCTCGCCGGCCCGCGGGATCGCCCGCTGGTGGTCGACGCCAAGGTCGCGTCGACGCACCCGTCGTGGTGGCTCGAAGAGGCGTTCCGCGGCCACTGAGGGGCGCCGATGCTCGGCGCCGCCGGCGCCGACCGCCGGTACCGGGCATCAGTTGGTTGGGCGTGGCGCAACCTTGGTGGCGTCGTCGGTGTTGTGCGTCTCGTTGGCGAACAGCTTGGTCACCCCGGCGCCGCCGCCACCACCGCCGCCACCCCCGAGCTGGGTGATGTTGATGCCGACCGCGACGATGCCGCCCGTGTTGCCGGGGGCTCCGCTCGGCGTGCTGCCGAACCCGCCCGCGCCACCGTCGCCGCCAAACGCCGTCCCGAGCGCGCCGCCGTTGGCGATCGTGTTGGGTGCGACGGGTTCACTGCCGGCGCCGCCCTCGTCGATGAGGTTGGCGCCTTCGCCGCCGCCGCCGCCGTTGGCGAAGCTCTGTCCGGGCACGTTCACGGTCGCCGCGTCGAGCACGATCATGCCGCCGGAGCCACCGCCACCGCCGCCGCCGCTGACCTGGCCACCATCGCCCGCGGCGCCCGACGCGTTGACCGTGCCGTCGATCGTCAGCGACTGGTTCGCGATCAGGAGCACGGCACCGCCGCCACGCCCGCCCGCGCCACCACCGGTGCCCGCGCCCCTGGCGCCCGGACACCCGCCGCGCAGCGCAGCCGTCGCGCTCGCGGGCGCTGCCCGCCCGCCGACCCCGGCAAGCCCCCCATTGCCGCCGTTGTTGCCTGCCGCGCCGAAGCTGCCACCAAAGCCTCCGCCGCCATCGCCCGAGGCGCCGACGGTGGGATTCGTGACCGTGGTCAAGCACGGGCCCAGGTCGGCGCCTGGCCCCGTTGCGTTGCCCAGATGACTCGCGGCATCGAGCACGCCGGAGATCGTGAGCGAGCCGGTGGCGAGCAGGATCAGCGGCCGATTGCCGGTCACGCGGACGGCCAGGCCACCGGGGATCGAGACCGACGTACCGGCGACCACGCACGCATCGATCGCAGGGGTGAGCGCCGCGGCCGCGCACAGCGCTGAGGTCGACGTGTCGATCGCCTTGGTCAGCGTGATCGGCGCGAGCGCGCCGGCGATACACACGTTGATGAAGGTGCCGACGCACACGGCGCCACCGACGATCGCTGCGTCGATCGGTGGCGATTCGGCCACGATCGCTGCGTCCGCAGCGGCCTCGAGTAGCGTCGACGAGAAGCCGCAGCCTCCGAGGGTGGCCCCCAGCAGCGGGAGCGCGAGCGTACAGAGGCGCATGATGTATGTTGTACGTCGAAGATCGCAGGAACTCTCTGACAAAGCGGCCAGCGAGTTGTCGCCGTGACCCAACGCACGGATCGGGTGATTGCCGACGAGATGACGGGCGCCGGAGCGGCGTGGGACCGGCGCTAGTCGAGGTTGCCCAGCGCATCGAGCGCATCGACCGCGAACGCGGCGACCTCGCGAGTCGATTCGAACGCCTTGAGCGTCTGCTGGATGTGCTCGGCGGAGTGCAGCGCCGAGACCATCAAGCGGATCCGCGCTTCGCCTTCCGGGACCACCGGGTAGCACAGCCCGTGGCAGTAGATCCCGCTGTCGTAGAGATGGTTGATCGTCTCGCGCAGGATCTCGTAGGGGCCGACCTCGACGATCAGCAGCGGATGCTGGCCACCGAGCACGCGGAACTTGCGCTCGATGAGGCCCTCGAACAGCGTGCGGACGTTGTCGCGCAGGCCGGGAAGCGGCGCCTCGCCGCTCTCGAGGATCTGCAGCGCGGCCATCGCGACCGCGGCCATCGCCGGCGGCAGCGCCGCGGAGAACATGTACGGCGATGACTTCTGGCGCAGCCACTCGATGATCTCGGAGGGGCCCGCGGCGAACCCGCCGGTGGCGCCGCCGAGCGCCTTGCTGAACGTGCCGGTGATCAGGTGGACGCGGTCGAGCACGCCGGCGTGCTCTGCGCTGCCGCGGCCGCGATCGCCGAGCACGCCGATGCCGAGCGCGTCGTCGACCACGACCAGCGCGTCGTATTTCTCGGCGAGGTCGCAGATCGACGCGAGGTCGGAGATCCGGCCGGTGAACGGATGCACGCCGTTGGTGACGACCGCCCGGAACCGGGCCCACCGAGAGCGCCGCAGGATGTCCTCGAGGTCGTCCGGATCGTCGCTGCGGAACGTGACGAGCCGCGCCCCGGCCAGCCGCGCGCCTTCGGCAAGGCTGGGATGCACGCCCGCGTCGCAGATGATGCAGTCCTTGGCACCGAACAGCGGCGCGAAGATGCCGATGTTGGCCTGGTAGCCGGATCCGTAGAGGATCACGTCGGGGACCTTGAGGAAGCCGCGCAGCCAGTCCTCGAGCTCCTTGTGGATCGCCAGCGTTCCGCACATGACTCGCTGGGACGACAGCCCGACCCCGTACTTCTGGATCGCTTCGATCGCGGCGTGCTGCAGCTGTGGATCGACCGACATGCCGAGAAAATCGTGGGTGGTGTAGTTGACGACCGGCTGACCCGTGGTGCCGTCGACCATGCCACCGGCGGCCATCCCGCCCGACCGCGAGAACACGACCTCGCGCTTGTAGAGCCCGGCGTCCTTCAGGCGATCGGTCTCGCTTCGCAGCAGATCGCGCAACGCTCGGCTCACGGGCTACCTCCGACGAACCATACCAGCGCCGCGACGCAGCGCGACCATGACAGGCTCGGGATGCACGCCGTATCGCCGGGCTGGCAGGCGTGGATCTGGCGGTCGCGACCGAGGCACAGCGCGTCGATCGCCGCGGCATCGTCGGTACCGCGGGCGCCGCTGGGGCCGGCCAGGACCAGCTCGGCGGCGAGGAGTGCATAGCGCCGGTAGAGCTCGGCGGCGAGCGCGGCGCGATAGTCGGTGCTGCCACGGACCAGCCGGAGCCGCGTCGCATCATCGACGAATGCCGGCGTTGCCCGCAGGTTGGCGACGATCACGTCGGCCACCGCCTCGCAGCGCGGCCGATCGGCGTCGGCGGCGCACGCCGCGCGCGCGGTGGCGATCAGGCAGCTCGCGGTCGGCGTCCCGGCATCGGCGTGGCACTGCGTCCGCGCGGCCGCGTAGAGCTCGCGATCGAGCTGGTCGCGGCGGTCGGGACCGAGGGCGCGGACGGCCGCGAGTGCCTGGGTCACGTGCTCGACGCGAGGCAGCGGCCCGGCGACGGCGAGTCCGCGCGGGGTCGTGATCGCGAGCGCGAACACGATCGCGACGATCCACCGCGGTCGCGCGCACCCGGCTCCACGACATGCGCGCGGTCCCACCCATCGGTGGGCTCCAGGCGGCCGCCCGGCATGACCGCGTCGCGCCGATGCTCGACGGATCACAGCCGACCTCGCTGGGCGAGATAGCGCCGCCGGAAGTCCTCGATGTAGCCATGCAGGTGGTGTTCGAACGGATAGACCTCGATCAGGGCTGCATCGCGCAGCGGCGCCCGGTTGCCGCCGAACGGGTCACCGTCGATCAGCGGATCGAGCCGCGCCAGGAGAAAGTCGTCGCCCTGCGTCTCGACGGCTTCGGGTGCGATGGGGACCGCCGGCGTCGCGGGTGCGGGGCCCGGCGCGTGGCTCGAGGCCGCGGCGAGCCCGGTCGCGACGCTGCCAGCGTTGCCGGCGAACAAGGCGGCGAGCTGCACGTAGACATCGATCGGTCCATCGTCACCGGTCCGGACACCGGACACATGGATCTCGCGTAACCCGATCAGATCGCCATCGATCACGGTGATCGTGCCGGTCGCGGCGCCGTGGCCAAGCGGCGCGGGGGAGCCCGTGGCGGCGGTGGGCTCGACCACGAAGCACGACAGGCTGACGATCGCCGAGGCCACCGGCGGCGGCGCCGGCGGTGGCCGCCCCAGCGCGGTCGCGAGCGCGGCGAGCTCGAGCTGGCGGGCGCGGCGATCGAGCACCGCGCGGATCGCGGGCAGCGCGCCGTCGCGATCGAGCACCGCGATCGGCGCGGTCGCGAGCCGCGCGCAGGTATCCGGAGCCGCGTCCCAGTGGATCACGTAGTCGCTGCAGCTCGCCGTCGAGCCGAACCGGGTCGCGAACAGCAGCTGGCCGAGCACGTGCTCGACGAGCCGCGCCTCGTCGCCGGGCAGCCACGCCGGCCACAGCGGCAGATCGGCGAACCGTTGCGAGCAGCGCACCGCGCCGACGAAGCGATCGCGCAGCTCGGCGGGATGCGGATCGGGCAGGTTGATCCACAGGTGGTGCGTGGCGTGCGGCGTGCCGGTGATCGCGTGGCGGATATCGGCGAGCAGGCCATCGAGGAAGCCGATGTGGGTGCGCAGGTCGCCGGCGCGGTGCTGGGCCGCCGCGACTGGATCGACTGACGTCGCGGCGCCGAACGCACCCGCGACACGGCGAAACCCATAGTGAAGGAGCGGCTCGTCGAGCTGGCGCCGCGTGCAGACCTCGCGCTTGGTGATCGGCGACACCGCGATCGGCACCGCCAGGTTGGGCGCGCACGCCCCGAGCGTCTTGGCGTAGCCGAGCTGGAACGCGCGCTTGACCAGCGCACAGCCGGGCGGCTCGGCGGGCGGTGGTGCCGGCGGAGCCACCGCCGCCGGATCGACCGCCGGTCCGGGCATGCAGTACGCCGACGGCGCCGGCGCGGTGAGCTCGCCCGGCAGCTGCGCGATCCGCGCGGCCGCGTGATTGCCGAGCGCGCCGGCCAGCACGCTCGCCAGCCCGATCAGCAGCGCCACGCGCTGCACCATTCCGGGGAGCTCGCGCGGCCGGCTGGCTTCGACGAGCGCGGGCCGCCCGCGCACGATCGCAAGCGCCGTCGTGCTGCGGACGTCGAACCGCCAGCCGACGCCGACCAATCCCACCGCGAGGCTCGCGACGAGCCCGACCACAAAGCACGCGCCGCCGCTCACGTGGCGCAGGTACCCGAGATCGAGCGCGCGGCGTCCGCCGAGCGCGATCAGGAGCGCGGCGATCGCGAGCGCGGCGACGCTCTTCACACCAACGACGCGCTGGCGCTGATCACCTGTCACGAAGCCTCCCGAGGCGCGGCGCCCACCTGGGGCGGACCCGATCGGCGATCGCGTGCCGCCGCCGGCTCGGCGCCGGCATCACCAGCCCGGGCGGCGCGGCGCTCACGTGGGCGTGCTCGGTGGAGCGGGCGCTCGGGTCGGTCATGGCTTGGGCTCGCTCGCCACGGGCTCGGCGGGCTTGGCCGCCACCACGAGATCCTCGATCGTGATCCGCCGGTTCTTCGCGCGGATGTCATCGGCGACGGAGCGCTCGACCGGAGGTGGGGGCAGGGCGCGCGCCGGTGTGTTATCGGCGTGCGTACACAACACGACGTGGTCCGGAACCTCCTTGGAGTGCCTGCGGATCTCCTGATACACCGCGTAGGCGCGCTGATAGCCGAGCTGGAGGTTCGCGTCCTTGAGGCCCACGTCGTCGGTGTGGCCGTGGATCACGAGCTTGCGCTTGGCGAGCCCGCCCTGATCGAACGACAGCACGCCGCTGTCGGCGTCGCCGAACAGCTTGTCGACGATCGCCACGCCGTCGGGCGCCAGCGCGGTCTGGCCCGACGCGAACAGCACGTCGCCCGGCAGGTCGACCATCCGCACCGTCTGATCGCCCATGCCGATCCCGGTGCCGAGCGCCGCGGTCTGCGTGAGCTTGGTGCCGCGCTCGACCGACCACACGATCACGAAGAACGCCATGATCTGCGTCATCAGGTCGATGTAGATGATCGACCACAGCGCGCCGTGCGACTTGCGAGACGACGGTCGCCGGCGATATCTCACGCCTGAACCTCGATGTTCACGTCGTTCTGGACCAGCACGTCGAGCGCATGGACCAGGATCTCGTAGTCGTACTCGAGCGCCTTGATCCGCTGATCGAAACGCGAGGCGGCGCTCATGTACGCGGAAGCGAGGATCGCGCCGAACAGGGTGCACTGCAGCGAGATCGCCAGCTCGGGCGCGAGGTTCTCGACCGATGTGTTGGACCCCAGTCGATCGAACATGCCGATGAGGCCGATCACGGTGCCGATCAGCCCGAACAGCGGCATCACGTTGGCAACGAAGTCGAGGTGAGCGTGCATGTGATCGTAGCGTTCGCGGCACTCGACGTAGTACTGGTGCGCGACGTACTCGGCGTACTCCTTGCCTTTCTTGTTCCGGATGACGGCCCTGAGCTCTCGGACGAGAGGGTTGTCCGGAAGCTTGGCCGGGGCGCCGGTATCGATCGGACCGAGCCTGATCGCGCCTTCGTCGTCGCGCTTCATCTTGAGGAACCGTTGCAGCGCGCCGACCGTGTCCTGGAGGTGCACCGCCTCGGGTGTGAGGTGGCGGCCGGAGAAGAACACCATCAGCGACGACTTGATCAGCGTGCCGAGCTCGGTGCCCGCGACGTAGACCAGCAGCGCCAGCGACACCAGCAGCATCGCCAGGAAGTAGCTCTCGGCGACGAACAACACGATCGCGATCACGAACACCGCGGCCGCACCGAACAGGCCCAGCGCGCCGGCACCGGCCGCGGTCTGGCCGGCGTCGTCACCGAGCACCGGGAGCTTCTGACTAGTTCTTGCCATGGTCGGGGGTCTCACTCCTCTGCGTCGTGGATGTCGGTCGGTCGGTGAGCGTGGCGTGGTAGCGGACGGCATCGGCGATGGCGAACGCCGCCGCGACGCTCGCGACCGTGACCACGGCGCCGGCCACGGCGAGCCGGCGCCAGCGCGTGCCGGCCGGTGGCGTGCCGTGCACGAACCCGGCGAGCCGCGCCAGTCGATCGCGGGCGCGGCCGGTCGCGCGGGACGGCCGGTCGGTCGCGGCCAGGCGTGCGGCGAGCACGCGGCGCGACATCGCCTCGAGCTCGGGTGCGTACGCGCGCGCGGTCAGCAGATCCTCGCGCTGCCAGGCCTGCCATCCGAGGTACTGGACGAGGTGATGGCGCGCGCCTTGGATCGCCGCATGGCCGTCCCCGGCGCGGTCGGGCAGGCGCTCGAGGAGCCGTCCGAGCGGTCGCGCGAGCGCGGCGCTGACCCCGCCGGTGCGCTGGAGCACGAGCGCCAGCGTGGCGATGCGGTCGCCATGGCGCTGGATCTCCGCCAGCGCGTGCGTGAGGACGCCGAACAGAAAGTCGCGATCGCCGGCGTCGGTGCCATCGTGGTCGTCGCCGGCGTCCCAATCGAGCCACGCCGGATCATCGTGCGGGCGGTAGCTCCGCCGCGGGTCGAGCGCGGTGGGCTCGATGATCCCGGCCAGCGTGGCCGGTTCGCCGATGTGCTCGCGGGCGTGTTCGCTCGGATCGCCTTGGGTCGTGGTGGTCCGCGGCTGACGCTGCTCGCGGCTCGTGATCACGGCGCCGGCCTCGGTCATCATGACCAGCCCGGCATTCCATTCGGTCCAGTGTAGCGTCGACACGCGCGGTGCCGCGTAGTCATGCGGGCGGCCCCACGGGGCGAGCGCGAGCTCGAGCATCTTGCGCGGGATCGCGATGCGGCTGTGGGTCGCGCCACCGCCGTACACGCAGACCTCGTCGCCGAGCGCGGGCAGGATCGTCAGCCGATCGAGCCGATCGGGGTCGATCGGTAGTCCGTTGCGCCGGAGGTATCCGACGAGATAGCCCCGCGCCGCGGCCTGCCACCCCGCGGCGTCGGCCGTGCCATCGATCAGCGCCGCGTCGAGTCGCTCCGCGGCGACCGCGATCGCGAGCCGCATCCACTGGCGCGCGACCAGGAGCGCGAGCGGTAGGCCGAGCGCGATCCGCAATGGCCCCACAACCCCGCCGGGCGCGAACAGCATCGCTGCCGCCACGGGCACGTAGAACATCGCGACCAGGATCGCGCGCTGTGTGACGAGCCCGCACCACGCGGCGAGCACGCGCCACAGCTCGGGGTAGTCGATCCGCGCGAGCCCGACCAGCGGGGGAATCACCACCGGCAACGTGACCGTCGCGAGCGCGCCCCACGCGATGCCGCTGGCGATCCCAAGGACGCCGTCGCCGTTGGCAGGCGCCAGCGCCGAGATCGCGAGCGCCACCGCGCCCAGGCTCGCAACGCCCAGCAGCGTTCGCCACGCGGCGCGGCGGGCCACCAGGCGGCGCGCGCGCACCGCGCCGAACAAGATCGCCGTGGCGAGCACGCCGAGCGCGAGCACCAGCGCGATCGCGATCTGGTCGACGCCCGGCACGGGGCGAGCCTCGGGCGGGGCGGTCAGCGTCGGCGGTGGACCGGCGGCATCACCGGTCGTCGACACACCGGCAGGCGCGGCGTCGTCGCGGGTCGTGCGCGCGAGTCGGTGGAGCTGGTCGCGCAACACGCCCGCGAACCCGGCGCGATCGAGCCCGCGCAGCGCGATCGAGCCGCGCACCGGTGCGGGCGCTCCCGGCCACAGCGCGCGGAGCTCGTATCCGAGCTGCGCCTCGGCTCCGGTGGCGAGCGTGGCGCGGACCACGAGCTCGACCCCGCCGGCGCGCAGCGCGCGGTCGCTGCACGGTTCAGCGCAGCTCGGCGCGGCACGCGGCGCGATCTGGTCGTCGGCGAGATCCGCGGCCAGCGCCTGGACGAGCGCGTCCGCACGCCAGCCGGCTGGCGCGACCTCGATGACCAGACTGCGCCTGACGGCGGCCGCCGCGATCGCCGGCCCGATCGCGAGGGCGACCAGTAACACGAGGACCACGAGGCGACGATGTAGCTCCACGGCTCGGTCAAACCCCTATCACGGCCCTCCCACATTCCATCCAGCGCGGCCACCAGCGCGGCTATCCAGCGCGGCCCGTTCGCGCTGTGCACTGCGTCGCGGACTCGACGGTGAAAGACCGTGTTCACGGTTGCGGCCGATCACCGGTTGCGCGGCGCTTGCGCATTCGTTGTACGGTAGGCGCGATGGAGGGCGAGGCCAGCTCATTCAACGCGGCGCAGGTCGCCGTGCTGGCGCAGATCGCCAGTGGCGCGGCGTTGCCCGCGGCGCTCGAGGCCATCGTGCGCCTGATCGAACAGCAAGCCGGCGGCATGCTGTGCTCGGTGCTGCTGCTCGACGGCGAGCATGGCTGTCTGCGCCATGGCGCCGCGCCCAACCTGCCGCGCGACTACGTCGCGGAGCTCGACGGCTCGGCGATCGGCCCCGAGGCTGGCTCGTGCGGCACCGCCGCCTTCCGCGGGGAGCGCGTCATCGTCGAGGACATCGCGACCCATCCCTACTGGGCCAACTACCGCCACCTGGCGCTGCCGCATGGCCTGGTCGCGTGCTGGTCCACGCCGATCTTCTCTCCCGATCGCAGCGTGCTCGGCACGTTCGCGATGTACTACCGCGAGCGCCGCGCCCCGACGGCGCGCGAGCTGGCCTGGATCGACGCGGCGACCCACCTGGCGTCGATCGCGATCGTGCGGACGCGCGTCGAGCAACGCCTGCGGTCCAGCGAGATCCACGCTCGGCAGCTCGCGCGGCTGTACGCGGTGTCGAGCAGCGTGAGCGAGACCCTGGTCCGGATCCGTGATCCGGTGCAGCTGTACGAGGTGGCGTGCCGCATCGCGGTCGAAAAAGCCGTCGCCGTGCTCGCCTGGGTCGGCATCCACGACCAGGCGGAAGGTCGCATCGTACCGGTCGCGCGGGCCGGCATCGACGATGGCTACATCGATGCGTGCGGCCCTCACGGCGGCCCGGCGGTCCGCGCGATCCGGACCGGCACGGTCGCGATCTCGAACGACATTGCCAATGATCCCACGTTCGATGGCGCGGCCGAGGCGTTGCGCAGCGGCCTGGGCTCGTGCGCGGCGTTTCCGTTTCGGGTCGACGGCTCCCGGCGCGCGGTGTTCGTCCTCTATCGCGATTCGCCGGACTCGTTCGCCGACGAGATCGGCGTGATCGCCGCGCTCGCCGACAACATCTCGTTCGCCATCGAGTCGGCCGAGAACGAGCTCGAGCGCCGCCGGGCGGAGCAGGCGCTCCGCGAGCGCGAAGAGCGCCTGCGGCTGCTCCACGATCTCGGCGAGGCGATGCGCAGCGCCGGCGATGCCGAGCAGGTGCTCGCGGTCGCGGTCGGCATGCTCGGGCGCCACCTGCGGGTGTCGCGGTGCGGCTACGCCGAGATCGACGCCGACGGCGATCGGGTCATGATCGCGCCCGACTATACCGACGGCTGCGCCAGCATCGCCGGGCAGCACCGGATGGCCGACTTCGGGCCCGAGGTCGCGGCGGCGTTGCTCCGCGGCGGCCGGGCGGTGGTCGTCCGCGACGTCGACGCCGAGCTGCGTGCCGGCCCGGGCGTGGAGCGGCTCAAGTCGCTCGGCGTCAAGGCGTCGATCTGCTGCACGCTGACCCGGAGCGGCGTGCCGCGCGCGATGATGGCCGTGCAGCACCGCGAGCCCCGCGACTGGACGCCGAACGAGATCCGCATCGTCGAGGAGGTCGTCGCGCGCTGCTGGTCGATGATCGAGCAGCGCACCGCCGAGACCAAGCTGTCCCGCAACGAGGCGCTGCTGCGGATCGCCGGGCACGCGGCCCGGCTCGGCGGCTGGAGCATCGATCTCCCCGACCGCCGCCTGACCTGGTCCGACGAGGTCTGCGCGATCCACGAGATCCCGCTCGGCACCACGCCGAGCATCGAGGAGGCGCTCGCGTTCTATGCGCCGGAGCATCGCGGCGTCATCCGCGACCGGGTGCGGGCGTGCGCGCGCGACGGCGTGCCGTTCGATCTCGAGCTCGAGCTCGTCACCGCCGCCGCGCGCCGGGTCTCGGTCCGCGCGATCGGGTACGCCGAGCGCAACGCGGCGGGCGTGATCACGCGCGTCCACGGCGCGTTTCAGGACATCAGCGATCGGCGGCACCTCGAGGACCAGCTCCGGCAGGCCCAGAAGATGGAGGCCGTCGGCCGGCTCGCCAGCGCCGTCGCCCACGACTTCAACAACGTGCTGTCGGTGATCCTCAGCTACTCGTCGTTCCTGCTCGACAGCATCAAGCCGGCCGACCCGATCCGGGGCGACATCGAGGAGATCCAGCGCGCGGGCGATCGTGCCGGCCAGCTCACGCGCCAGCTCCTCGCGTTCAGCCGCCAGCAGATCCTGGAGCCGCGTGTCGTCGGGCTCGATCGCATCCTGTCCGGGCTCGAGACCATGCTCCGCCGCCTGGTCGGCGAGAGCGTCGTGCTCGAGATCCGCACCGCCGCGACCGGCAACATCGTCGCCGACCCAGGTCAGATCGAGCAGGTGATCATGAACCTGGTCGTCAACGCGCGCGACGCGATGCCGTCGGGGGGCAACGTGACGGTCGCGACCAGCGACGTCGTGCTCGATGCGGCCTACGCGACCGGGCATCCCGGCGTGGCGCCCGGTCCCTATGTCGCGCTCGCGGTCACCGACAGCGGCGTCGGCATGGACGCCGCCACGCGGTCCCGGATGTTCGAGCCGTTCTTCACGACCAAGGCCACCGGCAAGGGCACGGGCCTCGGGCTCGCCACGGTCTATGGCATCGTCAGCCAGAGCGGTGGACACATCTGGGTCGACAGCGAGCCGGGCCGTGGCGCGGCGTTCACCGTGTACTTCCCGCGCGTCGACGCCGCGGTCGAGGCCGAGCTCGCCGATGAGCCCCCGCTCGGGTTGCGCGGCACCGAGACCATCGTCGTCGTCGAGGACGATGACCAGGTCCGCAAGATCACCGCGGCGACGCTGCGGCGCGCCGGCTACGTCGTGTTCGAGGCCCCCGACGCGAGCGAGGCCGTGCGGGTCTCGGAGCGCTACGCGGAGCGCGTGCACCTGCTGCTGACCGACGTCGTGATGCCGCGGACCGGAGGTCGCGCGCTCGCCGCGCGCCTGGCGATCAAGCGGCCCGATCTCCGGGTGCTCTTCGCGTCCGGCTACGCGCAGGACACGCTGGTGCGCGACGGAGCGCTCGAGCCCGGGGTGGCGTTCTTCGCCAAGCCGATCACGCCCGACGCGCTGCTGCGCAGGATCCGCGAGGTCCTGGGCGGCGCGCCCGTGGCGGGGCGATCCGAGCCGATCGTGCCCGAGCTCGCGGCGGGGCGTTCGGCGCGCCGCTCGGCGCCACCCTCCGGCGGCGGCCGCCACGTGCTTCACATCGACGACGAGGAGTCGCTCGTCCTCTTGACGGCGCGGATCCTCAAGCGCCTGGGCTACCAGGTCTCGAGCTTCACCGATCCGTCGCACGCGCTGCAGGCGTTCATCGCGAACCCGGCTGGGTTCGACGCCGTGGTCACCGACGTCACGATGCGCCGGATGACCGGCTTCGAGCTGGTGCGCGCGATCTGGGCGATCCGCCCCGACATCCCGGTCGTGGTGACCTCGGGCGACTTTCGCCCCGAGGACATTCGCACCGCCGAGACCATGCGGATCCGCGATCTGGTGGTCAAGCCCGACACCGTGGAGGAGCTCGGCCGCGTGTTGCACGAGCTGTTCTCGCGCGCTTCGGCTGGCCTGACCGGCTACAGATCGTAGCCGATCATCGACCGCACGTAGAGCGGTCCGTACGGCTCGCCGACCTGCAGCTCGTGCGAGAAGTCGGTCACGCGGACGTACGCGCCGACCGCCCACCACAGGCGGCCGAAGTTGAACATCGCGGCGGGGCCGACGTAGGCGGCGGGCCCGAGGCCGAACGTCCGCACGGTCGGCTTGGGGTGGCGCGGGTATTCGCCGCGCAACCAGCTGTCGATGCCGGCGTGAAAGCTCGGCGTGATCTCGTAGGTCGCGCCGAGCGACGGGTTCAGCACGAGCTCGCGCTGCTCCGAGAAGTACAGCTCGTATTCACCGGACACGTTCGCGGCGATCCGCAGCCGATCGAAGCGCTTCTGCAGCAGCAGCTTGGCCTCGAGCTCGATCTCGCGCTCGTTCTCGACCAGCTCGCCGTAGACGCCGACGTCGATCGGCCATGCGCCGGGCTCGGCGAACACGTAGCGCAGCCGCTGCTTGAGGCCGTTGCCGGTGCCCGGAAACACGGCCTTCTGACTGAACTGCTCGCCCGCGTCGGGCACGAACGTCATGTAGAGTCCGAGCTCCAACCGGTCGGTCAGGCCGATCTCGATCTCGGTCTGGAACGCGGTCGGCAGATACCACTGAACGGCGCCGGTGGAGCCGTCCTTGGTTCGCAGCGTCACGGCATCGACGTACTGCTCGACCTCGACCTTGCCGGCGGGCAACGTATCGGTGGTGTAGGTAAACGGAAGCGCCCGCGGATTGGCGCGGCTGGTCGCGGCGGTGGCCGCGAGGCACAGAACGACAACAGCTGTTTTCATGGCAGCACCGGAGATATACATGGTCGCGTTCTTCTCGATCGAGGCCGAGCCAAACTAGTCACGTGGGTTGATGGCCAAGATCCGCGCGACGCGACGCGCGGTGGGGTGAATGGGCCGGCTGTGCCGGCCCAGAGGGGACGGGAACGTCCCCTATCAATCGAGGCGGAGCTAGAACGCGGACAGCAAGAGCTTGGGCGAGCACACGTAGTCATTGCTCGCGCCGCATTGGATGTGACAGGTGTTGCAGCCATTCTTGTCGCCGCCATAGGTATCACCGAGCGGCGGCCCGAACCCGCGCCACACGATGTTGATCGGCTCCTCGAGCTCGAACCACTCCCAGTTCACCGCACCGGTGCTGTTGAACCCACCGCCGCGCTTGACCCCGGCGAAGATCTTGTGTGCCGCGTTCTCGCGGGCCTCGACGATCACCGTGCCGATCGGAAACTCCGTCGAGCCCGGCGGCGGCACCGTGTTGATGTACTGGGTGCGTGGCCCGAGCACGTCGGCCGGGAACGTGCCGTCGTCGGCCGGACCGTCGCTGTGAAACGACGTCCACGTGCGGAACTCGGCGAACGTTGTCTGGAACGCGATGAACGTCGTCGGATCGCCACTGCCGGCGTCCGGGTCTTGCGAGCCGCCGCCGCATGCGACCAGCGCGGCCAGCATGCCGATCGCGCTCGAGATCTTTACCATCGCCGGCACTACTCGGTCGGCTGCTTGAGGTCGAGCACGTCGGTCGAGATCAGGTTCATCTCGAACACCACCGAGCCATCCTTGGTCTCGTCGACGTCATCGCGCACGGCCTTCCACAGCGTGCCGAACGAGGTCATGAGATCGGCCGCGCTCGGGTTGAGCGCGCTCCACGTCGACGGCACGTCCGGGATCGAATCGCCCGGGATCGTCGCGTACAGCGTGGTGAGCGCCGACAGCTTGGCCTCGACGGCGGCATCGGGCGTCGCGCCGTTGGCCTTGGACTGGATCCACGGCCGGAACAGGTCGTAGATCTTCTTGGTGCCGTCGAGGTTGTTGCGCAGATCGAACATCGTCAGGTTGGCGTAGCGCGACTCCTCTTCGCCGGTCGCGGCGAGGTCGACCTTCTCGCCCTGCTCGTTCATCAGGCCCACGAGGCCGCCGAACGCGAAGTCGATGTCGATCTGCTGCGGCGTCCACTGGTCGCGGAGCGACGTGGCGTCGTCGATCAGCTTCTGGACGAGCACGGTCTTGAACGACACCGCGTCGGCATCGCTGGTCGGGTAGGAGGCCGCGGTGTAGCTCGTGGGCAGGTGCTCCTGCTCGCGGGCGATCACCTCGGGGCGGATGTCCGCCGCGAACAGGATGCGCTCGATGCCGTGCATGCCGGTCACGCCCTCGGCGTCGAACACGTTGTCGTCCGGGCCGCCCTCGACGAAGTCCTCGTAGCGCGCATCCATCGTGGCATCGAGATCCGGGAAGATCGGCGCGGTCGCGCCCTCGACGTGCTCGTAGGCGACGCGGGTGCGCTGCCAGGCGGCCTTCATCGTCACGAGCGCCGAGGCGTCGGCGGCCACGCTGACGTCCCACGCGTGGGTCGGCGCCGCGGTCTGGAGATCCTTGGCGGCCTGGATGAGATTGTTGAGCTCTGCGGTGATCGAGCTCTGCATGCCGGCGGTGATCTCGGCGCGAAACTCGGCGTCGGTCTCGGTCTTGTTGTCGTCGCCACACGCCGCCAGGCCTGCGGACGCCACGGCCGAGATCATGAATCGATAGGGAGTTTTCATAGGATATTCCTCACAGGGCTTCGACGAACTCGATCAGGGTGCGCTGGTCGTCTGGCGACAGCGCCTGGAATGCCTGGACCGCGCCGCGCGCCTCGCCGTCGTGCGCGAGCACGGCCTCGGTGACGCTGTGCGCGCGGGAGTCATGGAGATAGTTGCGGGTGAACCGCAGCCCGATCAGCGGCGCGGTCCGCCACGACGACGACGTGGCGCCGCCATCGGTGTTGCCGTCGGCGAGCGCGTCGCCCATGTCGTGGAGCAGGAGGTCTGTGTAGATCGGCGCGTCGATCCCGGCGAGCTGGGGGATCGGATAGCTGGCGCGGGTGCGCAGCGTCGGCACGTGGCAAGCCGCGCAGGCGGTCTGCTCGAACAGGGCCTTGCCGGCATCGGTCAACCCGGCGCGTAGCGGGATCGCGATCCGCCGCACGTAGAACGCGATCCGGTCGATATGCTCCTGCTCGAGATCGACCCCGGCGTGCATGTCGTCGGTGAGCCCGTCGGGGTTCGCCAGCTCGTCGGGACGCATCGGGGAGGTCATGCCCATGTCGCCCTGGAACGCATCGGCCGTGAAATCATCGATCGTCGCGATCCGGGACTTGAGCCCGAACTTGCCGGTGATCGTCTGGCCCTGCGTGAAGCTGCCGTACGCGGGGTCGGGGTTGGGCACCGACGCGAATACGCTGTGGCCGATCGTGCCGTGGATGCCATCGGTCCGCAGCGCCTGCGCGGCCTCGAGCCGCTCGAGCTCGGCGTCGTCGACCGCCTCGATGTAGCCGCGGCCGAGCACGGGCGGGCCGACCCGGGTCGTCACCTTGACGTTTGCATCTGCCGGCGGCGCGATCGGCGTTGCGGCGCCCGCCGCGAGCCCGCTGCGCTCGGTGTGCCCATAGCGCAGCGCCGACTGGTCGGCCGCCGGGGTCACCCCGTCGGCCTCCACGACCGCCATCTTCTGGACCATGCCGGGACCGCGCGCGCCCTCCTGATGACACGCCACGCACGATGTGCGGATGAACAGCGGGCCGAGGCCATCGGGGCCGCGAAACGGCAACCCGAACAGCGCGTCGCCGCTGTTGAACTTCACGACGTCCGCGGCCGACAGCCCGGCGATCGGCATGTCCGAGGCGTTCAGGGCGGCGAGCGATGCGTCCGGATCCGGGGTCGCACCGCCGTCCGCGCTCGCCGCCGGGTCCGAGCTGCCGCACGCGCTCGATAGGATCAACAAGGGCCAGAGCCGGGACGGGTTCACGGCAGATATTGAAAAGCACATTCAATTTCAAGTCAAGCCGCAACGGCCCTCGGCCAACTGTTCGGATGTCTTGGGGTAGAACGACTCAGCGAGTGATGCTGGTCACTTGCGAGACGACGAAGACCGGGCAAGTCGGCGATCCGATCCAGCGCGAACACGACCGAGCCCAGCTACTTGACCGAATGTCCGTTATATTAGATATCTAGATCAGATGACGGAATCGCACCTGCGGGTCCTCGGTACGCTGGCGATCCTCTGGGCGGCCGCTGGTTGTCACGACAGCCGGGCGAGCCAGGGCAACGAGCAGGGCCGGGGCTCGCCGGTCTCGGAGGTGTCTCGGCCCGAGCCCCGGCCAGCCGAGCTCCGGCTCGACTATGCGACCTACAACCTGAGCAGCCTGGTGCTGAAGCAGCAGGGCTGGCTGGATGCCGAGCTCGCCAAGGACGGGATCGCGGTTCGCTGGGTGTTCAGCGCGGGGAGTAACAAGGCCAACGAGCTGCTGGCGAGCGGCAGCGTCGACCTCGCGAGCACCGCGGGCGCCGCGGCGCTGCTGGCGCGGACCAACGGCGTGCCGCTCAAGGTGGTCTACGTCTATTCGAAGCCCGAGTGGGCCGCGCTGGTCGTCGGCGCAAATTCGCCGATCACGCAGGTCCAAGACCTCAAGGGCAAGAAGATCGCGGCGACCCGCGGCACCGATCCGTTCTTCTTTCTGTTGCGCAGCCTCGCCGCCGTCGGCCTCCACCAGAGCGACGTCGAGCTGGTCCACCTGCAGCACGGCGACGGCCGGCTCGCGCTCATCCGCGGCGACGTCGATGCCTGGGCCGGGCTCGATCCGTTCATGGCCTCGGCGGAGCTGCGCGACCACGCGCGGCTGCTGGCGCGCAACATCGACTTCAACTCGTTCGGCACGCTCAACGCGCGCGAGGATTTCCTCGCCAGGTATCCGGCACAGGTCCAGCGCGTGATCGCGCAGTACGAGCGCGCCCGCGCGTGGATCCTCGCGCACCAGGCGGAGGCCGCGGCGCTGCTCGCCGCCGAGGGCAAGATCGAGCCCGATGTGGCGCAAAAGCAGATCACCGAGCGCACCGTGCTCGATCACGACGTCGGCATTCCCGGCGAGGCCTTGCGCCGGGCGCTGGTCGCCGTCGCGCCGATCCTCACGGCCGAAAAGCTCGTCGGGGCCGGCGCCGATCCTGACAAGGCGCTCGCCGAGCTGATCTCGCCGGCCACGGCACAAGCGGCCATCAAGTAGCCCTCGCCATGGCCAGCGCGCCGGACCTCGCGAGCTCCCGCCGAACCACCCCGGCGTGGCCGGCCGTCGTGATCCCGGTCGCGCTCGTGGCGGCCTGGTTCGCGACGACGTCGCTCAGCCATGTGTTCTTGCCGCACCAGTTGCCATCGCCGTGGCAGGTCCTGGTGACCGCCGGGGAACTGGCGCGAGGCGGTGAGCTGGCGCGCCATGTCGGCGCGAGCGTGTGCCGGATCGGCGCCGGGTTCGCGCTCGGGGCGGCCGTCGCGCTGCTCCTGGGTACGCTGGTCGGCTTGTCGCGCACCGCCGAGCGGATGCTCGACCCCACGCTGCAGGTCGTGCGCAATGTGCCATCGCTGGCGTGGGTGCCATTTCTGCTGCTGTGGATGGGGATCGACGAGGCCCCGAAGATCGCGCTGATCGCGATCGGCGGGTTCTTCCCCGTGTACCTGAACCTCGTGACCGGGATCCGCCAGACCGATCGCAAGCTGGTCGAGGTCGGTTACGTGTTCGGCCTGACCCGGTTCGAGCTGGTGCGGCGCATCATCCTGCCCTCCGCGCTGCCCTACCTGCTGGTAGGTCTGCGGATCGGGCTCGGGCAGAGCTGGTTGTTCCTGGTCGCTGCCGAGCTCATCGCATCGACGCGCGGCCTGGGCTACTTGCTGATCGATGGCCAGAGCACCGCGCGGCCGGATCTCATGCTGGTCGGCATCCTGGTGCTCGCCGGCCTGGGGAAGCTGTCCGACGCGGTGGTGCGCCGGATCGAGCGCCGGGCGCTGCGCTGGACCGACGGGTTCGACGGCCTCGCCGGCCCGGAGGTGCGGCGATGACCGCCGCGATCGCGGCCGATCGGATCGTGAAGGTGTTCCGCCACGACGTCGTCCTCCAGGCGCTGAGCCTCGAGGTCCGTCCGTCGGAGATCGCCTGCTTGATCGGCCCCAGCGGGTGCGGAAAGTCGACGCTGCTGCGGCTGATCGCGGGCCTCGAGCGCGACCATGGGGGGCGGTTGGCGATCGACGGTCATGAGGTCACGGGCCCGAGCCGCGCGGTCGGCTTCGTGTTCCAGGAGCCGCGGTTGTTGCCGTGGTTGACCGTGCACGACAACGTCGCGTTCGGCTTGCCGCCGGATCAGCGCCGGACCGCCGACGAGCGGGTCGCCGCGTTGCTCGCCCAGGTCCAGCTCCCGGGTGCCGGCGACAAGCTACCGCGCCAGCTGTCGGGCGGGATGGCCCAGCGCGCGGCACTGGCCCGGGCGCTGGCGGCCGAACCCCGCGTCCTGCTACTCGACGAGCCGTTCGGCGCGGTCGACGCGCTGACCCGGATGACGCTGCAGGACCTGATGCTCGCGGTGTGGCAGCGCACCCGGCTCACCATGCTGCTGGTCACCCACGATCTCGACGAGGCGCTCTACCTGAGCGATCGCGTGTTCGTGATGTCCGGCAAACCCTCGGTGCTGGCGGACGTCATCCCCGTGACGCTGCCGCGGCCTCGCGACCGCCGAGCTCCCGAGCTGGCCCGCCTGCGGATCCGGCTGATGGACGCGCTGCAGGTCCAGCGCTCGTGACCCCGAACCAGCTATGACTTGGTCGCCAGCGCTCCCCGGGACGCATCGGCGGGCGCCTTGACAAAGTGGCGCTGCAGATCGACGTGGTGGACGAGCTGGCGGCGGGCGGCCCGGAATGCATCGGACAGCGCGACGTAGGCATCTTCGTTGGATTGATTCGAGGCATCGATGTGGCCGCCAGGAACGGACAGCGCCACGTGGATCGAGAACCGTGAGCCCTGGCCATGCAGGTGGTGGCGATGCGGCTTCTCGATCGACACGTGGCACCCCACGATCCGGTTGAATACTTGCTGGAGCCGGGCGAACCAACGCTCGACAGCGGCCTGCAGTGCGGGACTGGGCGACATGTCGCGGAACGTCGTGGTGAGCTGCATGGGATCCTTTGCAAAAGCGACTCGTGGGCCGCGACGCGTGCATCGCGCCGTGGCGATGATCGAACGTGCAGCGATGGTGGCGGACCGGTCGATCGCCTGGCGCGGCGACACCGTGTGCGCCCTCGCTCGATGCAAGCCCACCCCCAGGAGGTGCATCAAGCGGACCACGGCGGCGCGGTCACACGGCGGTGGTGGTGGCACGCGCGCGCGATGACAGCGCGACGACCACGGCACCGGCGACCAGGGCGCTGGCGGCGGCGACCGACGCGAACGTCCGATCGCGATCGTAGAGCGCGCCGAGCAAGAGGCTCCCGCCCCACCACGCGATGCCCCACACCAGGTAATAGAGGCCATACGCGCGGCCGCGTTCACCGCGCGGCACGATCGCGGCGATCAGCGCCTTGCCGATCGATTCGGTGGCCGAGCGCGTGATCGACCACAGCGCGATGCCGGCGATCGCGAGGTAGGGCGCGTCGCCGCTCGACGCCAGCACGAGCGGTGCGTAGGCCGCGCCGCCGAGCACGAACGCGGCGACGATGCCCGCGCCGGTCCGGCCGCGCGCGCGGTCGCGGTCGAACAGGTTGCCGGCGACCAGCGCCGCGACGCCGTCGACCGCCATCGCGGCCGAGTACGCGACCGGCAGCCATTGCCCGGACAGCACGTGGGTCTTCTGCAGGTGGTAGGCGAGCAGCGGCCAGTCGGCGAGGCCAATCGCGACCAGCGCGACGCCGACCAGGTACAGCTTGTAGCGCGGCCCCAGGGCGCCCTTGTCGCCCGGCGAGGAGGTATCGAGCGATCGCGGATCCGGGTACAGCCGGCGCGCGCGCAACAGCACGGCGATCGTGATCGCCGCGGGGATCGCGAGCACGCAGAACGCCCACGCGTAGCCCGACACGGTCTCGCCACGCCACGCGAGGATCCCGGCGACCACGAGCGGCCCGGCGAGCCCGCCGATCTGGTCCATCGCCTCGTTGATCGCGAACGCCTTGCCGGCGCCCAGATCGGACGCCGCGAACGAGGTCAGCGTCGACTTCGCGGGCGACCGCACCGCCTTGCCGAGCCGCTCGAGGCCGACGAGCACGGCGACCATCGGCCAGCTGCCGGCGAGCGCGAGCAGCGGCACGGCGACGAGGTTCGTGGCGTAGCCCGCGATCGTGAGCCCCCAGTAGCGCTGCGTGCGGTCGGCGAGCGCACCGCTGACGTAGCGCAGCCCGTAGCCGATCGCCTCTCCGGTGCCCGCGACCAGGCCCACGGCGGTAGCGCTCGCGCCCAGCACGGCGAGGTAGCCGCCGAGCGCGCCGCGCATGCCCTCGTAACACAGGTCGGCGAACAGGCTGACCCAGCCGAGCAGGATGACGAAGTGCCGGGCGCGTGCGTGCGCGGCGGCCTTGCCGGGATCGACCGGCTTCGCGGTGTCAGCTTGCGTCATGCAACCTCGGGTCGATCCACAAGTGCGCCAGATCCACGAGCAGGTTCACGACGGCGATCGCGATGGCGCTCACCATCACGACGCCGAGGATCAGCGGGGTGTCGAGCTCGAGCACGGCCTGCAGCACCTCGCGGCCCAGGCCGGGCCACGCGAAGATGAACTCGGCGACCACCGCACCGCCGAGTAAGACGCCGAGGTCGAGGCCGACCAGGGTCGCCAGCGGACCGAGCACGTTTCGCATCGCATGGCGACCGATCACGGCGCGCTCCGGCAGGCCCTTGGCCCGCGCGGTGCGCACGTAGTCCGCGCCGAGCTGGTCGATCAACTCCGAACGCACCACGCGGGCATAATACGCCACACCCACCGTGGCGAGCGTCATCGCGGGCAGCACGAGGTGCTCGATCCGGTCCCAGCCGCCGCTGCCGTAGCCGCTGATCGGAAACCACCCCCAGCGATACGCGAACATGTAGAGGAGCACGGTTCCGACGAACAGCGGCGGCGCGCTCTGGGCGAGCGTCCCGACGGCATGCGCGGCGTGATCCTGCCAGCGCCCCCGCCGGGTCGCCGCGACGATCCCGAGCGGCACGCCGAGCACCAGCTGCAACACGATCGCGGCGAGCGCGAGCTGCACGGTCGGCCACAACCGATGCGCGATGATCTCGGTGACGGCGCGCTTGCTGCGGTAGCTCTCGCCGAGATCGCCGTGCGCGACGCGGTCGATCCAGCAGCCGTATTGCACCGCGATGCCGCGGTCGAGGCAGTAGTGCGCACGGACGCGCTGGATCGTCTGGGCGGTCGCGTGCGGCCCGAGCAGCGCCTTGATCGGATCGGCGGGGATCGCGGTGGTCACGAGGAACGTGGCGGTGACGGCGAACCACACCACGACGATCGTCCAGCCCAGCCGGCGCATGATCAAGCCGATCATCGGGTCACCGGGGGGTCACCGGGGGGTCACCGGGGGGGTCACCGGGGGGGGGCACCGGGGGGCACCGGGCTTGAGGGGCCTGGCGGATCATCGGCGGATCACCGGCGCGCCATCGGAGCCGACGTCGAGCCACACCGAGGTGTAGTCGCGCAGCCAGATCGGGTGCGTGTAGTAGCCACGGACATAGGGCTGCACCACCTCGGTGGTCACACGATGGTAGTCCCAGATCCAGGGCGCGTCATCGTACAGGATGCGCTCGGCGCGCTGGTACATCGCGCCGCGGCTACCTGGATCGAGCTCGTGCCGCGCCTGGTCGAGCAGCGCGTCGAGCGCCGGGTTCGCGTAGAACGAGTCGTTGGTCGAGCCGGTGGCCTGGATCGACCGCGAATGAAACCGGGGATCGATGAAGTTGCTCGGGTCCGGGTAGTCGGCGACCCAGCTGGCCAACGAAAACGCCGGGCCCTGGCGATCGCCGATCGCGGCGCCATACGTCGCCCACGCCATCACCGTGATGTGGATCCGGACGCCGACCTCGGCGAGGTCGCTCTGCAGCGAGCCCGCGACCTTCTCGGCCTCGTCGTCGCTGCTCGTGACGTACTCGGCGTCGAAGCCGTGCGGGTACCCCGCCTCGGCGAGCAAGCCGCGCGCCCTCGCGACATCGTGCGGATACGGCGGCAGGCTCGCATCGCGGCCGAACATCCCGGGCGGCAGGACGCCGTGCGACGCGACCGTCGTGCCGTTGAGCAGCCGCGCGGTGTGGCGCTTGTCGAGCGCGTAGTTGAGCGCCTGACGGACGCGGCGGTCATCGAACGGCTTGACCTGCACGTTCATGCGCGAGCCGAACGCGTTCATCCCGACCGCGTGATGGATGTATGGCTGCCACGCGGGCTCGGACACCACGAACAGGTAGTCGGGTGCGGCGAGACCCTCGGCGGTGTCGAGCTCGCCGCGCTCGAACATCTGGAACTGGGTATCGCGGGCGATGCCCTCGAGCGCCACGATCTCGTCGACGTGGGCGCGGGTGGGGTCGTAGTAATGCGGGTTCCTGCGCAGCACCAGCCGGCTGCCTTCGTCCCAGCTCGCGAGCTCGAACGGCCCGGTCGCGTCGGGTCGCCGGCGCAGCTGGTCGCCGGCCGCGGCGACGCGGTCGGCGCGCTGGGGGGTGGTGAACGGCATCGCCATGATGTTGAGGAACGCGGGGTTGCTCGCGGCGAGCGTGATGACGAGCCGGCGGTCGCCGTCGGCCACGATCCCGGCGCACGCCGCGGCGGTGTGATCGATGACGTCGGGTGCGCCGACGATGTCGACGAGGAACTGGCTGAACGGCGAGTCCGCGGTCGCCAGCGCGCGCTCGAGGCTGTACTTGATGTGCGCCGCGGTGATCGGCGCGCCATCGCTGAACGCGATCCCCGCGCGCAGCTCGAACGCGTAGGTCCGCCCGTCGGGCGAGATCGTCCAGCGCTCGGCGAGCCGGGGCACGAGGTCGAGCCCGCCGGGCGCATAGTCCACGAGCGTGTCGAACAGCGGATGCAGCACGAAGAACGACACGTCGTCGTAGCCGATCGTGGGATCGAGCGTGCGGACCGCGGTCGGGATCGCGAACCGCAGGACGCCACCGTCGCGCGGTGTGGTCGCACCGGCTGGCTGATACCGGGGACCGCGATCCACGGGCCCGCAGGCGGCGACCGCGACCGCGAGCGCGACGACGTCGCGCCCGATGGCGGACCGGCGACGCCGCGGCGTCATCGCCGGTCCTTGGGACCGGTGCTCGGCCGGTCGCGCGGCCAGGCCCTGGGCCAGGCCCTGGGCCAGGCCGCGGGATCGAACGCCTCGCGCAAGCCCTCGGCGATCAGGTTGAACCCGACGACCGCGAGCAGGATCGCCGCGCCCGGCACCAGCACCAAGTGCGGAGCCGTCCGGTAGTACGCGCGGCCCTCGTACAGCATGTGGCCCCAGGTCGGCGTCGGCGGCGCCGGCCCAAGGCCGAGGTACGACAGCACGGCCTCGGCGAGCAGGTTCTGCGCGAACCCGAGCGCGGTCACCGCGATCACGGTGCCGGCGACGTTGGGCAGGACGTAGCGCACCATCAGCCGGCCGGGGCCAACGCCGATCGCGCGCGCGGCGGTGATCATGTCGCTGCCGGCGAGCACCCGCGCCTTGCCGCGGATCAACCGCGCCATCGTCGTCCAGCTGACCAGGCCGATCGTGAGGAACGCCGGCGCATTCGACGACGCCAGGTTGGCCTCGCGAAACAGCGCGGCGAGCAGGATCGCGAGCAACACGAACGGAAACGCTTGCACGAGATCGACGAGCCGCATCAGCGCGTTGTCGATCGCGCCACCGGCGTAGCCCGCGCCGAGCCCGACCGCGAGGCCGATCGCGAGCGCGATCAGCGTGGCGATCCCCGCGATCGAGAGCGAGCTTCCGGTCCCGGCCACGACCCGCGCCCATTCATCGCGGCCGAGCTGATCGGTGCCCAGCACCGGCCCCGACGAGGTCGGTGCCAGCGGCGCGCCGAGCGCTGACAGGCCATGCTCGACGTCGGTGGCCAGCGGGTTCGCCGACAGCATCGGCGCGACGAGCGCGATCGCGACCAGCGCGGCGACGATCACCGCGCCGGCCACGGCTCCACGATTCGCCAGGAAGCGGCGACCCCCGCGGCTCATCGGAGGGAAGATATCGCGCCACGTCACCGCTGCATCCCATCGTACAGATTTCCGTAGGAAATTTGCTGACAGCACCCCTCCCCGAGCGATGCCGCTCGTACCTTTTTTGCACGGGTGTGCGGAGTCGCCCGGTGCGTGCATAAATTCACGCGTGCGGCAGCGCAGCTGATCTCGCATCTTCTGGTTCTACGTGTGCGGCTGACAACGGCTCACACCGCGGGCATCGTCACTGCAGCGACTCCCGGGATGCCCACGGATTTCCTGACCCTCCTGCAGCGCGATCATGGAGACCTGCAGAAGGAGCTGACCCGGCTCCTCGATCCGACGGCGACTGTGTCGCAGCTGAGATCGTCGCTCGATGGGGTCCGGCTCGGGCTGACCGCCCACGCCGAAGCCGAGGATATCGTGCTCGCAAGATTCGAGGCGATCGCCGCGCTCGAGGCGCTGGTCAGCCTCGCGCGCGGGGCACACCTGGCGCAGGAAGGCGCGCTGTCGGCGCTGGTCACCGCGCGGCCCGGGACGTCGACCTGGCGCGACCGCGCGCATCACCTACGCGAGCTGGTGCAGAGCCATGCGGAGCAGGAAGAGCAGTATTTGCTCCCCGCGCTGCGAGAGCATGCGCCGCGCGCGATGTACGAAGGGCTGGCCGGTGCGTTTGCGACCGAGCGGTTGCGCCAGCTCGCGATGCTGCAGCCGTCCGCGCCGCTCAGCCTCGCCGACATCGCCGCCGCCGAATCCCAGGTGTCGTAAGATCGCTAGACCGCTGGGTCCCACGTCCTTCCCGATCACAGCTCGATCTGGAGGCCGAGCTCGACGACGCGGTTGGGCGGCAGGTTGAAGAACTCGGTCGGCGCGCGGGAGTTCTTGGCCAGGAACGAGAACAGGATCTTGCGCCAGCGCGCCATCCGCGCCTTGCCGGTGGTGAGCAGGGTCTGGCGGCCGAGGTAGTACGTCGTGTCGCTGACGTTGACGACCAGCCCCTGGCGCTCGCAGCGCGACAGGATCTTGGGCACGTTGGGCTGCTGCATGAACCCGACGCGCGACAGCACGCGGTAGAACCCGTGGCCGAGCTCGCGGACGCTGAGCGACGAGTTGCCGACCACGAACGGCACGTTCTCCGTCGAGATCGACAGCAGCACGACCTGGCGGTGCAGCACCTTGTTGTGCTTGACGTGGTGGAGCAGCACGTTCGGCATGCCGTCGGTACCCGAGGTCATGAACACCGCGGTGCCCGAGACCCGCGGCAGCGGCGTCTCGCCGATGTCGGACAGGAACAGCTCGTCGGGGATCGTGCCGCTCTCCATCTGCTTGGACAGCTCGTAGCGACCGCGCCACCACGTGGTCATGATCGCGAACGCGCCGACGCCGACCGCGAGTGGGAACCAGCCGCCGGCGGCGATCTTCTCGACGTTGGCGCTGAAGAACGCCAGGTCGATGAGGACGAACGGCACGAACAGCGCGAGCGCGAGGTACAGCGGGTACTTCCAGTTGCGCCGCGTGACCAGGAAGTAAAGGAACGAGGTGATCGCCATCGTGCCGGTCACCGCGATGCCGTACGCCGCGGCCAGGTTCGAGCTCGAACGGAACGCGAACACCAGCGTGACGCTGGCGAGCATCAGCAGCCAGTTGACCTCCGGGATGTAGATCTGGCCCTCGTGCTTGTGCGAGGTGTGGACGACGCTGACGCGCGGCAAGTAGCCGAGCTGGACGGCCTGGTTGGTCAGCGAGAATGCGCCCGAGATCAGCGCTTGGGACGCGATGACCGCAGCCATCGTCGCGAGGATCACCATCGGGATCAGGAACGGCGTACCGCTGACCAGATCGTAGAACCCGTTCGAGACCTTGGCGCCGTCTTCGAGAAACAGCGCGCCCTGGCCGAAGTAGTTGAGCAACAGGCCCGGGAACACCACCACCGACCAAGCGACCCGGATCGGCGTGCGGCCGAAGTGTCCCATGTCGGCATACAGCGCCTCGCCGCCGGTGATGCATAGAACCACCGAACCGAGCAGCAGGAACCCGTGCGCGCCGTTGTCGCGCAAGAAGCTGATGGCGTAGTGCGGCGACATCGCCTTCAGGACTTCGGGGTGGCGGACGATGAACGGCAGCCCGGCGGCGCCGATCGCGAAGAACCACAGCAGCATGACCCAGCCGAACACCGAACCGATCCGGTGCGTCCCGGCGCGCTGGACCCAGAACAGCCCGATCAGGATCGCGGCCGAGATCGGCACGACCAGCTCGCCGAACGCCGGGTTCTGCTCGGAGATACCCTCGACCGCGCCGAGCACCGAGACCGCCGGCGTGATGACGCCATCGCCGTACAGCAGGCCCGCACCGAACAGCGCCAGCAGGATCGGGATCGCCAGCTTGGTTCGGCGGGGCGTCTTGTCGCTCTGCTGCACCAGGGCGGCGAGCGCGAGGATGCCGCCTTCGCCTTTGTTGTCGGCACGCAGCACGAACACCAGGTACTTGAGGACGACTACCAGCATGAGCGCCCAGAAAAACAGCGACAGCACCCCGAGCACCTGGTGGGGGTCGTACATCCCGTTGCGGAGCGGGTGTATCGCGTGGTCCTTGGTCCGCGACAGACACTCGCTCATCGCATAGAGCGGCGACGTCCCGATGTCACCGTAGACGACACCGAGCGCGCCGAGCGATAGCGCCGCGACCTCCTTGCGTCCGTGGGGCGCGTGGCCGTGGCCCCTGCGGTGCATCACGAGCGAGGAAGTCGTCGTCTGCTTCTGTCGATCGGTTGCGTCGGCGGATTCGGCCATGGTGGTTCGGCGGGTGACGGGACTAGCGCTCGATCTGGAGGCCGAGCTCGACGACGCGATCGGGCGGTAGCCCCGTGTCCGCAGCGTACAGCGGCAGCTCGAGACCGACGATCGGCGGGAGCGACCCGACGACCAGCGACGCAACGCCAACGATGATGTCCGGAGTCGAGCCGCGACTCGGCTCGGCTGTCGCATGGAGGCACTCGCGCATCGCAGGGAGTGGCGGAGCGAGCCAGCGGGACCTTCCGAGGTGTCGAACAGTGCCGTTGCGGCATTGTTCGATAGCTCGGAAGTCGCACGTCTTCGAGCGACGATTCCGTACAGGTTGTCGCCGGTTACGGCGACAGACAGATCGAAACAAGACGTGGCGACAAGCGGACGCAGTCGGCCTTGTTCGACACGTCTTGGGTGGGTTTTGATGAATGCCTGTGCCGTGTCGGGCGTAGCTGCCCATGGCGCATCGTGCGCCGCTAGCATCCGAACGTGCTGGGTCGCTCATGAGCGAGGGCCGGGCAGGGGGCGCCCTCAGCCCCTGGTATCACGACCCGATCCGCGGAGCCATGTCGCAGAGCGTCGTCTTACGGCGAACCCGGCGAACGGTTGACAACCCGCCACGTTACGGGCTAGGCACGATGGGGTGTTACAACGACGATGGATCGGTCGCTGTGCGCTCGCGGTCGCGCTCGCCGCGCCGCTGGCGTCGTGTGACAACTTGTCGCCTGACGTCGCCGGCGTGGTCTCGAAGGACTCGGGCACCGGTCCGATCCTGATCGGACATTACGCGTCGATGACAGGCGCGGATGCCACCTTCGGACAATCGACTGACATGGGGCTCCGGCTCGCGATCGAGGAGCGCAACGCGCGCTATGCCGCGGACATCGAGCGCCATACCCCCGGCGTGAAGGGTCGCAAGATCGAGGTGATCACCCTCGACGACGCCAGCAAGAGCCAGGAAGCCGGGACCGCGGTGACGCGGCTCATCACCAAGCACCACGTCAGGGCGCTCATCGGCGAGGTGTCGTCAGGCCGATCGATGGCTGGTGGTGCGGTGGCGCAGAAGTACCGCATCCCGATGGTCTCGTCATCGTCGACCAATGAGTCGGTGACGCAGATCGGCAACATGATTAGCCGCGTATGCTTCATCGACGGGTTTCAGGGATATGTCGTGGCGAAGTTCGCGCGCGAAACACTGAAGGCCAAGCGGGTCGGCGTCCTGTATGACCAGGCGTCGCCGTATTCCAAGGGGCTCGCCACAGCGTTCGACCACGCGTTCCGCGCGCTCGGCGGCTCGGTCACGACGATCCAGGCCTACACCACGGGCGACGTGAACCTCTCGGCGCAGCTGCAGTCGCTGAAGGATACCAACCCCGAGGCGATCTTCGTGCCGGTCTATTACAACGACGCCGGCAACATCGCGATCCAGGCCAAGAAGATCGGGATCAACGCACCGCTGCTCGGCGGCGACGGCTGGGACTCCGAGCGGCTGGCCGAGATCGGTGGTGCGTCGATGGAGGGCAACTATTACTCGAATCACTACTCATTCGAGGACACGCGGCCGGCGGTCCAGCAGTTCGTGGCCAAGTTCAAGGCGCGCTGGGGGTCGGTACCCGACGGGCTCGCGGCGCTGGGCTACGACGCGGGCAACGTGTTGTTCGCAGCGATGGAGCGCGCGAAGTCGCTCGACAGCGGCGATCTCGCCCCGGCGATCGCCGAGACCAAGAACTTTCCGGCGGTCACCGGGACGATCACGCTCGACAAAGATCGTAACCCGGTGAAGTCGGCCGTCGTGCTGGTGATGAAGGGCGGGGTGCCGCACTTCGCCGCGTCGGTCGAGCCGTCGAACGAGCCGCTGCCCGAGGTCGCGGACGTGGTGGACACCGGGGGCGGCGACGCGTCGGCGTTTGCCAAATTGCTGCAGACCCTGGTCGACACCTTGGCGCTCGGCGCGCTGTATGCGCTGATCGCGCTTGGTTACACGCTGGTCTATGGCGTGCTCCGGTTCATCAACTTCGCGCATTCAGACGTCGTCACTTTCGGGGCGTGGATCTCGTTCGTGGTGGCGAGCAAGCTCGGGTTCGGACCGGACTCGTCGCTGATCGCGCTGCCAATCGTCATGGTGCTGGCGATGCTGCTGTGTGCCGGGCTCGGCGTGACGATCGAGCGGCTCGCATACCGGCCCCTGCGCAACGCGCCGCGGCTGAACGTGCTGATCACCGCGATCGGCGTGTCGTTGCTGCTCCAGAACGTCGGGCTCTTGCCATGGGCGTTCGGTCCCAATCCGCAGCACATGCCCTCGCTGGTGGCCGACCGTTCGCTGGTGACGATCGCGGGGGTGCACCTCCGGACGGTCGATACGGTCGTGCTGGTCCTGGCGCTGATCCTGGTCGGCGCGCTCCAGTTCCTGGTCTATCGCTCGCGGCTCGGCCGCGCGATGCGTGCGGTGTCGTTCGACGAGCGGGTTGCATCCCTGATGGGGATCAACGTCGGGCGCATCGTCACGATGACCTTCGCGATCGGCTCGGCGCTGGCCGCGGCCGGTGGCCTGCTGTACAGCCTGAAGTATGAAGGCCTGCCGATCACCGCGGCCTCCACATGGGTGCTGCTCGGGCTGACGGCGTTCGTCGCGGCCGTGATCGGCGGCATCGGGGACGTCCGTGGTGCCGCGATCGGCGCTCTGCTGATCGCGGCGGTTCAGCAGTTCGGGGCGGCGTACCTGTCGCCGCAGCTGCGCGACGTCTATGTGTTCACGATCCTCATCATCGTGTTGCTCGTGAAGCCGGCCGGCCTGTTCGGTCGCACCACGGTGGAGAAGGTATGAAGCGCCTCGCCGAACGTATCGCGCAGCGTCGCACCGGCGCCGCCCCCGCTATTCTTGCCTCGGTGTGGCCGTTGGTCGCCGGGATCGCCTTCGCCTGGCTGTTGCAGCAATGGCTAGCACCGGCGGTCGGCCCGTTCTACGCCAAGGTGCTGCTCGATATTGGCATCGCCATCGTGGCGGCATCGTCACTCAATATCGTCAATGGATTCGGTGGCCAGTTCTCGATCGGCCATGCCGGCTTCATGCTGGTTGGCGGCTACGCGGCGGCCTGGTTGACGTTCTACGGTTCGATCCAGCTGTGGGGCAGCCCGGGGCTGCACGGCAGCTTCCTCGGTGGCGGTGACATCCTGTTCCTCGCGGCGTGCCTGCTCGCAGGCGTCGTGGCGGCGGTCGCGGGGCTGCTGGTCGGATTGCCATCGCTCCGGCTGCGCGGCGACTACCTCGCCATCGTGACGCTCGGGTTTGGCGAGATCATGCGTGTGCTGATCCAGCGCACCGACGACGTGGCGTCGGTCGCCGAGGCCAAGACCGCCGGGATGATGGGAAGCCTGAACAGCCTCGGCGGTAGCCTCGGGTTCGGTGGCGTCCCGACCTACACGCGGATCTTCTGGGTCTATGTGTTCGTGGCGATCGTGGTGCTGTGCGCGTATCGCCTGAAGATCTCGAGCCGCGGACGCGCGCTGCTCGCGGTGCGCGAGAACGAGGTCGCTGCCGAAGCGGTCGGCATCAATACCGCGCGGGTCAAAGTGCAGTCGTTCGTGATGTCGGCCTTCTTCGGCGGCATCGGCGGTGCGTTGTTCGCTCACGAGCTCGGCACCACGCTGAGCCCGCAGGAGCTCGGGTTTCAGAAATCGATCGACATCGTGATCATGGTGGTGCTCGGCGGGATGGGCTCGATCACCGGTGTGGTCATGGCGGCGACCATCTTGACGATCATGCCGGAGCTGTTCCGCGAATTCGCCGACTACCGCATGCCGATCTACGCGCTCGCGCTGATCGTCGTGATGATCGTCCGGCCGCAAGGGCTGTTCGGGATCAAGGAGCTATGGGACACGTCGTTGTGGCGCCGGCTCGTCGGCAAGCCGCGCCATGGCAACACGCCCCGCGCGATCGCTCGCGAGCTGCGCTCCGAGCGCGCGGGAATCGGGCCGGCGCTGGACACCAAGCCCTCGGCCGGTGCGGACGCCGCCCCGCAGACCGAGAAGGACAAGCCGTGAGCACCGCCGTCGCCGCCGCGCCCGCAAAGTCTACCAACCGCACCGCGCTCGAAGCCCGGGGCATCTCGCTATCGTTCGGCGGCCTCAAGGCGGTCGACAAGTTCTCGTTGAGCCTCCCCGAGAAAGGGCTATGCGGCCTGATCGGGCCCAACGGCGCGGGCAAGACCACGGTGTTCAACCTCCTGACCGGCGTGTACAAGCCGGATAGCGGGGAGATCCGGCTCGGAGATCAGCGCGTGGATGGCCTCAAGCCGTCCGCGATCGCGAGCGCGGGCCTGGCACGGACATTTCAGAATATCCGGTTGTTCGGCAGCCTCTCGGTGCTCGACAACGTGCGCACGGCGGCCGGGGTTCGCGCGCGCAGCGGCCTGTTCCGCAGCCTCCTGCGCACACCGCTGTTCCTCGCCGAGGAGGACGCGATGATCGAGCGCTCGCTCGAGCTGCTCGACATGCTCGGCATCGCCAACCGCGCCGGTGAGCAGGCCAAGAGCCTGCCGTACGGTGAGCAGCGCAAGCTCGAGATCGCCCGCGCGCTCGCGACCGAGCCCAAGGTGTTGCTGCTCGACGAGCCGGTCGCCGGCATGAACACCAACGAGAAGCGTGAGATGCGCGCGTTGATCCAGAGCCTGCGCGATCAGTTCGACGTCGCGATCCTGCTGATCGAGCACGACATGGGGCTCGTGATGGACATCTGCGAGAACATCACCGTGCTCGACCACGGCGTCACGATTGCCGCCGGCAACGCCACCAAGATTCAAGAGGACCCGAAGGTCATCGAGGCCTACCTGGGCACCACCGAGGACGCCGCGGCGGACGGAGCCATCTGATGGCAGTGCTAGAAGTCAGAGATCTCGATGTTCACTACGGCGGGATCCACGCCCTCAAGGGCGTGAGCTTCAGCGTCGAAGAAGGCAAGATCGTCACGCTGATCGGCGCGAACGGTGCTGGCAAGACGACGACCCTGCGCGCGATCTCGGGGCTGCTCAAGCCGACGCGCGGCACGGTCACGTTCTGCGGCCGACCGATCGGCGGACTGCCGCCGCATACGATCGTCGCCCGCGGACTGGCGCATGTACCGGAAGGGCGCGGGATCTTCTCGAACCTGACGGTCGACGAAAATCTCATGCTCGGCTCCTACTTGCGCCACGATCCCGGGGCTGTGGCCAAGGATCGCGAGCGCGCCCTCGAGCTGTTTCCGCGGCTCCGCGAGCGGCTGCACCAGAATGCCGGCACGCTGTCGGGCGGCGAGCAGCAGATGCTCGCGATCGCCCGCGCGCTGCTGACCCGGCCCAAGCTGCTGCTGCTCGACGAGCCGTCGCTCGGCTTGGCGCCGCAGATGGTCCAGCTGATCTTCAAGATCGTGAAGACGATCGTCGCCGAGGGGACGACCATCCTGCTCGTCGAGCAGAACGCGCACATGGCGCTCAGCATCGCGGCCTCCGCTCACGTGCTCGAGGTCGGTACGCTGGTGACCTCGGGTCCGGCGGCCGAGCTGGCGCGCGACGACAAGATTCGCAAAGCGTATCTCGGCGTCCACTGACGAGGTGTCGAGCAGTGCCGTGGCGACATCGCGCGCTGGCTAGCGATCAGCCGTTTGGTGCGGCGGGCGCGCGCGGGAATGTTCGAACGATCTAGAGGCAACCCGTGTACTTGCTTGCGATCGGAGGCTCGTTCATTCTCCGCGCATGCGGTTATTTCTTGCCTCCTTCGTGTTCGCTGCCGCCGCGTGCGGTTCCAAGGCCCCGGCCCCGTCTGCGCCCAAGCCCGATGAGGGCAGCGCGGCGATGGTGCTGCCGGATGTGCCCTTCGAGACGCTCCAGCATGAGCAGCAGGTCGCTTTCATGAAGCAAAAGGTCATGCCGGTCATGAAGCCGCTGTTTCAGAATCACAACCCGAAGGCGTTCGCGGAATTTGGCTGCGTGACGTGTCACGGCGCGGGGGCCAAAGAAGGCCACTTCGATATGCCCAATCCCAAGCTTCCCAAGTTGAACTTCGGCGACATGAGCAAGTTCAAGAAGGAAGACGTCGAGTGGATGGGCAAGGAGATCATGCCGACGATGGGAAAGATCCTGAATCTGCCGCTGTACTCGAAGGACAACCCCACGGGCTTCGGCTGCCTCGCGTGCCACACGCAAGAAGGTAAGTGATCGGCTGACCAGCTGCGCGGAACGCGCGATCGGGCGGCATCGCGCCCCTGGCTCGCGTGCGCTGGCGCGCGCTGCCTCGGAGCGTGAGATTGGCTATCTCGATGGTCGTAGCGATGTGCTTGTAACTGCGTATCGTGGCCGTCATCGCTCGCGCGGCGGGTGGAGGCATGTGCGTTGCACCGCTTGTCCAGAGACAAGAACACGGGAGGCACGCTCAATGGCAGACAACAGCAACAAGAACCCGAAGCAGGACCAACGCGCGTACCAAGGCGAGCGCGCCCGGCCGCAGAAGCCGGATGCTCCGGACACCACGGTCGGCAACCCCAACCGCGATCGCCAGGATCCGAGCAAGCTGCCGTCCGACAAGGGCCGCATCGCGGAGGACGTCGACCTCGACGATCTCGATGACGACGACGACACCGTGCGGCGATAGGGTCAGCTAAGGGTCCGCTAGGCGGCGGTCGCGGTCGGCAGGATGATCGTGACCGTCGTTCCGACCCCGCGCTCGCTCTCGATCCGGAACCGACCTCCGACCGTGCCGACGAGGCGCTGGCACTGCGCGAGGCCGAGCCCGGTACCATCGGGGCGCGTGGTGAAGAACGGCGTGCCGACCCGGTTGAGCACCTCAGGTGCCATGCCGACGCCATCGTCGCGGATCTGCAGCTCGAGCATATCGGCGTCGGTGCGCGCCACGATCGAGACCCGGCCATGCGGGACACCGCGCGCCGCGACGGCCTGCGCGCCGTTGGCGACGACATTGATCAGCACCTGCGTCAGCTCGGTCGCAGACATCCGCACGCGCGGCAGCTCGCCGGGCCCTTCGTATCCGATCGAGGCGCGCACCGGGATCGCGAGCTCCTGGCACACGGCCATCGCGTGGCGCACGATCGGCAGTGGATCGGCGGTCGCGACGAGCGTGCGTGGATCGCGTGGGCGGCCGAGCTCGCGGAGCCCGGAGATCAGCTCGCTGAGGTGGAGGCCCGACGTGCGAAGATCCGTCGTCACCGGATCGAGATCCTCGACCAGCTCGATCAGGCGCGCGCGCTGCGCCGGTGGAATCGGCGCGTGAAGCAGGGCATCGTGAAGGATCGGCGCCGCGTTGGCCAGCTCGCGCAGGTGCTCGACATTGACGAGCAGCGACATCAGCGGTTGCTTGAGATCGTGCACCAGCATCCCGGCGATGCTGCCAAGCGTGGCGAGGCGCTCGGTCTCCATCAGGCGACGGTGCAGCTGCGCCGAGTCACGGCTGAACGTCCACGCCTCGAGCGCCCAGCGCAGGACCTGGACCAGCTCGGTGCGGATCCACGGCTTGATGATGTAGCGCGCGACCAGGCCCTCGTTGATCGCGCGCAAGATCGGGTCGACGTCGGCGTACGCCGTGACGACCATCCGGATGATCTGCGGGTAGCGCTCCTTGACGATCCGGAGCAGCTCGTCGCCGGACATCGAGGGCATGCGCATGTCAGAGACGATGACCGCGACCTCGTGGATCTCGAGCAGCTCGAGCGCCTCGGCGGCGCTCTGTGCGGTCGCCAGGTGGAACTCCGCGCTCAACGACTGTTCGAAGACGACGCGATTTCCCCGATCGTCATCGACGTACAAGACAAGCGGACCACCAGTGGATGGAGCGGGTGCGGTCATGTCAGCTGGGCTACCAATCGAAAGTTAGCGTAGCCGAGGAGCCGCTATCATACAGGGCTTACCCGCAGCATCCAGCGGAGAATAGTTGGGAAGCTCTACGACGAAGCACCCACATTCCCCCCTGTCACGGATCTCGAGCCTGCCTCCGTGACGGTGCACGATATCGCGGGCGAGCGACAGCCCCAGGCCGGTACCCACGCCGGTGGGCTTGGTAGTAAAGAACGGTTCGAACACCCGCTCTCGAAGCTGCAGCGGTACGCCGCTCCCGCTATCGGATATTTCCACGGTAAAATTGCCGCCGGCATAGCTGGTGCGAATCTGAACCCAGCCGCGTGGCCCAACGGTTCCGGCTGGCCCGGCTGCATAGATCGCATTCTCGATCAGGTTCGAGAGCACCTGCGTCAACAGCGGTGGGGCGCACTTCAAGAACCCATCGGCCGGCGTATCGAGCCGGATCTCCACGCTGCCGGCATGCACGAGCGACAGGGCGCGCTGGATCAACTCGCGGACGGGGATCTGGCGCAGATCGAGATCGACGACGCCTTTGCGGAAACCGAGCAGCTGGCGCGACAGGAAGCCGATCTGATCCGCGCAGCTGGTCAGCACATCGATCAGCTGTCCGGCGGGCGTCTCGGGGCGCACCAGCTCGCGCGGCATCAGATCGGCCAGCGGTCCGATCGCGTTGACGATCCCGTTGGCCGGGTTCCGCAGCTCATGGGCGAGGCCTGCGGTGAGGATGCCCATCGCCGACAGGTGCTCGGCGCGCTGCAGCCGGACCGCGAGATCGCGCATCCGGAACTGCGCGCGGATCCGGGCGCGGAGCTCCAGCGGATCGAACGGCTTGGTCACGTAATCGACCGCGCCGGCCTCGAGCCCGGCCATCCGGGTCCCGAGGTCGAGCATCGCTGACAGCACGATGATCGGCGCGAGCCGATCGCCGGTGATCTCGCGAAACCGCCGCGACAGCTCGATGCCGTTGATCCCGGGCATATCGACGTCGGTGATCAACAGCTGCGGCTGGTGCAGCGGCACGAGCTCGAGCGCAGCCAGGCCGTCGTGCGCGATGATGACGGTGTACTCGTCGGCGAGCACCCGGCCGATCATCTCGGCGAGCCGCGCGTCGTCCTCCGCGAGCAGGATCGTGCCCGCCGAGAATCCGGGGGGAGCGAACCGGGTGACCGGCTCGCTCGCCTCGCTCGAGGTATCGATCAGCCGCAGCTGCGGGCTCGACGCGGTGCGCACGCCGTCGTAGATCACCAGCGCTGGCGGTAGCACGACGCGCAGCTCGCTGCCGGTCCCGGTGTCGCGCCGGAGCGCGACGATCGTGCCGCCGTGCGCTTCGACCAGCTGCTTGGCGACGAACAGGCCCAGGCCGGTGCCGGGAGCGCGGGATTCGCCGTTCGCGCGTTCGTAGCGACCGAACAGCCGGCCCTCCAGATCCTCGCCGATGCCAACGCCGGTATCGAGCACCGAGAGCCGGAGCCCGTCGGGCTCGTCGGCGAGCTGGATCTCGACCGTGCCGCCCCGCGGCGTGTACTTGACGGCGTTGGACATGAGGTTCGATACGACGCGTTCCATCGCGACTGGATCGACGTGGGCGAACAGCGACACGGTGGTGGGCCCGATCAGCTCTAGCCCGGCGGCCTCGGCCGCAGACCGCCACGCCGCTACCAGCGCGCTGATCAGCGCGCCGAGGTCGGTGCGCTCGGGCAGCGTGCGCAGCTTGTCCTCCTGGCTGGCGGCGAGCAGCAGCAGCTCGTCGACCAGCCGGACCAGCTTGTTGGCGGCGTCGGTGACCGCGCCCAGGTTCTTGCGCGCGCGGTCGTCGAGCACGGCGCCGGCCCGGGTCTTGATATCCGCGGCGGCGAGCAGGATCAACGATAGCGGGGTGCGGATCTCGTGCGTGATATTGCCGAAGAACCGCTCGCGCGCGCCCTGCGCCTCGCGCAGCTCGACCACCGTGCCGGCCAGCTGATCGCGGGCCTGGCGCAGCTCGCTGGTGCGCTGGTCGACCACGCGCTCGAGGCCGCTGCGGTAGTCCGCCAGCGCCTGGTAGCTGAGCGCGTTCTGCAGCGCCATCGCGACCGTCGGGACGATGAACGCCAGCAGCTCCTCGCTCTCCTCGCGGCTGGCGCCGGGCTTGGGGGCGACCCGGAGATCGCCGATCACCTCACCGGCGCGCGCGCCCAGGCTGCGCTCGAGCAGGGCGCCGGACTCGGTCGCGCCGAACCGCGCGACCCGCGCCGGGCGCGGATCGGCGGCGTCGGTCGCGTGCAGCGTGATCTCGGCCCATACGAAGCCGGCCTCATCGACGAGCGCCTTGGCGACGGTGTCCAGCGTGCGTGGCAGATCGAGCTCGCGCTGCACGAGATCGTTCACCGTATGCGCGGTGCGCAGCTGGGTGGCCTGGCGATCGAGCTTGGTCCGCGCATCCTCGATCTCGAGGTAGCGCTCGATCAACGTCTCGTGTGCCTCCTTGAGCTCGCGCGCGGCGGCGCGTGCCGTGAGCGGCCACATGAGCGTACGCAGCATCCGGGCCAACAGCCGGCGGTGCTGGGGCACCGTGATGTGATACCTGCCACCGCCTGGGATCCGCTCGAGCACCACGGTCGCGACCGGGTAGCCGAGCAGGCGCGGCGCTTCCTCGAAGTTGCCCGAGGCGATCAGGCAGAAGTCCCAGCACACCTCGAAGCCCTGGGGCACGACCAGCTCGACCACGCACTCGGTTTCGGAGATCTCGCGGTGCCGCGGCACGACGCACGTGAACATCTGGTTGCCGGCACCGGCGCGCGGCTTGTTCATCCAGCGGTAGAAGTCCATCGCCGAGAACAGCAGGCGACCGACCACGAGCGCGAACCGCAGCGCCGGCGACCTCATGTACGAGCGCCCGATCCCTCGGTACTCGTCATCGGTGAAGTACGGGCGCAGGTTGCTCATGACGGCCACGAACTCGTGCCAGTCGATGCGCGCCTTCTTGCTGCGGAGTCGGTCGAGCGTGAGGCCGGTGCCGGTGACCATCACCTCGGCGGGGATGCCCTTGGTCGCGAGCGGGCGCTCGAAGATCTCCAGGATCCGGCACGACACTTCGTTCATCAGGTGCCCCAGCGCATCACGATCGACCCGAACGTCATCCCCGTACCGCCCGCGGTGGCGAGCACGACGTCGCCGTCGGCGAGTAGCCCTGCGCGTTCGGCCAGCACCAGCCCGGCCGGGATGATGCTCGCGAACAGGTACCCGGTCTGCGCAAACGAGTCGATGTACCGGGTGTGGCCGAGCCCCGCGTAGTCCTGGACCACGCGCCGGATCCACGGCGTCCCTTGATGCATCGCGAAGAACCCGATGTCGCGCGGGGACAGCTGCGCGCTCTCGAGCGCGCCATCGATCGTCTCCTTGCACGTCTCCGGGGTCATGAGCAGCAGCGCGCGCATCTGGGCCGGGTCGGCGACGTGGATCACCCCGCGGCCCGGATCGGACCACGCGCCACCGCGCACGCCGGCGATCAGCGTTTTCGGGAACCGGCCATCGCAGCGATGTGCCGCGCCGAGGATGCCACGGCCGCTGGACACCCGCCCGACCACCACGGCGGTGGCGCCGTCACCGAACAGCGGCGAGATCGGATCGTCGACCTCGACCGCGCGCGAAGCGCCACACGCCTGCACGAGCAGCGCGAGCTGCGCCTGACCGGACAGGATCATCGCTTGCGCGAGGGACAGCTGCATCATGAATGAGTACGTGGACGCCGTGGCCTCCATCGCGAAGCAGCGCCGCGGCAGGCCGAGGCGGTCGTGGATCTGGCAGGCCGGATTGCCGAGCAGGACGTCCGGCAACACCGTGTTGGTCAGCAGCAGGTCGATGTCGCGAGCGTCCACGCCGGCGCGGCTGATCGCGAGCCGGCCGGCTTGTTCGGCCATGTCGAGCACGGTCATGTCATCGGCCATCACGTGGCGCGACACGGCGCCCTGGAACGGATCGACGGCCTGCTCGGCGAGCGCTTGCAGCACGCGGGCCGCGCCCGGCGAGCTTGGCTCGACACGCGGTGGCGCACGGTGGTTCGCCTGCCAGCGCGCGACGACGTCGCTCGGCCACCAGTCGTTGTTGCGAACGGTCGCCGGCAGATAGAGCGCAACGCCGAGGATCCCGATACTGGTGTTCATCTCGCGCCTTCCACTACTAGGTTCGGACTGTACCCGACGCGCGATGCGTCGCGCAGCACCCGACGCGCGCGACGGCGCCACGCGCGTGGCGCCGCCAGGTCTCGCGTGACCTGGTTCGCAGGTCTTGGGCCGGCTTGGCCTTTCGCGACGCCGGTTCGCCCCAACGGCCAGGTTACTTGACGGGCGCCGGCTTGGTCGTGCCGCCCGGCGCCATCGCGGTCACGCGATCGAGCCTGGGTAGGGTGATCGCGGGATCGAGGCGTACATCGATCACCACCGGACCGGGGGTCTCCGCGAGCAGCGCGCGGGACCGCGCGATCTGGCCGATGCCATCGACCCGAAGCACGGTCGCACCGAGGCCGCGCGCGACCGTGCACACGTCGAGCGGCGTCGTCGGATAAGCTGGGCGGCGTCCGTACACGGTCTGGTGCCCGTTCTCGACCATGCTGAGCCGCTCGTCGTTGAACACGAACACGCGGATCGGCAGCTGCTCGGCCACCGCGGTCGCGATCTCGAACGCGTTCATCGCGAAGCAGCCGTCGCCGCAGATCGCGGCGACGCGGCGACCGGGATGCGCGAGCTGGGCGCCGATCGCGGCGCCGATCGACTGGCCCATCGAGCCGAGGCCGGTCATGACCAGGAACGCATCGGGCAGCATGGTCTCGAGGTAGTGGACGGCGAACAGGAAGTGCTCGCCCGAGTCGACGGTATAGATCGTGTCGTGCGGCAGCGCGGCCTGCAGCTCGACGAGTGCGTCGTGCGCGGCGATCCGATCGGGGTGCGCCGACGACTCCAGGACGTGGCGCTCGATGCCGCTGTGCAGCGCACGCAACCGAAGGGTGGCCTCGCCGCCGAGCCGACCCGCGAGCGCGGCCAAGAACTCGACCGCGGACGCCACGATCGAGTGGGTGGGCGCGTAGCTCTTGCCGATCTGACGCGCGTCGATGTCGACGTGGATCAGCGCGTGGCGCGCCTGGAGCTGCGGCGAGAACCCGTCGGTCGCCAGATCGCCCAGGCTGGTTCCGATCGCGAGCACGACATCGACGCCGCTGTCGAGGTAGCGCTTGGAGGAGCGATGACCTCCCAGGCCGAACACGCCGAGCGCCAGGGGATGCGACTCGGGGAACACGCCTTTGCCTTTCGGGGTGGTCGCGACCGGGCAGGTGAGTTGCTCGGCGACCTCACGCAGCAGCGCGGGCGCGCCGTGGCGGCGCATCCCGCTGCCGGCGAGCACCAGCGGGCGCTGCGCCTCGCGCAACAAGGTGCCGACCTCGTCGAGCAGATCGGTGTCGATCGCCGTGCTCGTCGCGACCACGCCACCGGGGCGCGGCCGGGCGACCTGGGCCGTCGTCACATCGAGCGGCAGGGTGAGCATGACCGGCCCCGGTCGCCCGGACAGCGCCGTGGAGATCGCGCGCCGCAACACGTGAGGCAGCGCGCTCGCGCGAGGCAGCTCGGCGGCGAGCTTGGTGATATGGCGCGCCATCTCCACGAGATTCAAGCCGTATGCCGAGCCGTCCTGGAGCACGCCCTTGCCCTGCGCCGGGCGCGGAACCTCGCCGACGAGGAGCAGCACGGGCAAGCCATCGCACCACGCCGATGCCAGGCCGGTCATCGCGTTGAGCGCGCCGGGGCCGGAGGTCACGGCCACCACCGCGAGCTTGCCGGTGGTGTGCGCATACCCCGCGGCGGCGAACATCGCGCCGGCCTCGTGACGGGTCGTCACCACGCGCAAGTCGCTGTCGAGCAGGGCATCGTGCACGGGCGAGATCGCCCCGCCGGGTAGCCCGAACACGATTTCGACCCCGGCCGCGGCCAGCATCTCGACCAGCAGGTTCGCGCCGCGGATGGTCGTGACCTGGGCGCGCTCCTCGAGGATGCTCGGCGTGGCGACGGTACTCCCGAGGAGCTCGGCCAGGTCGATCGGCTTGGCGATCGCGCGTTTCGCGCCGGCCTGGCGCGCGGCCCGCTCGAGCTCGGGCGTGAGCATCGCGCTGGCGAGCACGACCTGGACATCGCGGGTCTCCGCGTTGCTCTTGATCCGCCTGCAGGCCTCGATGCCGTCGAGCCCGGGCATGATGATATCCATCACGATCAGATCGGGCTTGATCGCACCGACGGCGATCATCGCGTCGATCGCGTTGTCGGCGAGGGTCAGCTCGACGTCGTGCTGGTCGCGCAGCACGCGCTCGATGGCGCGCAGCTGCATCCGATCATCGTCGACCACTAGCACCCGCAGCGTCCGTATGTCAGTCGCACGACGACGATCGGCCGAGGGTACGAGCGACACCGTAGATCGGCTTATACCTCCAATCCCCGGGAATCGGACCTGTAGATTTCTTTGACAGGTCACGATGTCGGCGGCCCAGTCGGCGGCCCACAGGTGGTCGGCCACGGGGCAGGGCCGGCTCCCAGCAGTCAAAAAGCTGAGGATTCAACGCTTCAGAGCGGCCGAAGCATCGCTATTCGACCGCGACGTCGACCGCCACCGGTGCCAGAGCTCGCTCTAGCTCCCGCGGGTCGATCTCGACCAGGAAGCCACGGGCACCGCCGTTGATATAGATACGCGGCAACGCCAGGATCGTCGCCTGTACATAGATCTGCATCACACGCCGGAGCCCGAACGGTGAGGTGCCGCCCACCTGATAGCCCGAATGCCGATCAGCGACTTCCGGCACGCATGGTCCGACCGACTTGGTGCCGATCGCCCGGGCGAGCTGCTTGACCGAAACCTCGCGGTCACCGTGCATGAGTATGCACAGCGGCTCGCCGCGTTCGTTCGCGAAGATCAGCGTCTTGATGACGGCATGCTCGGGAACGCCGAGCGCGACGCTCGACGCGTGGGTGCCGCCGTGCGGCTGCCAGGCGTAGAGGTGGGGGACGAACGCGATGCCCGCGGCGCGCAGCGCGCGGACCGCCATCGTGACGGGGTGCTTGGGCACGGTGCGATGATAAGGTAAGACTTGGAGCTTCATGCAAGCTCACGATCTGTCCGCGCACGTCCATCACGAGGACGAGGACGATCACAACCGATCGGGAGAACGCCGAACCCGGTGGGTGGTGGCGATCACTGCCGTGACGATGATCGGCGAGCTGATCGTCGGTCAGCTGACCGGCTCGGTGGCGCTGTCCGCCGACGGTTGGCACATGGGCACCCACGTCGGGGCGCTCGGCTTGACGCTGGTCGCGTACTGGTACGCCCGGACGCGCGCGGGGCATGACGCGTTCAGCTTCGGGACCGGCAAGGTCTACGCCCTGGCCGGTTACACCAGCGGCGTGCTGCTCGCGCTGGTCGCGTTCTGGATGGCCAAGGAGGGCATCGAGCACTTGATCACGCATCCCCCGGTGAGCTACGGCGAGGCGCTGCCGGTCGCCGGAGTCGGGTTCGTGGTCAATCTGGTGTCCGCGTACCTCCTGAGTCGAAATCAGCACTATGGCCATGGCCATCACGGCCATGACCATCGCGGCCATGACCATCACGGCCATGACCACGACCATCACGGCCACGCGCACCCCAGCCACGATGCCGAGATCCGCGACGCCAAGCCCAAACCGGGGACACTGGATTTCAACCTTCGCGCCGCGTACATCCACATCATCGCCGACGCGTTGACCTCGCTGCTGGCGATCGGCGCCCTGGCGCTCGGCTGGTGGGCCGATCTGTGGTTCCTCGATCCGTTGACCGGCCTGATCGGCGGCGCCGTGATCATCTGGTGGGCGATCGGGCTGTGCCGGCAAGCCAGCCGGCAGCTTCTCGATGTCGTGTCGTCGCCGCGCCACGAACAGATCGTTCGCCAGCGGCTCGAGGCGATCGATGACGTTCGCGTCGCCGACCTGCACGTCTGGGAGCTCGGGCCGGGGCGCCGCAGCTGTATCGTGTCCGTGGTCACGGCGCGTCCGCGCGAGGTCACCGCCTACCGAAACGCCGTGCTGGCCGCGCTCGACGTCGCCCACTTGACGATCGAGATCCATCAGTGTGCGCTGGCCCACGACACATCGCTGGAAACCGCCGCGTTGCACGAGACCTAGCTCGTCACGAGGCGGCGAACAAAGGCGCGCCCCCTCGTTGTCGATCGGGAGGCGGGCGCGGGCGCCGGCGTCGTCTGTGCAGAGGACCGCGCCGGCTCGAGGACCCGCCGGTTCAGTCGTCGTCTTGCGGCCGCGATGACACGCGTCTGCGGCGCGGCTTCGCGGTCGGCTGCGCTGCGGCGTTGATCGTCGGGGCGCCCGCCATCAGGTGGCCGGCGTCGTTGTCGAGATCCTCGCCGCGGATGTTGTTCTTGCCTTGGGCCGCGACGGTGTGCGCCGTGCGGCTGACCTCGGCGACCAGCTCGCGCGCGTTGCCGGGCCACGGGCGCAACAGGCAGACCTCGATCAGGGTGGAGTGGATCTGCAGGGCGGGCTCGGCGCCACGGACCGCGTCGTTGACCAGGAACGCCATCTCGTCGGGCCGGTCGCGGACCGGCGGCACCATGATCTGGCGGGTCGACAGCGCCGCCGCGAGCTCGGCGTCGAGCCCCAGGTGCTCGAGCTGGGTCCCAGCGGTGGTGACGAACCGGAGGTTGGGCCGCTCGAGCAGCCGCATGAGCGTCGCGAGGTTGGTCGCGCCGAGCTTGCCGACCTGCTCGAGGATCAGCGTCTCGGTCGTCGCGCTGACCACGCGCTCGAGAGGCACCGCCTGAATGGTTGGGTTGAACACCGCCTCCTGGCGATTGCGCGTCCGGGCGTAGCCGCGCGCCATCCGGCCCTTGCCGGTGCCGGGTTCGCCGAGGATCAGCAAGTTCTCACCGGCGCGCGCGGCCTGGTCCACCGCCCGCCACATCGGCGCGGTGCTCGGCCCGACGATGGAATCGTGCTCGCTCGAGATCGTCGCGTCCTCGAACCGGCGGATGTCGTCGAGCAGCACCGAGACGGTGCGGCCGGTCCGCACGACCGATGGTGCGGTCACCGTGACCTCGCGATCGACCAATGGGTTCCCGCCGGCGTAGGTTCCGTTGCGGCTCCCGAGATCGGTGACGACGAACCGTTTGTCGTGCCAGGCGACCCGCGCGTGCTGCCGGCTGATCCGGTCGTCGGTGGTGTTGTCGAGGAGCTCGCGGCCGAGCACGAGGCCCGTCGACGGTACGCGAAACGCCTGGATCGTCGGCGCGGCGCCGGTCCACACGACGACGGCTCCAGGGACCGGTGCGGGGGCAGACGGCCCATCAACCATCGTGCCAGTATACCCTCATTACGCCGTCCCATCCGAACCACACCACCGAGCCACCGGTCGTCACGTTCGATGCTGGTCAGACCTTCATCGATCTGGACCTTGACTTCCTCGCGCGTCGGCTCGCCGAACGCGGCGTCACCGTCGAGCCGGCGGCGCTGGGCGCCGCAGCCCCGGCGGCCTGGCGGCGCTACGATGAGCTGGTAGATCCCTCCGCCGGGCATCCCTGGCGAGCGCTGATGACGACGCTGCTTCAGGGCGCTGGCCTGGCCAATGTTGCCCCGCTGGTCGACTGGCTGTGGGCCGAGCAGCCGCGGGCCAACCTCTGGCGCGCCCAGATCCCGGGAATGGTCGCCCTGGCCCGCGAGCTCGGGGCGCGTGGCGTGCGGGTCGCGGTGCTGTCGAACTCCGAGGGCCGGCTCGCCGAGCTGCTCGCCGAGATCGGGATCGCGGACGCGTTCGCCGCGGTGATCGATTCGGGGCGCGTCGGGCTCGAGAAGCCGGATCGCCGGATCTTCGACCACGCGCTCGCCGTGCTCGGCGCCAGCGGGCCGGGCATTCACATCGGCGACTCGTGGCCCGCCGACATCGAAGGCGCGCTCGGCGCCGGCTGGCGCGCGATCTGGTTTGGCCGGCGGGCGACCCCGGTCGCGGATCCGCGGGTCGCGGTGGCGCACGACGCCGCCGGTGTGCGTGCCGCGCTCGCCGGGTGGCTAGATCGATAGGGGACGGATTTTTCCGTCGACTGGCATGGCTTCCGGCCCATGCGTTTCTGGTTCGTCCGACGGTTCGCTGCGGGTGCGGATCGTGGCGAGCACGGTGGCCGGCAGCGGCGACGCGATGACGAGCGCGACCGCGAGCGCGTGCACGAAGTGGCGCGCTGCCTGGAGCTGGGCGGGCATCGGAGGTCGGGATAGCGGCGTCACGAACGCGAGGTGGGCAGCGCTCGCGATCGCCGCGTCGAGCCCGAGCATGGCAGCGGCTGCGAGCACGACCGCCCGCGGATGGTTGCGCGCGAACGCGATGCTGTCGACCAGCGGCGCCGGCACGCCGCGCTGATCGCTGGCGCCGGTCAACACGAGCAGCGCGAGCAACACGACGCCGGGGGCGACGAGCGCGAGCCCACCGACGAGGATCGCGACGCCTGCGACCAGGCATGGCACGATCGCGCGGACCAGCCGAACCAACCCGCCGCCGAGCGCCTGCCACTGCGAGGGCCGCGCGCGGGTCATCGCGGCCGCGCCGCCGATCAGCACGAGCTGGCCCAGCCACGCAAGCGACAGCAGCCCCCAGCCCAGCCTCAAGGTGGCGTTGGAGCCCGCCTGGTCGACCGGCACGCGCACGCGAAGCGCGACCACGATCACCGGGGACAGCGCGATCGCCGACAGCAGCGTGAGCGGCACGACGTAGCGCAGCCAGGTCTTCAGAGCGGCCGCCAGCAGCGGCGTTGCCGATGGCGCCAGCGGCGAGGTCGCGAGGGCGGTGGACGAGGATGCGGGGGCAGCGGGCGAGGATGCGGGGGCGGTGGGCGAGGATGCGGGGACAGCAGGCGAGGTTGCGGGGGCAGCGGGCGAGGATGCGAGGGCAGCGGGCGAGGATGCGGGGGCGGTGGGCGAGGATGCGGGGGCGGTGGGCGAGGTCGCGAGGCCGCTGGGCGCGGATGCGGGGGTGCTGGGCGCGCCGGGTGTGCTCGGCGCAGCCGCCTCTCCTTCGCCGTCGCTCTGGGAGGCGTCGTTCACGAAGCCGCTACCTTATCGCCGATCCCAGCGCTCGAGCTGGCCGCGCACGCCGCCGAGGTCCACCGGGTAGCTGCGCGTACGCTCGAGGCCCAGCTGCTCGGCGACCGGCGAGGTCTTGCGCGGCGCCGGGGTGATCCACACCAGGCGGCCCCGCGGCGCAAGCGCGCGCGCAAAGTTGGGCAGTGCGGCGACCAGCAGCGCGACCGCGTCGAGCTGGACCCGGCTGCCGAGCGGCGGATTGGTGACGATCAGATCGACCGGGCCGGGAAGGTGGCTGCGCGCGTCGCTGGCCGCGAGCTCGGCGCGGACCCCGGCAGCGTCGAGGTTGGCGCGCGCGGCGTCGAGCGCGCCGGCATCGAGGTCGGTGCCGAGCAGGGAGCGCGCCGCGCCGCGCCGCGCGCACTCGACGAGCTCGAGCCCCGAGCCGCAGAACGGATCCCACACCCGGTCGCCGGCGCGCGCCTCGCCGAGCCGGGCCAGCGCGGCGGCCACCGTGGGATGCGACGCGGCCGGCACGTCGGCGACGCGATAGGCGAACCTCGGATCGTCGATCCGGCGCGGTGCAAGCGACAGCGTCCGCGCGTCGTCGTCGACCAGGATGTCCCAGGTCGTCGCGGTCGGATCGTTGATCAGCGCAGGCACCCGCGCGGTGACGTCGCGCGCGACCCGCCACACGATCGCGCGCTTGTGGCCGTGCGAAAACCCGAGGCGCCATCGGATCGGTCCGCGGGTCCAGGCGCGCAGCAGATCGAGCGTGGCCGGCGCGGTGATCGTCTGCGTGATCGCAGCCGCGAGATCATCGCCGGCGACCAGCGCGATCGGGATCGCGGCGGTCGCCCACAGGCGCGCCGCGAACAGCGACGCCAGCGGCTGGTCGATCCGGAGCTCGGCGCAGCGATCGCCGATCGGCCGCGCGGTGATCCCGAGCGACGCCAGCTCCTCGCCGAGCAGCGCGCCGAGCCCCGGCCTGCAGCCGAGCTGGATCGTGATCGGCCGCGGCGGGGCCACGTCGCTCGCGATCATCGAGGCGATGTCGCGCTTGGCGGTGCGATCGGCCATGAGCACCGCGCGGTCGCGCCGGCGCATCAGCTCGCTGTCGTCGCTCGCGCCGAGCGCCTTGAGCCGCGCGAGCGCGTCGTCGCCGCCGACCTTGCCGAGCGCCTCGGCCAGCGCGCGCCGCTCGTCGGGCGCGGCGTCGCCGGCATCCCATCGCGCGAGCAGCGCCTGCCGCGCGTCGTCGCCGCCGAGCTTGCCGAGCGCGATCGCCGCGGCCTTGCGCACGCGCGGCGCCGGATCGCGGGTTCGCGCAACGACCTGCGCCCGGGCGTTGTCGTCGCCGCCGCGCGCGAGCAACCCGAGCACGCCGACCAGCCGTGCGTTCGCGCCGTCGTCGCCGCCGCTCGCGAGCCCGGCCTCGACGGCCGCGCGTCCGGCGTCGCGGAGCCCTGCCAGCGCTGGCGTCGCCCGCGTCGCGGAAGGCTCGTCGCCGCCAACGATCAGCGCGACGAGCCCCGGCGCGTCGCGCGCGGCCGGCGTGAAGCTCGGCTTGGCGAGCTCCTTCGCGAGATCAAAATCAGTTGCGCGCGCCATCGCCGGTTACTCGTGACGGGCGGGTCGAGTCACAGCAGCTCGCGAAGGCGAGCTTGCGTGATGCCGGCTTGCCTGAGAATCGACGCCAGCGTGCCGAGACGCAGCTCTGCGTGCAGGGGGACGATCACGATGCGAGAGGACATCCTCAATTTGAGATGAGAACCGCGCTGGCTGATTTCGACGAAACCGAGCTTGCGGAGCGCCCGCACGACGTCTGGACCCGAAACCACCACGGTTGCGGGGAGCGTACGTTGTCGAGCGCCGCGTTGAACAGTTCTCGTCGTCGCCAAGCAGGCGATCTCCGTTGACGGAGCAGGCAAGATGAGCATTGCACCTGAAGGAGATCCGAAGCTGCCTGGCAGGAAACCTGCTAACGTCATCCATCATGAAACTACAGGCCTCGATCGTGCCAGAAGGTAGCGGATTCGTTGCCCAATGCCTCGAGATCGATGTCGCGAGCCAGGGCGACACGGCCGACGAAGCGTTGCACAATCTGAAGGAAGCGCTGGAGCTGTACTTCGAGGGCGAGGCACCGCGGACGATTCAACCGGCGCTCGTGAGGACCGTGGAAGTCTTCGCTTCTTGACGAGCCTGACGCGGCATCGCGAGACGCACTACCGGCGGTTCTTCTTGCGCGCGGCCTTCTCGGCCTTGCGCTTGTCGCGCGACTTCTGCTTGTCGCTGGCGCGCTGTTGCCCGACGACGCCCTTGCTGCCCGGCGGGGTGTAACCCTTCGGCAGGCCGGGGAGGTTGCCGGTCGGGATCCCCGGCATCGCCGGCATGTTGGGCATCCCGGCGCCTTCGCCGAGACCGGGGGGCAAGCCGCCGCCCGCCATCAGGGCGTTGATGTCCATGTTCGCCAGCTTCTTCATCTGCGAGAACTGCTTGAAGCCGGGGATCTTCCCCATGAGGCCGGTCGACGCGCCGAGCTGCACCATCATCTGGCGCATCTGCGCGAACTTCTGCAGCAGCTCCTTGACCTCGTTCTCGGTCCGGCCGGAGCCCTTCGAGACCCGCTTGACCCGGCTCGGGTTGAAGTCGGCCCGGCGGCGCTTGGCCTGGCGGCCCGAGGTCGCCATGAAGTCTTCCCAGGTCGTCGCGACGAACACCTGCGGGTTGGTGCGCTCCTCGCGCGTCATCGACGAGATCATCGCTTCGATCTTGGTCAGCTCGCGGTCGTCGAGGTTGACGCCTTCGGGCAGCCCGCCGCCAAAGAACGGCAGCTTCTCGAACAGATCCTTGAGCGATCCCATCTTCTGGATGAGCTTGATCTGCTCGAGGAAGTCCTGCATGTCGAACTTGCCCTTGAGCATGCGGAGGGCGTCTTCCTCCGCCTTCTCCGCGTCGACGACCTGCTCGAAGTCCTTGACCAGGCCGACGATGTCGCCCATCCCGAGGATGCGCGAGGCCAGACCCTCGGGCCGGAACTCCTCGAGCTTGTCGAGCGACTCGCCCATGCCGAGGAACTTGATCGGCTTGCCGGTGATCTCCTTGACCGACAGCGCCGCGCCACCGCGGGCGTCGCCGTCGAGCTTGGTCATGATGATGCCGTCGAGATTCAACCGCTGGTTGAACGTATCGGCGACGTTGACCGCGTCCTGGCCGGTCATCGCGTCGAGCACCAGGAAGATGTTCGCCGGCGTCGCCGCCTTGTCGATATCCTCGAGCTCTTGCATCAGCGGCTCGTCGATCGCGAGCCGGCCGGCGGTGTCGTAGATGATGACGTCGCAGCCCTCTTGCGCGGCCTTGGTGGCCGCCTCGCGACAGATCGTGACCGGATCCTTGCCGTCGAGCGAGAACACCGGCATGTCGAGCTGGCGGCCGAGCGTCCGCAGCTGCTCGATCGCGGCCGGGCGGTAGATATCCGCGGCGACCAGAAGCGGCTTTTTCTTGTGGGTCTTCTCGAGCCAGCGCGCGAGCTTGCCGACGCTGGTCGTCTTGCCCGAGCCCTGGAGGCCGACCATCATGAACCCGGTCGGGCCCTTCCTCGCCCACGTGAGCTCGGTGTCGACCGGGCCCATCATCTTGATCAGCTCGTCCTGGCAGATCGCGATGAACGCCTGCTCCGGCGTGATCGTCTTGGTACCGTACTCCTTGCTCTTGGCGCGGAGCTCGACTTCCTTGCCCCGCGCGGCCTCGCGGACGCGCTCGAGGAACCGCTTGACGACGCGGAACTCGACGTCGCCCTCGAGCAGCGAGAGCCTGACGTCGCGCAGGGCGTCTTCGATCACCTCGTCGCTAAGCTCGGCAACGCCGGTCAACCGCTGGCGAGCGGCCCGAAATCCTTTGGCAAGTGTCTCCAGCACGACGCCTCCTATAGCACGCTCGGGCTGAGCGCTCGTAGGTGATCAGCCGCCGTTCGCCGTACCGGCGCTCACGAGGCGCGCGCGGACGTCGCGACCGCGCGGACGGCGGGATCGGGATCGTGACTCAGCCGGGCGAGCACGCCGAGATCTCCTCCGGTGGCGCGCCGGACCCAGGCAGCGCGCGCGGCGGCCACCCGGATCGTCGGATCGCTGTCGCGCGACAGGTGATCGACGACCAGGGCGTCGCCAACGAGCGGAAACGTCCACTCGAGCGCGTGGGCGACCGCGAGCCGGCGCAGCGGATCATCGGACAACGACCAGGTCGCCGCCAGGTGCGTCGCCGACAGCGGGCGGAGCTCGCCGAGCGCCAGGGCGAGGCTGCGGCCCAGCGCCGACGCGGCGTCGTGGGCATCGAGGTGCTCGCGATCGATCGTCAAGCTCGCGTCGAGGTCGCTATCGTCATCGGGCGCGTCGAGCCCCGCCGGGTCGACCATCGGATCGCTGGCCGCCGCGGCGCCGATCGCCGAGGTCGAGAGCGCGATCGCAGTCAGCTTCGACAGCAGCCGGCGAAGTGAGACCTTGGACATGTCTTCTCCTGCGAACGTGGCCATCGACGCCCGACCCGTCAACCCAATAACTCGGGCAGGCGCGGGCGCCATTCCCGTCGAGTACGGTCACCCTATTCAGGTCGCCTGACGCTGCAGGTAGCCAGGCGCTTACCCCTGTACGCCTGGCCAGGTCCAGGGTTCGACGCAGCGTGGCGAACCGGGGCTACGAGATGGCTGCAGCCCCGTCGTCGTACGGCAGCCCCTCGTAGTCGTCGCGGTACAGCGCACCCAGGTGCTGCGCCACGAACACCTCGATCAGCTCGGGGTCGTACATCTTGCCGGCCGTCTTGCGCAGGATCGCTTCACACTCATCGAGCGCCAGCGCCTTCTTGTACGGCCGATCGGTTGACATTGCGTCATAGGCATCGGCGATCGCGACGATCCGCGCGACCAGCGGGATGCCGGTGTCCTTCATCTTGTCGGGATAGCCCGAGCCATCCCAGCGCTCGTGGTGATTGCGCACCGCAGGCATGATCGGATGCAGCATCGCGATCTTTGAAGCGATGTCATGGCCCTTGATCGGATGCTCTCGCATGTGCGCCCATTCGGCATCATCGAGCGGTCCCGGCTTGAGCAATACGGAATCTCGGATACCAATTTTCCCGATGTCGTGGAGAAACGCGCCGAACTCGAGAGTCTCCAGCCCGTCGACGGGGTAACCGGCCGCACGGGCCAGCACCAGCGAGTAAGCAGCGACACGGCCGCAGTGACCTTTGGTGTAAGGATCCTTGGCTTCGATCGCCTCGGCGAGCCCGAACAGGGCCTGGCGATTGGCGGCCTTGAGCTTCTCGTAGCTCTCCTCGAGCTCCTTGGTGCGCTCCCTGACGACGTGGTCGAGCAGCGTTTCGCGGCGCTGCAGCTTGGTTTGATCGAGCGACAGCTTGCGCACCAGATCGCGCTGATCCTCGACGAGCGACAGGAACTTCATGCCCTCGCCGACCAGCGCGACCAGCCGGCTGCGCTCGCTCGGCTTGGCGACCAGGCGGATGATGGTGCCGCCGTGCGCGGGGCGATAGTCGAGCTCGACCGCTTGATCGGGCGACGACACCAGCGAGATCCGCAGCGCCTCGGGTGCATAGAGCACGCTGCCTTCGAGCAAGCCCACGCCATCGAAGCTCGACGACACGTGATACGCGACGATCACGTGCGCCGGCTGCGAGCGTAGCTTGTTCATCGCTTCCACCGTCGAGCGCGCAGTTTCGACCGCGAGCCCGAGGCCGCCTAGCAGCTCTGCGAGCTCGCCGATCGCCTCCACGTGCGGATGCGCCACCAAGGCGCGGAACCGGCGGGTCACGACTCGCACTATATCGGTGGCAATCCGGCGCGCAATGGGTAGATTCCCCGCGCCGCATGCAAGACGAGGTCACGGGAAACCTCGCGGGCCTCAAGGCAAGCGAGATCAAGGCGCTGGAACGACTGTATCGTCGCAGGGTCGCACCTAGCGAGATCGTATCGGGTGAGCTCGCGACTCAGCTTGCGACGCAGAGCGCCCAGCTCCACCGACAGGTCGGCGTGTTGATCGATCGACGGGGTGCTGTTCAGCACGCGTTCGTGGGCGATGCTTCCAAAATTACGCTGCCTGACGTCGGCCGTATGCGCGGTGGACAAGGCCGATTCCGTGGCCTACGTCTCGTTCACACCCACCTGCGCGGTGAGCCGCTGACCCGTGACGACCTCACCGACCTCGCGCTGCTGCGGCTCGATGCGGTGGCCGCGATCACAGTCGATGCCTCGGGCCGGCCAGGCAAGCTGTTCATCGGCCACCTGCTCGCCGATGGGCCCGTCGATCGGCCGTGGCGGGAGCTGCCGGCCGAGTCGCCGACCGGGCCGGGTACCAACTTCGTCGATCTGATCGCCGGGCTCGAGGCCGAGTTTGGCCGCGCGCGCCGGATCGCGCCGGTCGACGCCGGCAAGGATCGCGCGCTGCTGGTGCACGTCGGGATCGGCCGGGCGCGGGCGTCGTCGTTCTCCGGAGAGGCGCGCGTCGCCGAGCTGCGCGAGCTGTGCCGCACCGCGGGCGTCAAGGTGCTCGACGTGCTGGTCCAGAACCGGCCCGAGGCCGATCCGAAGTTCCTGGTCGGGCGCGGCAAGCTCGACGAGATTCTGTTGCGCGCGATGCAGCTCGGCGCCGAGCTCGTGATCTTCGACCCCGATCTCAGCCCCGGCCAGGCGCGCGCGATCAGCGCGGCGACGGAGTTGAAGGTGCTCGATCGCACGATGCTGATCCTCGACATCTTCGCCCAGCACGCGACCAGCCGCGACGGCAAGCTGCAAGTCGAGCTGGCGCAGCTGCGCTACGCGCTGCCGCGGCTGGTCGAGAAGAACACGATGATGTCGCGGCTCACCGCCGGCCCTGGCGGCAAGGCCGGGATCGGCGGGCGCGGCCCCGGCGAGACCAAGCTCGAGATCAATCGCCGCCGCGCGCGCGACCGGATCAACCTGCTCGAGAAGCGGCTCGAAGATCTCGCGGGCGACCGCCGGTTGCGCCGCCAGCGCCGCACCGATCGCGACGTGCCGATCATCGCGATCTGCGGCTACACCAACGCCGGCAAGTCGACGCTGCTCAACAGCCTCACCGAGGGCGACGCGCTCGCCGCCGACCAGCTGTTCGCGACCCTCGATCCGATCTCGCGGCGGCTGCGGTTTCCACACGAGCGCGAGGTCGTGATCACCGACACCGTCGGGTTCATCCGCGATCTGCCGGCCGAGCTGACCCGCGCGTTCCGCGCCACCCTCGAGGAGATGGAGGACGCCGATCTGCTGGTCCAGGTGGTCGATGCAGCCGACCCCGATCGCGACCAGCAGATCCGGGCGGTCGACGGCATCCTGTCCGACCTCGGCCTCGCGGACAAGCCGCGCATCCTGGTGTGGAACAAGACGGACCGGCTGTCCGCCAGCGCGGCGGAGCACGTGACCAACCACGGTGGCGGATTCGCCGTATCCGCCCTCGATCGCGCCACGTTCGGTCCGCTGCTGCTGGCGATCGAGCGATCGCTGTGGCAGCACGGCAAGGACACCGCGATCGCCCGCGTCGCGCACAGCTGACCCACCGAACCGAGCTCGAAATGCCGCCGTCCTCGCGCGACGTTCGTCGCGCATGCGGCATCGTACGGGCTTGACCACGGCACAATCCGGTGACTCGCGATCCTGGTGGCGCGTCGGGCTCGTGTTGTTTGCGGTCGGCTGGGGCGCGAATCACTTCGCGGCGCTCCTGCTGGTGTATCGCGAGCGGCTGACGCTCGACGCTGCAGCGCCCGCGATGCTGCTCGCGATGTACGCGCTCGGCCTGGTGCCGGGGCTACTGCTCGCGGGGCCGCTGTCGGATCGACGGGGACGGCGCGCCATCGTGCTGCCATCCGCCGGGATTGCGCTGATCGCGAGCCTGGTGCTCGGTGCCCTGGGCGAGAGCTTCGGTGCGCTGCTGGTCGGGAGACTGCTGTACGGGCTCGGCGCCGGGGGCGTGATGAGCGCCGGTGCGGTCTGGGTGATCGAGCTGTCGCGCGACGCACCCGGCGCGGGTCCGCGGCGGGCCACGATCGCGATGTCCGCGGGCTTCGGGCTCGGCCCGCTGATCACGGGTCTACTCGCGCAGTACGCCCCGGCGCCGACCGTGTTGCCGTATGCCGTCCACGTCGGCCTGCTCGGCTCGATCCTGGTCGTCGCGCGGCGGGCCCCGGACACCGTCGCGCCAGCGCCGCCGGGCTCGCGGGCAGGGCCGCTGATCCGGATCCAGCTCGACCCGGCTGGCTGGCGGCGGTTCGCGCGCGGCGTCGTGCCGATGGCGCCGTTCGTGTTCGCGTTCCCGACGATCGGGTTCGCCGCGCTGCCGGCCATGCTCGGCGGCTCACTCGGTCGCGCCCCGGCCGCGTACACCGGCGTCCTGTGCGCGGTGACCTTGGCCGCCGGGGTGCTCGCGCAGCCGATCACGCGGCGGTTCGAGCCCACCGTCGCCGCGCGGCTTGGTCTGCTCGTCGGCGCCGTCGGGATCGCGCTCGGGACGTTCGCGGTCGCGTCGCGGACGCCGATCATCCTGCTCGCGGTCGCGCCGATCCTGGGCGCAGCGTACGGTGTGTGCATGACGGCGGGGCTGCAGGCCGTGCAGCGGCTCGCGCATCCCGACGCGCGCGGCGGTGTCACCGGCCTTTACTACGTGCTCACCTACGTCGGCTTTGCGGCGCCGTACTTGCTCGCGCTCGCATCGCACCGCCTGGCACCGACCACCGCGCTCGGCGTCACGGCGGCGCTCATCGTCGCCGCGGCGGTGACCCTGCCACGCGCGCGCTGAACATCCTCGAGGGGGAACGGACGCTCCGAAAACGTTGACACACATCATTGACCTCGACGTGAGCCCTCGCATCGCCACACGTCACGATGGTCGACGTGCAAGGTCTACGATGTATGTCAAAGTTTGCGTTCCGCTTCGCTGCGGTCAACGTCAACGTTTTGGGTCTAGGTCGACGTCTAGCTGCGCAGTGGCAGTTATGCGGTGGCGTCCTGCACGCGGTAGCCGCGTAGCTTCCAGCCAAGCAGCACCTCGTCTGCGGTCATCAGCGCAACGCCTCGCACGATCGCCGTCGCGACCAACATGCGGTCCACCGGGTCTCCGTGGGTGGGCGGTAGCTCACCCGCTGCGATCGCGACGTCGCCATCGACAACGACTTCCTGAATTCCGTGCCGCAACGTGGCCGCACGAAATCCGGACACCGTCGTGTCCAGGGTCAAGCGACGCTTCTCGATCAGCATCGCGATCTCCCAGAACGATAGCGCTGACACGAACACGTGCTCGCGGTCGAGCGCATGATCGATCGCCCCGCGGGCATGTCTGCCGAGCTTGCGTTCGCCATTGGCGTAGCGAATGAACACATGGGTATCTAGCAAGATCATTGCTCTGCGTTCCACGCGACGTCGATCGGTTCCACGATGTCGCCGAGGATCTCGATCCGACCCTTCATGAAACCGAACGCAGATTTGTGAGCGATCCGCATGGGGCTCAGCATCGCAACCGGCCGGCCCCGCTTGGTCACCACCACCGAACGGCCGGTCCGTTCGACTGCATCCATCAGCTCGAGGCACCTGGCCTTGAAGTGAGCTGCCGACATCGTCGCCGGCAACGACGCTCGGCGAGGTGATTGCTTGATGACCATGTTCGTGACCATAGCGCTCCTGGCGGCATGGTCAAGTAAAACGCGAGGCTGCGGCCTCAGAGCGCCGGGCCGGTGTTGTACGCGTCGTTGAAGTGGGTGAAGTACGCGTCGTACACCGGGTGCACGGTGCCGGTCTCCGGCGCGAGCTTGACGAAGATCTCGTCGAACTTGTGCGCGGAGCTGCCGCTCAGGTTGTGCGATCCGGAGTACGCGCGGTACTCGTACGTGCCCCCGAAGTTGCCATACACGAGGAACGCCTTGTCGTGGATCGGCATGTGGTGGACCGGGATGCTGGCCGCCTTCAGCGCGGCGAGCGCGTCCGGCTCGACGGTGTCGCTGACCACCCACATGTGACAGCCGCCGCGCTTCATCGCGATGAGCTGATCGACGACGTCCATCCGGCTGTCGCGCACGGAGGCCTGCATCACGCGCACCCGGCACTGGTCATCGGGCGTGATGTCGTTGAGCCGGTTCACCACCAGGTCAGTCTGGGTCTCGGGAGAGACATATACGTCCGCCGCGTCCGCCAGCAGGTAGCCGCGACCCGACGCCGAATCGTAGTAGTCCGCGCGGCGGTCCTGGGCGAACAGGTCGCCGAGGTACGCCTGTAGCTTGGTGTAGAGCGCCGCGTCGCCATACACCGTCACCGTGTTGTTGTAGAGCTTGGCGCCGCTCGCGTAGGTCTGGTTCGCCGAGCCGAACCACACGACGTTCTTGCCGACGACGCCATCGGGCGCGGTCGCGGTGCTGAACACGAATAGCTTGGTATGCGAGATCGCGCCGTCGGCGGTGGCGATACAGGCGGTGTTGTTCGAGTGAGTGCAGTAGACCTTGTGCGTCAGCTTGTCGAGGTACTGCGTCTTGGAGGCATCGGTCGACGCCGCGACCTCGCCGTCCGTCGACAGCCAGACCTCGACCCCGCGGGCCTCTGCGTCGAGCAGGGCCTTGGCCACCGCGTCGATCGTGATGCTGAAGATGTGGCCGTCGATCCGGGCGCCGGCGGGTACCGTGCCGATCAGCCGGGTCAGCTCGTCGACCGCATTGGTATCGATTCCCGATCCAGCTTCGCCTTTGCACGGCCGGTCCGGACGGGTGAAGAACAGCCAGGTCGAGTGCCCGGCCAGGCTGGCGTGGGCGACGCAGCCAGCCGACTCGACGACCGCTGTGGCGGCGGTCACGGCGGCGTCGTCGATCGGATCGGGGATCGGCGATCCGGGGTCGTCGATGCCGTCGATCTCGACCGGGTCGGGGGGCGTAGCGCCACACGCGGCGGCGACGGCCAGCACCAGCAATACGAGGAGTGGTGATTTCACAGCACCGGCAACGAGCACGTTCCGGGCCACCGTGTTGTGGTCTCAACTGTGTGTTCTCAGGTGGTGAGACGGGGGCCGCGCTGCAATCGAACGTGTGCACTGCGGCTCAAGACGTGGAATCGTCGCTCGAAGACTCCTGCCAGCGAACGAATCCGATCGCGATACCGCCCAGGACGACCGCGCCGCCGATCGCGGCGTGGATCGGCGGCTGCTCGCCGAACGCGACCCACGTGATCAGCGAGCTGCCGATCGGCTCGCCGAGCACCGCCAGGGCGACCAGGTGCGTCGGTGTGGTGCGCACCGCCGCGTTGAGCAGGCTATGGCCGACGAACGACGCGATCAGCGCGGCACACGCGCACGCGAGATACGATTGCGCCGGCAGCGTCGTGAGCGGTGCGCCGAGCCCAACCGCGGCGACCACCAGCGCCACCGCCGCGATCGCATTGACCGCGCCGAGGTACGGCAGCAGCGGGAGCGCCGAGCGCAGGCGCCGGCCGACCACGAGATAGCCGGCCCCGCTCGCCGCGGCGATCAGTGCCAGCCCATCGCCGATCAGCGCGTCGCCGCCCGCGCTCCAGTCGCCGCCGGCCAGCACGGCGCACCCGGCGGCGGCGATCGCGATGCCCACCACCTCACGCCTCGTCACGCGGTCGCCGAGCAGCGCCCCGAACAGCGCCGCGAAGATCGGATTGGTCGACACCAGGGCGACCGACGCGGCGGTCGACGTCAACGACAGCGAGACGATCCACAGCCCGAAATGCACCGCGAGCATCACGCCCGCGGCGGCGATGAGCGGCCGATCGCGCCGCGCGATCCGGCCGAGGCTCGCGAGCTGGTGCCCGCCGGCTCCGAGCAGCAGCACGGCGGCGAGCGCGGCTCGCAGCGCCGCGACGACGATCGGCGGGGCAGGCTGCGCCCACCGCGCAAACGGCGCACCGGTCGAGATCGCCACGACCGCCAACACGAGCGCGAGCGGAACGCGGCGACCTGCTGTCATCGGACGGCGAGCCTATCAGGCCTGTTCGCGCCGGACCTCATCGTGCGCGACCGCGGCGACGCCACCCAGATCAGGTAGGCTCGGCCTTGGGGTCGCTGGGGTCGAGCACGGTGAGCGCGATCGCCATCGCCTTCTTGGCGCGCGCGACCATCGCCTCGTCGGTCTTGATCTTCTGGTAGGCGCGCAGGACCTGCTCCTGGTAGCTCGTGTTCTCGTGCTCGAGCCCCTCGATCTCTCGCCGCAGCTCGGCGAGGCGCTGGTCGCGCTCGGCGATCGCGACGGCGTGGGCGCGCAGCTCGGCGTTGCGATCGGCGATCGTCTGCACCGCCTGTGCCAGCTCGGCCTCGCCGCGCTTGAGGCTGTCGCGCGCCGACGACAGGCCCATGCGTAGCTCGTCGCGCTCGGTGGCGAGCTCGTCGGTGAGCCGGGTGTGCTCGGCCAGGGCGTCCCGGCGCTGGCGCTCGTGCTCGGCGGCCGCCGCGGCGATCGTGCGCTGGGTCTGGGCGTCGGCGAACGCCTTGGTCCGCAGCACCTCGCCGTGGACCTCGGCGATCGCTCGGTCGTGCTGGGCGCGGACCTCGTCGAGCGTCGCAGCCGCGGCGCGCTCGGCGGCCTGGCTCTCGGCGTGGTGCGCGGCGGCGGCGCGCTCGGCGTCCGCGCGTGCGTCGGCGACCGCGCGCTCGAGCTCGTCGAGCTGACCGGCGGAGATCCGCTCGGCCTCGGTGAGCGCGTGCTCGTGACTCTCGAGCTGGCGCGCGGCCTCGGCCTCGGCCTCGGCGCGAGCGTCGTCGAGCGCGCGCCGGAGCTCGTCGAGCTGGCGCGCGGCGTCGGCCCGGAGCTGCGCGAGCTCACCGCCATGCGCCTGCGTGAGCTCGGCGGTGGCGCGCCGGAGCTCGTCGAGCTGGCGCGCGGCGTCGGCGCGGAGCTGCGCGAGCTCACCGCCATGCGCCTGTGCGAGCTCGGCGGTGGCGCGCCGGAGCTCGTCGAGCTGGCGCGCGGCGTCGGCCCGGAGCTGCGCGAGCTCACCGCCATGCGCCTGTGCGAGCTCGGCGGTGGCCCGCCGATGGTCCTCGATCAGCTGGGCCCGGGCTTGGTCGTGTTGTTCGGTCAGCTCGTCGCGCTTGGCCGCGAGCTTGTTCGCCTGTTGCGCCGCTTGCTGTTCGAGCTCGGCGCGGAGCGCCGCGAGCGCCTGGTCGTGTGCGGTGATGTCGCGCGTCCGGGCGGCGCTGTGATCGCGATCGCGCTCGGCCAGGTCCGCGGTGCGCTGCTCGAGCTCGGCCCTGAGCGCGGCGAGCGTCTGATCGCGAGCCGCGAGCGCCTGGTCGTGCGCGGCGGCTTCGCGCGTCCGTGCCGCGGCGTGGTCGAGCTCGCGCCGCGCCAGCTCAGCGGCATGGTTGTCCGCCTGATCGTCGAGCGCCGCGAGCGCCTGGTCGTGCGCGGCGGTATCGCGCGCCCGTGCCGCGGCGTGATCCCGGTCGCGGTTGGCCAGCTCCGTGGCATGCCGGCGCGCCTGGTCGTCGAGCGCGGTGCGCGCTTGCTCGTGCGCGTCGGCATGGGCGGCGGCGGTGCGCGCCAGGGCGGCGGCGTGGTTGTCGTCGCGCTGGGCCAGCTCGTCGGCGTGCCGGGCGGCCATCTCGTCGAGCGCGGCCGCTTGATCGGCGGCGGCGCCGCCGAGCGAGTCCTCGTACTCGGCGCGCGCGGCGGCGAGCTGGTGCTTCTGGCGCTCGACCTCGGCGACCAGCTCGGCGACCGCGCGATCACGCGCGGTCGTGACCGCCGCGATCCGGGCCTCGGCCTCTTGCTTGACGTACGCGAGCTCCGCGGTGAGCTCGTCGCGCATGCGCGCGAGCTGTGCGCCGGCGTCGGCTCGCGCCTGTGCCAGCTCGGCGACGCGCTCGGTCTGTAGCCGCGCGATCAGCTGGTGATGTTCGTCGTCGAGCGCGGCCACCGCGGCGTCGCGTTCGCCGGCGCTCCGGGCGATCGCGGCGTCGCGCTCCTGGGTCAGCTGGGCGATCGCGGCGACCTGCGCGTCCTTGAGCCGCGCGAGCTCGGCCACGTGGGTTGCGTCGCGCTGGCTCGCGGCCCGCTCGGCGGTGGCCGCGCCATCGGCGCGGGCGCTCGAGATCGCGGTCGCGAGCGCGCTCGCATGCTCGCCGATCAGCTTGTCGCGCAGCCCCTGCATCGCGGCCTCGCGCGCGGCGGCGGCCTCGTTGCGCACCACGGCCAGCTCGGCCTGGTGGCGGGCCACGAGCTGCTCGCACTCGACGCGCAGCACGCGCTCGGCCTCGGATGCGTTGGCCGCGCGCATCGCGCGCTCGACGGCGAGGTCGCGCTCGACGTGGGCACGCTCGGTCTCCGCGCTGGTCAGCGCGAGGGTCTTGGACTCGACCTCCAGGTGGAGCGCCGCGATCTGGTTCGCGTTGGCCTTGTCGCGCATCTCGAGCGAGGCCGCCCGGTTCGCATCGGTGGTGGCGCGGTGATCGAGCTCGGCGGCGCGGGCCTCGACGGCGAGCCTCGCCTGCTCGGTGTCGCGCAGCCGGTCCTTGGCCTCCGCCAGGTCGCGATCGCGCGTGCGCAGCTCGTCCTTGGCGTGCGAAAGCTCCTTGTCCTTGGCGATGATCTGCTCGCGCAGGTTCAGAAACTCGCGCTCGCGGTTGGTGCCGCGCGCCGAGGTGTCGGCGGTGGCGCGCGCTCGATCGAGCTCGGTCTTGAACTGGATGATCTGGCGCTCGAGCTCGCCCATCTTGCGGAGCGCCCGGCGATCGAAGATCCCCGAGTGATCCGTGGTGGCCTGGGCGGCGACGTCGTCGAGCCCGAGATCGGGGATCGCCGACACGTGGCTGCCGGTGGCGATCGCGTGCGGCGCGGCGACGGGAGCCTCGACGCGAGCCTCGGCGGCGGTCGCGGGCTCGGTGATCCTCGGGGCGCTGCGGCGCTCGGTGATCCTCGGGGCGCTGCGGCGCTCGGCGAGGCTCGCCGCCATCGCGGCGACCGACGATGCGGCCGGCGCCGCGGGCTGCGGCGGCTCGACGACGTCGTCATCGTCGAGCTGCTCGAGATCGTCGACGTCGATCGGGATCGCCGACGCCGTCTCGCGCGCGACCGGGGCGCTGTGGACCTCGGCGCGTCGCTGGTCCTGGCGCGCGCGGGAGATCAGGTCGACCGGCGGCCGCATCGCTTCTCGGCTGAACGAGTCGAACTCGACCGCGCCGCTATCCTGGGGCCGGTCGCCGTCGTAGATCGGCGCCGGCACGGCGGCGATCACGACGCTGGTCTCGTCGTCACGGGTCCTGGGCGAATCGGTCAGCTGGGGCAGCGGCTCGGGTTCCGGCTCGACCTCGTGCACCAGCGCCGGGACCGGTGCGGCAGGGGGCGAGTCCTCGCCGAGCAGGGCGGCGAACGCGGCGTCGGTCTCGACATCGAGCATCGAGTCGACCCGGTGATCGGCGGGAACCGACGTTGGCTCGATATCGAGGTCGGCCTCGTCTTCGCCGATCGTCTCCTCGAGGACCATGTCCTCGCTCGACAGCGAGATCTCGTCGACCTCGAGCGGCAGCTCGTCCGCGGACGGCTCGCCGAGCCCGACGAGGTTGTCGATCTTGCCGAGCAGCTCGTCACCCGACACCGAGCGCTTGTCGATGTACTCGTCGGCGTGCACTTTGAGCCCACGGTGCTTCGCGAAGCTCTCCGGAGCGACGCTCGACGTGACGAGCACGATCGGAACCTTGGCGAGGGCGCCGCGCTTGCAGCGCTGGAAGATCTTGAACCCGGCCTTGTCGGGCTCGTCGACCGCGACCATCAGCAGCGCCGGCAACGCGGCGGTGCCGATCGCAAGCGCCTGTTCTACGTCGGATTCAGCAGCAATTTCAAATTGATAGGGAGCAAGCCGCTGCGTGAGCGAAGCGCGAAAGCCGGTATCGGCGTCGATCAGCAGGATGCGGCGGTTCACCGCACGCGAGCATACCCGACCTGGCCGGCAGAATTCTCGCTGTGCCCGCTCGGGTTCGCTCGGGTGCGTCCGGGCGGCACAGCGGCGCTCGCGCCGCTACGGCTGTGACGCCGTGCGGATGCGCCCTGTAGGTCAGCGTCGCTGACTTGCCCGACCGATCAGATCCGTCGAGACGACCAACCGGATCAGCTCCTCGGCGGTGAGCCGCTCCGACGTGAACACGTAGCCGACATTGCGGCTCGGGTCGACGTACGTGACCGCAGGCATGCCATCTGCGTCGTGAACCCGCAGGACCAGGTCGCCGACCTGGTAGGCCTGACCGCCACCCAGCTCGTCGCTCCGAAGGTCTTTGAGCACGACCGCCGTCAAGGTGACCCGGTTCGCGCCGATCGTCACGAGGTACGACAGCAGGGCGGCGTCGTGGCTCGCGATGCCGTTCGGCAGCAGCCGGGCACCGAGCAAGGCGATCCCGGGCTCGGTGAATTGCGGAGGCTCGACCGGCGCGAAGTGGTCACGCAGCCAAGGTCCGGTGCTCGCACCCTGGACCTCCAGGGGTAGCGCGTGGATCTCCTGCTTCGCCACGTCGCGGGTGAACGGGGAGTTCTCCCGGCCGGCGGGCACGGCCCCGACGCCGACGAACACCAGGAGCGCGGCCGCGGCCGCCGCCATCGCCGAGCCGGGCAACAGCCACCGCGACCACCGACGGCGCTCGCGACGGGCGACCGCGACGTCCTCGGCGTCGAGCGCGCGCGCGATCCGCGCCTTGAGCAGCGCCGGCGCCGGCGGCGCGACGAGCGCCCTGCGCACCAGCTCGAGATCCGCGCGCTCGCCGTCGACCAGCTGGCGACAGCTCGCGCAATCGAGCAGGTGCAGCTCGAGCTCGCGGCGCTCCTCCACCGCAAGCTCGTCGTCGAGGAACGCCATCGAGAGCGTATCGATGCTGTGGCACAGACTCATGATTGCGAACCTTCACGCGCCGTACGTGCGGCGCGATACTTCCCAAAGTCGATGGTTGCTTCGCGTTTGTCGTTCGAGTCACCGGGGTCGCCGGGGTCAGGCTCGGCCAGCTGCTTGGGCGCGGTGGTCTTCACATAGCCCTCGGCGATCGCGAACTCGCGCAGCGCGGCTGCCAGCAGCTTGCGGCCGCGAAACAGCCGGCTCATCACCGTGCCGACCGGGGTCTGCATGATGTCCGCGATCTCCTTGTACGACAGCCCCTGAACGTCGCACAGCACGACCGCGGCCCGGAAGTCGTCCGGCAGGCCCTCGAGCGCGCGCTGCACGTCGTCGGACACGCTGCGGTCGAGCAGCGTCCGCTCCGGCGACTGCCGATCCGTGGCGTCGGCGTGCATCAACACGCCATCGGTGGCGTCTTGCTCCGCGCTCGCCGCGTCGAGTACCTCGCGGCTGCGCTTCTTGCGCTGGTACTCGTTGATGAACGTGTTCGTGACGATGCGCAGCAGCCACGCCTTGCAGTTCGAGTCTTGCTCGAACGAATCCCAGAACCGATAGGCCCGCAGGAGCGAGTCCTGCACGAGGTCCTCGGCGTCACGGGCATTGCGCGTCAGCCGGTACGCCGCCCCGAACAGTGCGTCCGTGTGGACGAGCGCCTGACGCTCGAACTCGGCCCGCTTCTCTCGTGCAGCTAGCATTCGGAGGTCTGTACCGGTCGCCATCGCCCAATTGTTCCCCGAAATACCAGGGATCGGCCCAACCTATAAACATTAGCTAATCTATATGGTTAGGCGCACGATCCGCGATCCGCCGCGCTAGGCCCGGAACGGGGTGTGGGTCACGCCGAGCGCCTCGGCGACCGCCGCGTGCGGCACCGTACCTCGATACGTGTTGATGCCGGTGATGATGTGCGGCACCGCGGCGACGGCCCGCTCGAGGCCGTTGTCGGCCAGCGTGGTGACGTACTTGATCGTGGCGTTGGTCAGCGCGTAGGTCGAGGTCCGTGGCACCGCGCCCGGCATGTTCGCCACGCCGTAGTGGATGACGTCGTGGACCAGGTAGGTCGGGTTATCGTGCGTGGTGGGGCGCGCGGTCTCCACGCAGCCGCCTTGATCGATCGAAACGTCGACGATCACCGAGCCGGCCTCCATCGCCTTCACCATCTTCTCGGTGACCAGCCGCGGCGCGCGGGCGCCGGCGATCAGCACCGCGCCGACCACGAGATCGCTCTCGAGCACCGCGCGCTCGACGCTGAGCGGATCGGAGTACTGCGTCGAGATCCGGCCGGCGTAGATGTCATCGAGGTAGGCGAGGGTCTTGAGGTTGACGTCGAGCACGGTGACGTTGGCGCCCAGGCCCACGGCGATCTTGGTGGCGTTCGCACCGACGACGCCGCCGCCGAGCACGGTCACGCGACCGCGCTTGACGCCTGGCACGCCGCCGAGCAGGACGCCCTTGCCGCCGCGCTCGCGCTCGAGGTACGTCGCGCCGGCTTGCACCGCCATGCGCCCGGCCACCGCGCTCATCGGGGTGAGCAGCGGGAGATCGCCCGGCGTCGGCTCGATCGTCTCGTACGCCACGCCGTTGACGCCGCGCGCGAGCAGCTCCTTGCCCAGCTCGTGCGCCGCGGCGAGGTGGAGGTACGTGAACAGCAGCAGATCCTTGCGCATCAGCGCGAACTCGGGCGCGATCGGTTCCTTGACCTTGACGACCATGTCCGCGGCCCAGACTTCTTCGCGGGTCGCGACGATCTTGGCGCCGGCCTTGACGAACGCGTCGTCGGGGATCGAGCTGCCGATGCCGGCGCCTTGCTCGATCAGCACGGTGTGCCCGCGCGATACGAGGATCGCCACGCCGGCAGGCGTCATGCCGACGCGGAATTCTTGGGTCTTGATCTCTTTCGGAACACCTATACGCATGTCCCGACGAGCATCCGCCTACGCCCGCGCAAATTCAATCGATCGCGCTGCGTCCACGCGCCGCGCCGCATGATCCGTTCGAGCGGAGGCAGCTCGGGTCTCGCGGTGACACGCTGCACCACGCGATCGGTCTACTCCGAGGCCGCGGCTTCCTCGTCCTTGCCGTGACACTTCTTGTACTTCTTGCCCGAGCCGCACGGACACGGATCGTTGCGGCCGACCTTGGGCCGATCGCGACGCACCGGCTCGGCCTTCGCCTCGGCTTCGGCCTTCGCGGTCTGGACCGGGCGGCCGCCGCGGGTACCGCGCTTGGCCTGGGGCGCGGTCCGCTGCGCCGCGGGGTCCTGATCGGCGTCGACGTCCTCCGACTTGTTGGCGACGCCGTGCTCCTCCATCTGGCGCTCCTTCTGCTGGAGCTGCGGAACCTGCTCTTCCTCGCGCTGGATCTGGACGCTGAACAGCTTGGTGACGGTGTTCGCCTGGATGCGATCCATCATCTCGCGGAACATGTCGAACCCGATCCGCTTGTACTCCTTCTTCGGATCCTTCTGGCCGTAGCCCTGGAGCCCGATGCCTTCGCGCAGCGCGTCCATCGTCTTCAGGTGCTCGATCCACTGCTCGTCGATCTCGTTGAGCGCGAAGTCGCGCAGGAAGTACATGAGCCACGCGCGCGACAGCTCCTTCTCGCGCTCGGCGAGCCGCTGCTCGACCACCGGCCAGACCTGCGCGGCGACCTCGTCGGCGGTGCCGGGCGTGATGTCGAACTCGGCCGCGAACTGCTCCTGCAGCGCGTCCTCCAGCTCGTCCCAGTCCCACTCGTCGTCGCCGATATCGGCCGACAGCAGGCGCTCGATCACCGCCGCCATCCGCGCGTCGGCGAGGTCGTGCATGCGCTCGCGCTGCTGGATCAGCGACGCCGCGATCTCCTTGGTCGCCCAGTCGAGCAGCTCGTCGCGCCCGAGCTCGTACTTCTTCTCGACGTCGAGCAGCACGCCGAACTGGCGCCAGATCTCGCCGCGCAGCACGCGCCAGCCGGGACGGTCGTCGTTGACCGGCGACGGCTCGCCGCGCGCGAGCGCCTCGTCGCGCGCCTTGATCTGGGTCATCAGCGACTCGAGCATGCCCTGCTTGGCGCCGATCGCGATCGCCAGGCCCTTCTTGGCGTCGTCCTTGGTCTTGGCCAGCGCGATCGGCCCGGGGGCCGCGCCGGCCGCGCCGATCACGATGACGTGGTAGGTCTCGCCGTCGGTGAGCCGGTCGAGCGCCGCTTCGTCGCCGGCGTGATAGACGACCGCGTCGCCGGTGGCCAGCGCCGCGGTGGCCAAAAGCGTGATCGCACCGCCGCGCACGGCCGTCCGCGGCTCGAACGCGATCGGATCGGCGTCGGGCGTCGCGGCCGGTACGAGGCGATGCACGCCGGCGTGGCCGCCGAGGATCGCCTTGATCTCGGGAGTCAACGACTCGATCGTCCAGTCGCCGCTCACCGTGACCGGCTCGGGCGTGATGCCCTGCTTGACCTCGTCCTCGGTCGGCTCGCGGTGATAGCGACCCTCGAGGATCTGGCGGCGCAGCGCATAGATCGTCTTGCGCTGCTGGTTCATCACGTCGTCGTACTCGAGGACGTTCTTGCGCTGATCGAAGTTTCTGCCCTCGACCTTCTTCTGCGCGCCCTCGATCGAGCGCGTCACCATCGGCGATTCGATCGGCACGTCCTCTTCGAGGCCGAGCCGCTCCATGAGGCCGGTCATCCGGTCGAGGCCGAAGATCCGCAGCAGGTCGTCCTGCAGCGACAGGTAGAACCGCGACGAGCCCGGGTCGCCCTGCCGGCCGGCACGGCCGCGCAGCTGGTTGTCGATCCGGCGCGACTCGTGGCGCTCGGTGCCGACGATCTTGAGGCCACCGCTGGCGAGCACCTCCTCGCGCTCGCGCTCGCACTGCGCCTTGAAGCTCGCGAGTAGCTCCGCGAAGCGCGCGTCCTCGTCGAACTTGATCGCCGTCGATCCGCGATACGGGTCGCCCGCGTCGCCCGGCGCGCCGCCCTCGGGGAGCGCCGGTTGCGAGACCTCGACCGTCTCGGCCAGCTTGGCCTTCTCTTCGGCCAGCGCGTCCTTGGCCATCGCCTCGGGGTTGCCGCCGAGCAGGATGTCGGTGCCGCGGCCGGCCATGTTGGTCGCGATCGTGATCGCGTTCTTGCGCCCGGCCTGCGCGACGATCGACGCCTCGCGCTGGTGCTGCTTGGCGTTGAGCACGTTGAACGGCAGGTTCTTGGCCTTGAGCAGGCTCGCCACCACCTCGGACTTCTCGACCGACACCGTGCCGACCAGCACCGGCTGGCCGCGCTGGTAACAGTCCTCGACGTCGGTGACGACCGCGCGGAACTTGCCCGCCTCGTTCTTGTAGACCAGGTCGGGCTGGTCCTTGCGGATCATCGGCTTGTTGGTCGGGATGACCGAGACGTCGAGCTTGTAGATCTGATGAAGCTCCTGGGCCTCGGTGTCGGCCGTACCGGTCATCCCGGCGAGCTTCTTGTAGAGCCGGAAGTAGTTCTGGAACGTGACCGTCGCCAGGGTCTGGTTCTCTTCCTCGACGGTGACACCCTCCTTGGCCTCGATCGCCTGGTGCAGGCCGTCGGACCACCGCCGGCCCGGCATCGCGCGGCCGGTGTCCTCGCTGATGATGACGACCTTGTGGTTCTCATCGATCAGGTAGTTGACGTTGCGCTTGTACAGCGTGTGCGCGCGCAGCGCCTGTGTGACGTGGTGGACGAGCTGGATGTTGCTCGCCGCGTAGAGGTTCTCGACGTTGAGCAGCTTCTCGATGCGCTCGACGCCGTCGTCGGTCAGCATCGCCGAGTGCGCCTTCTCGTCGACGGTGTAGTCGACCTCGCGCTTGAGCCGCGGGATCAGCTTGTCGATCTTGCCGTACAGATCGGCGGACGCCTCGCCGGCTCCGGAGATGATGAGCGGGGTCCGCGCCTCGTCGATCAGGATCGAGTCGACCTCGTCGACCACGGCGTAGTAGAGGCCGCGCTGGACCATGCGGTCCGGCGACTTCTTCATGTTGTCGCGCAGGTAGTCGAAGCCGAACTCGTTGTTCTGGCCGTACGTGATGTCGCAGTTGTAGTTGGCCTGGCGCTGAAAGTCCTCGAGCCCGTGGACGATGACGCCCGTCGACAGCCCGAGGTGGCCGTGGATCCGGCCCATCCACTCGGCGTCGCGCTTGGCGAGGTAGTCGTTGACCGTGACGACGTGAACCCCCTGGCCGGTCAGCGCGTTGAGGTAGGTCGGCAGCGTGGCGACCAGCGTCTTGCCTTCGCCGGTCCGCATCTCGGCGATCTTGCCCTGGTGGAGCACCATCCCGCCGATCAGCTGCACGTCGTAGTGCCGCATCCCGGTCCGCCGGACGCTGGCCTCGCGGATCACGGCAAAGGCTTCCGGGAGGATCTCGTCGAGCGTGGCGCCCTTATCGAGCCGGCGCTTGAACTCCGGCGTCATCGCCCGGAGCTCGTCGTCGCTCTTGGCTTTGAAGGTGGGCTCGAGACCGTTGATGCGGTCCACGATCGGCTGGAGCTTTTTCAGCTCGCGCTGATTTTTGCTGCCGAAGATCTTCTGAAACATTCCCATGGGCGAGGTCCGGGTCTACCACGTTACAGCTGCCGAGTTAGATCCCACGGAGCCGAGGGGTTAGCTACCCGAACATCCAGCTTACGGCAGCCGCGTCTGACGGGAGCCGGCAAGCCCGATGCGGCGGGCCTTGAAATCGCACGCTACGTCAAGTATGGAGATCGACAATCCGGCGAAATGAGCGTTCTGAGGCCGGCCGAAGCTTTACAGCTATGTGATCTTCGGCGACAGTTTTGCCTCACGTGCAGCGCGACCAGCTCTCGGAAGATCTGGCGTCCCTGAAGATCGACCGCGGCGTGGCGCCCCGCGGCGGGTCCACCAAGGCCGTGGTGATCGTGATCGCCATCGTGGCGATCGTCGCGATCGCGGCGCTGGTCGTGTACCCCAAGGTCAACTCGTCGCTGTTCACCGCCGAGGTCAAGCTCGGGGAGATCACGCTGGTGTCGCCGGCGCAGGCGCAGGTCCAGCTGACCGCCACGGGCTACGTCGTGGCGCTGGTCTACGCCAAGGTCGCGTCGAAGGTGCCCGGCCGGATCGTGCTGATCAATCACCTGGTGGGGCCGAGCCTCGAGGAGAACATGTCGGGGTTCTTCCCTTACTTCCGTGCCCCGCCGTCGGTGTTGATCGGCGCGCTGGTGGCGGCGACCGGGCTCGGGCTCATCGCCGGTGCGATCCCCGCGCTGGGTGCGTCGCGGCTCAAGGTCACCGATGCACTGCGGAGGGTCGACTGATGGTGCCGATTCGCTACAACGCGCAAAGCTTGGTGGTCCGCAAGATCACCACGCTTGCCACCGCGCTGGGTATCGCGCTGGTCGTGTTCGTGTTTGCGGGCGCGCTGATGTTCAACGAGGGCGTCAACCGCGCGCTGTCGACGTCCGGCCGCGCCGACACCGCGATGATCTTGCGCAAGGGCTCCGACGCCGAGCTCACCAGCGCGATCGGCAACGACTACCTCGGGCTGTTTCGCGGCCCCGCGCAGGTCTCGCAGTCCGGGGGCATGGTCGGCGAGATCATCGTGATCATCACCGCCGACCACGCGGATGACTCCGGCGTATCGAACGTCCTGGTCCGCGGCACCCCCGCGGAGGGCCTCGCGTTTCGGCCCGAGATCAAGATCACGAGCGGCCGCGCGCCCAGGCCCGGCACCAACGAGGCCATCGTCGGGCAATCGATCGCCGGGCGATTCAAGGGCATGACGGCCGGCGGCACGATCAACCTGCGGCGCAACAGCCCGCTGACGATCGTCGGCGAGTTCGCCGCCGCGGGCTCGACGTACGAATCCGAAGTCTGGGGCGACCTCGACTACGTGCGCAACTCGCTGGGCCGTCAGGCCGTGGTGTCGTCGGCGCGCGTGCGTTTGAACAGCCCCGCGGACTTCGATGCCTATCGCGTGGCGATCGAGACCGACAAGCGGTTCAGCATGAAGGTGATGCGCGAGTCCGACTACTACGAGAAGCAGTCCCAGCAGACCGCGGGGTTCTTCACCGCGATGGGGCTCGGGCTGGCGATCATGACCTCGATCGCCGCGATGATCGGCGCCGCGATCACGATGAACGGCGCGATCGCGCATCGCACGCGCGAGATCGGCACGCTGCGCGCGCTGGGGTTCTCGCGAGCCGCGGTGCTGTGGTCGTTTCTGATCGAGGCGATCATCCTCGCGGGTGTCGGCGGCGTCATCGGCAGTGTGGCGGTCCTGCTACTGTCGTTTCTGAAGGTCCCGCTCATCAACTTCGTGACGTTCTCCGAGATCGTGATCCGATTTCACGCCACGCCGGCCGTGTTCGTGAAAGCGCTGGTGTTCTCCGGCTTCATGGGCCTGCTCGGCGGCCTGGTTCCGGCGATCCGCGCCTCGCGGGTGTCGCCGGTCGAGGCGATGCGGGGCTAAGCGCCGACCAAGCTCACAGCGAGCGAAAGCTGCGCAAGAAGCTCCACCAGTCGCGCTTGAGATTGAAGGTCGTCCGGCAGGCGCCGATCCGGCGGTGCTCGCCGTCGAGGATCTCGGCGGCGAGGTGCGTGAACGAGCGCGTCAGGTCGCGCCAGCGAATGTCCTTTTGCCCGACCAGCTCGTAGAGGCTGCCGTCGTCGCCGGTGAACTGCAGCTCGTAGCGAATGATCCGCCGGCCCACGGGGCGGATCGTGATCGTGCCGTCGGCGTCGGCGGCGCGGGCCAGCGGCGGCGCATGGACCGTGCCGTGGAGCGCCGCTTTGCCGTCGCGCAGGTGCGCGCGGGTCGATGCCGCCTCGGCGGTCACCTCGAACGAGAACGGATGCTGGACACCCGGCTCTTTGTCCCACTCGACCGTTCCGGCCATCGTTTCGGCGAACTGGAAGCCCATGCCCGAGGGTAGCGTGTTGCGGCGCTGATCCGCTCGATGGCGGACCACGGTCCGCGCGAAACGCAACCGGCCGCCGGAAGGCCGCGCTGGCTCGCTGTGCTCGACCTACCGACCGGTCGGCGAACCTCAGCGCTGGCGATGAGGGGGCACGACTGACCTGCCGCGCAGGTCACCGTCCGCTCCGCATCCGGCAGGTCGCACGACGGCCACCGTGTGGTGTCCGGTGCCGGCGTGGCACTCCAGCGCTCCTGCGGTCACGGAGGCAGCGCCTCCAGCGTCCTGGCCGCGTCTCCGAACTGCAGGTCATCCATCTGCTTGTGCAGTATCGCGTAGCCGTCCTTACCCAGGATGCGACGCAGCTGCGGTGACAGGGCGGCGAACCGCGGCAAGGCGGCGAGGTCGAGTTGCTGCAGCGATTGCAACAGGGCGGATAGCTGTGCGCGATCGAGGGTCGCAGTCAGGGCGGTGTCGTCAGCGATCACGGGTGCGGCAGCTTCGAGCGTCGACGCAGCGCTCCGCTGCAGGCGGTGCAGCTGTTCCGCCAGCGCCGGAAGCAAACGCGCGGTCTGATCGGGCTGGTGCGCGCGGCAGGTTCGCTCGACGTCGGCGGCGATTCGCTGGATCGACGTGGCCCCGAGCGTCCCGGCGCTGCCTTTGAGCTTGTGCATACGAGCCGCGAGGCCATCGAGCCCCGAGGCGTCCAGGGCGTGCTCGCGACCCAGATCCGAGAAGTCGTCCAGGAGCCGCCTGAGCATGGCGGTAAACAGCCCGGCGTCACCAGCCAGCCGGGTTCGCACGCCGGCGGTGTCGATACCATCGATCGCGGGCCAGCGATCCAGCGCTGCCGGCGGTGTTTCGATCGCCGCATCGACGACCCCGCGGTCATCGACCGGAACGTGACGCCGGATGCAGCTCACCAGCATCTGCGGATCGAACGGCTTGCAGACGAAATCGCTCACACCGGCGGACTCGGCCTGCTGTTGCTCGCTGGTCAGCGTCCCCGCGCTGAGCGCGATGATCGGCAAGCGCGTGAGCCCCAGGCCGCTGCGGATGCGCCGGGTCGCATCGTATCCGTCCAGCACCGGCATGTGGAGGTCCATCAACACGACATCGCAGGAGTCCGGATGCGCCTGCAGCTCGTCGATCGCCGCCTGGCCGTTGCCAGCCAGCCGGACCACGGCGCCTTCCATCTCGAGGATCCGCCTCGCGACCTCGAGGTTGATGGCGCTGTCATCGGCGACCAGGATGCGCACGCCGGACAGTCCACGTCGGGTACTGCGCCTGGCTACCGCGGTCGGGGCGACGAGCGCCGCGTCGGCGCAGACCGCGAACGGCAGCTCGACCCAGAACTCGCTACCCACGTCCGGCGTGCTCGACACGCCTAGCTCGCCGCCCATCAGGCCGACCAGCTGTTTGACGATCGACAGCCCGAGCCCGGTCCCGCCGAAGCGTCGCGTGGTGGACGTGTCGGCCTGCGCGAACGGGGAGAACAAGCGGGCCAGGGCGTCGGACGCGATCCCGATACCGCTGTCCTTGACCACGAACCGCAGGTCCACGCGGTCGGCCGCAGCGGGCAACTGGCGCACGCTGAGCCGGACCGAGCCCCGCTCGGTGAACTTGATCGCGTTGCTGAGCAGGTTGGTCAGGATCTGGTTCAGGCGGATCGAATCGCCTTCCAGCGCGAGCGGAAGGTCACCGGGCGCATCGATCGCGAAGTCGACCCGCTTGGCATCCGCCTGGACCATCATCAGCGCGGACAGCCCGTCCAGCAGGGTGCCGAGATGGAACGGTGCGCGTTCGATCGTCAGCTCGTTGGCCTCGATCTTGGACAGGTCGAGCACGTCGTTGATGATGGACAACAACGACTTGCTGGCCAGCGAGATCTTCGCGAGAAACCCGGCCTGCTCGGCATCGAGCTTGGTGTGCTCGAGCAGATACGATAGCCCGATCACCGCGTTCATCGGCGAGCGGATCTCGTGGCTCATGTTGGCAAGGAACTGACTCTTGACGCGGTTGGCGTGGCTGGCCTTGTGCACGGCGTCGCGCAGCGACCGCTCCTGTTCCTGCTGCCGGCTGACGTCGTGCGCGACACCCAGGTAACCGAACAGCTGGCCTCGGTCGTCGCGCATCGCGGTGACGGTCAGCGACACCGGCACGTGACTGCCGTCCTTGCGCACGTAGGTCCATTCCCGGGTCTCCGGACCGTCGTGCTCCGGCTTGTGCGCGAACACCCGGAACCCCGTGATCGGCTCGCCATATTCTGCGCTCAGCTCGGTGCCGCGCGCCGCGATCTCGTCCACCAGATGGAGCGGGACGCGCGTGGTGTGCCCCACCACCTCGGCCTGGTCATAGCCGAGCAAGCGCTCGGCGCCGCGGTTGAACAGGGTGATCACGCCCTCGACATTGCTGGCGATGATGGAGACCTCCGACGCCGCCGCGAGCACCGCCTTGAGCAGACTCGAGGTCTCCAGCAGCTCGGTCTCGGCGCGCTTGCGGGCGGTCACGTCCGTGCGGATCGAGATGTACTTCTCGACCGTGCCGTCGGGACCCAGGAACGGCGAGATGATGCTGTCGACCCAGTACAGCGAGCCATCCTTGGCGCGATTGCAGACTTCCCCGCGCCACATGCGACCGCTCGCGATCGTGCGCCACATCTCGATCCAGAACGCGCGGCTCTGCGCTCCGGAGTTGATGAGGCGGTGATTCTGGCCGACCAGCTCGTCGCGCTGGTAGCCCGAGATGTGGCAGAAGCTGTCGCTGACCTCGATGATGCGTCCCGCGCGGTCGGCGACCGAGACGATCAAGTGCTGCTGGATCGTCTGCTGCAGCGCCTCGTTGTCACGCTGCGCGGCTGCGAGCTTGAGGCGGCTCTCCGTGAGCTCGGTGATGTCGAACACGAGCACGTAGAACCCGCGCACCTCGCCGTTCACGATGTCGGGGAGGTAGTGGCCGAGCGCGTGCCGCACCCCCGAGCCGTCCCGCCGGGGCATCGATCGCTCGAAGGTCCTGGGTTCGCCGCGCAGCACCGCCTCGACGAGCGGCAGGTTGCGCTCGAACATGTCGTCGCCGACCACCTCGCGCATATGCCGGCCGTGCACCCGGTCCGGGGCGACGCCGAACCACTCGCTGTAGGCCCGGTTGGCGACGCGGTTATTGAGGTTTGCGTCCCAGTAGCCGATCAACGACGGTACGGCGTCGACGATGGTGCGGAGATCGCGCAACGCCGCGGCGAGCTGGAGGCGGCTCTCCGTGAGCTCGGTGAGATCCTGCACCAGCACGTAGAACCCGCGGACGTCGCCGTCCGCACCGTCGGGCAGGTAGTGCACCATGAGGTGCCGCGTGCCCTGGCCGTCCGGACCGACCACCGATCGCTCGTAGCTCTGGGGCTCACCGCGCAGCACCGCCTCGACGTAGGGCCTGGTGCGCTCGAACGCCTGCTCGCCGAGCACCTCGCGCATCTGCCGGCCGTGCATCGCTTCCGATGCGATGCCGAACCACTGGCTGTAGGCTCGGTTGGCGACCCGGTTGGTGAGATCCTTGTTCCAGTAGCCGATCATCGACGGCAGCGCGTCGACGATGTTGCGCAGATCGCGCAGGGTGGCGTCGAGCCGCGCCGTGCGGTCGGCGACTTGTTGCTCGAGGTTGGCGTTGAGGTCTGCGAGCGCCTGCTGCGCGCGCCGGGCCTCGGAGATGTCGCGCACGGTCTTGGACAGGCCGCAGCACCGTCCGTTCCGGTCATACATGGGGGAGGCGGTGACCGACACGTCGGCGAGGGTGCCGTCGCGCAGTCGGCGTGTGGTGTCGAACGGGGCGACCCACGCGCCGCGCGCGATCGTCGCGCGGATCTCGGTATCCTCGCGCTCGCGGCCGCGCGGCAATACCAGGCTGGCGGCGGCACGGCCGACGGCCAGCGCCGCGGGGTAGCCGAACAGGCGCTCGGCGCCGGCGTTCCAGTCGGTGACGATGCCGTCGAGCGACTCGCCGATGATCGCATCCCGGGAGCCATCGACGATGGCGGCACGACGCGCATGTTCGACGCGTAGCCGGCGCGATCGGCCGGAGCTCTGGGCGAACAGACGGGCCAGCGTGGCGCACACGGCGGCGAGCACGGCGCCGGCGAGCGCGACAACCACCGGGTCCCGCTGGTGGAGCTGGCGCGTGAACATCGCGGCAGCCTGCAGCTCGGCTTGCCAGGTGCGGCCAAAGATCGGGATCGAGAACTGCTGGCGCAACGCGTCCGCCGGCGCGCGGTCATGCGAGCCGTAGAAGTTGCGATCCGGCTCCGCCGCATCGCGCAACACGAGCGAGTACAGCTCGCCGTCGACGCCGTCGAGGTCTCGCAGCACGTCGTCGATGACGAGTGGAGCGAACGCCCAGCCGATCGTCGCGACCTCGCGCTGCGCGATGGTGGCGATGCCGGCGCCCGGCTGGTAGATCGGCAGCATCAGCAGGAACGAGCGTTGCGGCTTGCCGGTGGCTTGCGCGAGCGTGAGCGGTGCGGTGAGCGCCGCGGCCCCACTGCGCATGGCGGCCTCGGCCGTGGCCCTACGACCCGACTCCGAAGCCACGTCGATACCGATCGCGGCCCGGTTGGGCACGAGCGGCTCGATGTACTGGACGACGTAGCGATCTCCTGCGTGGGGCCCGAACTGGCGAATCGCGAAGTCCGGATCGCCGCCGGCTCGCGCCGCCGCGACGAAGCTCGGCTCGTCCGTCGCGGAGACGCGCCGGATCAGCCCGAAGCCGAGCACGCCGGGAAACTCGCGTTCGAGGTCGCGGGTGGCGCCGTAGTCGCGGAAGCGTTGGCGGTCGAGCTGCGCGCCCGCGGCCACGACCGCGCCGCGCGCGCCGCGCAGTCCGTACTCGTAGAGCTGCATGCGCGCAGCGACCTGGCGGGCCACCCGTGGCGCCACGTCTGCGAGCTGCGCTGCTGCCGCGGTGTGATTGACACGCACCTGCCACGCCGTCGCTGCGCAAGCAATCGTGATCCCCAGCGCGAACGTCGCGGCGGCGACCCACGTCGAACCCAACCGGACCTTCACGGCGCCGCGTGCTTGCCTGCCGACGACGCCGCCGTGCCTGGCGAGATCGGCCGTCCGACGGCATCGCCGTCATCGATGTCTCGTCGCCAGGCCTGGGCGCGGCCGCCGTGCTTCGCGTCGTAGAGTGCCTTGTCGGCGCAACGAACCAGGTCACTTGCGGCGTGCGGCGCGTGTGTGTCCACGACACCGACCGCGCGTTCGCCCCAGGACGGGGTGGGTGCGTCATAGCAGCCGACACCGACGCTCACGGTGACCGTCGGGGCGGTAGGCGACGCTTCGTGCGGAATACCGAGCGACGCCACGGCGTCGAGTACGCGCCGCGCCATGTGCTCGGCGCCAGCCCCCGGCGTGTGCGGCAGCAGCAACGCGAACTCTTCGCCACCGTAACGCGCCGCCAGATCGGACGAACGCAGACACACGCTGCGCAGCGCCTGGGCTACCGATCGCAGGCAGCCGTCACCTGCCGGATGGCCAAAGCAATCATTGAATTGCTTGAAATGGTCCACGTCGACCAGCAGCAGGCTGATCGGCGCACAGACGCGGAGCGCCCGCTTCCACTCGCTCGCGAGTGTAAGGTCGAAGGTCCGCCGGTTGGACAGGTCGGTGAGTGCGTCGATCGTCGCGATCCGCCGCAGCTCGTCGGTCAGGTGCTTCACGCGCAGCTGGGTCCGCACGCGGGCGAGCAGTAACGGCTCGCTGATCGGTTTGGCGATGAAGTCCACCGCGCCGATCTCCAGGCCCTTGAGCTCGAACTCGTCCCCGCTGTGTGCGGTGACGAAGATGACCGGGACATCGCACAGCGCCGGGTCAATCTTCATGGCCTCGCAAACCTGGAATCCGCTCATGCCGGGCATCTCAGCGTCGAGCAACATCAAGTCTGGCGTCACCTCGCGCGCACGTTGCAGCGCGGTGGCGCCGCTGGTGGCAAATCGGAGCTGCCCGAGCCCCGAGAGGATACGAGCCATCAGCTGGACCATCCCTGGCTCGTCGTCCACGAGGAGGATGTGGCTTCCCATGTCCGGACACTTCTCGAATCGGCCGACAACCCAAGAACTTGAGCGTTCGAACGATAGAGCAATGTGATCCCCGACTTAGCCGGCCCCGGCGCGGGCGTGGACCCGGTGCCCGATCCGGACCCGCGACCGGACCGAGCCTTGACGGCGACGCACCTCGACGGTGACCACCACGCCGGAGGATTCGTCCCAAGTCAGGTGCGTTGGCACAGCTGCCGTAGACGTCGACCTTGAACGACTGCCGTCAAGGTCAAGGTCAACGCCTTCGGCAACCCGTTGTTCGATACGGGCGACAGAGCTAGGCGTGGCCGGGTTTGCTCTCGGGTGCTGCCGCCAAATCGCGCTTGACCTGCGTTGCAGGTCTCCGGCTGCTGCGCAGCCGGCAGGTCACGGAGCGCCCTGGGGCTTAGTTCTCTTCCAGGATCAAGAGGTTCGCAGCGGCACCCTTGTCGGCACACGACGCGTACGTGTACGACGTGCAGACGCAGTCGGTACCGGGGCAGGTGCCCGTGCAGCCGTGGCCGGTCTTGACCTCATCGCAGTCCGCGGTGCGGCCCAGGCAGTCGTCCTCGTGCTGCAGCGAGCCGCACGTCGGAGCGGCCTCGCAGACCGCGATCTCGCGGCACTCGCCGGTGTAGCAGCCGTCCTTGACCAGCGGGACCTGACCCACGGCGCAGGTCGGCGTCACGGTGTTGCAGGTGATCGCACCCAGACATGCGCCGGCGGGATCGGAGCCCGCCATGCAGGTGGCGCGCGCTTCATCGCACCAGCCCGCGCCCTGCGCGACCGCTTCCGCGTCGCTGGTGCACTTGCAGGTCACCGTGCAGCCGCCGGTGGCAGGGTCACAAGCCGAACCGGCGTCGCACTCCGAATCCGTGGTGCACGCGGGTAGAGGCTTGCAAGACGACCGGGCGGTGTCGCACGTGAAACCGGTGCCGCAATCCTTGTCGGTGGTGCAGAACCCGGCCTCGGTACACCTGCCATCGGCACCGCAGAAGCAACCTGCGGCGCACTGGGTATCGGCTGAACATTCATACCCGGACCCGGGGGATGGAGCGGGGGCCTGACCAGAACCGGAGCTGCTGCCTCCACCGCCTCCTCCGGAGGCGGATCCACCTCCGCCGGAAGAGCCGCTGTCATTGGTGTCGCCGAAGTACAGCTGGCAACCTCCAAGTAGGGACGCCGTCGCAACCGCAATTGCGAGGCCGACAGAAGAGAGCACCGTTTGAGTGGTTCGCATGTGGGTCGTTCCTTTGGCGTGCGCAGGGACCGCGAAGCATCGGTCGTGCCATCGAGGCAACGCGATCGATCTCCTGGAGCGGAACCGTGCCGGTTCGACACACCGACTGGCTTTGCGGGTAAACCGCGCCGCCACTCTGACAAAAATGCCCGGAAATCGCCCTGGCGAGGCGTCCAACGAACCGATCGACGAACGAACGATGGGGTCCGATCGTGGGACTGGATATCCCACCTTCCGGCCGGCGCCGCGGCGACCCGATCGAGTGTGAACAGCAGGCCACACCCCCTGTATCGGGACGCCACGGCGGCGCGGGCCGAATGTGACGATGTCTTCGCCCGCCCGGCGCCGATCGAAGCATGGCGGACGTCGAATACGCTCGCCTTGAATCGCGAGACGCGCGACGGTTTCGGGGCAGCGTTCCCCGCCGCGATTCGCTGCCGCCGCGATTCGCTGCCGCTGCGATTCGCTGCCGCCGCGATTCGCTGCCGCTGCGTTTCGCTGCCCGTTGCGATTCGCTGCCGCTGCGATGGAACGCCACCGGCGGCAGATCCGCGCCGGATGTCGTTTGGGTAGAACGATCGGGGGCCGAGCGGGGACTCGGTCAGGCGGGCTCGTCGATCGCGTGGATCGTCTCGCGCAGGCCGAACCGCGGCCGGAACCCGAGCTCGGCGTTCGCGCGCCGGCCGTCGACCATGCAAACGTAACGAATGAAGTCGAGCTCGGCGACCGGGAAGCTCGAGATCCCGAGCCGGAACGCGAGCTGCAGGATCGGCTTTGCCACGGGGTGCGGAATCTTCACCGGATGGCGGCCGAGCTCGTCGAGCACAGCCGACAGCGGCACCTCACCGGGACCGACCACGTTGTAGATGCCACGCCGGCCGGGCGCGAGCGCCAGGACGATCGCATCGGCGACGTCCTGGTAGTGAACGAGCTGCACCATCGGATCGAAGCCGAGCAGGACCGGCGGTCGCTCGATCCGCAGGTAGTTCGACGGCGCGTTGTGGATCGGTCCGACGATGTGGACCGCGCGCAGGATCACGGTCTCGACTTGCTGTGCGCGCCACAGGAACGTCGAGACCAGGTGGTCGATCTCGACCAGATCGCGCATCTGCGGAAACCTTTGCGCGGCGAGCAGCGGGGCGTCCTCGGTCAGAAACTGCGGATTGTCGGGCCGCGGGCCATAGACGTTGGCCGACGACAGCAGCACGACCTTCGGCACGCGATACGCCTGGCAGTACTCGAGGAGCTTGGTCGTCCCGGTGATGTTCCACGAGTACAGCTCCGCCGGGCGCGCCCGCGGATCGTGCATCACCCCCAGGTGGATCAGCGCGTCGACGTCGCCGGCGCGGAACACGTCGCGCGCCTTCTTGCTGCGCAGGTCGACCTGGTGATGCTCGATGTCCTTCGGGCGGCCGGGCATCGCCCGGCGGTCGAGCCCGACGATCTGCCAGTCGAGCTCGTGGTGGATCCGCCGCGCGACGATCCGGCCGAGCCGCCCCGAGATCCCGGTGATCACGACCTTGCGCGGTCGCGCCGGTGCGTCAGCCATGGCGCCTGCCTCCGCGTGCACGGCCGCAGCTCGGTCGGTTACCAGAACACATGCGCACGCTCCCGCAGGCCTTGCTGGATCATCGACTGGATCCGGGTCTTCACGATCCGGACTTTCTCATCGAGCACTTCGTCATCGTCGTCGGGATCTCCGGACATCCGGAGCGGCTCGCCGAAGTACAGCCGGTATTTCACCGGCAGCGGCAGGATCGGCACGAACGGCGGATAGGGGACGACCGGAAACGACGGCGCGCCCAGCAGCCGCGCGATCGTCTTGACGTTGATCGCGGGGGCCTGCTCCTCGGCGCCGATCACCGCGATCGGGACGATCGGCGCGCGCATCTCGAGCGCGAGCCGCATGAAGCCGCTGCCGAACTCGGCCAGCTGGTAGCGCTTGGCGAAGCTCTTCGCGATCCCCCGGGCGCCCTCGGGGAACACCAGCACGGCTTCCTCGGCGGCGAGCAGCCGCCGGCAGTTCTCGGGGGTGCCGATGATCTGGCCCCAGCGCGCGAGCAGATACGACGCGAATGGCACGGTCGGGACGAAGTATTCGACCATCGATCGCACGACGCGCGGCTGCGGTGGCTCGAGGAAGCATGCCGCGGCGATCACCAGGCCGTCCCACGGCAGCTGGCCCGAGTGGTTCGACACGAAGATCACGCGGCCGCTCGCCGGAATGTGCTCGACGCCGAACGCGGTCGCGCGGAAGTAATGACGGTACAGCCAGCGCGCCACGCGCATCGCGCCGCGAAACGAATCCCGCGACATGCCGAACTCGTCGAACCCGAACTCGTTGCCCCGGACCACCAGCGCGAGGGTGCGGCCGGCGACATCATCTTCGGGGACCGTGTCACGGAGCTGGCGCAAACGATCGAGCAGGCCCACGACCGCGAGTATGCACGGCCCGCTCTGCGATATGCTGGGCGCGATGGAAACCTTGGTCGACCTCACGTATCGCGGCATCGCGTTCGGCCGGCGGATCAAGCTGGCGCACGTCCGGCCGACCAGCGGGTTCCTCGAGCTCGCGACGCCGATGCCGGTGGGCACCGAGATCGCGCTCATCGCCGACGACGGCGTCACCTTGGGCGTGACCGTGACCTGGGTCCACGAGCAGGTCGCCGGCGCCGACCGCGCACCGGGCATGATCGTTGCGCCCAAGCTCACCACCGAGCCCGCGTCAGCCTGGTGGCAAGCGCGCGTCGTGTTGCCGGACGACGATGTGCCAAAGCCCACACTGCCGCGCACCCGGCCGGTGACGGTCAGGCCGCGCTCGCACACGCAGCCCACCCCGCCATCCCAGGCGCCGACCGAGCCGCTGCCCAACATCATCGCGGATCTCGAGGCTCGCATCGCCGCCGCAGGCAAGTCACCGACGGCTCCGCCGGGCGAGCCGCGCGCAGCCGGCGGCGATGCGGACGCGCACGCGCAGCGGCTGCGGACCGAGGCGCACGACCATGCCATGACGCAGGCCAGCGACCACGTCGTGATCGACGACGGTCACAAGACGATGATCATGCATGCGATCGATCCGGCGTCGCTCGATCTCGATCCAGGCACGGTCGATCCGGGCGCGACCTCGCCGGGCCTCGTCATCCCGGTCGCCGCCCTGCGCGATGACGGCGACGGTGGCGAAGGCGACGGGCGCGGCGCCACCGCGGGCGCCCCGGAGGCGCCGGAGGATCCGCCCGGCAAGCCAGCCACCAGCGGCAGCGCGAAGCGCAAGAAGCGGCGAACGCGATGATCATCCCACCGCGCGTCGTTCGCGGCCAGATCGTCGGCGTGGTCGCGCCTGCCGGCCCCGTCCCGATCGAGCGGCTGCGCCGCGGCCTCGCGCGCCTCGGCGACGCGTTCGAGCTGCGTGTCGCGGACAGCGTCACCGCACCGCGCGCACCGACCACGCCGAGCTACCTCGCCGCGCCCGACGAGGTCCGGGCCGCCGAGCTCACGAAGATGATCGCCGATCCGGATGTCCGCGCGATCATCTTCGCGCGCGGCGGCTACGGGGCGATGCGGATCCTGCCGCTGCTCGATCCGTCGCTGCTCGCCCGCGATCCCAAGCCGATCGTCGGGTTCTCCGACGCCACCGCGATGCTGTCGTGGGCGCACCACGCCGGCGTGCGCGGCATCCACGGACCGATGGTCGGTCAGCTCGCCGACCTACCGGCGTCCGATATCACCCAGCTGATCGCGCTGTTGACCGAGCCGCGCGCGCTCGGCCCCAGGCCGTGGTCGCTGCATGCCCACGGCCGCGGCGTTCATCGCGGGGCGTTGATCCCCGCCAACCTGACCCTCGCATCCATGATGGTCGGCACCCCGTGGCCGCTGCCGCTTGGAAACGCCGTCGCGTTGCTCGAGGAGATCCGCGAGCGCCCCTACGAGATCGATCGCTACCTGACCCAGCTGCTGCTGACCGGCGCGCTGGCGACGACCACCGCTGCGGTCATCGGCGACCTCGTCGGCTGCCACGATCCGAATCCGCCCAGCGGCGACGGCGATCCCAATGATGCGGCGCTGGCGACGGTCCTCGAACGCTTCCGCAGCGCGGCGATCCCGGTCGCGGTCGGTGCGCCGGTGGGGCACGGCACCCGCAACGAGGCGGTCCCGTTCGGCGCGCTGTGCGAGCTCGACCTCGATCGCGGCAGCCTGGCGATCCTCGAGCCCGCGGTAGCCTGATGTGTGATGCTAGTTCAGTGAAACACCGGATCGTCATCGGAGCTGATGTCGATCGTTCCGAACCGCTCCTCGTAGCGCTCGAGGTTCTTCTGCAGCGCTTGCAGCAGCCGCTTGGTGTGGCGCGGCGACGAGATCACCCGCGAGCGCACCTTTGCGCGCCCGTTGCTCGGCTGGATGAACGCGAAGTCGAGCACGAACTCGTTCTCCGTGTGATTGAGCAGCACGAGGTTCGAGTACACCCCCTGCGCGATGTCCTCGTCGATCTGGACCTGGAGCTTGGGTGCAGGTGGCTCGTCCGACATGGTCCTCACCCTATCTCATGATGTCGCCGGGCCCTGCGAGCGCTCGGCGCGGAAACGCGCTTCGGTCGGCGCCATCGCGGATCGATCGCTGGGCGGACCGATCGCTGGCCGCAGCGCGGCTCTCTCCACCGCGAATTGACGCTATCGGACAAGCGAACGCGGCAGCGGTCGCCGCGCCCGAAGGATCCAGGGTGGCCCACGCGTGGCCGCCGACACGGTCGTGGCGGTCGAATGTCCCGGGGTTGGACTGGACAGCGCTGAGACCACGCGGCGCCAGTTGTCCGTGTTGGGCGCAACGTTTTCAGCGCTGCGAGATCCGTAACCATTGATTTCCCCGTCGACCGATCTCCGGGTGATCCACACCTGACGCTGGCCCGAAATCTGCTCAAGAGTCAGAGCAGCCGAGACGGTGCCTGTTTGCTCCCCGTAAAGGGGCCACCTGTCGGCACAGGCGACAACGAAAGGTTTACACGCGCGACGCAGCTGTCCAAAGTTTCGACTCGATAGAAGACCCGCGGATTCCCTCCCCCTCATCCCGTGGGTCCCCCCTACTATCTGAGGCAGCAAGTAAGCTCTGCGATCTGCGCCCCGGCCCTCCTTGGTCATTCTCGGAGGGCCTTTATTTTTTCGGCGTCGTTTCCGAAGTTTCCGCGACGCGTCGTGAGATCGTGACCTGTGCAACGCTGTCTGGCGCTCGATGTCGGTAGCAAGACGATCGGTCTGGCCATGACCGACGAGGCGATGATCGCTGCGCATCCGCTCGCTGTGCTTCGACGAGTCGGCCATTCTGGCGATGCCAGCGCGGTGGTCGCGCTCGTCGGTGAGCACGGCGTCACCGACGTCGTGGTTGGCATGCCGTTCGAGCTGTCCGGAAAGATCGGGCACCGGGCGAGGCGGGTCCAGGACTTCATCGCCGTCCTGCGCGCCGCGCTCCCCCTCACGGTCCAGCTCCACGAGCAGGACGAGCGCTTCACCACCGCCCAGGCCGAGCGCGTGCTGATCGAAGGCGACGTGTCGCGCGCGAAGCGGCGCGGCGTGATCGACCAGCAAGCGGCGGCGCTCATTCTCCGTGCGTGGCTCGACGCGCACCCGCCCCGCGGTTAGGGTGCATCCGTGGCTTCGCGATCGTTCAAAATTGCGCTCGCGGTCGTGCTCGGCTCGCTGCTGATCATCGGCCTCGTGGCGGGCTTGATGGTGCACCGGGCGCTCGCGTACCCCGAGGCGATGCACGGCGGCGCCGGCAAGGAGGTCGAGCTCGAGATCAGGAGCGGCATGAGCTTTCCGGCGATCGCATCGCTGCTGGCCGACAAGGGACTCGTCGACAAGCCCACCTGGTTCCGGCTCTACGCGATGTGGGAAGGCGACACGACGAACGTCAAGACCGGCAAGTACGTCATCAAGGACAACCTGGCACCCAAGCAGGTGCTCGCGATGCTCGTGGCGGGCGTCAAGGAAGTGGCGACCAAGGTCACGCTGCCCGAGGGCAAGAACATGCTCGAGTTCTTCGACCTGCTCGCGGCTGGCAAGGTCGCGAAGGCCGCCGAGCTCGAGGCCCTCGCGCGCGACCGGCAGTTCCTCGGCCGCCATGGCATCACGGGGGACACCATCGAGGGCTACTTGTTTCCCGACACCTACGAGTTCCGGGTCAACGAGAAGCCGGCCGTCGTGCTGCAGCGCCTGATCACGCGGCACCAGGAGGTCTGGAACGAGCTCCTGGCCAAGCATCCCCGCGAGGTCGCCAAGCTCAAGGAAAAGCTCGGCTGGACGGACCGCGATCTGCTCACGATGGCGTCGATCGTCGAGAAAGAAGCGGTCGATCCGGCCGAGCGGCCGCGGATCGCGCAGGTGTTCATCAACCGGCTCAGCTCGGCGAGCTTCACCCCCAAGCGGCTCGAGACCGATCCGACGATCCGCTACGGTTGCATGGTTCCGGTCCAGAAGTCGCCGCCATGCAAGCAATGGGACAAGCACGACCGGCTGCACCGGGCGCAGCTCGACGACAAGGCCAACCCGTACAACACGTACCAGCACGACGGGCTGCCGCCAGGACCTATCGCCAACCCGGGCAGGGGGTCGATCGAGGCGACGCTCGCGCCCGATGGCAGCGAGTTCTTCTACTTCGTCGCCAAGGACGCGCGCAACCACGCGTTCTCGCGCACGCTCGACGAGCACAAGCGCAACGTCGAGAAGTACATGAAGTGACCGCGGCGGTGATGGTCCGCGCGACGCGGCGCGGCGGTCGTCGATGACGGCGGCGGCGAGCCAGCGTCCGCGCGGCGGCGGTCAGAGCGGGACCGGCGGCGTGACGACCTCGATGGTGTTCTCGATCGTCACGCTCCATGCCGAGTCCGGCGCGGAGCCTTCGGGGCTCACCTGGTTGGTCCGCGTCAGCCGCAGCTTGTGACGCCGGGTCTGCGACCGTTCGGTCTTGAGCGTGCCCGCGGGCAGCGTGTACGAGCCAGCGTCGTCGATCGTGGTGGTGCGGCCCGACTCGATGCGCAGCGTCGCGGCGTCCGCTGGCTGCGCGCGCTGCCACATGATCAGCAGCGGCGCGGCTGCATCGACGCTGGCGTTGTTGGTCGGCTGGGTGAATACGTGGATGTCCGGGCCGTCGACGCGTACGCCCTCGACTCGATCGTCGCCATGGACGACGTCGAGCACGTAGACCTCGTCGTAGCCCGCCGCGGTGCCCGACCAGTCATGATCCTTGTCGTACGTGAGCGCGACCTTACCGGTCGAGCTCGTGACGGTGACGATTCCGGTCGTCACCGTGTTGTTATTGAACGACACTTTCACTTTAAAGTCGGTGTCGAAGTCGGCGGCCGTGGACGCGTTGGCCTCGCGAGGTGAGGCGGACGCCTCGCCAACCACGGTCAGCGTGGCCGTGCCCGTGCCCGCAGCGTTCCCGACGCCTGGATCCAGCGCCGCGTTGCCGCACGCTGCCAGGCTCAACAACACCGCCGCCGAACCAGGACTCGTCCACATCGAGCCGCATTTTCTCGTCGGCAGTGCAAACGTCAAGTGTGTGTCGCATGCGCAGGCACGGCGTGGCCGGCGTTCGCAAAGGACGAACCATTCGTTGCACAGACGCCCGAATGGGCGTGTGGTACGTTCGATGCCATGAGTCTCGTGGGACAGATCGCCGAGCTCCAGAACCTCAAGACGTACAAGGAGCTATCCTGGGAGGGAAGCTTCGAAGACTACCTCGAGCTGGTGCGGAAGAACCCGCACACGACGCGCAACGCCTATCAACGCCTGTACGACATGGTCTTGTCGCACGGCGTCGAAGAATACATCGACAACAAGAAGAAGCTGGTCCGTTACAAGTTCTTCCGTGATGAGTCGCACGGCGGGCGCGACGCGGTGTTCGGGCTCGATGTCCCGCTGATGCGGCTCATGAACGTACTGAAGAGCGCCGCGCAGGGCTACGGCACCGAGCGCCGGATCATCTTGCTGCACGGCCCGGTCGGCTCCGCGAAGTCGACGATCGCGCGCCAGCTCAAGAAGGGTCTCGAGGAGTACTCCCGGACCGCCGACGGCGCGCTGTACACGTACTACTGGACGCTGCCGGGCGCGCTGTCGGAGCTCGCGGGCGGCTCGGAGACGTTCCCGTCGCCGATGCACGACGAGCCGCTGCGGCTGATTCCGCGCGAGTGGCGCGAGCAGACGATCAGCCGGCTCAAGCTCGGCACCGACGACTTCAAGGTCAAGATCGATGGCGACGTCAATCCGGCGTGCCGGCTGATCTTCAAGGAGCTGATGCGGCACTACGAGGGTCACTTCGAGAAGGTGATGACCCACGTCCGCGTCAAGCGCCTGGTGCTCAGCGAGCAGGATCGGATCGGCATCGGCACGTTCCAGCCCAAGGACGAGAAGAACCAGGACTCGACCGAGCTGACCGGCGACATCAACTACCGCAAGATCGCGACGTTCGGCTCGGACTCGGACCCGCGCGCGTTCAACTTCGACGGCGAGTTCAACATCGCCAACCGCGGCATCCTCGAGTTCGTCGAGATCTTGAAGCTCGACGTCGCGTTCCTCTACGATCTGCTGGGGGCGACGCAGGAGCGCAAGATCAAGCCGAAGAAGTTCGCGCAGACCGACATCGACGAGGTGATCCTCGGCCACACCAACGAGGCGGAGTACAAGAAGCTCTTGAACAACGAGTTCATGGAAGCGCTTCGCGATCGGACGGTGAAGGTCGACATCCCGTACATCACGAAGGTCAGCGAGGAGGTGAAGATCTACACCAAGGACTTCACGTCGTCGAAGGTGGGCAAGCACGTCGCGCCGCACACGCTGTACGTGGCGGCGCTGTGGGCGGTGCTGACCCGGCTCGAGGATCCCAAGAAGCACTCGCTGTCGCTGATCCAGAAGGCCAAGCTGTACGACGGCAAGACGCTGCCCGGGTTCACCCAGGACAACATCAAGGAGCTGCGCAAGGAGGCCAACCGCGAAGGCCTCGATGGCATCTCGCCGCGCTACATCCAGGACAAGATCGCCAACGCGCTGGTCAGCGACAAGGCCGACGGGGCGATCAACCCGTTCATGGTGCTGAACGAGCTCGAGAGCGGGCTGCGCAGCCACTCGCTGATCAACTCCGACGAGCAGCGCAAGCGCTACGCGGAGATGCTGTCGGTGGTCAAGCAGGAGTACGAGGACATCGTGAAGAACGAGGTCCAGCGCGCGATCAGCGCCGACGAGGACATGATCGCCAAGCTGTGCGCGAACTACATCGACAACATCAAGGCCTACACCCAGAAGGAGAAGGTCAAGAACCCGTACACCGGCCAGGACGAGGAGCCGGACGAGCGGCTGATGCGGTCGATCGAGGAGAAGATCGACATCCCGGAGAGCCGCAAGGATGACTTCCGCCGCGAGATCATGAACTACATCGGCGCGCTCGCGATCGAGGGCCGGACGTTCGACTACAAGACCAACGAGCGGCTGCACAAGGCACTCGAGTCGAAGCTGTTCGAGGACCAGAAGGACTCGATCAAGCTGACGTCGCTGGTGTCGAGCGTGGTCGATCGCGACACCCAGGCCAAGATCGACGTCGTCAAGCAGCGGCTGATCAAGAACTTCGGGTACGACGAGGTGTCGGCGACCGACGTGCTGAACTTCGTCGCGTCGATCTTCGCGCGCGGAGACGTGAAGTCGTAGCGATGGCGCCGAGCAACGCGAGGCGATCGCGCATCCCATGAGTGACGCAATCGGCGTCGGGACCGTTTCCATCGAGCTCAACCACACGCTGGCCGAGCTCCTGGCGCGGCTGTGCGTCGAGCTAGGTACCGACGACGCGACCGGCGTGATGTCGCGCGCGCTCGGCCTGCTCGAGATGGTCCAACACACGAAGCGTCACGGCGGCCGGCTGTGCTTCGTCAACGAGCGCGGCGATATCGCCGACGTGGTCTTTTAGAGGAGGTCGCAATGTCGCAGAAGATCGATCTCGATCACGGCCGGTTCCGCCAGATCATCCGCGGCAAGATCAAGCAGAACCTTCGCAAGTACATCTCGCAGGGCGAGATGATCGCGAAGAAGGGCAAGGACCGGGTCGCCATCCCGATCCCGTCGGTCGACATCCCGCACTTCAAGCACGGCGACAAGCAACAGGGCGGCGTCGGGCAGGGCGAGGGCGACGTCGGCGACTCGCTCGGCGGCGACGGCCAGGATGGCCCGGGCAAGGGCGAGGCCGGCGATCGGCCTGGCGATCACCTGCTCGATATCGAGGTCTCGCTGCAGGAGCTCGCCGAGATCATGGGCGAGGAGCTCGAGCTGCCGCGGATCCAGCCCAAGGGCACCGAGAAGATCGTCGCCTGGAAGGACAAGTACTCGGGGATTCGCACGACCGGGCCCGAGTCGCTGCGCCACTTCCGGCGGACCTATCGCCAGGCGATGCGGCGCCAGATCGCGATGGGGACCTACGACGCCAAGAACCCGATCATCATCCCGATCCGCGAGGACAAGCGCTACCGGTCGTGGCGCAGCGAGCCGCTGCCGCAGTCCAATGCCGTCATCATCTACATGATGGACGTGTCGGGCTCGATGGGAGACGAGCAGAAGGAGATCGTCCGGATCGAGAGCTTCTGGATCGACACCTGGCTTCAGTCGCAGTACCACGGCGTGATCAGTCGCTACATCATCCACGACGCGATGGCCAAGGAGGTCGATCGCGACACGTTCTTCAAGACCCGCGAGTCGGGTGGCACGATGATCAGCTCCGCGTACAAGCTATGCGCGAAGATGATCGCCGACGAGTACCCCTCGGAGCTGTGGAACATCTATCCATTCCACTTCTCCGATGGCGACAACTGGTCGGTCGACGATACGCACACCTGCGTGGATCTGCTCAAGAAGGACGTACTGCCCTACGTCAACTTGTTCTGCTACGGCCAGGTCGAGTCGCCGTACGGCTCCGGTCAGTTCATCAAGGATCTCACCGAGCACTTCGACGAGGACGAGCGCGTCGTGACGAGCGAGATCAAAGGCAAGGACGCCATCATGGATTCGATCAAAGAGTTCCTCGGGAAGGGCCGCTAGGGACCGGCGATGAGCGCGATCAAGCGGTTCCCGGCCTACTTGCGCGACGTCCAGGAGGAGGTCGAAGGCCACGCCAAGAACTTCGGGCTCGACTTCTTTCCGATCGTCTACGAGGTCCTCGACTACAAGACGATGAACGAGGTCGCCGCGTACGGCGGTTTTCCGACCCGCTATCCGCACTGGCGATTCGGCATGGACTACGAGCAGCTGTCCAAGAGCTACGAGTGGGGGATGTCGAAGATCTACGAGATGGTGATCAACACCAATCCCGCCTACGCGTACCTGCTCGAGGGCAACTCGCTCGTCGATCAGAAGCTCGTGATGGCGCACGTGTGCGCCCACGTCGACTTCTTCAAGCACAACTATTTCTACTCGAAGACCAACCGCAAGATGATCGACGGGATGGCCAACCACGCGGCGCGCGTGCGGCGCCACATGGCGCGCCACGGCCAGGACGTCGTCGAGGACTTCATCGATACCTGCCTGTCGCTCGAGAACCTGATCGATCCGATGTCGGCGTACATCGTGCGGTCGCGCGAGCAGAAGCCCGAGGACGAGGACGACCCCAAGGACAAGTCCGGCCGGCTGCGGGCCAAGGGCTACATGGAGTCGTTCATCAACCCGCCGGAGTACCTCGAGAAGCAGAAGAAGAAGCGCGAGGAAGAGGCCAAGCGCCAGAAGCGGCGGTTCCCCGAGCAGCCCCAGCGCGACGTCCTGCAGTTCCTGATCGAGCACGCGCCGCTCGATCACTGGCAGATCGACGTGCTCGACATCGTGCGCGACGAGGCCTACTACTTCGCGCCGCAGGCGATGACCAAGATCATGAACGAGGGCTGGGCCTCGTACTGGCACTCGAAGATCCTGACCCAGAAGGCGCTGACCGCGGCCGAGATCATCGACTACGCGGACGCCAACTCCGGGGTGATGGCATCGGCGCCCGGCCAGCTCAATCCGTACAAGCTCGGCGTCGAGCTATTCCGCAGCATCGAGGATCGCTGGAACCGTGGCCAGTACGGCAAGGAGTGGGACGAGTGCGACTCGATGGATCAGAAGCGGCACTGGGACCGCCGCACGGGCCTTGGCATGAAGCGGATCTTCGAGGTCCGCAAGCTGTACAACGACATCACGTTCATCGACGAGTTCTTCACGCTCGAGTTCTGCGTCGAGCAGAAGTTCTATGCGTTCGGGTTCTCCGAGCGCAGCGGCAACTGGGAGATCATGAGCCGCGAGTTCAAGAAGGTGAAAGACCAGCTGCTCAAGCAGCTGACCAACCGCGGTCAGCCGGTGATCAAGGTCGAGGACGGCAACTTCGAGAATCGCAGCGAGCTCTTGCTCCGGCACATCCACGAGGGCGTCGACCTCGATGGTGCGCAGGCGCGCGATACGCTGCGGAACACGGCAAAGTTGTGGACCCGGCCGGTCAGCTTGCTGACAAAGGTCGAGGGCAAGGGCAAGCTCCTGCGCTGCGAGGACGGAAACCTCAGCGAACGGAGCGCGGAGTATCAATGATCGGACGACGGCCGTGAGCCCGGCGAGGGAGATGCCATGAAGCTATGGGCGTGGGGGCAGAGCGATCCCGGCCGCAAGCGCGAGCGCAACGAAGACAGCTACCTCGTCGATCCGGAGACCGGCGTCATGGCGGTCGCCGATGGGATGGGCGGTCACCAGGGTGGTGCGACGGCGAGCCGGATGGCCGTCGAGTACCTCGGCCGCGAGCTGGCGGAGGTCCGCGGCAACTTCGACGCCGCGCTGCTCGAGCTGGTCCGCGGTCAGCTGCAAGGCAGCGTGCGCACCACCGAGGAGATGCCGGCGATCAACGACATGGCCGAGCTATCGACGCCGCCAGCCCAGGCCCCGGTGCGCGGCAGCGACGAGACGCTGCCGCCGGGCGCCGTGCCGGCGTTTTCGCCCGCGCTCGAAGTGATGCGCGGCGTGGTCAAGCGCGCCAGCTCGGCGATCTTCGAGGCGGCGTGGGCCAAGCCCGAGCTGCGCGGCATGGGGACGACGCTGACCGCGCTTTTGGTCCACGGCGGGCGCGCCCACCTGGTGCATGCCGGTGACTCGCGCGGCTACGTGTTCCGCGACGGCAAGCTGCGTCAGCTGACCGAGGATCACTCGTGGATCGCCGAGCAGCTGCGCGCCGGCTCGATCAGCGAGGCCGAGGCCAAGGCGAGCAAGTTTCGCCACGTCATCACCAAGTCGATCGGCTTCGAGCGCGACATCGACGCCGATACCAAGAGCGTGTCGATCTCGGCCGGCGACTGCTTCCTCTTGTGCTCGGACGGCATGACCAACTACGTCGAGCACGGCGAGCTCGAGCGGATCGTCGCGATGACCTGGTATCGCCGGCTGCCGGCCGCCCTGGTCGAGCTCGCGAACAGCCGCGGTGGCGACGACAACATCACCGTCGTCGTCGGCCTGATCGCCAACGCGCCGCCGTAGCCGGACGACTGGCTTACAATCGCCCGCGATGCGCGCTGTTCTGTGCTCGGTTGTCCTGATCGCGGCCTGTCATCGTGCGCCATCCCCCGATGAGGCGCCGCGGGGGCAGCCGCCGGTGGTGGCGCCCGGTCAGGGAGCACCGCGAGCGAGGCCGACCGACGCTCCGACACCGGCGCCGAGCTGCACGCTCGCCGCGTTGCCGCTGCGGCTGCCGACACCCAGGCGGCTGGTGGCGATCGGCGATCTGCATGGCGATCTGGCCGCGGCGCGGGCGGCGCTACGAACCGCCGGGGCGATCGACGAGCAGGATCGCTGGATCGGCGGTGAGCTGGTGGTGGTGCAGACCGGAGACGTGCTCGATCGCGGCGACGACGAGCAGGCGATCCTCGATCTGATCGCGCGGCTCGAGCCCGAGGCACGGGCCGCCGGCGGCGCGGTCGTCGAGCTGCTCGGCAATCACGAGCTGATGAACGCCGCCGGCGACTTCCGCTATGTGACGCCTGCCGGGTTTCATGACTTCGACGGGGCCGCGGGGCCGGCGGCGGCGATCGCGGCGAGCGCGCCCGAGCCGCAGCGCAGCCGGTGGGCGGCGCTCGGCCCCGGGGGCAGCTATGCGCGGCGGCTGGCGCAGCATGCGGTGGTGGCGATCGTGGGGGACACGGTGTTCTCGCACGCCGGGGTGCTCGGCAGCTGGGCCGGCCGCGTCGACGAGGTGAACCAGGCGGCGCGGTGCTGGCTCGACGGTCAGGCGAGCGAGCTGCCGCCGGCGCTGACCTCGGACGATAGCCCCGTGTGGACGCGCGCGGCGGGGACGCCGAGCGCCGACTGCGCCGCGGTGATGACCGCGCTGGAGGCGCTCGGGGTCAAGCGCATGGTGGTCGGTCACACGGTGCAGGATCACGGGATCACGGCGGCGTGTGGCGACGCGCTGTGGCGGATCGACGTGGGCCTCGCCACGCACTACGGCGGACCGATCGAGGTGCTGGAGCTGGTCCCGGGCGCGGCGCCGAAGGTGCTCAAGGGCGCGCGGTTGTAGACGCGGGCAGGCCACCAGGGCGATCCCGGTGGCCCGATCGCAGCCGTTCGCGATGCGATCGATGCGCGGGAGATCGCAGGCAGGCCGGACGGGCACGGAGTTCATCGGACTGCGTCGCACTTCATGTTCCGCGGTCCGCTCACGTCGTTCGTCCGGACCCTCGGGCCGGAGCCCCGGGGCTCGGCTCGGCTCGGCTCGGCTCGGCTCGGCTCGGCTCGGCTCGGCTCGGCTCGGCTAGGCTCGGCTCGGCTCGGCTCGGCTCGGCTCGGCTCGGCTAGCGGCGGCGACGGATGGCTTCGCGGCCCAGCCGGACCAGCTCGTCGGCGCTGGACCGGACCAGGACGAACGCGGCGCCGATATAGACGATCGCGCCGGCGACGATCTGCACGACGAGCGAGACCAGGGGCGGAACGCCGGCGACGTCGAGGCCGTGCGCCACCACGAGCACGGCGACGAACATCGGGATGCAGGGCAGGAGCGGGCGGGCCACGGCGAGCAGGTACGCACCGACCGGCAGCTCGGTCTGGCGGCCGGACACGATGATGGTGAGCACGGTGTGCAGCGCGAAGCCCGCGCCGGCCCCGACGCACGCCCCGCTGGGACCGCCGATCGCGCCGCCGGCGGCGACCAGCGACAGGACGACGATGGCGCGCACGAAGCTCGACAGCATGACGACGCCGGTGCGCTGGACCGCCTGGGCGTAGGCGATCGCCGACCACGGCATCGGGCGAAACACCGTCATCACGCTGAGGATCGTGAGCATCGGCGCGATCATGGTGCGCCACTCCGCGTTGAAGAACGTGGCCGCCAGCGTCGGGGCGACCGCGCCGAGGCCGACGCCGAGCGGCGACACCACCAGGCCCATGAGCGAGGCCGCCCGGATCGCGGCGCGCTCGCGCTGGCCGGGCTCCATGCGCGAGAACGACGGCATCAGGACCTCACCGATGTGCTCGGCGACGTTGCTGATCGGCGTGTCGGCGAGGTTGTAGGCGGAGTTGTAGCGCGCCATCACGCCGGGTCCGAACATCATCGAGACGATCACGTTGTCCCACTTCGACGTGGCGGTGTCGGTGACGATCGCGATCATGATCGGCACGCCGTAGCTGAACAGATCGCGCAGGTCGGCGACCCGCAGCCGCGCGCGCACGAACCATTCGGCGCGCGGCGCGGCGTTGAGGAACAAGACCGAGGTGACCAGCGAGCGGATCACGGCGCCGAACATGATCGCGTAGGCGCCCCACGCGTGGAACGTGGCGAGCGCGGCGGCGGTCAGCGCGAGCTCGCCGGTGCCGTTGATGATGGCCAGCGTGCGGAACCGGAGCGCGCGCATGATCAGGCGCTCGGGGACGTAGCGCACGCGATCGAGCACGAGGTTTGCGACCGCATAGCCAAACACGTAATCACCCATCGCGGGGGCGTTGACCCAGCGGCCGATCGGACCGCGCAGCGCGTACACGATCGCGGTGGCGAGCAGGCCCATGCCGACGTGGACGATCGCCGCCTGGGCCGCGACGTGGGGCGGCGCGCGCTTGGCGATCAGGTACTGGCCGAACGAGAAGCTGGTGAACGCGCTGGCCGTCGTGACGACGATCGAGGCGGCGTTGACCGCGCCGTAGTCATCGGGGCTGATGAACCGCTGCAGCACCAGCGTGCCGACCAGCCCGAGCATGCGGGTCGACACGCCCAGCACCATGTACCAGGCCACGCCGTGAGCGGCTTGTCGTCCGATCGACATCGCGCGCTAGCCGAACCGCTTCGTGATCCATCCGGTCACGGCGTCGAGCAGCTCGGCCTGCGTGGCGAGCTCGGTGAATGTATGATTGGCGGCCGGGAAATACGCATGATCGATCTTGCCGCGCAGCCCGGGGAATAGCTCGAATAGCTGATCGGGGTGATTGTAGCGCGCGCCGTGGATGCCCGAATACACCGCGAAGATCCGGACGCCGCGATCGACGAGCGCGGTGAGCTGGGCGCCAAACGCGGCGACCGGCGGCAGCTCGCGGCCCTCACTGGCGGGAGCGTCGATCGGGCGGCGGCTTACCCGGACCGCGGCCCGGCGGAGCTCGCGCGCGGCGACGTTGAGGGCGCTGCGGAACAGCTCGCGCGTGCTGCTGCGTTGCGATACGCGCTGGCGCAGCTGGCGGAGCTGGCCGCGCCGGGTCGGGTAGGTCGGAGGATCTACGAGCACGATGCCGGTGACGCGATCGTCGGCGAGCGCGGTGGCGATCGAATTGTCGGCGCCGGAGCACACGCCGAACAGCACGAACCGCTGCGCGCCGAGTGCCTCGGTCAACCCCGTCATGGCGGCGCGGGTATCGGCCACGGCACTGGCGCGAAAATTCGGAGCGTCTGACGAAGCGACGCTGTCGCCGATCCCGCCGAGATCGAGGCGCAGGCTGGCGAGGCCGAGCGCTGCGATGCGTCGGGCCAGCACGACGTGCAGACGGTGCGGCCCGACGCGGTGGAGCACGCCGGCATTCAAGATGATGACGGCGGCTGCGGGATCAGCCGACGGGGAAGATCGGAGTGTAGTCGAGCGCACCAGTGCTGAGGCGAGCCGGCTTACAATGCCGACGAGCTGGCCCTCGGGGCCCAGCCGCAGGACGTCGTCGCGAACGATCGTCTCGAGCGGATGCTGTCCGTGCCGCTCGCGGGTTGCTGTCATGCGGTGAGCGATTGTAAACTGGTTCGCGTTGCGTGGGGTGAGCATCGAGTATTTCGGGGCGAGTCGACAGCTGTTCGGCGCGCTTCATCAGCCGCAGCGGTTACGACCGCGCAGCACAGCCGTGCTGTTGTGCAATCCATTTGGCGAGGAAGCCTCGCGCGCGCACCGCAGCTACCGCGTGCTCGCCACGCAGCTCGAGCGCGCCGGTTATGCCGGCCTGCGATTCGACTATTCCGGAACCGGAGATTCTCTGGGTGACAGCCGCGCGCAGACGATCGACGCGTGGGTCGGGGATGTCGGCATTGCCGCCGAGCGGCTGCGGTCGGCGACCGGTGCGTCGCGCGTGGCGGTGGTCGGGCTCCGGCTGGGCGCCACGCTCGCGATGCTGGCGAGCGCGCGCGGCGAGCTCCGTCCGCGGCATCTGCTGTTGTGGGATCCGGTCGTCGACGGTGCGGGCTATGTCCGTGAGCTGATCGCACAGCATCGCGCCTACATGCGCAGCGAGATCGGCCCCGGCTGGGTCGATCGCCTGGAGATCGCGGCGGATGGCACGCCGGCCGAGGCGCTCGGCGCACCGATCGGCGCGGCGCTGGGCGGGCAGATCGCCGCGATCGATCTGGCGGCGGTGGTTCCCGGTGCGGACCACCTCACGGTGATCACCACGCGCGCGGCCCCCGACGTCGAGCGGCTGCGATCGAAGTTGCCGGCGGCGACGCGCTGGCTGGACATGCCCGAGAGTCCGTCGTGGAATACCGATGCGGCGCTCAACGCGATGACCGTTCCGATGGACATCGTGCAGGCGCTGATTGCGCGGATCGAGGAGATATCACCATGACGCTGGTCATTGCGCCGTCTGCGGATTCCACCGATGCGGATCTGTTCGATATCGTCACCGCGCCGGTGGCGATCGGGGCGCGTGAGGACGCCATCACCGTGGCGCTCGAGCCCGGGGAGGCCGCCGCGGTCGCCGCGCTCGCGACCCGCGCGGGGGTCGAACCGCCAGCGATCTGGCGGGCGGCGTGGGTGCTGATGCTGGCGCGGCTCGCAGGCCTCGGCCGCGCCCGCGTCGGTGGCGTCGGCGCGGCGATCGACGTGCCCGTGGCCGGCGAGCTCGTGCCGTGGCTGGTAGCCGTCGCTGCCCCGGCCGGGCATGGCTCGAACGGGGCGTCGAACGGCGCCTCGAATGGCGTGATGGCCGCGGTGTCTGACACCGAGCCGCAGAGCGCATGGGTCGACGACGAGACCGCACCGACCGCGGACGGTGGGCCGGCGCTGATCTGGCAAGCCCGCAGCGCGGGCGAGGCGGCGGTGGCGCGGTTCTCGGGGGCGCGGATCGAGCGCGCGACCGTCGAGCGGCTCGGCGAGCTGCTGCGCACCGTGATCTCGGCGATCGTGGCGCCGGGGGCGCGGCTCGAGGCGATCTCGCCGCTGACCGTGGCCGAGCGCGCGCGCGTCGTCGACGACTGGAACCGGACCGACGTCGCGTACCGCAGCGAGGCGACCGTGCACGGGCTGTTTCGCGAGCAAGTGGCGGCGCATCCCGAGCGCATCGCGATCCTGTCGGACCACGGCACGTTGACCTACGGCGACCTCGATCGATGGTCCGACGCGCTCGCCGAGCGGTTGATCGCCGCCGGGGTCGCGACCGATCAGCCGGTCGCGCTGTGCCTCGAGCGCTCGCCGGAGGCGGTGGTCGCCGCGCTCGCGATCCTCAAGGCGGGAGGCGCGTACTTGCCGCTCGATCCCGAGCATCCGGCCGAGCGGCTGGCGTTCGCCGTGAGCGATGCCGGCGCTCGCGTGCTGGTCACCCGCCGTGGGCGGTCTGGCGCGCTGGCGGCGCTGACCGCGCGCACCGTGTTCGTCGATCCGGAGGGTGCGTCGGGCTACAGCGCCCACGTCGCGGCGCCGCGGATCGAGCGGGCCACCCCGACGACGCGCGCGTACGTCATGTACACGTCGGGATCGACCGGCCAGCCCAAGGGCGTGCAGATCGAGCACCGGTCGATCATCCGGCTCGTCGGCCGGCCCGCGTACGTCCGGCTCGACGGCGAGACCCGGTTCCTGCACGCCGCGCCGCTCGGGTTCGACGCGTCGACGCTCGAGCTGTGGGGGCCGCTGCTGCACGGCGGCGCCTGCGTCATCTACAGCGATCCGGTGCCGACCGGGCGCGGGCTGGCGCGGGTGATCGCCGCGCACGGCGTGACCTCGGCGTGGCTCACCGCGGCGCTGTTCAACTCGGTCGTCGACGAGGATCCGCGGCTGTTGTCGGGGCTTGGCCAGCTGTTCACCGGCGGCGAGGCGCTGTCGCCGAGCCACGTCGCGCGCGCGCTCGCGGCGCTGCCGGCGACCGAGCTGGTCAACGGCTACGGCCCGACCGAATGCACGACGTTCACGACGACGTTCTCGATCCCGCGCGACATGCCCGCCGACGTGCCGATCCCGATCGGCGGCCCGATCGCCGATACCCAGGTCTACGTGCTCAACCGCGCGGGCGCGCCGGTGCCGGTCGGCATCGTCGGCGAGCTCTACGTCGGTGGCCTCGGGGTCGCGCGCGGCTATCTGGCGCGTCCGGAGCTCGACGCCGAGCGGTTCGTCGCCGACCACCTGGGCGGGCGGGGCGGCCGGTTGTATCGCACCGGCGACCGCGTGCGGTGGCGACCCGACGGCACGCTCGACTTCCTCGGCCGCGCCGACGGCCAGATCAAGCTGCGCGGGTTCCGCATCGAGCTCGGCGAGATCGAGACGCGGCTCGGGGCGCTGCCGGGGATCGCGGCGTGCGCCGTGATGATCCGCGACGACGGCCCGAGCGGCAAGCGCCTGGTCGCGTACGTGGTCCCGGCCGCCGGCGCCGCGCGCGACGCCACCAGCCCCCCGGGGTTGCGGGCCCAGCTCGCGCACGCGCTGCCGGACTTCATGATCCCCGCCGCGTTCGTCACGCTCGCGGCGCTGCCGGTCACCGCGAACGGCAAGCTCGACCGCGCCCGGTTGCCGGCGCCGACCAGCGCGCGCCCCGAGCTGGCGCAGCCGTATCGCGCGCCGTCGGGGGACCGCGAGGCACAGATCTGCCGCGCGTTCGCCGAGTTGCTCGGGCTCGACCAGGTCGGCGTGCTCGACGGGTTCTTCGAGCTCGGCGGCAACTCCCTGCTGGCGGTGCGGCTGCTCGCGCGGCTCCGCGACGCCGGGGTGCCCGAGCTGTCGCCGGCGACGTTCTTCGCCGCCCCGACGCCGGGAGCGCTCGCCCGCGCGATCGACGGCGAGGCCGCACCGGGGGGCAGCGGGCGGGCCCGCAAGCGCGGCGCGCCGGGCCACGCGGCGGCGGATGCGCGCGAGCCGATCGCCATCATCGGCATGGCCGGCCGGTTCCCCGGCGCCGCCGACGTCGAGGCGTTCTGGGCGAACCTGTGCGCCGGCCGCGAGTCGATCCGCCGGTTCACCGCCGACGAGCTCGATCCCAGCATCCCCGCGTCGCATCGCGCCGACCCGGCCTACATCGCCGCGCGCGGCGTGCTCGACGGCGTGGAGCTGTTCGACGCCGGGTTCTTCGGCGTGACCCCGCTCGAGGCCCAGCTGCTCGATCCGCAGCACCGCCACTTCCTCGAGATCTCGTGGCACGCGCTCGAGCACGCCGGCTACGTGCCCGAGACCGCGCCGGGACCGATCGGGATCTTCGGCGGCATGTACAACGCGACGTACTACCAGCGCCACCTCGCGCCGCGGCCCGACGTGGCGAACCGGCTCGGCGAGCTGGCCGTGATGCTCGGCAACGAGAAGGACTACGTCACCAGCCGGGTCGCGCACCGGCTCGGGCTGACCGGACCGGCGATCAGCATCCACACCGCGTGCTCGACGTCGCTGGTCGCCGCCGCGGTGGCGATGGACAGCCTGCGCAGCGGCGGCTGCGACATCGCGCTCGCCGGCGGCGTGGCGATCACGTGCCCGCCCAGCAGCGGCTACTTCTTCCAGGAAGGCTCGATGGCGTCGCCGGACGGCCATACCCGGACGTTCGATGTCCAGGCCGGCGGGACGGTGTTCTCCGACGGCGTGGCGGTCGTGGTGCTGCGCCGGCTGTCCGACGCGATCGCCGACGGCGATCCGATCTACGCGGTGCTGCTCGGCGCCGCGGTCAACAACGATGGCTCCGAGCGCGCGAGCTTCACGGCCCCGAGCCCCGAGGGCCAGGCGCAGGTGATCGCCGCCGCGCATGACGCCGCCGGGATCGACGCGCGCACGCTGTCGTATGTCGAGGCCCACGGCACCGCGACGCCGCTCGGCGATCCGATCGAGATCGAGGGCTTGACCCGCGCGTTCAGCCGGCACACCCAGGATCGCAACTTCTGCGCGATCGGCTCGCTCAAGAGCAACGTCGGCCACATGGTGATCGCGGCCGGCGCTGCGGGCCTGATCAAGACCGCGCTCGCGCTGTCGCGCAAGACACTGCCGCCGTCGATCAACTTCACCCAGCCGACGCCGAAGATCGACTTCGCGCGCACGCCGTTCCGGGTCCAGACCCAGCTGGCGCCGTGGCCGGGTAGCGGCACCGGGCCGCGCCGGGCCGCGGTCAGCGCGTTCGGGTTCGGCGGCACCAACGCGCACGCCGTGCTCGAGGAAGCCCCGCCACAGGCGCCGTCGACGCCACCGCCGCGCGGCGCCGAGCTGGTGATCGTCTCGGCGCGGACCGCGCCCGCGCTCGCCGAGGCATCGGGCAACCTCGCGCGCTACCTGGAAGCCGCGCCCGACGATCCGGCGGTGTTCGCCGACATCGCGCATACGCTGCAAGTCGGCCGCCGCGGGTTCACGCATCGCCGCTACGTGGTCGCGGCCAGCGCCGCCGAGGCTGCGCGCCTGCTGGTCACGCCCGATCCGAACAAGGCGGGCGGCCGCGAGCTCGGGGCCGAGCTGCCGGATCTGGGGTTTCTGTGCCCCGGCCAAGGCTCGCAGTACGCCCGCATGGGCTGGGGGCTCTATCACAGCGAGCCGGCGTTCCGCGCCGCGTACGACGAGTGCTGTGCGATCCTCGAGGCGGGCGACGGAGCCGATCCGCGCGAGCTGCTGTTCTCGGAGGACCCGCAGGCGCTGGTTCCGACCAGCGTCACCCAGCCGGCGATCTTCACGCTCGAGTACTCGCTCGCGCGGATGTGGATGAGCTGGGGCGTCGCGCCGACCGCGCTGATCGGTCACAGCGTCGGCGAATGGGTCTGTGCAGCGCTGGCCGAGGTGATGCAGCTCGGCGATGCGCTCGGCCTGGTCGTCGAGCGCGGTCGCCGGATGCAGGCGCTGCCGGCCGGCAGCATGCTGTCGGTGCGGTTGCCGGCGGCGGAGCTGTTGCCGCGGCTACCGGCCGGCGTCGTGATCGCCGCCGAGAACGCCCCGGGGCTGTGCGTCGCGTCCGGTCCGACCGACGACATCGCGCGGCTCGAGGCCGAGCTGACCACCGCCAACATTCCGGCGCGCCGGCTGGTGACGTCGCATGCGTTCCACTCGGCGATGATGGAGCCGGTCATCGAGCCGCTCGCTGCGCGGCTCGCGGCGATCCGGCTGTCGCCGCCGCGGATCCGGATCATGTCGACGGTGACCGCGCGCTGGCTGACCGACGCCGAGGCCACGAGCACGCGCTATTGGGCCGAGCACCTGCGGCTGCCGGTGCGGTTCGCGCCCGCCGCGGCGCAGCTGCTCGCTGACCCGCGGCGCGTGCTGATCGAGATCGGACCGCGCGCGACGCTGTCGGCGCTCGCACGCCAGGCCGTGACCGGCAAGCGCGCGCTGCCGCCGGCGATCCCGTGCCTCGGTGACGCCGCCGAGCGCGAGCCCGAGACCGCGGCGGCCGCGCTGGGCCAGCTGTGGAGCCTGGGCGCCACGATCGACTGGTCGAGCTACCGTGCGGGCGAGCGCCGCCGCCGGGTGCCGCTGCCGACCTATCCGTTCCAGCGCCAGCGCCACTGGGTCGATGCACCTGCCGCGGGCGCGGCGATCTCCTCGCCTGCGATCGCGGCGCCGGCGAGCGCCTCGCAGAACGCCCCCCTGGTCGCCTCGATCCCTGGCTTCGCGACGGTCGCGCAGACCACCTACGCCCCCACCCTGGAGCTGCCTGCCGCCATGTCCACCGCCGTGCCCCCGTCTGTTGCCGCCGCCTCCGTCGTTCCGGTCGATCGTCGCCCTCGGATGCTCGCGTTGGTCTGCGCGCTCGTCGAGGAGGTCTCCGGGACCGACGTCACCGAGGTCGACCCGAGCACGCCGTGGCTCGAGCTCGGCCTCGACTCGCTCACGCTGACGCAGCTCGCGCTGCAGGTCCAGCGCACGCACGCGTTCAAGGTCACGTTCCGCCAGATCATGGAGAGCTACCCGACGATCGCGAGCCTCGCGACCTTGCTCGACGAGCGGCTGCCGCCGGACGAGCCGGCCTCCGCACCGTCCCCCGCGGCGGCGCCCGCGCCCACGTTCGCGGCGGCACCCGTGTTCGCGGCGGCAGGCGCGGCGGGCGAGCCGACGTCGTACGTCCGCCAGGTCATCGATCAACAGCTCGCGGTCATGGCCCAGCAGCTCGCGCTGCTCGGTGGCGGCGGTGCCCTGGCGGCGGTCGGCTCAGCGCCGCGCCCCGCGCAGGCCGCCGCGTCGCGCCCCGTCGCCGCGGCCAGCCCGCTGCCCGCGCCGGCGCCGATCCAGGGCAAGAACGAGGACGAGCCGGCCGCAGGTCCCGTCAACTACGACGTCAAGAAGGCGTTCGGCGCGATCGCCCGGATCCACACCGTGTCCGACGACATCACGCCGCAGCAGCGCGCGCGGCTCGACGCCCTGATCGCGCGCTACACCGCGCGGACCCGGCGCTCGAAGGACTACACCACCGAGCACCGCGGCCACATGGCCGACCCGCGCGTCGTCAACGGCTTCCGCCCGCTGACCAAGGAGCTGACGTACCAGATCGTGATCGAGCGGTCGCGCGGCAGCCGGATGTGGGACATCGACGGCAACGAGTACGTCGACGTGCTGTCCGGTTTCGGCATGAGCCTGTTCGGCTGGCAGGCCGACTTCATCCGCAAGGCGATCCACGACCAGGTCGATCTCGGCTTCGAGATCGGCCCGCAGCACGTGCTGGCCGGCGAGGTCGCGAAGCTGTTCTGCGAGCTGACCGGCGCCGACCGCGCGGCGTTCTGCAACACCGGCTCCGAGGCGGTGATGGGCACGATGCGGATCGCGCGGACCGTCACCGGCCGCAGCTTGATCGCGATCTTCACCGGCGCATACCACGGCATCTTCGACGAGGTCATCGTCCGTGGCACGCGCAAGCTGAAGAGCATCCCGGCGGCGCCCGGGATCATGCCATCGGCGTCGCAGAACGTCCTCGTGCTCGACTACGGCACGCCCGAGGCGATGGAGATCCTGCGGTCGCGGATCGACGAGCTGGCGGCGATCGTCGTCGAGCCGGTCCAGAGCCGGCGCCCCGACTTCCAGCCGGTCGAGTTCCTGCGCGAGCTGCGCACGCTGACCCAGGACCACGGTGCGCTGCTGATCTTCGACGAGGTGGTGTGCGGGTTCCGCGCGCATCCCAAGGGCGCCCAGGGCCTGTTCGACATCCAGGCCGACCTCGCGTCGTACGGCAAGGTGGTCGGCGGCGGGTTCTCGATCGGCGTGATCGCCGGCAAGCGCGCGTTCATGGACGCGCTCGATGGTGGGCACTGGCAGTACGGCGACGACTCGATCCCGACGGTCGGCGTGACCTACTTCGCCGGGACGTTCGTGCGCCACCCGCTCGCGCTCGCGGCCGCGCGCGCCGCGCTCCAGCACATGATCGACGCCGGGCCACAGCTCCAGGAGCGGCTCACCGCGCGGACCCAGGCGATGGTCGCGCAGGTCAACGGCTACATGGCCGAGATCGGCGCGCCGTTCAAGCTGAACACGTTCGCGTCTTTGTGGCGCAACGTGTTCACCGAGGACCTGCCGTACAGCGATCTGATCTACGCGATGCTGCGCGACCGCGGCATCCACATCCTCGACAACTTCCCGTGCTTCCTGACCACGGCGCACACCGACGAGGACATCGCGACGATCGTCGCGGCGTACAAGGGCGCGGCGGCCGAGATGCAGGCCAGCGGGTTCTTTCCGGCGGCGCGGACCGCGGTGGCCGTCACCGCGGAGACCGGGGTGCGCGAGGTGCCGTCGACCGAGCCGCAGCGCGAGGTCTGGCTCGCCGATCAGCTCGGTGCCGAGGCGTCGCTCGCCTACAACGAGTCGGTGTCGCTGCACTTGCGCGGCGAGCTCGACGTGCCAGCGCTGCGCCAGGCCGTGCGCCAGCTACCGGCGCGCCACGACGCGCTGCGCGCGACGTTTGGCAGCGATGGCGTGACCATGCGGCTTGCGACCACGCCGGCCCCCGAGCTCGAGGTGCCGCTGCGCGATCTCGAGGCGCTGGCACCGGACGCGCGCGCCACCGAGCTGGCCGCGATCGCCGCCCGCCACGTCACCCAGCCGTTCGACCTCGAGCACGGGCCGCTGATCCGCGCCGACCTGGTCCGGCTCGATGCCGATCATCACGTGCTGGTGTTCACCGGGCACCACATCGTGCTCGACGGCTGGTCGTACTGGGTGCTGGTCAAGGATCTCGCCGCGCTGTACGGCCTGGCGACCGGCAGCCGCAGCGCGCCGCTTGCGCCCGCGCCGTCGTTCTTCGACTACGCCGTGGCGTGCGCCGCGAGCGCCGACTCGCCCGACGTCCGCGCCAACGAGCGCTGGTGGATCGAGCAATTTGCCAGCGGCGTGCCGTCGCTCGATCTGCCGACCGATCGGCCGCGCCCGTCGGTGCGCACCACCCGCGCCGGCCGCGAGGACCACGTGTTACCGGCGCCGCTGGTGGCCCAGGTCAAGAAGACCGGCGCGTCGCTCGGCGCCAGCCTGTTCCAGACCTTGCTCGCCGGGTTCAACACGCTGATCTTCCGGCTCACCGGCCAGACCGATCTGGTCGTCGGCGTCCCGGCGGCTGGCCAGGCTGCCGCCGGCATCGAGGGCCTGATCGGCCACTGCGTCAACATGCTGCCGATGCGGAGCCGGCTCGCGCGTGGTGAGCGGTTCGCCGATTGCGTCGCTGCCACGCGGGTCACGATGCTCGATGCCTATGATCACCAGGACGTCACGTTCGGCCGCGTCCTCCAGGTATTGCCGCTCGCGCGCGACCCGAGCCGGCTGCCGCTGATCAGCGTCATGTTCAACATCGACCAGGCGTTGACCGGCGAGGGCCACAGCCTGCCGAGCATCGAGCTCGAGCTGACGTCGAACGCGCGCGAGTACGAGACGTTCGAGCTGTTCATCAACGCCGTCGATGGCGGCGCCGCCGGCATGCGGCTCGAGTGCCAGTACAACCGCGACCTGTTCGACGCCGCCACGGTGCGGCGCTGGCTCGCCGCGTTCGAGGTGCTGCTGGCCGGCGCGGTCGCCGAGCCGAGCCAGACGCTCGGCCGGCTGCCGATCGTGCCCGAGGCCGATCGCCTTGCGCTCGCGACCTGGAACCAGACCGAGGCCGACTACCCGCGGGCGGCGCGGATCGAGGAGCTGGTCGCCGAGACCGCGCGCCGATCGCCCGATCGGGTCGCGGTGCGTACCCGCGGCGGGACGCTCACGTACGGCCAGCTCGCGCGGCGCGCGGCCGCGATCGCGGCGGAGCTGCGGGCGCCGGGGGTGCAACCCGGGGATCGCGTCGGCCTGCTCGTCGATCGCGATCTCGATCTGCTGCCGGCGATGCTCGGCACGCTCGCCGCGGGCGCGGCCTATGTACCGCTCGATCCGGCGTTCCCGGCCGACCGGCTGCGCTTCATGGTCGAGGACGCCGAGGTCACCGCGATCCTCACCACCAGCGCGCTCGCCGCCAGCGCCGCCCAGGTGATCGGCGCCGTCCCGGCGGTCATGCTCGATGACGTGCCGCGCGCGGCGCCGGCCCCGTCCGAGCTGTCCAGCGCGGCGATCGCGCTGCCTGGCGCGAAGGCCGGCGGCGTCGACACCGCCGCGTACGTGATCTACACGTCGGGCTCGACCGGCAAGCCCAAGGGTGTGTGCGTCCCGCATCGTGCGGTCGTGAACTTCCTGACCAGCATGGCGCGCGAGCCCGGGATGACCGAGCGCGACGTCGTGCTCGCGGTCACCACGCTGTCGTTCGACATCGCGGTGCTCGAGCTGCTGCTGCCGCTCGTGGTCGGCGCGGAGATCGTGCTGGCGACCCGCGCCGAGGCCACCGACGGCGTCGCGCTCGGCGGCCTGCTCGACGACCACCGCGCGTCGATCATGCAGGCCACGCCGGCGACCTGGCGCATGCTGATCGAGACCGGCTGGAAGGGCGGCGCGCTCAAGGCGTTGTGCGGCGGTGAGGCGCTGCCGCGCGACCTCGCGGCGGACCTCGCGGCGCGCACGAGCCAGCTGTGGAACATGTACGGCCCGACGGAGACCACCGTGTGGTCGACCGTGCACCGGGTCCGCGAACCCAGCGCGCCGATCCTGATCGGCCATCCGATCGCCAACACCAAGGTCCACGTGCTCGACGACGATCTGCAGCCGGTTCCGGTCGGCGTGGTCGGCGAGCTCTACATCGGCGGCGATGGCGTCACGCTCGGCTACCTGCGCCGGCCCGAGCTCACCAAGGAGCGGTTCGTGCCCGACGGGACGCGCGTGGAGCCCGGCGCGCGGCTGTACCGCACCGGCGATCTCGGCCGCTGGCGGGCCCTGGGCGATGGCAGCGATGGCAACGGCGGACTCGAGTGCCTCGGCCGCACCGACTTCCAGGTCAAGGTGCGTGGCTACCGCATCGAGCTCGGCGAGATCGAGGTCGCGCTCGCCCGCCATCCGGCGATCGCCCAGGCCGCGGTGATCACCCGCGAGGATCGCCCCGGCGACGTCCGGCTCGTCGGCTACGTCGTGGCGCGGGCGGATGCGTCGGCGTTGCCGCCCGACGACGTGCTCCGCGAGCACCTCGCGCAGACCCTGCCGGAGTACATGATCCCGGCCCGGTTCGTCGCGCTGCCTGTGCTGCCGCTCACCGGCAGTGGCAAGGTCGATCGCAAGGCGCTGCCGGCGCCGTCCGGCCCGGCGCTCGCGGGGCAGGGCTCGGCGGTCGCGCCGCGCACGCCGACCGAGGAGATCGTCGCCGCGGCGTATCGCGAGACCCTGGCGCTGCCGCGGCTCAGCGTGCACGACGACTTCTTCGCGCTCGGCGGCCACTCGCTGCTGGTCGCGCAGATGACGGCGCGGCTGTCGCGCACGCTCGCCCGCGCGGTGCCGATGCGCGCCGGGTTCGAGCATCCGACGGTCGCGGGGCTCGCGACCTGGCTCGACGGCGCGCTCGTCCGCGAGGTCGATGTCCCGCCGCGGATCGCGCGCCGTACCGAGACCACGCCGGCGCCGCTGTCGCTGATGCAGCAGCGGCTGTGGTACCTCGAGCAGCTCCAGCTCGGCCGCACCGTGTTCAACGTGCCGTCGGCGCACCGGCTGCGCGGCCCGCTCGACACCCAGGCGCTGGGCCGCGCGTTCGCCCAGCTCGTCCAGCGCCAGGCGGTGCTGCGCACCGCGATCGGCACCGTCGGTGACGCGCCGGCGCAGCTCGTCGTCGATACGGTCGACGCGGCGATCCCGCTCGAGGATCTGTCCGCGCTGCCGGCCGATCAGCGCGAGCCACAGCTGGCGCGCCGCCTCGAGATCGAGATCGCGCAGGTGTTCGATCTGACGCGCGCGCCGCTGTTCCGCGTCCGGTTGTTCCGGCTGGCGCCCGACGACCACGTCCTGTTCTTCATGGCGCACCACATCATCTGGGACGGCTGGTCGTTCGACCTCTTGTACGAGGAGATGTCGGCGCTCTACGCGGCCGAGCTCGCGGGCACGCCGGTGACCCGGCCGCTGCCCCAGGTCACGTACGCCGACTTCACGGTCTGGCACCGCGACTGGCTGTCCGGCCCGGAGCTGACCCGCCAGATCGAGCACTGGCGCGGCAAGCTCGCCGGGGCGCCCGACGCGCTCGATCTGCCGACCGATCATCCGCGGCCACCGGTGCAGACCGGCGACGGCGCCACCGAGTGGCTGTCGCTGCCGGCGGCCACCACCGCGGCGCTGCGCGCGGTCGGCCTGCGCGAGGGCGCGACCTTGTTCATGACGCTGCTCGGCGCATGGACTGCGCTACTCCACCAGCTCACGCGGCAGCACGAGCTGATCGTCGGCACGCCCGTGCGCGGCCGCAGCCTGTCCGAGCTCGAGCAGGTCATGGGGTTCTTCGTCAACGCGCTGCCGCTCCGCCTGCGGGTCGAGCCCGACGCGAGCTTCCTCGAGCTCCTCCGGCGCGTCCGCGCCGAGACCGTCGAGGCGTTCGGCGCCCAGGACGTGCCGTTCGAGCACCTGGTGCGCGTGCTCGACACCAAGCGCGACGAGAGCCGGTTCCCGATCTACCAGGCGTTCTTCTCGTACCAGGACGCGCGGCAGCGCCCGCCGCGCTGGGGCAACCTCGCCCACAATAACGTGCCCGTGTTCCAGCCGTCGGCCGCCCAGGACGTCGCGCTGTGGTTTCTCGACGGCGCCGACGGCCTGGTCGGCGGCCTCAACTACAACACCGACATCATCGAGCCCGCGACCGCCCAGCGCTGGCGGCAGCGGTTCCTCGCGCTGGTCGAGGCGATCGCGGCCGATCCGCAGCGCTCGCTGCGCAGCCTGCTCGAGGTCACCGGCGAGGAGCGCGCGCAGCTCGTCGCGTGGAACCAGACCGAGCGGCCGCTCGCCGCCGACGCTACGCTCACCGCGCTGCTGGCGCCGATCGGCGACCATGGCGATCGCGTGGCCGTGCGCACGACCGGCGGCGACGTGAGCTATGCCCAGCTCGCGGCCGAGCGCGATCGGGTGGCGGCGGCGCTGGCCGGTCGCGGCGTCCAGCGGGGCGATGTCGTCGCGCTGCTGGTCGAGCGAACGCCGTCGATGCTGGCGTCGCTGCTCGGCGCGCTCGCCGCGGGCGCGACCTATCTGCCGCTCGATCCGGGCTTTCCGGCCTCGCGCCTGGCGTTCATGCTCGCCGACGCTGGCGCCAAGGTCGTCATCACCGATCAGGACGTCGGGGCCGGCGGCCCGCTCGCCGAGCTGAAGCTCGATCCGGCGCGCGTGCTGCGGATCGGCAGCGACGAGCTCGTGGCTACCGAGGCGCCGCCGAAGGTGACGGTCGGCCCCGACGACGCCGCGTACCTCATCTACACCTCCGGATCGACCGGTCGCCCCAAGGGGGTGCGCGTGCCGCAGCGCGCGGTCGTGAACTTCCTGGCGAGCATGGCCGAGCGGCCGGGCCTGACCGCGGCGGACCGCCTGGTCGCGGTGACCACGCTGTCGTTCGACATCGCGGTGCTCGAGCTGCTGCTGCCGCTGGTCGCTGGCGCCGAGATCGTGCTGGCGACCCGCGAGCAGGCCACCGACGGCGTCGCGCTGCGCGGTCTGCTCGAGCGCCACCGCGCCACCGTCATGCAGGCCACGCCCGCGACCTGGCGCATGCTGATCGAGGCCGGCTGGCGCGGTGGCACCGGGTTCAAGGCGCTGTGCGGTGGCGAGGCCTTGCCGCCGGAGCTCGCCGAGGCGCTGCTGCCGCGCGTCGGTTGGCTGTGGAACATGTACGGACCGACCGAGACCACGGTGTGGTCGACCTGCAGCCAGGTCGCGGCCGGGCAGGGCGGGATCTCGATCGGCGGGCCGATCGCCAACACCTCGGTGTGGATCCTCGACGACGCGGGCGGCCCGGTGCCGATCGGCGTCCCGGGTGAGCTCTACATCGGCGGGGCCGGGGTCGCGCTCGACTATCACGCGCGCCCCGAGCTCACCCGCGAGCGCTTCGTGCCCGATCGATTCTCGAGCGTGCCCGGCGCGCGGCTGTACCGTACCGGCGACCTCGCGCGCTGGCGCGGCGATGGCCAGCTCCAGCACCTCGGGCGCACCGACTTCCAGGTCAAGGTCCGCGGCTACCGCATCGAGCTCGGCGAGATCGAGGTCGCGCTCGCCCGCCATGCCCAGGTCGCCGAGGCCGTCGTCGTGGCACAGCCAGGGCCGGGCGGGGAGCAGCGGCTCGTCGCGTACCTCGTCGCCCGCGGGCCCAGCGCGCCGTCGCAGGCCGTGCTGCGCGACCACCTGCGCGGGTCGCTGCCGGACTACATGGTGCCGGCGGTGTTCGTGCCGCTCGAGCGGCTGCCGCTCACGCCGAACGGCAAGGTCGATCGCCGCGCGCTGCCGGCCGCCGACGTGGCGCCGGCGGGTCCGGCCGGGTCGTTCAACGGCCCGCGTACGCCCGGCGAGCAGCTCGTGGCGACGGTGTGGCGCGAGCTGCTCGGCGTCGAGCGCATCTCGGTCACCGACAACTTCCTCGACCTCGGCGGGCACTCGCTGCTGATCATGCAGGCGATCGCCAAGCTCGAGGCGCGCACCGGCAAGCGGATCAGCCCGCGGACGTTCATCTTCCAGACCCTCGAGCAGATCGCGCGCGAGTACGACACGCCGCGCGCCGAGCCGCTGAAGCCGCCGACCCGGCCGACCGCGCCGCCGCCGGCCGGGCGCCTGCAGCGCTGGCTGTCGGCGCTGATCCCCAGCGGCAAGTCGTGATCGCTTGCTTAGCTCAGGCGCGGCGGCGTCGCGATCGCCACTCGGCGCTGGCGTCGCCGCTCGGCGTGCCGGTGTCGGGCGCCACGATCCGGTGGGTGTCGCGGTACACCGACGGCGCCGCGCCGTGCTCGCGCTTGAACGCGCGATGAAACGCGGCGGCCGACGCGTAGCCCAGGCGGTGGAACACCTCCGACACCGACAGCTGGGTTTCGCGCAGCCAGCGGGCCGCGAGCTGGAGCCGCCAGTGCGTGAGGTAGGCCATGGGCGGTGCGCCGACCCGGGCATGAAAGCGCTCGGCGAACACGCTGCGCGATAGCCCCGCCACCCGCGCGAGGCTGGCCAGCGTCCAGGGCTTGTCGGGCTCGCCATGGATCGCTCCCAGCGTCGCCGCGATCTGCGGATCGCGCAGACCCTGCAGCCAGCCCGCCGCGGTGGGCTCGGTCTGGGCGAGCACGAAGCGCAGGACCCGGATCAGCAGGGTCTCGGTCAGCAGCGCCGCAGCGCGCTCGGCGCCGGGTTCGCCGCCGCGGAGCTCCTGCGCGAGCAGCGTCAGGAGCTGCGGAACCGCGGCTGACTGCCGCACCGGGTCGCGCTTGAGGTGGACGAGCGCGGGCAGCTGGCGCAGCGACGCGGGCTCGCCGTCGCGCGGGTCGATCGCGAACTTGCCGCACACCAGGCGGGACCTCCGGCCGCGACCACCGTAGCTGTGCGACCAGCCCGGCGGATCGCGCGCCATCACGGTCTCGATCGGCTCGCCGTCGCGGTCCGGCCGATCGGCGATCCGGTGCCCGGCGCCGTCGAACAGCACCGTGACGTCACCCTCCTCGAGGTGGATCCGCCGGCCGTCGTCGGTGACGAGCCACATCTCGCCGGACTCCATGTAGTGGAACGGCGCCGCGCCCGAGGCGCGAAACGCCAGGCCCCACGGCGCGCCGAGATCCCACGTCGCGTAGAAGCTGCCGCGTAGGCGAAACGAGCGGAGTACGTGCGACAGCGCGTCCATGGATCCTTGTACCGACGAAGCGTGAACGAAACCGGACGCGGAGAGAACGGGCGCCGCGCCGTCGCGCCGTATACGAACGACATGCCACCGACGCAACTCGTCGTCAACGGACAACCCAGGACCACGGAGGCCGACCCGCGCACGCCGCTATTGTGGGTGCTGCGCGAGGACTTCGGCCTGACCGCCGCCAAGTACGGCTGCGGCATCGCGCAGTGTGGCGCGTGCACCGTCCACCTCGACGGTCAGGCGGTGCGATCGTGCGTCGCGCCGCTCGCGCGCGCCGCCGGCAGGCAGGTGACCACGCTCGAGGGCCTGGCGCGAGGCCGGCTGCGCGAGGCCTGGCTCGCCGAGCAAGTCCCGCAATGCGGGTACTGCCAGCCCGGGCAGATCATGTCGGCAGCCGCGCTGCTCGCGCGGACGCCCGACCCGAGCGACGCCGAGATCGACGACGCGATGGCCGGCAACCTGTGCCGCTGCGGCACGTATCTCAGGATCCGCCGCGCGATCCACCGCGCCGCGCAGCCGGGCGCTGCCAAGCCATGACGCGCAGTGCGTTGATCGCGATCGCCGCCGTCTCGGCAACCGGGCGCCGCCACGCCATGACGCGCGGTGCGTTGATCGCGATCGCCGTCGTCTCGGCAACCGGGCGCCGCCACGCCATGACGCGCGGTGCGTTGATCGCGATCGCCGTCGTCTCGGCTTGCCGCGGCGAGCCGGGGCCGCGCACCGAGCGTGGCTGGCGCGCCTTCCAGGACATCGCCGGGCTGCTCCAGAGCCCGCGCTGCCTCAACTGCCACGTGCCCGGTGACGCGCCGCTGCAGGGCGACGACGGCCGGCGCCACACCATGAACGTGAAGCGCGGCAGCGACGGGCGCGGCACGCCGGCGCTGCCCTGTACGACCTGTCACCAGCGCGACAACGCCGACCGGGCGCACGCGCCGCCGGGGGCGCCCGACTGGCGCATGCCGCCGCCGGCGATGCGGATGGCGTGGCACGGGCTACCGGTCGACGCCCTGTGCGAGGCGCTGAAGGACCCGGCCCACAATGGCGGTCGCAGCCTGGCCGCGCTCGAGGACCACCTGCGCAACGACGCGATCGTCGCCTGGGCGTTCCGTCCGGGCCCCGGACGAAAACCACCCCCGATGTCTCGACCCGAGCTCGTCGCTCGGTTCGTCGAATGGAAGGACGCCGGCGCGCCATGCGCGGCGAACACAGCCGATGGCCGATGATCACCCCCCCGCGTCTCGTTCTGCGTCTGGTTCCGCGTCTGGTTCCGCGTCTGGTTCCGCGTCTGGTTCCGCGTCTGGTTCCGCGTCTCCCGGGGCCGGCACGCAGCTCAGCCGGCGGGCGCTGCTCAAGGCGAGCATGCTCGCCGGCGGCGGGCTCGTCCTGCACGCGTACCTCCCAGAAGCTCTGGCGCGTCCGCAAGGTACCGCCGATCCGGCGGCATTGAATGCCTGGCTGCGGATCGCCGCCGACGATCAGATCACGATCATGGTCTCGCAGGCCGAGATGGGCCAGGGCATCTCGACCACGTTGCCGGTCGTGCTCGCCGAGGAGCTCGGCGCCGACTGGAGCCGGGTCAAGATCGAGAGCTCCCCGGTGGGGCGCGCCTACCAGAACCCGCGGCTCAGGTGGCAGTTCACCGGCAACAGCGAGAGCACGAGCTCGTTCTTCGGCCTCATGCGAACGATGGGCGCAGGCGCACGCGAGATGCTGATCGCCGCGGCGGCCACGCGGCTCGGCGTCGCACCGGCGAGCTGCCGCGCCGAGCACAGCCAGGTGATCCACGGGCCCAGCGGTCGCGCGCTGCGGTTCGGCGAGCTCGCGGCCGCGGCGGCCACGCTGCACGCACCCGCGAACCCGGCGCTCAAGCCGCGCAAGGATTGGCGCTTGCTGGGCACGTCGGTGCCGCGGATCGACACCCCCGCCAAGATCGACGGCACCGCCGTGTTCGGCCTCGACGTCACGGTGCCCGGCATGGTGTACGCCGCGGTCAAGACCAGCCCGGTGTTCGGCGGCAAGGTGCAGCGCTTCGATCCAGCGTCGGTGCGCGATCTGCCCGGTGTCCTCGGGGTCGTGCCGATCCCCGACGGCGTGGCGGTGGTCGCCCGGAGCTACTGGCAGGCCCAGACCGCGCTCGATGCGCTCGACGTGACGTTCGACGACGGCCCCTACGCCGCGGTCGACAGCGACGGGCTGCTCCAGCGCTATCGCGACGCGATGACCGGCGATGCCTGGGTGGTCTCGCATCCAGGGACCGCCGTCCGCGGCACGCCGGTGCTCGAAGCCGAGTACCAGTCGCAGTTCCTCGCGCACGCCACGATGGAGCCGATGAACTGCACCGCGCACGTCACCGCGGATGGCTGTGACGTGTGGGCCCCGACGCAGGGCCAGGAGCTGGCCCAGATCGTGGTCGCCCAGGTCCTGGGCCTGGCACGCGACAAGATCCGGATCCACCGGACGCTGCTCGGCGGCGGGTTCGGCCGGCGGCTGCTCGCCGACTTCGTCGTGCAGGCGGTCATCGTCGCCAAGGCGATAGGCGCGCCGGTCAAGGTCGTGTGGTCGCGCGAGGAAGACATGCAGCACGACTTCTATCGCCCGGCCGTGCTGCATCGCCTCCAGGCCACGCTCAACGGCGGCGAGCTGACCCAGATCGCGCACAAGCTCGTCTCGCCGTCGATCCTGCAGCACGTGTTCGCGCCCGCGGTGACCGCCACGGTCGATCCGAGCTGCCTCGAGGGCTTGCTCGAGACCCACTACGCGGTGCCGAGCTGGAAGGTCGAGTCCAAGCTCCTCCAGGTGCCTGTGCCGACCTCGGTGCTTCGCACGACCGGGTTCGGGCCTAACCTGTTCGCGATCGAGAGCTTCCTCGACGAGATCGCCCACCACCTGGGCCGCGACCCGTATACCTACCGGCAGGCGCTGCTGCGCGGCCATCCCCGTGCCCTGAAGGTGCTCGACACCGCCGCCCAGCGCGCGAGCTGGGGCCGCCCGTTGCCGGCCGGTCGATTCCGCGGCATCGCATTCTGCGAAGCGTTCGCGACCTTGCTCGCCCACGTCGTCGAGCTCTCGGTCTCGGCGGACAAGGCGGTCACGATCCACCGGATCGTCGCCGCGGTCGACCCCGGCATCGTGCTCGACCCCGACATCACCACGAGCTCGATCGAGGGCGGCACCGCCTGGGGGTTGTCGTGCGCGATGACGTCCGAGATCAGCTTTGCGCGCGGCCGCGTGGTCCAGTCCAACTGGCACGACTACGAGGTCCTGCGCATGCCGCAGATGCCGCCGGTCGAGGTCCATCTCGTCGACAGCGGCGTCGAGGCCCTGGGCGGGACCGGGGAGATCGGCCCGGTCACGGTGATCCCGGCGCTCGGCAACGCGCTGTTCGCCGCGACCGGGCAGCGCTTGCGCTCGCTGCCGTTCCACCGGCACGGCTACCGGTGGTCGTCGTGATCGCCCGTATCACCCTCGCGATCGCCGTGCTCACCGGCGGGCTGCCGCGCGCCGCACGCGCCGACGAGCCGCAGCCGCCCGCGCAGGTGCCACAAGCAGCGCTCACAGCACCGCCACAAGCAGCCCTCGCAGCACCGCGACAAGCAGCGCTCGCAGCACCGCGACAAGCAGCGCTCGGAGCACCGCGACAAGCAGCGCTCGGAGCACCGCGACAAGCAGCGCTCGGAGCACCGCGACAAGCAGCGCTCGGAGCACCGCCACAACCAGCGCCCGCAGCTCCGCCGCAACCAGCGCCCGCAGCTCCGCCGCAACCAGCGCCCGCAGCTCCGCCGCAACCAGCGCCCGCAGCGCTACAACCAGCGCCCGCAGCGCTACAACCAGCGCCCGCAGCTCCGCCGCAACCAGCGCCCGCAGCGCTACAACCAGCGCCCGCAGTTCCGCCGCAACCAGCGCCCGCAGTGGCGCAGCCATCGCCCGCAGCGCCGCCGGCCGCCAGCGAAGACCAGCTACCGCAGTTCGCCGTCGCCGGTCCGGCCGGGTTCGGCGTGGTTTCGGCCGACGGTGCGTCGATGCTCGCCACACACTGGCTATTACAAAGTGACTATCGCGCATTCCTCGATCGCGATCCGCCGACTCCGGATCGCGGCACGTTCGCGCTCCGGTTCGCCGGACTTCGGCTCGACGCGATCCTCGAGCGCGACTTTCACGCCCAGCTGTTCGCCAACTTCGCCGACAACCGCGTCACCCTCATCGAGACCTGGATCGAGGCCAAGCTGGCCCGCTGGGCGCGCCTGCGGATCGGGACATTTCAGTTTCCGATCACCGAGGAGCGCCTGACCCCCGGCACGGCCCTGCCGTTCATCAGTACCTCGGTCTCGGCGCTGCTCCTGCCGGCGCGCGACACCGGCATCGAGCTACTCGGCACCGGCGGCCCGGTGTCCTACAACCTCGCCGTGGTCAACGGCACCTGGGCGGCCGGCCCGGGCGGCAGCGACTTCGACTCCGGAAAGGACCTGGTGGGTCGCGTGTTCGTGCGGCCATTCGCCGACACCGGGCTCGCGCCGATCCGCGCGCTCGGCCTCGGCGTCGGGGCCAGCGTCGGCAATCACACCGGTGCCCCGGACAATCCGCGGCTCGTGACGCTGTCGAGCTACGGCGGCCAGGTCGTGTTCGCGTACAAGTCGCCCGCAGCAGCCGCTGGCAGAATCACGCGCGTCGCGCCGCACCTGACCTGGGCAGCCGGCCCGGTCGCGCTCTACGCGGACGCCGTGTGGACCCGCGAGCGAGTCCTCGACACCGAGGTCGATTCGCGCGCGTTCAGCGCGGTCGCCACCGTGGTCCTGACCGGCGAGGATGCCGCGCCGCTCGGGTTCGTCACGCCGCGTCGCCCGTTCGACCTGGCGACCGGCAGCCCCGGCGCCATCGAGCTCGTGATCGGCGCCGGCGACGTGGCGGTCGGCGCCGCGGCGTTTCCGATCCTGGCCGATCCGGTGGCGGCGATGCGTCGCATGACCGTCGTCGGGCTCGGCGCCAACTGGTTCCTGTCGCGTGGGGTCGCCGTCCTGGTGAGCTACGGGCACCAGACGTTTCGCGCCGCCGCCGCCGCCGGCGATCGGCCGGCCGAAGACGTCGCCGTCGCCCGCTTCCAGCTGGTGCTATAGCGGCACGAGCATCGCAGTCCGTGCGAGCGTGAATGTAAATACGCTGATTTGATGATCGTCAGTACGACTCTATTTGAATGATGGAGTCTGACGCGTAGCCGCCAGGTTTCAGACGTGTATCGCCGCGCCGGGCGGGTGCTGTTGTGCGCTGAGCAATGTTCAAGCCGGCTTCAGTGCCGAACAACTGTGCATCGCGGAATACGAATCTCCATCGCCTAGTCGATCACCATATGGATCGACCCGTGACTCCTGTCGTCGTGCAGCACACAACCGCTGTGACCCGAGGCTTGCCGCATCGCCCAGATCGCTTGTGATAGGGTCGTCTTACATGAGACTGGAAGTCATGAGGCCCTATTTTATTCGTCGCGTCATGCGACCCCGAGTGGCAATTGTCGCGCTGAGCTTATGCGTTACGGCAAGTCAGGCTGGTGCCCAGCAGCCGGCCCCGGACCCGGCCCCGCCGGCGGCCCCGGCCCCGAGCCCAGATCCGGCACCGCCACCACCGGCCCCGGATGCCAGCACACCGCCGAGCCCCGAGGCGAGTCCCCCCGCCGCCCCGGAGCCGGCGCCGCCCGCGGTGGACCCAAACGCGAAGACCACGCTGCATGGCGTCGTGACCTCCGAGCACGACGGTACCCCAGCGGCAGGCGCGAGCGTGACGATCGCCGCGACCGGCGCCCTCGTATTCACCGACGAAAAAGGCGAATACACGCTATCGGTGCAGCCTGGGACGTACACCGTCCGCGTCGAGGCGCCCGGCGCGTTTCCGCGCGAGCTGACGGTGACCGTCGCGGCGGAGCCCGTGGCCCTCGACTTCCATGTCGCCGAGGACAAGATCGGTGAGGTGATCACGATCATCGGCTCGCGCACGCCGCGCAGCCGGCTCGAGACCCCGGTCCCCGTCGACATCATCACCAACGACGTGATCAGCGAGTCGAGCCACAGCGAGTTCAATCAGATCCTCAATACGATCGCGCCGTCGTTCAATGCGAGCCACCTGGCGATCACCGACGGCACCGATCACATCGATCCCGCGGATCTGCGCGGCCTCGGACCCGAGCACGTGCTGGTCCTGGTTAACGGCAAGCGGCTTCACCAGAGCTCGTTGGTCAACATCTACAACGGCGGCACGGTCGGCGTCGATCTGAACGCGATCCCGACCAGCGCGATCGCGCGGATCGAGATCTTGCGTGATGGCGCCGCGTCGCAGTACGGATCGGACGCGATCGCAGGCGTCATCAACATCGTCCTCAAGGAAAATGTCGATACCGTCGATCTCTACACCCAGACCGGCATCACCGGCTCGGGCGACGGCCCGCAGTTCAAGCTCGGCGCCAATACCGGCTTCCGGCTCGGCACCCGTGGGTTCATCAACGTCACCGGCGAGTTCTTCGCGCGCGGCAAGACCAACCGCTCCAAGGCGTGGACCGGCGACATCTTCCCCGACATCACGGGCAAGGAGGCCACCGACGCCGAACTCGCCAATCGCGGCCTGACGCGCGACGACTTCAAGATGGATGTCGGCCAGGCCGGCGCGCTGGTCGGTACGAGCTTCCTCAACGCCGGGTACAAGCTCGACAGCACGTTCGATCTCCATGCGCAGGCCGGCTACACCTTCCGCCAGGGCTACGCGTCCGGGTTCTACCGGTTCCCGAACGAGCCCACGAAGGTCGATCTCAACGTCTATCCCAATGGCTTCTTGCCGCAGATCAATCCACGGCTCAATGCGTGGACCGGGACCGCCGGGATCCGAGGCAAGTCCGGTCCGTGGGAGGGCGATCTCAGCCTGACATACGGCGGCGACAGCTTTCACTTCTTCGTCGACAACAGCCTCAACGCGTCGCTCGCGAATAGCCCCACGAACTTCGACGCCGGCCGGCTGAACTTTCACCAGACCAGCGCCAACTTTGATGGTGTGCGGCGGATCGAGCAGCCATACCTCAAGGCGCTGTCGCTGGTCGCCGGGGCCGAACTTCGCCGCGAGAACTACAGCATCAATGCGGGCGACGAAGCGTCGTGGATCGATGGCGGATTAACGACCCCGGATGGCACGCACAAACGGCCCGGCGCGGAGGTGTTCCCCGGGTTCCGGCCGGACGACGAGTCGAACAACAGCCGAGTGAGCGAGGCAGTCTACGCCGGCATCGAGAGCCAGCCGACCGAGAAGACGAACGTCGACATCGGCGCGCGGTTCGAGCACTACAGCGACTTCGGCAGCACGGTCACCGGCAAGGTCGCGGCGCGGCTGGCGCTGCTCAAGACCGCCGACAACGAAGTAGCGCTGCGCGGTTCGGCCTCGACCGGGTTCCGGGCGCCGGGCCTGCAGCAGATGTGGTACAGCACGATTGCCACGCAGTTCATCTTGGATCCGACTAACGACAACAAGCCGACCGCAGTCAACATTCTGATCAGTCCCAACCGAAGCGACGTGACAGAAGCGTTCGGCGTCCCCCACCTCAAGGAAGAGACGTCGGTAAACGTCAGCGGTGGCTTCACGGCCCGACTGCTCAGCAACCTCGGGCTCAGCGCGGACTACTATCACGTGAAGATCAAGGATCGCGTCGTGCTGTCGGGCCAGTTCGACGTCGCCGATCCGGTGATCGGTGGATCGGTCCATACCGTGCTCGATCCGTTCCCCGGCGTCACCGTTGCCCAGTTCTTCATCAACGCCGTCGACACGAGCACCAATGGCGTCGATATCGTGCTCGATTACAGCTACCGCCTGCCCAAGGGGGCGCTAAAGCTCACCGCTGCCGCCAACTTCACGGATACCAACGTCGACGCCGTGAAAATCCCCCAAAGCATGCTTGACAAGTTTGCCAATGTCGACGGCGGCGCGGCCCAGGTGTCCTCCTTGTTTCTCGACCGCTACGGTCGCAACCGGCTCGAGGATTTGCTGCCGCGGCAGAAAGGCACGCTCGGGGCTCGCTGGGATTACGCCGGTTGGTCGCTCGGGGCACGCGGCAACTTTTTTGGGCCCACAGAGTACCACAGCTCCGCCAGGAGCCAGAACGCGGACGGGACCCCTGGCGACTATCCCGACGAGTCGTTTGGCGCCAAGGTGACCGTCGATGTCGACATCGGCTACCGGATCCGTGGCCTGTGGATCAGCGCCGGTGCCAATAACGTCTTCAACACCTTCCCGGATGAAATGAAGCACGAAGAGAACCGGGATGCCGACAGCTTCCTGTACAGCCCGGCCTCGGTGCCCGCCGGTGCACCCTACGGTATCGACGGCGGCTTCTACTACGTGCGCGCCGAATATAAGTACTGATCGCCGAGGAGCGACGAATCGCCAGGCTCGAGGCGCTTGTCTTGTAACGGCCCGCCAGACCTCAGTCAGCGGCTGACCACGCCTGCGAACCGGCGCCCCTGATAGGTTTCGATAGGGCACAGCTCGTTGCTGATGGAAGCGATGAAAGCAAGATACGAAGTAGCCCACGGCCGGTCTTCAACCGGCGTTGGAAAGCGAATCTCGAAACAAGGACCGGTATCATCGAAGCACGACAAGATCTCAAAATCGCCTGTGCTACCGAGAATATCCGGCAAGCTCAGATGCAGGAAGTCTCGGAAGCGAGCGTCGATCTGCGCCACGACTTGGGCATCAGGAGCGGACGTAAAGAAGAAGACATGCCAGGCTAAGGGAATCTCATCCCGAAGCTCGGACGCCAATGTCTCGCTCGAAACCAGGGTCAGGACGCCGGCGATGTGCCGGTCCCGCAGCTCTTCGAATGTGACTCCCTGCAAGACAGCTCGAATCCGATCTTCGCCGAGGTCTCTTGCGATCGAAACGTACTTGCGTCTTCCGACCACGAGCAGCCGATCCTCTTTCAAGGCCACAGCTGTCGCCGGGAGTGGCCTAAATTTCGAGCAGTAGCGCTTCAGGTGTTCATATACATAGCCATCATCGGATTCGTCGGTTGGGGCGGAAAATGCTAGATTGGTCAATGATATCTCGACGATTTGAATAGTCATTGCTCGTGGGCCGACAATGTCTGAATTGTAGCATTAAAGGCGTCGATCGCAGCTGGGGGAATGAGTGTTTCCGTTTGGCCAGGGGTTGTCGGACGATTCACGGGCGTTTCCACGGAGATGCCGTACTGCGCTGCGAGTCTTTCAAAGGCTGATCGCTGAACCGTAATTGTCAACGTGGCGGGTCCGCCACCTCGCCCGTTTCCACCTGCGAGATCCGCGTAGTATCGCGCGGTTGCGGTCTGTGTCGTGAGGTAGAGACCAGGTTGGTGTGATACGCTCGCTTGCCTTCTCGCTATTGCCCCTGAGTCGAAGCCGCGTTCCTGGACGACCTGAAGGGCATCATAGTAATGCGTCCCACGGTAGAAGGTCAGGGTCCCATCCTGTTCGTGAGACCCCTTCACCACCTGTGCCTTCTCCTGTGCGGAGATTACCGTCTGAACTTGGTCAGCGCCCATTGTCATCACGCAGCCATAGGTTTCGACAGCGCCGCACCCGATTTGAGACCCGTTTGGGTCGGATGGTGCATAGTACATAGCCGCTGCGAGCACCGCGGGCAGCGCGACGGCAGCGCCTGCTTCCGCCGTAGCCGTTCCGCTCGCGATCCATCTGACGGCGGTTGCCACTGCGGACATTGCAGCGGCGAAAGTTGACGGCGGCGGCGGTGGCGGCACGAGGGCGGCCGCGCTCACATAGCGCCCAGTCGGATCGGTGAACGAGAGGGGGTTGTTCAGCGCATATCCGTAGAGATTGCATTCAACAGGGCTCTTCGCGCAGGCGCTCAGATCTTCCAGAAACAGCGGATCTGGTGTCAAGAATTGGCTGAGCTTGGCATCGTAGTCGCGCACCCCCATGCGCACGACATCGAGATCTGGGTCCCAGCCCAGGCGTGCGTAGTCGATAGTCTCGGCGAACCCTAGATGAGAGACACGAGCGCCGTAGGGCGAGGCCAGCCCCGGTGTCCCGTCGGGACCAGCGAATGGCGTGCCGCGCATGTCGGTCAGCAACGCCGTGAACGCGCCATTGTCGAGCACACCAACGACGACGCCTCCAATCGAGACAAGCTCGATGAAGTGATCCTCGGTGAGCACGGCATCGCCCAGGTCCGCGCGGACCGGAGCACCGTTGACTCGCTTGAGCAGTCGTTTCCCCTCGTCGTCGTAGACGAAATCGAGTTGGCGTCCGGGGCGGCTAGCGTGAATCAGCTGACCGTTGCCGCCGTACGCGAAGCTCCAGCCGTCCTTGGCAATGACTCGTCCAGCTGCGTCCCATCGGTACGTGGCGTCCCCGACCGTGAGCGTGCTGACAGGATGCAGAACCGAGCGGGTGCCGGTAGAGTCGGTGATCGATGCGGGCAGCCCCGATGTCGTGTAGTCGTAGGTCGCGGTTTCCGTCGGGGTCGCGGCGCGGGTAAGTGAGCTGCGACCATCATAGGTGTAGTCGCGATGGGTCGTGGTTCCGGCGCGGTCGTAGGTCTCCGTCTTGACGAGGCCGCGGGGATCGAGATCCCAGTGGATGCCTCCCGAGGTGCGAGGGGCGCCGAGTTGATGACCGCGGCGCCGATGCGTGACCGGATCATAGTCGAACGAGACCGCTTCGCCCGACGTAAAGTCGGCTCGCGCGAGCCGGCCCTCGTCGTCGTATGACAGCGTGTAGAGCACCGCGCCATCGATCTTGAGCTTGCTGACGCGACCGGCAGTATCGAGCACGCTCTCCTTGGTGACCCCGATCCGGACTCCACCCCCCGGATCTTTGACCGTCACAGTCTCGCTCTCGACCGAGCTGTCGGCACGATAGATTTTCTCGCGGGTCACGTTGCGCCACCCGGTCAGCGTGGTGTGCTGCTCGTACGGTCGACCGATCGGGTCGAACAGCGTGCTGCGCTGCCAGCCCTCGCCGCGTACCCGCGTCAAGCGCCCGAGTTGGCCGCCGATCGTCTGGCCGTCGAGCTCGCCGTCGTAGTCGAACAGCAAGTCCGACGTGTCGGAGTTAGTGGTCTGCGAGACCTGATACGGCCGGCCGACGGAATCGTACCGGGTCTCGCTCGTGTCGATGACGACGCCCGCGGTGTCGAGCCGGTGCCGGCGAATCAGGAGTCCGGTGACCAGGTCGTAGTCATACGTGACCGCGCCGATGCCGCCGCGGTGGACTTGGGCAGAACGGCCGAATCCATCGAACGCCAGCGTCTGCGTACCGTCGGGCGTGTCGATGCGGACAAGCCGGCCGAGCGCGTCGTAAGAATAGCGATGCGTCACCCCTAGCTCGTCGGTATTGCGCACCAGCTTGCCGGCGGCGTCGACTGCCGACTCGGCGACGAAGCCTCCGGGCTGGTGGACGCGCGTGATGAGCTCGCTGCCGTCGAGCAGGAGTTCGGTAGTCGTGGTACCGACCACACCGGCCTGCTGGGTCCGCGTGGCCTGGATCGCATAGCCGAACCCCGCCTGGACCGTGTCGGCAAGGGCAGTGCCCCGCGCGCGCAGATCAGCGCTCGTCATCGAGGCGAGCACGCTGCTAGGCATCGGCCCGAGGAAGGCGTTCCGTGTCGTCAGCGAACTCCGGAAGGTAATCGTCGACGTGCCGAGCGCGAAGTGGTCACCCACCCAGGTCCCCGCAACCAGCGTCTTGCCGTCGGCGGCAACCAGCTCGACGTCATTCCGTGACGTGCCGGTGGTCGCGTCTGCGAGGATCTGGATATCGATGCGGCCCGGCGTGATGTTGGTCGCGTCCTGATAGGCATACGACGTGCCTGGCCGCGACGAGCTTGTACCCGAGAAGTCATCCCATGATGCGCGCAGGCGCTCTTTGCCATCGTAGGCGTAGGATATCGTGCTCGCGGCCAGGGGCCGCATCGTCCGCAGCTCGCGCATCGCGTCGCTGATGGGATCGAACGCGTTGACTACGGTGGTGATCCCGAGGGGGTCCGTGATCGCCGAAAGCCGGCCCTGAGGGTCGAAGCTGGGCACGTGGCTGCCGCGCCCCGGCTGAGTGATGCCCGAGAGCCGATGGTTCGCGTCATAGGTAATCTCCTGGAGGACTAAGAGATCTGTCGCGGGACCGTACTGCGTGACACGCGTGATCTGGCCGACCGCATTCCGATCCAGGCCGAGCAGATAGTTGAAGTCGAGAGATTGATCTACGTGTGTTCCTGACAATTGCGTCGAGGCAGGCAGGCAGCTCAGGTCATCGGGAATTGCCGCGACGCTCGCGAGCACGGTCGTCGCGACAAGCTGGCCACTCGGCCCATTGGTCACCGTGACGGTAGGGCAGCGCTCGCGCTCGTAGGTCGTGTACCGGGTCGTCGTCGATAGATTCGAGACACCATCCGCGCTACGATATCCAGTTTCGATGAGCGCGGGGCGCAGCCATCGCACAGCTTTGAACCGCGCGTCATCGTACAGCTGGCTCGTGAACCGGAGCACTCCTGGTGTACGGTCGTCAGCCTGCTCGGACAGGCTAGTCACGCCAGACACGTCGTCATCATTGAGGAACTCGACGGCCTCGGTGAGGAAGGGCGACCGCTTTTCCACGCTTTCAAAACCTACAAGGTGCCTGCCGACCGTGTGGAGCACTGGCGCGCCGTAGCTGTAGCCGAACGAGACCGTGTCGTAGCCCGAGGATTCGACCGTGAGCTGGTCGAGCACGGTAACCCGCTGTTCGATGCCCGCACGGGGGGCGCTGCGCGCGTAGCGGAAGCGCGCTACGCTTCCCATGCCGTCGTCGGCGCTGGCCAAGAGGCCGCTTGCCGGTTCGGCTAGATCGACCACGTAGGTCGTCCCGAGCATCGGGAACGCAACTTCGGTATTTCCGCGACCGGTCAGATCCGCGACGATCGGCAGACCGAAGTCTGCCTGCACGTTGCGAAATCCCGCTACTGGAACTTCTTGAAACGAATCGCCGCGATTGGTGTACAGCCAGACATTGATCCCCTCGCTCAGAACGACGTCGGCGAGGCCATCCTTGTTGGCGTCGACGAACGTCAGCTGGTACGGCGTCAGCCTGCCGAGTGCCTCACCGTCTTGGGTGATAAAGCGGAACAGCGTAGGGCTAGTCGTCCACTGATTTCCGCCCAGGCCGAACAAGACCCACAGGCCGTCGTCCGAACGGATCGTGACGTCGACGTTGCCATCGCCGTCGAAGTCGTTGAGCCAGCTCACCTTGGGGTCGAAGTCGAGTGACCATTCGAACCGGGGTAGCGCGGTGAATCGGATGCCCTGTGCGTCACTGTCGTTGTGGAGCACGTCGATGCCGTGCGATGTCACCCGTACGACGTCGGGGCGGCGGTCGCGATCGACATCCACCAAGCGGACGTTCGGCCCTAGCTCCCACTCATCGAGGATCGTGAGATCGGCCAGCGGATGGCCCAACCGGTCACAGACCACGACCTCCGAGGTCACTGGCTCCGACGACCGCACACGCGTGTACAGCACATGCGGTGGCCCGATGTCGGCGGTCAGGCGCGCCAGGACGCGTGGCCGATTGTCGCTGCTCGCGTCCGGTCGGCACCGCGGATCCGTACCGGTCGCCGCCGGCAGCCCCGACTGGATCCAGCCCGCCGTGGTGTGCTGGATCTGGGTGAGCTCGGTCGCGTGCTCCAAGTCGGGCTGCCCATCGGCATCGATGTCGTTCAGCGCTGCGCGATCGGGCTCCACCGAAGCGTCGCCGAGCGCACCGAGCACCGCGTCGAGCCCGGTGTAGTGCTCGAGCGCTGCACCCGGCAGCCGCGTGTCGTCGAGCTCGTAGCGATACGACATCGCCGGCTGCAGTTCTCCGCTGGCGAACCTGCGCTGGAGGGTTTCGAGGTAAAATGCCGGCCCGAACGGTGCCTCGCGGTAGCCGAGTTGATAGTGCCAGCGCTCGCGGAGCGAGCTCGTGGCCGCGTCGCGCACCGATACGCTGACTCCGGTGATCCGGCGATCGAGCGCGGTGCGCGTGGTGTGGTCGATGAACGGCGTCGCGAGGGGCTCGTAGCTCGGCGTGAGATCGTATTGCGGCCCCTGGTTGCGCCCGCCCCAGGTCACGTGGGCGAGGAACGGCCGGCCCGACGCGTTCTTGGTCCATGTGAGGGTCGTTCGATCGCCCTCGAGGCTCACGACCTCGGCCAGCTGCCAGGAGTATACACCGCGCTCGGTGGTCACGCCCGCCACGGCGCTGAACCGGTACTGCGTTCCGTCCGAGGTCGTGGCCAGCCAGTCGGCCCCGGCCGCGCTCACGCGCACGGGCGCCGATAGCCCCGTAGGGTACATGTTGCCATCACTGCCCGGCAGGAGCCGTCCCCACGGGCTGACCAGGTCGTCGTGGAGGTAGTCGATCTCGCCGACGACGCGATGCCGCTTGATCGAGAGATCGGCGCTCCATCCCATGCCCCACTCGGAGAGCCCGCTATCGGGCGAGTACGTTGGGATTACGCCGGCTTGCAGCGGCCCGCGCTCTTGCGGTGTGCTGATCGCCAGTGGCAAGCGAAACGCGCCGCGCGCCAGTTCGGTGGCGGCGAACCCAACCCCGGCGAGTGCGCCCTGGACTGATCCACGCTCGGGCGCCGACAGCTTCGGCATCTGGACCAGTTGGTCCGTAAACTGCGCCGCTGCCCGCGATATGTTCCCGACCAGGACGGCGGAGATCGCCGCTGCGAGCGCTGCCGATCGGCCCAGCGAGATCACAGTACTGCCCCTTGTGGGACGCAGGTCGCCAGTGGGCTCGTTCTGGCGCCCAGAAACGAGCTGGTACTGGAACATGCGGCGATCGCGCCGTCGTGACCGCTACGAAGCAACGCGCTCTCAGCCGGCGGGGCGGGTGGCGTGACCGTCGGAGGGTCGAGTACCTGCGTGCAGGTTCCGACTCCTGCGAGCGGACCGGTCGCTGTGCGTGTCTGGAGATCAAAGTACACAACAATCGCGGTCGACAGTGTGAGGGGGCTGGCCGTCGTCACTTCGGGTCCAAGATCCACCTTGAAGCTACCAAACGGCGACACACCATGGAGATCGCCGCCACCGCGCCGCACGAACTCGTCGAACTTGGTACCGACTGCAGCGTCCGTGGTCGCTAGCACACGCACTCGCGATGGCGCGAGCACCCCGAAGACCCCGTCCGTTCGATAATCAAGGATTCCAGTCTCTGTCGGAAATAGCATGTCTGCCGCGCGGGCAATATCGGCACGTCGCGGGTTGGTGTTCCAGTTGTCGTTGTTGCTGCCGCCGTTGTTGATGGTCACCAGTGCGAATGACTGGACCACGGGCGCCGCTTCCTGGCATCCGAGGCCAACCAGTGCGCGCCCGTACACATCCTCAGGTGTGATCGTGAAAATAGGCTGGCGTTTCAGGCAGAATCCAACACCGGGGGAAGGGCAGGGTTCCCACACTCCGCTCACACGTGAGGGCGCTGCTGTCACAGAACCTTGCACATTCGGGACGTTCGACCCAGTCAATCCCGGCTTCGGGAACACCACCACGACGGGCGCGATCGACAGTCCCCCGCCCGCATTCCTGACCGTTTCGATCTGCGTGTGCATGGGATCGGCGATGTTCTCAAGCGCGATCACCTGCTCGTCGTAAGGGAGTGTCCAGTCGAACGTGCGCAGGCTGCTGAAGGAACCGAACGACTGACGGAGCGACGTGAGCGCCTGGGGATACAGGATGTGCATCAGTGCCAGCATGTCGTTGGCGCTCTGGAGTAGGAATTGAGCGTCAGTGCGTAGTGTGGGCTGCGGATCTTCCAGGTGATAGGCCAAGTTGCCGAGCTGCCAATAGGTCAGTAGCGCGAGCATTCGCGACGAGCTCTCCGCGCCTGCGAGATCGTCCTGCAGCGCGTTCAGGCGAAGCACTAAACTATCGAGTGAGCGCTCGGCCGCGACGATCCGGGTCTGGCGCTCGATCGACGCGAGCTCGGCATTTAGCCACGCGTCGAACATGCCGCGCACCTCCTCAAACCCGCTCAGGTTACACTGGCAGCTGGTGCGCAGTTGATCGTACGCCGCACTTTGCAGGCCAGTGAGCTCGGTCGCCGTCACCGAGCCTTGTGCGATGTAGGTTGTCTTGCTCGTTTCCAGCGTGGCCAGAATCGTTGCCATGGTCTCGGCCAGCGCGCCCGACGTAGGCCCGCTGGATTGCGAGTGCACGTACGTGACGGCCAGCGGGCTCGTGTTGACGGCACGGCACCCGACCTCATCGTGTTCGTCGTTGGTCACGAGGTAGACCGAGGCGGCCTCCGGGAACGTGTAGCTCGAGTGCGCACGGACCACGTGTGCGTCGCGAATCCTGGTGCCGCCCGCCGGATCGAGGACGGTCTCAACCAGCAGGAGGCTGCCAGCTGGGAGTGATGGAAACGGCGTGCCCGGTACGCGCAGGCCGCCCGCGAAGTTGGCGGCGTACTGGGAGCGGCTGCCGCTCGAGTTGCTGTCGGTGTCGCTGTGACCAGTCTGCCATTCCCGACACTTCGACGCGCTCACTGAAACCTTGTCGATCGGAATGGTGCCCGCGGTGAGGGGCAGCAGGTCCCCCCCGATACTGCCGCAAACGCTCGTCCTCTCGGTCGTCGTGGTGAAATCGCTGCTCACGTGCTCGTGGGCCTCGAAGTGGTCGTTCTCCCAGGAGATTGAGAAGCCCTCAGGGCCGATCTGCACCTGGGCTTGATCACTGAAGCCGTCGGTCCCGCTCGGACCGACCAGGGTGGTCTTCCGCAACGAGCAGGTCGGCGACCACAGGCCGGAAACATCGAACGTGAGCATATCGCCCTTGCCGACATCGATGTGCCAGGGCGTGCCATCGGATTTCGATGGATCGCGCACCGCGACTGCGGTGACGTCGGAAGCGGGGGTCCCCGTACCTTGGGCTGTCGTCGCGTCGATCGAAAGCGACCCGGGGTGCCCCGCCACAGGGTAGGGAGGTAGCCACCCAGGAGCGCTTGCGCGCTCGACGTAGGTCTCCATGAACCGCCCATTCAACTGCTCTGCCTGATCCTGCGATGCCATCAGTCCGTCGAGATCGCGCCCCAGGTTGTCGTACTCAGCCCGCAGCACCGATGCCTCGTCATTGGTGCGGTCCTGAAACTGCTTGTTTGCGATCCGGCTCACAATCGTCTGCGCGAAATCGCCGCGCGTCCGCTGGTAGTCTATACGATCCTCCCTCAGCGTGGCGAACCGTTCATGGAACGTGCCCAGCGCCGCAGTAACGTTGGCGTTCGTCAGGCTCGTGCGGAGCATGTTGTCGTCGCTCGGCAGCAGGACGCCGTGTCCTTCGTAGCTCTTCCACATCGCGAAGCTGCCAGAGACCTGCTCGGCGAACTCTGCCGCGGGACCTACGGCGCTGGGAGAATAAAGCTCAGCCAGCGTCGCGTCACTGCGGCCGGTCACTTTGCGCCAGGCAGTCTCGAGCGCGCCTCGTTGGGCACGGAGCGCGGTGAATATGTCGACCCAGGGTGCGCGGACTACACCGCTACCTCCGCTGCCGCTGGTGGCTGCGGTCAGCGCCTGGCCAATCGCAGCGTCGTCGCCGATCGCGCCGATCAAGCGAAGCAACCGCGTGGCCTCGTTGGCCTCGGCGATGCTACAGGAGCCCTTGAGCCGGCACGCGAGGTCGTAGAGGGGCGCCGCTGTGACCAGTCGTTCCCGCATCGCCGAGAACGCATCACCGAGCACCAGGAGCAGTGGCGCCTCGTCTAGCGGCGGCGGGTTTGCGAACGCCGCCGCGAGCACTTGCCGGTCGGCCTCGATCCGCGCCGAGAACAGGTCCGCGAGCTGGCCTTGCGCAGTCACGGTCCCGGCCTCACCGATGGCGAACGCAGGCGCCGGCGAACCAACCTCGTAAACCCGTGCCCAGAATGCCGTCAGTACACGGCCGGTCGCATCGGATAGCCCGGCCGGATCGGCCGCAAGCGTGCGCGCCGCTGCGGCGTACCAGCGATCGATGCTAGCGAGCGCCACGCCGAGACCATTGATCGGCCCAGCCGCCGACGCCTTCTGTATCGACATGAATGCCTTCGAGAGCAGCTTCTCTTCCAGGGTGGTTACCAGGCTCCTGTACGCTACCCCGCAGCTGCCCGCGGATGGGAGCGGAGCAAGGTGAGATAGCAGATCGAGGCAAGGAGCGAGTTCGGTCTGGAACACGGTGGCATCGATGTGCGTGGACAGCATGCGTTGGCACAAGCCGAGGCTGTTGAGCCCAAGGATGATGCCCCAGGGACGGCAGCCGTCCGGGACCGAGACGATCCCCGAGACACCACAGCCGAGCTCGTCGTTAGGCTGGCTGGCGTACAGTGCGCGCAGCGTCTCACCGTTCACGTTCGGCGACGTGATTCCTAGCTCGTACATGAGCTTGGCCTGCTTCACGAGATCGTGGCGTGCGGCAATCTCCTGCGCATCCGTTGCAGGAAGCGTGCTCCAAAACATGTCGCTTGCGTTGGACCGCAGCATCGTGGTGTTGAGGCGTGCCGAAGCGACTGGTCGGTCCTCGAGGGTCGCGCAGTCGGGGCTACCGTCCTTCTGCTCGGCAGACAACTGTGCGAGGCTGAGCCCGGTTGCAGTCGCACTCCAGAGTGCCCCATCGCTTCCACACTGGCCAGGCGGTGCGTCGCCGTGCGGCTGGAGCCGGCACTCCCCATCAAGCAAGCAATCGTGAGTGGGAAGGCAAGCGTCGTTCACGCCGATCGCGACGTTCTGGAGGGTCATGTTGCAATCGGCTGTGTATTCGCCGCGCCCCTGGGGAAGTATATTGGTAACTGTTTGAGAGGAAGTGACGTTGGTAAGATTTCCTTGGGTTTGGTTCAGAAACCCTGACGTTTGACGGGCGCAAACCGCGGACGGAGTAGAGCCCGAGCCCGTACAGCCGGCGCCTAGACAGAAAATGTGATTGGTTTGCGTTATGCTAGGCCCGAGCTCGGCGTGCTGGCACTCGGGATGGCACTGCCCGGGTATCTTATTCGTACACAAAGGATCGGTTTTGCTGATGTAACACGGCGTGGTGTACGGATGGTACTCCCATGGTCCGCGGCATGCGCCAGTAAGCGCCGAAGTACTACAAACGGATGGCTCGTCGAAGATTCCCTCTTGTTCGACTGCCTCCGATGGTGTTGAAGCATTGCAGGCCGCGATCGTCATCGCGAACGCAAGAGTTAGCAGAGCAAAACGTCGAGAGGCGCGCCGGCTCGACAAGCTATGAAACTTCAAATAGACAGAACGGAAATAGACTGACATGAGACCTCCTTGCACACATTGACGTGCTGTCTGACCGACGGCATCGCGCTAAAAAGTGCTTTGCGGCTGGCCAGATCGTACTGCTGGCAGTAGGGCGGTGGTTCCACTGCGTCGGTCATCGCGTGGACCGATGGAACTGCACACATTTCCCAATAGCGAGTTGATTTGGCTCTAATCGCCCACCCTCCCCTGTCGCGGTGTAATTTGTGGCGGGACTTAAGCGCAACGCGTGCGTGTCCGTCAAGCACGTAGCGTCATCTTCGTACAATGGGCGATCTCGTGCACGCGTGTACGATTACTATCGCCCACAGTCCGTATTCTAGCTTGCGAACATGATCGCTCGTGATTGCGCCACTCTCCTAGCGAAGCCATGACACGACCGGCGCCACAAGCGCGCCTCGCCCGGGTGGAGCCGGGTGCCGCGAGCGACTCCGTGACTGGAACGGAGGACGGCGACAGCCGAGTGGAGCGAACCCCGCTCTGGGGGTACGTGCAGCAGATCGAACAGGTCTTCGCCTCGAACTCGGGCCTACAGCGGAGCTCCACCTTGGACCGATGCTCCTCGAACGGGTTCGGACTCTCGCGCCGTGGCCAGGCCCGCGTCGCTGCCTGAGTTGAGCGTCGCTCACCCAGTCACGCAGGGCCTACATCTCCTGTTCGTGGGGAGCTGGCGCGATCTCGCCGTCGTTGCGGAGACTCGATGGTCGCGCCGAACGTCGGCACCGCGTCAGCAGGGAGCTTCGAGGGAGCGTGGACTACGTGGCCAGGTCGGCCGGGCTCGGCGCCGACCACTTTGGTCCCGCCAAGCAACAATAGCGACGCCCCAGGAGAATCGGCTCGCCGACAGCTTCCGTTACAGCCGGGCCTCGGTGCCCGCCCGGCCGCCCTATGGCATCGACGGCGGCTTTTACTACGTTCGCGCCGACTACAAGTACTGAACGCCAGTGCGGTGCGAGCCGGCTCGTCCGCTGACGCGACTCGTTATTCTACGCGGGGGAGGCGAAACCGTTCACCACCACGCCTCGGCCTGGATGCCGAACGAGCCGCCGTTGGTCTTGTCGCCGTACACCTGGCTCAACCGGTTCCCGCCCGCGCCGAGGGCGTACAAGGCCGCGGTCGCGTCGTTCCAGAACGCGTGGGTGTAGAAGATGCGGATCGAGGGCCGCGACCCGGGCTCCGTCCCGGCGTTGATCGCGAGGCAGGCGGTCGTCTTGATGAGCTGTGGGTCGTCGAGGCCGTCTGTGCCGGGGAACACGTGGTCGAGGCCTGCCTCGAGGAGGAAGCGGAACGGCCCGGAGAGCTGGGTGTCGGCACGAGCGCCGATCGACGCCCAGTTGTCCGTCACCCAGTCGGCGTCGCTGTTCGCCCGGTTCCTGTTGGAGCGGAACTCGCCGATGACGTCGAAACTGGTGTGGCCGTTGTTGAACAGCATCTGCTCCTGGATGACGGCGCGCCACAGCAGGTGGTTCGAGCCGATCTCCACCTTGGCGCCGACGAGGTTCGAGCCGCCGAGGATCTTGCCGAGCGTGTGATAGGCCGCGAACCGGAACAGATTTGCGGGCTTCGGGACGTCGGCGCCGACGCTGGACTGGTCCTTGCTGGTCGACGAGCCGTAGAACGCGGTCCACAGCTGCAGGGCGCCGTTGGGGACCGTCGCGATGTCGGTGAGCCGAGCGGTCAGCTTGAACGGCGCCACGTTGGCGCTCGAGATCGTGGGGCCGCCAACGGTCGGATTGGCGATCTGAACCGCTTCGCTGTTCGGGTTCATGAGGAAGGCGACTGATAGCTTGCCCACGCCCACTTGCATATCCTCGATGCCGGCGCCGTCGCTGTCCTCGATCTCGAGGAACTGGTCGTTGATGTCGAGGTGGAGACGGTCGTAGTAGCGACGCCCGCCCCAGATCTTGCCGTGCAGGAGCTGCGGGATGTTCTCACCGAAGAAGTAGAGCTGCCTGAACTCGGCCGGGAGGTTCGAGAAGAAGGTTTTGTCCGCACCGTTCGGGTCCTCCATCGAGCGGTAGAGGCCCGGCATCACGATGACGCCCCAGTTCGACTTGTCCTCGAGCTCGACGAGCCGGCCCGTGAACTGCGGCTCGATGACGTAGTCGCACTCGTTGCCGAGGCGCCAGTGGGTATCCGCTCCCGGCAGGTTGAAGCAGACCTGCTTGCCGCCACGGGCGGCCAGGCCAACGCCAGCACGGGCGTAGCCCCCGCCCGCGAACACGAGGTAGGGCCCCTTGGGTTTCAGGGCCTTTGCGACCTGCTCGTCGACCATCTTGCGCAGTTGCTCGTCTGGGAGCGGCGCTCCCGGGGTCTGCGGCGCCGGCTCGGCCTGCGGCGAGGTCGGGGTCTGCGGCGGCTCGGCCTGCGGCTCCGCCTGGGCGACCTTGTCAGGAGCGGTCTTGTCGTCGGGTGTTTTGTCGGTGTCCTCGGCGGAAGCGATCGAGGTTCCTGTGAAGAGTGCCGTTACAACCAGACAGCCACGAAGTCTGTTGGATCTCATGCCTTGGCTCTTTGTGTGAGGAATGGAGGCGTTATTGCGCGGCGATTCTGCCTTGACTGTATTGCGGGCGGCAAGCTGAACAGCAGTGTTGTGCACGCCGTATTATCATGATCTGTTGTCGTGCCGCGTCGGGGGAGATCTCGCTCTGGCCCGGTGGCCTGCTGACCACGTGTTCCGTATCCAAGCGCCCGGGCGTCGGGCGGATGCAATCTCGATTACAAGATCTGCGACGAAAGTCTTATTCGGTACGTGGCCACGTGGTCATGTACGCGCGTTCATGGCGTGGCCCGTCCACGCCTCCCGCAATTCGTGCGCGGTCGCGTCATGCGCCGCGAACTGCATGACGTACTGCGCCAGCGCTGCGACGCAGATAGCGTGGGTCCAGATCGACAGACGGTGCTGCACCGTCGGCGATAGCGGCGGCCGACAGCCCACGGCGGAGAAGCGATCTGCCTGCAGCCGACGAAAGACCTGCGGAGCAGGTCCTGCGTGACGTGGCCGCAGCCAAGAACCGGGGAGCGGTGGCGGGGAGAGCTTGGCGGGGAGAGCTTGGCCCGGAGAGCTTGGCCAGGAGAGCTTGGCAGTGACTGGTGTGCGGCTGGCATTTGTTCGCCGTTCGATTCGACGGAATCCACCAGCGCATGCCAGTACACTGTCACGGTAGTTTTCGGTGAGGGGAAGGTTGTCCTGAGTGCCAAGCAGGACCAACCGCGAGCGCCAGGTCAAGGTGCGCGTGATCAGCGCGACCAATGCCGACCCGCCGGCGATGATCGGCGGCGGCACGTTCCGCGAGGACGTAGATGTCGCCCGTTGCATCGGCAAGATGGTAAGGCCACCTGGCCAGCTTGCCACTTGACAGTAAGACCAGCGCCGCCTAAGGTTCGCTCGACGTTCGACCCGCGTCTGCGCCACAGTCGCTGTGACGGAGTGCAGTAACCCGACTCGCTCGGGCGTGACGGGGGGCGCGGGGGCGTACCCGGGGTACCGGGGTGCCGGGGGCGACAAGCGCGGTGCGGCCGGCAGTACAGCCAGTCTCGAACACGACCGTGTTCGTGATCCAACCCAGACAGTCAGCGTCGAAAAGGAGCTTGCCTATGACCCTCGTGAACCGAAGATGCATCTATCTCGTGATCTGCGCGGCGTACACCACCGCGGGCTGCGCGGCCGGCGACGAAGCCGACAACCCCGACGAGCTGGAGGTGGTCCAGGCGGCCACCTCGTGTCCGGTTCCCGCTTTCATCACCAGCGAACGTGCGCCCGTGGGCTTCGCGTCCTTGAGCGGCGGGACCACCGGGGGTGGTTCGGTCACCGGGCTGGTCGTCACCACGCTGGCGCAGTTCAACACCGCCGCCAGCGGGACGACGGCCGCCGTGATCTTCGTCAGCGGGGTCCTCGCTCAGGGCACCGCGACCATCGGTTCGAACAAGACGATCATCGGCTGCTCGGGAACCACGCCGACCCTGCGGGGCCACGTCGCCGTGAATCGCTCGACCAACGTCATCATCCGCAACCTCAACATCGTCGGCTTCAACTGCCGGCCACCGGACGTGGATACGGCGAACGGCGGCCAGTGTCAGAACGGCCAGGACGCGGTCTCCGTCCAACGGTCGCAGCGGATCTGGTTCGACCACGACGCGATCTCGGATGGCTCCGATGGCAACCTCGACATCACCAACGGCTCGGACTTCATCACGGTCTCGAACACCAAGTTCTTCTACTCGACCACGCGCGCGGACCCCAACGACACCGGCGCGGTTGGCCACCGGTTCTCGAACCTCATCGGGGGCAGTGACAGCAACGGCGCCGAGGACGCCGGCAAGCTGAGCATCACCTGGGTCCACGACTGGTGGGCGCAGAACGTCGTCGAGCGCCAACCGCGGATCCGGTTCGGCAAGAACCACTTGTTCAACAACCTCTGGACGGCGACCGGGAACAACTACGACATCGGGGTTGGCGTCGGCGCCAGCATCCTCACGCAGAATAACGCGTTCGTGAACGTCAGGACGCCGATCAACACGACCAGCTTCGTCAAGCCCAGCGTCGCGGCGAGCGCGATCAGGTCCACCGGGAACGTGCTGTCGGGGACCACCGGCACGGCGCCTACCGATCTGAACCCCGGATCGGTGTTCACGCCGCCGTACAGCGCGACCATCACCGCCGGGTCGGCCGTACAGCAGTTCGTCCAGGCCAACGCGGGTCCGAAGTGATCCGTCGCGTGACTGCTTATCCGCCGGGATGATCCGGCGAGGCGTCGCGCACGAAGTAATAGCCGCTGTACGCATCGATATCGCGGCCGCGCGTGAATGGCACCTCACAGTGCTGCTCGCGGTTGGTCCAGTCGTCGACGACCCGGTAGCCGAGCGCGACCAGCTCGGCGACGAACGCCGCGCGATTGTAGATCTGATAGGGGTGAAACGACCGGCCGGTCGACTGCACGGTCACGAACGGCTCGCCGTCGTACATCGGCATCTTGTTGACGATCAGGTGGCGCGGCAGCGAGCCGATCCGCGCCAGCATCGCCGGCAGTGGCTCGTCCACGTACTGCAGCGATCCGGCGGCGAGAAAGATCGTGCATCCGCGCGCCGCGGTGACGTCGCTCGTGAACTCGAGGCCTGCGCTCGGCCGCTGCTTCGCGAGGTCGGCGCCCACCTTCACGATCGCCGGCACATCGTGGACCAGCCAGCGTAACCCGGGCGGATACGCGAGGTAGCTCCGCCAGGCGTGGTACGCGACGCCAACGTGTCCGCCGAAATCGAATACGAACGAGCGGCGGTCGAGCAGGCCTTTCAGCCAGAACAGCACCGCGTAGTCGCTCTGGTTCGCCTTCTCCATCCGATGGCGGTACAGCTCCGCCATCGCGGCGTGGTCGTAGCCGACCAGCGCACCGGGCGGCACCGCGGCTTCCGCCTCGGCGAAGCTCGCATAAACCCCGCGGAATCGATTCGCCGGGCGGCGCGCAAACGCCCGCTCATAGTCGTGCTTCAGGAGCTGCCCGACTCCCGGGACCCGCCAGGCATTTCGTGACACACGCTTACCGAAGTCTAAAATTCCCACCGCTTTTTACGTATCATAACGAGCCATGTCTGTGCCGCGCATCCACGTTGATCCCGCCACCTTCGAGCCCTGGAAGGTCCAGGGCGTGACGCACGCGCTGTCCGATCACCCGCTGCTCCGGATCGGCGCGCTGGTCGAGCTCGGAAAACGCCAGCAGGAGCGCAAGCTCGTCCGCACCCACAGCGCCACCGCCACCGCGGGTACCAGCTTCGCCAACGCGCCCAACCTGCACCCCAACGACAAAGGCGCGGTCGCGACCCTCGCCGAGATCGAGAAGGCCAACGCGTGGATGTCGCTGCTCAACGTCCAGGCCGACCCGATCTACCGGAAGCTTATCGACGAGATCCTCGACGAGGTGCGGCCCACGGTCGACCGCCGCGATCCAGGCATGTGCTACCGCGCGGGCTGGATCTTCGTGTCGTCCCCGGGCGCCATCACGCCGTTTCACATGGACCACGAGCACAACTTCATTCTCCAGATCCGCGGCACCAAGCGGCTCTACACGTGGGACCCGTTCGATCGCGTCGTGGTGTCCGAGCGCGCGCAGGAGCGGTTCCACGACGAGCACTCGCGCGACCTCGTCGTGTGGAGCGAGGACTGGCGCAAGCGCGCCCGCGTGTTCGATCTCGAGCCCGGCCTCGGCGGCTACATGCCATCGACCACGCCGCACATGGTCGAGAACGGCAACGAGCCGTCGATCACGATCAGCTTCACCTACTACACCGACGGCACCCGCCAGCGCGAGCTGATCTACCGTGGCAACGCGCGGCTCCGCCGCCTCGGCCTCGATCCTCTCCCGGTCGGGGCTTCGCCCGGCCGCGATCGCGTCAAGCACGCCGTCCTGGCCGGGTTCACCACCGCCAAGAACGCCGTGCGTCGCGCCCTCGGCCGTGGCATTCGCGAGAACGACCAGCCCTACGCGCCCGTGTAGTCCCGAGGCCGCGGTCCTCGGCGATCCTCGCAGGCACAGCAGGCACGGGGGCCCTCTGCCCAGGCTGCGACCGCTGCACATCGTGAGATAGATCTAGCGGTTCGTTGCGGCATGTTCGAGCGACGATCCAGCCAAGTCGTTGATAATGTGCGGACGCAAGCGAGGCTGACATGCCCAGCTACGAGCATTGCTTGTCGAGCACGTGCGACGATGGGGTACAGTGTACCTCAAGGACGCATGACGCTCAGGGACTACCCGCGGACACTCGTCGTTTTGCTCGCTGTCGCCGGCTGCGCCAGTCATGGTGCAGCACCGGATGGCTCGGTGGGGCCCGGTGATGCTTCGATCGATGCTGTCCACACGCCGGGGATTCCCAGCGTGGGCGCCCATGCGATCAGGTTTTACCATCAGAGCGATTCGACTGCGTCGTCGATCTCCACGCCGGTGATGGCGACGCAGTCCGGCAGCACCATCGTCGTCAGCGTTGGGCGGGGGCAACTCGACGTGTTTTCGGAGGCGGGTGCATTGCCCACCGATAACAAGGGCAACACGCCGTACAGACAGCTTGGCGTGACCGAGAAGTACACAAAGTGGCCATCCGGTACGGCGCTCTACACGTTCGAGTCCGCGCGCGGCGGTGCGAACCACGTGATCACCACGCAGACGACCTCCGGAGACGAGATCACACTGGCGGCCGTCGAGGTCATCGAGGGAACACATATCCAGGACTTCACGTGGAACGAGGTCGTCCAGCCCGACCCGATTCCGACGCCGCCAGTTCCGCTCACCAGCGCCAGCGTCACGACCACAGGCCCCGCAACCTTGATCGCGTTCTGGTGGGGCGATGGCTATCCCGACACGACGTCCCAGACCGCAACTCCTAACAACGATTTCCGTCTCGTCGAGGCCAACGTGCAAGAGCTCCACGCGTTCGTGCAATGCGCCGTCGCGGCCAAGAGTGTTACCGCCCCGGGGACCTATGACGTGACCTGGACGGCGACCCCAGCGCAGGGCGCCCAGATGTGGTTGATCGCGGTGCAATAGTGGCGTAAACCCGACGTCCGGATCGAGGGTGGAGGCGGATCATGGTGAACCTTTCGCACGCGAGCGTTTGTGGGCTGGTTTGCATGATGGGTTGTGGCACGCCGGCCGCGATGTCGTACGCCCCGGACGGCCCCAAGGACAGCGCGATGCCTCCGGGCGACGGTCGTGGGATCCCCAGCGACGGGCTCGGCCGCCCTGGCGACGGAGCTGGTGCGCCGGGCGACGGACCTGGTGAACCGCGCGATGGATCTGGTGAGCCCAGCGATGGTCCTGGTGAGCCCAGCGATGGTCCCAGTGGTGGCGTCGATGCGCGGCTCGTCGATGCAGCGCCGATCGACGCTCCCGTCCACGCGCCGGGGAGCCCCGGTCTCGGCGGCCACGCGGTGAACTACTCGCGGCTCGGCGCGCCCAACCCCCACCCGATGCCGATCACCACGCCGCCGATGACGACCCACACGGGGAGCACGCTGGTCGTCGGGGTTGGCCGCGGAAAGAAGATCTTGTTTGCGTTGCCGACCGACAACAAAGGCAATGCGCCTTACCAGCAAATGGGGGCGGTACATCCGTATACGCACTGGGTGGATTCGGGGACTGCGCTGTACGCATTCCCGTCTGCCGCCGGTGGCGCCGGCTTCAAGGTCAGCGCGAGTACCGATGATGAAGACGAGATCACGATCTTCGCGTTGGAGGTCCTCGGGGGAAGCTCGATTCAGTCCGTGTGGAATGAGGTGGTGCAGCCGTCACAGCCAGTTCCGGTCACCAGTAGAAGCATCACGACCACGGGACCGGCGACGCTGATCGCGTTCTGGTGGGGTGATGCCGCGTCCAACGTTGACCACACCGCCGTTCCGGACAACGACTTCACCGTGGTCGACGCGGTCCTCGGGGGCGGCTCGTTGGTGCAAGGCGCCGTCGCGGTCAAGACCGTCACCGACGCAGGTACGTTCAACGTGACCTGGACGGCGACGCCTGTGCAGGGCGCGCAGCTGTGGCTCGTCGCGGTGCAGTGACCGCGACCTGGTGACGTCACCGCGAACACACGCGGATGTGAGAGCCCGGCAGGTTCACAGGATCGCGCGTCCATGCATCGCCGCGTAGGTCGACGGCCAGTGAGTCCAACGTCCTCGATCGATCCTGGCCACATCGCCAGCGTGGCCAACCTCGACCCCGCGAGCGCCTGGGCACGGTGCCGCGTTGCGCCGCAGGCGAATGCACGTGGCTACATCCGCGGGGCTCGGGAGCGTCGGCTGAATGTGTCAGTACTGACGCGGATTAAGGCCATGTTACGGCTGGCGCGGGACGCGGCAGGGGTGCAGTCGTTTGCTTCATTAGTATAGTCAAAAGTAGGTTGCCGTAGGGTCAGCTTCGCGCTGAAGTGAGGCCAAAGGTGGGAGAGATGACACTCATTGACATCGAGGGGTCGTTCGATCAACACAAGATCGCGCGGTTGCGGCACTGGCTGGCGGAGCATCCGTTGATGACGACGCAGAGCCTGGCCGAGCTCGCGCTGCGCAGCGATCCGGATCACGTGCGGTTTCACGACGGCGAGCGCCGGATCGGGACCGACATGGGCACGCTGCTGGGGACCGACCCGAGCCGCCGGCGGCTGCGCAATGCGATCGACAACCTGCACAAGGCCGAGGCATTCGTGCAGATCATCAACGTGCGCAAAGACCCGGCGTATCGCGTGCTGGTCGACGAGGTGCTCGACGAGATGCTGCCGTGGTTGCCGGTCCGGGATCGCCAGCTGCTCAATCGCGACGCGGCGGCGTTTCTGGCGTCGCCCGGGTCGGTGACGCCGTTCCACCTCGACCACGAGCAGAACTTCCTGTGCCACATCCGCGGCGCGAAGACGTTCTATGTCTGGGATCATCGCGACCGGAGCGTGGTCAGTGAGCGATCCCTCGAGATCTTTTATCGCGAGGGCGCGCTGCGCGACGCGCCGTACCAGCCCGAGATGCAGGCGAAGGCGCACGCGTTCGAGCTCCAGCCCGGGGACTGCATCTTCATGCCGATGGGATCACCGCATGCGGCGTCGACCGGCGACCAGATCACGGTGACGTTCAGCGTCCTGTTCAACACGCTGAGCGCGTTCGACCTGGTCGAGACTTACCGCGCCAATCACGTGCTGCGCCGGCTCGGGCTGACCCCGACGCCGGTGGGCGATAGCTGGGTGCGCGACTCGTTGAAGCGGCGCACGGTAGGTGCCGTGCGCCTGGCGCGCGATCTGGCGCGCGGCCGTACCACCGAGCGGCGGCTCCAGTGGTACTGACGCGCCGCTGACGCCGGTCAGTTCGGCTTGCCAGGTGGCGCCACCGGGATCCGCGGCCTGGTCGCCTCGGGCCGCGGCACGGCCTCGGGGACCGGGCAGGTGAACGCGGCGCTGGCATCGACGCGCGCGCGCGCCAGGCCGCCGATCTTCGCGGGGCCCTTGGCGGTGAGCAGCTCGATGCGGGCCGGCGCGATGCCCTTGGCGATCAGGCGCGACTGCACCGCGGCGCCGATCCGCTTGGCATCGGCGACCGAGGGCTTGCCGATCGCGATCAGCCACTTGGTGACCTCGCCGTGGGCCCGCATGACGGCCGACATTTCGTCGACGATGAGCTCGCCACCGCGCGACAGCTTGCCGCCGGTGAGCGTGGGGACCCGATCGATCGTGAGCCGATCGCCGTCGACGTGGACCAGCTCGACGCCGCCGCTATCCGGGCACCCGTCGTCGTCGGCCACGCCGTTGACGGTCTCGGGCTCGAGCGGGCACTTGTCCTGGGTGTCGGGGATGCCGTCGTGATCGTTGTCGAGCTCGGGGCAACCATCGCTGTCCTCGAAGCCGTCCTTGTCCTCGGGGCACCGCGGGCACTTGTCCTGGGCGTCGGGGATGCCGTCGTGATCGTTGTCGAGCTCGGGGCAGCCGTCGCCATCCTCGAAGCCGTCCATGTCCTCGGGCTCGAGCGGGCAGGCGTCGAGCGCGTCGGGGATGCCGTCGCCGTCCGAGTCGCGCTTGCCGGACGGGCAGCCGTCCTTGGGTTGCGGCGGCAGGCCGTCTTCGGGGTCGTTGGGGCACTTGTCCTGGAGGTCGGGGATGCCGTCCTTGTCGTTGTCGAGCTCGGGACAGCCGTCGTCGTCCTCGAAGCCGTCGAGGTCCTCGGCGTCGTTGGGGCACTTGTCGACCGCGTCGGGGCGGTGGTCGCCGTCGTTGTCGTCGTCGGGGCAACCGTCGTCGTCCTCGAAGCCGTCCTTGTCCTCGGGGACCAGCGGGCAGCGGTCGCGCCCGTTGGGGACGCCGTCGCCGTCGGTGTCTCGCATGTCGGGGGCGTAGCCGATCGAGAGGAAGCCCCGCCACTCGGGCGAGCCGATGCCCTTGACCAGGCCGGCACCGCCGCCGATCAGCACCGCGACCGAACCGGTGGCGTAGATCCGTACCCCACCCTCGGCCTCGAGCGGGCTGGCATCGAGCGAGAAGCTGGGCAGCCCGGCGCGCCCGTAGGCCTCGGCGACCAGCGAGATCCGATCGGTGACGCGCGCGGCGCCGGCGACGCCCCACGTGAGCTGTTGCCCGATCGTGCTGTCGTAGATCGTGCGGGGCTTGCGCGCCAGGACGCCGGCATTGACGCCGAACGACAGCCGGCCGGTGTCGGCCTGCACCGCGAGCTTGAGGCGCCCGGTCGGTAGATCGTCGCCGATGAACTGCGCGCCGCCGCTGCCGATGCTTGACGGCAGCGACAGGCCGCCGATCGCGCTCGCCTTCCACGCGCCCCGGCGAACCAGCCGGTACTTGGCCTCGAGGACCAGATCGCCGAGCCCGGTGACATTGAGCCCGTTCATGGCCCCCGATCCGGTGTCGGGCTGAAGGCCATCGCCCGACAACGCGAAGATGATCGGCAGATTGCCGCCGAGCTGAAGCCGATCGGTGACGCCGTACGCGGCGGTGAGCTGCGCGGCGGCCATCGAGCTGACCACGGTCGTACGCGCGCCGGTGATCATGTGGTTGGCATCCACGTTGTAGATCTGGAACGGCTTGGTCAGGAACGTGACCAGCGCATCGACCGCGAGCTGCGTGCGCGCGGCGACGTCGCCGTCCGCCACGGTGACGAACGTCTTGGGCCCGACCGCGTACTCGAAGGTCTGCACGTCGATCGCCGCGTCGAACGGCGTCTTGGACTGCGCGCGTGCAGCGCCAGGGAGCATGATCGCGATGGCACACAGCACGTCGATCCACCGAAAAATCCGCATTGGGCGGCAGAGTACGGCCGTTGCACGAAGCGGTGGAAGGGGGCGGCCGGGTGCCTACATCAGCTCATGAGAGGTTTTGGGTTACGGCCGGGATAGCGCACCCAACATCGGGCTACCTCGGTAAGTTCATGTGGAATGTCCACACCACCACCGATGTGACCGGCCGGTCCTCGGTGTCTTTTGCCGGCGTGAACTCGAGCTCGGCGGCGTGCTGCATCGCCAGCTCGTCGAGCCCGTGGCCGAGCTTGTTGAGCAAGACGCGCGACTTGACATGGCCGCGCTCGTCGACGACGAGCCGCACGCGGACGTCGCCCTCGATCCCCAGCGCCTTGGCCTCCGCGGGGTAGTCCTTGCCGAGCCCGAGATAGCCATAGTCGCGCCTGGGTAGCGCCGCGGTCTTGATCGTCGCGATCGACACCGGCTTGGCCAGCTCGTCGCCCGTGCCGGCTCCGCTGCCGGCGCCGGTCCCACCGCCTTTGCCGCCGCGGCCGATGTGGCCGGACGAGGGCGTACCGTTGCCGACCGCGACCCCGGTCGCGCCCGGCGCGATGTCCTCCATCTGGACCACCTCGTCACCGCCGGATGGCACGGGGACATCGGTCTTGGCGGGGAGCGGCTCGGGCGTGGTGCGCGCGCGGCTCGGCATCGTGCGCGCGACCTGTGGCCGCGGTGCCGGCTTGACGTCGGGCTCGGCGGGCGGCGGTGGCTCGGCGGCGGGCGGTGGTGGCGGCGGCTCCTGCAGCACCGGCGGCAGCTCGATCTCGACGAGCTCGACATGCGGCGCCGGGACCAGCGGGTGGGGCGGGTGGGTGACGACCAGCGCATCACCGGCGGTCACGGCGATCAGGTGGATCGCGAGCGTGCCTGCGATGGTCAGCACCCGCGGCGAATCCCAGCGCACGCGCCAGCCTAGCAAGAATGCTGTCAGGGACGCTCGTTCTCGAGCGCGATCGCGGTGATACCGGCCTGCTGGACGAGGTCGATCGCACGCATCACGCCTTCGTACGCCGTCTTACGGTCGCCGGCGATGATCGCCTTGGGTTTGGACGACGTCGCGGCCACGGCCTTGATCCGGACCAGCGCGTCGGCGTCCGTGGTCGACTTGATGCCGTTGACGTAGAGCTCGCCGGTCGCGTTGACCGCGACCCGCAGCGTGCTCTTCACGTCGCCGCCGCTCGCGGCCTTGGGCTTGTCGATCTCGACGCCGCGCCCGACGATCAGCTTGGCGGTCACGATGAACACGACCAGCAGCACGAGCACGACGTCGACGAACGGCGTGACGTTGATATCGGTGATCGCGCTCCCGCCGTCGTCGTCGCGGTACGGGCTACTTCCCGCCATCGCCGGGCTCCTTGTGGGCGCCGGCGTACGCCGCGCCGTAGACCAGCGACAGCACCGCGTGCGCGACCTCGTCGGCACCGCCCATGATCACGCGGACCTTGCGGCCGAAGAAGTTGAACGCGATGACCGCCGGGATCGCGACGAGGAGCCCTATCGCCGTCGCGGTCAGCGCCTCGGCGATCACCGACAGCGTCTCCTTCTGGGCCTCGTCGGACTGCTGGGCCAGGTGCTGGAACGCGTTGATCACACCGAGCACGGTGCCGAACAGCCCGACGAACGGGACGTTGTTGCCGAGCGTGCCGAGCACGATCATGTTGCGATCCGCCGCGCGGCGCCAGCGCGCACGCTCGCCGTGCATCGCTTCGGCGACCGCGTCCGGGCCGTGGTCGCGCATCGCCAGCCCGCGCAGCCCGACCTGCACCGGGATCGCGGGGGTGTCCATGTACTTGGTCTGCAGGCGCTCGAGCTCGCCGCGCTCGAACGCGCCGCGCAGCTCGCGGGTAAACCGGTCGGTGTCGGTGTCGCGGTGTCGCAACCACAGGGCGCGGTCGATCATCACGCCGATCGAGATCACGGACAGGCCGATGAGCAACCACAGCACCCAGTTGGCGCCGAGCTGCGCGAAGTCGACGAACACGCGCGATAGGTCCATCAGCGCCGAGTGTTACGCACCTTCCGGGTCGGCGTCGACCCGCGGCGCAGGCTCCTTCATGATCTCGCGCATGACCGTGGTGGCATAGGCGCCGCCGGGCAACGTGAAGGCCACCTCGATGGTCGAGCCATCGACGTCGACGACCGCGACGTCCGCGACGTCGATCGTCGCGTCGCGCCGCGTCCCCTCGGCGATCGCCCGCACGTTGGCGAACACCCCGCGCTCGAGCTCGTGGCGCGCCAGGATCTGCGCCTCGCGCGCGGCGGCGTCGGTTCCATCGCTGGGCTGCCGCATGCGATCGCCGAACATCGGGCCGGTCACGACCAGCTCGCCGGCCGTGAGCCGGGCCGCGTCGGTCGCCGGGTCCTCGCACGCAAACATCCCGCCGCCGCGCTTGTGTAGCAGGTCCCCCGCGATGACCGTGCGGTACAGGCCGTCGGCGAGCCGCGCGACCAGCCAGTCATTGAACAGCTGCGATTGCAGCGCCGAGACCATCAAGCGGTCGAGCCGCCGGTCGCGACCGAGCGTCCGGGCGCCGGTCACCAGCGCCTTGCCGCGGGCCGCGTTGTCGCCGTCGCGTCCGAACCGCTGCTCGCCGTACCAGTTCGGCGCCCCTGGTGGCCGTGCGAGCGCCGCCAGGATCGCCTCGGCGCGCGCCGCCGCGCCGGTGCACGCGTCGCGGACCCGGAGCACGAAGCGATTGGCGCGGACGTGACCGGTGCGCAGCTTGTGGGGATGGCGATGCGCCTCGAGGATGCGGAGCGCTGGCGCCGCATCACCCGGCGTGGCGGTGGTGTCCGGTAGCGCGAGCCCGAGCGCCTGTTCGGGGGAGGCCACGCTGCGCGGCGGCAGCGACAGCCACTGCCGGGTCACCGCGCGACGGTCCTTCATCCCGGCGATGCCGATATCGCGGTCGCGGATCCCGAGCGTGCGAGCGATCACGTGCGCCGCTTCTGGCGACGTCATCCCGCGCTTCTCGATGCGGATGAACACGTGATCTCCGGCACCCGATGGCGCGTACGGCAGCTCCTCGTCGACCATGAAGTCTTCGTCACGCGTGCGCAGCACGCCGCCGGTGCCGGCGAGCTCGGAAGTCAGGTACGGCAACGTCACGACCGGCGGTGTACCATCGCTGCCATGTCAGCATCGCCCTTGGGCCCCGCGGTTTTGGCGCTCGCGGTGACCGCCTTCGGGTGCGGCGGACGCTATGGCGCGTCGTCGCCCGAGCATCCGCGGTCCTCGAGGGGCATCGAGGCCGCGGCCCTGCCGTACCAGGTCGTCGACGCGCGCACCGGCAAGTCGGTCGACGAGCTGGCGTTCTGGAGCCGGCTCACCACGGCGCGCGCGGTCTGCGTCGGCGAGGAACATCGCAATCCGCATCATCACTGGATGCAGCTGCATGTCGTGCGCGAGCTGATCAAGCGGCTGCCCCCGGGCACCAAGCTCGCGCTGGCGATGGAGATGTTCCAGCGGCCGTTCCAGGGCGTGCTCGACGACTACGCCGCCAAGCGGATCGATGCCGCGCAGCTGCGCTCGCGATCGGGCTACGACGAGCGCTGGGGCTACGAGTACAGCTACTACGGCCCCACGATCGACGCTGCGGTCGGCGGCGGCGCCCAGCTGCTGGCGGCCAACGCCGCGAAGGAGCTGACCAAGAAGGTCGTACACCACGGCCTGGAGTCGCTTTTGCCCGACGAGAAGTCCAGGCTGCCCGAGCTGGTGCTCGACGACGTGGCCCACCGATCGTGGTTCGACACGCTGATGGAAGACATGGGCGGCAGCGCCGCGCACGCGCAGTCCAGGCCCGCCCAGGCCGATGCCCAGAAGCCGGCGGCGCCGGCCACGTCACCGCAGCACGGCGACGACGACGACGCCACCGAGATGCCGAGCGCCGATCGGATCTATACCGTCCAGGTGATCTGGGACGAGACGATGGCCGATACCAGCGCCCGGTGGCTGGCCGCCAATCCCGGCGGCCACCTGATCCTGCTCGCCGGTAACGGCCACTGCCACGACTCGGCGATCATCAATCGCATGAAGCGCCGCGGGGTCCGCGATGCGATCTCGATCCGCGGCGTGATCGACGACGGCGAGGGCAGCGTGGGGGAGGCGCTCGCCAGGCCGATCAACGACTACGTGGTCGTGCTGCAGATGCCGGCCGGCGTCGAGCGCAAGCCCGACGTCGGTGACGACAGCAAGAAATGAAGTCCGGGCGTCGATGGTCGCCCGACAGCGCTCACGTTCGATCACCACTCGCGGTCCGGCGGCGGTGCCATGCGGCCAGATCGACCTCGTGATCATCGCCTGGCTAGGTCGAGCCGATGATCGCACTCGTCGAGTCGCGTCGCGGACGCCGTCCCGCCCGACGCCCCGTGATCTGCCAGGCGATCAAACCGGTTAGGCGGTGAACCACGACTCGAGTTTCAGCCCCGCAAAACCGGCGAAGTCGCGCAAGTTTCGCGTGACGAGCACGAGGTCGTTCACGGCCGTGATCGCCGCGATCTGTCCATCGACGAACGGCGGAGCCTTCCCGCGTCGGGCCAGGCGCGCACGCTCTCGGGCGTGCCAGGCCGCCGCCCTGGCATCATATGGCAGGATCACGAGCACGCTCGCGAACGCGTCGATCATCGTCTCGATCGCGCGCCGACGCTTGCCGGCGGGAAGCCGAAGGCGACCGAACTCGAGCTCGTGCCAGACGACAGACGCCGTGGCGACGGCATCGCCGGCGGCGGTGATGCGGTTCATCACCTGGCGATCCGGAACGGGCCGCATCGGCTCCGAGAGCACGTTGGTATCGAGGACGTATCGCAACGCCACGTCAGTCGAGCGCGATGTCGCGGCCGGGCGAGGGATCACGAACGTCTCCCCATGGGTCGGGGCCCCGCAGATCGTCCGCGTTCAGGCCCGACCGGGTCCGCTCGATCACCTCGGCGAGCGTTTCGGTCCGCGCGTGTTCGAGTGCATGGAGCTGCTCGATCGAGATCACTGCCGCGATGGGTTGTCCGTTGCTAGTCACGACCACCGGCGTCCCGTGGCCCGCCGTGCGCAGCACCTTCGCCCAGTCTCGTCGTGCCTGCGCCGTGGTGATTTGACGTGCCATCTTGGAGCCTCGTGTACATGCAATGTACAACGCGCAGGCGTGGCCCGCAACACGCAGGTCCACCGATCGCCGCCGTTCGCGTTGCGTAAAACCCCGAGAACTCCGGTGGGCTTCAGCCTGCCATGAGCGCCACGACAGCATCGCGCCGGTGCCCCTCCGATCGAGGCGCTCAGCGATAGCTGCCGCCGTCGGGCTCGACCTTCAACGCGGTGCCGTAGGCCAGGACCTCGGTCACCCCACCCATGATCTCGGTGGCGTCGTAGCGCATGCCGATGATCGCATTGGCGCCGATCTGGGCCGCGTGCGCCAGCAGGATCTCGAACGCCTCCTGCCGGGTGTGCTCGCACAGCTTGGTGTAGACCGTGATGTTGCCGCCGAACAGCATCTGAAGCCCGGCGCCGAGGTTGCCGAGCACCGAACGGGATCGCACGATGATCCCGCGTACGATGCCGAGATTCTCGACCACGCGAAAGCCCTCGAGCGTGAACGCGGTGGTGACCATGGATTGCCGGATGGTGTTCGGCGGGACCAGATTGTACGGTTGTTTGGGCGCCCGTGTGAGGGCTCGGTCATCAGCCATTCGCAAACGCTAGCAGATCGTGCTGGGTTGTTCGACTATGTGAGATCTAATCTACCACCATCGGCGTTGCTCTCACGTAATGCGACCCCTTCGGTATTCGATCAACGTCACCTTGGACGGACGCTGCGATCATCGTGCACTCGTTGCAGACGAAGACTTGCATCGTCACGCAGCCAAGACCTTCGAGCGCGAGAGTTGCCGACTATCGACCGTGGACGTGTGGAGTCCGTCAGCGGCGACCGCGTCGCGGCGGCGCCGGCCTGGCGAGACCACACAGCGCGCGCCAGTTGTCGCTCACGGCGCGGGCGCGGGGATGCCGGGGACCGAGGCGGTCGACGAGGATCTGACGGGCGCGATCGACGTGGTGCAGCGCGAGGCGGTAGCGCTTTTGCTTGGCGTACAGGATGCCGAGGTTGTTGGCGGTCAGTGCGACGTCGATGTGCGCGGGGCCGAACAGGCGCTGCTGCATCTGGAGGGCGGCACGATACTGGACGGCGGCGGCCGACAGCTTGCCTTCGGCGTACAACGAGGCTCCGAGATTGTTGAGATTGATGGCAATCTCGTGGTGCGGATCGCCGTAGCGGCGCCGGAAGGTCGCGAGTACGCGGGCGTAGAGTCGTTGGGCTTCGGCATGGCGACCGAGGCGGTCGAGGCTGGCGGCCAGCGCCGCGGCGTCGGCCGCCACGACGACGTGGTTGGCGCCGAGCAGGCGCGTGCGGAGCTCGAGGCTGGCGCGTCCCCAGCGCTCGGCGGTCCGATAGCGGCCGCGGATGTAGGCGAGGCCGCCGAGGTTGTGATAGAGGCTGGCCATATCGGGGTGCTCCGCGCCGCACACCCGCCGGGTCAGCGCGAGCGACGCGCGGTACAGCGCCTCGGCGCGCGCGAACTGCCCGGTGTACTTGTAGAGCATGCCGAGGTTGTTCATCGCGATCGCGGTGTCGCGAGGCGGCGTATCGGCGACGCGTGCGAGTGTGAGTGCGCGGCGGAGGGCCCGCGCGGCGCGCGGGTAGTCGCCGGCGGTGCGATGGAGGTTGCCGAGCACGCCGAGTGCGCGGGCGCGGAGGCGGCGCGCCGTATCACCGCGGCGTCGCGCAACGAGAGCGCAGGCTGCGTTCGCGAGATCGAGGGCGGCACCGCGATCCCCGAGCTCGTGCTGCGCTTCGGCCTGCGCAGCCAGGACGGCGGCGAGCTCATCGGTGGCCTGCGGGCCTGCGCGTCGAAGCACGCGTGCGCTGGCGGCATAGGCGGCGTTGGCTTCGCGGTAGCGACCGGCGAGATGAAGCCGCACGGCGCGGTCGCGGAGCGCGCGCGCCCGGCGTAGCGCGGGCGTGGCGGGGCGGTCACGCACGCTCGACGATCCCGTGGTGGAGCATCAACTCGAGAAACGCGCGCGCGGTGGGCCACGAGCAGCGGCCCCAGTGCTGGGTGTCGCGCGGGGTGAACTGCGCGTGCGACGCGAGGCCGTCGACCAGTCGATGGTGCCGGCGAGGCACGGTGAAGACGCGGTTGGCGGCGACGACCTCGACGGGTCCGGTGCGGCGGCGGCCGGTCGTGACGGGCCACGCGCGCACGAGCGGCGTGGCGGGCTCGAGCGCGGCGCGCGCGGCGACCGGAGGCACCCACGAGAAGCCGGCGACGTCCGACCGCCACACCGAGGCGAAGGTCTCGACGTCGGCGGCTTGGAGCCAGCGCGACAGGTCGCGGATCCGCGCGCGCAGCAGCTGCTCGATGGCGCGCGCCGCGGTGGCATCGCCGGGCGCCGCGGGCGGCAGGTTGCGCCGCCAGTCGGGGTCGTGTTGAAACGCGCGCTGGATCGCCTGCCCGACCATCGCGAACACCGGGCGCGGCGTGCAGCCGAGCGTCAGCGACAGCGAGTGCTGCGCCGCCAGGGTGGCGTGGAAGGTGCCGCCCGGGAGGTAGAGCAGATCGCCGGGCCGCAGCACCGCGCGCAGCAGGTCGCGCGGCGCCGGGATGGCCGCGGCCTCGCGCGCGTGCATTGCGACGAACCGGTTCATGCTCGCCGGATTGGCGGGCTGCGTGGCAGTGAGCGGGAATGCGACCGAGGGGGCGCGCGCGTAGCGCCACTCCTTCGTGCCTTCGATCTGCAGGACGAAGACGTCGTGGCGATCGCAATGGAGGGGAATGCCTTGCTGGCGGGGCGACAGGTAGCCGGCGAAACCGATCTCGTGGGCGAGGCCGAGCGTCGCCTTCATCGCCGCGACGACGCGCTGCAGCGGCGCGTGGCTCGCCTGGACATCGCGCATGCAGATGCTGCGGCCGGCGCGGTAGTGCCGCGCGATCGATCGCGGATCGATGGCGATCTCGCGCCGCATGTCGACCCAGGCTTTGCAGACCTGAGACTCGGCGGGATCGCGACCGATCCGGTACAGCGCCTCCGTGCTGAACGCGAGGTGCGCGAACTTGTCGGCAGTGCCGCGGATCAGCCGCGGCTGGCGCTCCCAGTGCCGCGCGAAGAACACACGCGGCGACATCGGAGCGAACAGGCCGCGCAGCTCGCCGTCGAGGTCGATCACCTTACAACCGGACCAGCGCCTCGTTGTGCTGCTGTGACATGAACGACGGATCCGGATCGGGCGCCGAGACGTCGATTCCAAGTCCGTCACCGCCGCGCACGTGGGTCAGTCGGCGGGCGTCGAGTGCACGGCCCATCATGGTGGACGACTTCGTCGCGATTCGTGGTTGTCGCTTCATAGCCCGACCAGCGCTTCGTTGTGTTGCTGTTCCATGATCGACGGCGTCGGGTCCGGCACGGAGACGGTGACTCCGAGCCCGTCGCCGCCGCGCGCGTGGATCAGTCGGCGCGCATCGAGCGCACGGCGCGTCGTGGTGGACGACTTCGTCGGGATTCGTGGTTGTCGCTTCATAGCCGGACCAGCGCTTCGTTGTGTTGCTGTTGCATGAACGACGGCGTCGGGTCAGGCGCGGAAACGCTGACTCCGAGCCCGTCGCCGCCGCGCGCGCGGGTCAACCGGCGATCGTCGATCAGACGACCTCGCGTGATGGGAAGCTTCGCTTGCATGCGCGGTTTCTGTCTTGTCATGTATCCCTCCGATGGTGAGAACCAGAGAATACGTCTGAATGAACGGTTCGGTATATCGTATTCCGCATGTTTCCAGATCGCGCCACCGGAACATCGCTGTTCGGTACATGTTCCGATACTGCGATGTTCGAGTCTCGATGGCGCTCGCTATCTCGTCATGAGGGCCGGGCTTCCGCGCTGCGCCGTACGCGAAGTCGCGCTTGACGAGACTCCCAGTCTGCGGTACACGGATCTAGGCAGCACTGGAGATATGGATATGTGGAGATCTGGAGGGATGGGAATGGTCGCGCTGGCCGTCACCGGATGCGCGCTGGAGTCTGCGCCGGACCTCGCAGAGGCAGTTCAGGGGGGCACCGCCGGCCCCCAGGCCGCGGCGCCCGCTCCGGCGTTTAGCGGTACAGGCTCGGACATCCTGTGGCGCTGCAAGCCACAGCCGCCCGACGCGACCTGCCGAATGGCGGGACGTGTCGAGACGGCGGGCGCCACGGCGATCTGGAAGCGCGCCGATCCGATGCAGGTGTCGTTCCCGGGCCAGCTCGACCTGGACTGGCAAATCGTTGCGACCGGCGACTTCGATCGGTTCGGCAGCGATGACATCCTGTGGCGCCGCGACAATGGCGAGAACCAGATCTGGCACGACGCCGCGTCACCCGGAGCTCCGATCGCCTCGCAGCCGTCCGACTGGTTCGTCGCCGGGGTCGGCAAGTTCACCGGGACCTTGGAGGACGACATCCTGTGGCGCAACATCGATGGCCGCAATCAGATCTGGCCGTCGACCAACCAGTCCGACGAGGTGTTCTCAACGGTCGGGCCGGAGTGGCGTGTCGTCGGGATTGGCAACTTCGACGACGACGCCAGGAGCGATATCCTGTGGATGAGCACGGGAGGCAGTATCGTGGTGTGGTCGAACGGCGTGGCCCCAGGCGCGCAGATCGCCGTCTTGCCCGGCGGCTGGTCTGTCGCCGGACTCGGGACGTTCGATCAGGACGGCAAGAGCGACATCCTGTGGCGCAGCACGGGCGGCAGCAACGTGATCTGGTACGGCGGTGTGGCGCCCGGGCTCTGGATGCCGGAGCTCGATGCGGCGTGGCACGTGGCAGGGATCGGCGACTTCAACACCAGCTTCAGGTCAGATATCCTGTGGCGCAACGACAACGGCTCGAACGGGATCTCGCTGGTCGCCACGATGGTCCCTTCGGGGCTGCCATTCGTCGAGAACAGCTGGCAGGTCGCCGCGGTCGGCAGGTTTCACTGACCCGCTTCTAAACATTGGCTCATGGGTTGGTAGCCACGAAGATCCGCGCGACGCGACGGGCGGTCGCCAGTCGTGAATGGTTCGCCGGCTTGCCGGCGCATAGGGGGCCTCGACGCCGAGGATATCCAGCTGCTCGACGACGGCATCTGCGCCGCCCGCTGATGTCACGGCGAGACGGCGGCGGAGGCGGCGAGGATCGCGGCGGTGACCGCGGCGGGACGGGACAGCATGATCACATGGCTGCCCTTCACCGAGGTGAGATTCGCGCCCGCGCGCTTCGCCATGAACGCCTGCGCTTCCGGGTCGATCATGTGGTCCGCCTCGGCGCGCACGTACCACGAGGGCTTGGCGTGCCAGGCGGCGGTCGTGATCTTGTCGTCGAAGCAGCGCGCCGCGATCGGGCCCTGCTTCGCCGCGAGCAGGCGCGCGTCGGCGGCCGGCAGGTCCTGCGCGAAGTCGTTCGCGACGACGTCGGCGGGCAACGACGCGAAGCCACCGCGATCCACGACGAGCTTCTTCACCCAAGGGGGTGCGGGATGCCCCTTGCCGAGGTCGTTGATCGACTCGCCGGCATCCGGCACGAACGCCGCGACGTAGACCAGCGCCGCGACCTTGCGGTCGTTGCCGGCCTCCGTGATCACGGCGCCCCCGTACGAGTGGCCGACGAGGATCACGGGGCCGGGCTGGGCCTCGATGACGCGGCTCGTGGCGGCGACATCGTCGGCGAGCGAGCTCATCGGGTCGTAGACCGCGACGACGCGAAACCCCTTGGCCTCGAGCGCGGGCGTGACCTTGTCCCAGCTGGAGCCGTCGGCGAACGCGCCGTGAACGAGTACGACCGTGAGGGGGGCCTTCGCGGTGGGGTCGGCGGAGACGGCGGAGGCGGTGGCGGCGAGCCCGACCGCTGCAATAGAGAGATTCTTCAGCATATTGATGTGGCCTTTCCTGGCGCTCGGCGAGCAACGGGTGTGCCAGGCCCTGGCGCGCAGCTCGCGGATCGCCGCGCGCCGCGTGAGTGCCGGCCTTGCCGCTGCCGACCGCGCTGTCAAGCGAGCGACGCGCCGTTGCCGGCCGAGGCGCCGGCGACCGGGCTGTCAAGCGAGCGACGCGCCGTTGCCGGCCGAGGCGCCGGCGACCTCGCGGCCGGGCGGCCCATCGGCTCGCTGCAGGAGGCGGCCTTGCCCGGAGGCGGGCACGGGGGCCCACGGACGCATGTGTGGGGCAGCCCGGGGAGCTGCCTGCATCAGGCGTAGCACCTGTGGCAGGCGGTGCGGCAGCGCCCTCGTCCCGGCTCGATGCAGACGGGTGGTCACCACGAAGCGGGTCACGGACCGCGGTACTGTGCCGGGTCCAGTCCGAAGTCGCGCAGCCAGCGCTGCACCTGACTGCGTGCCTTGCCCAGCGCGCGCGCGACCGCGCTGACGTTGCCGCGATGGGTCTGGAGCGCGGTGATCAACTCGGTGCGGCGATCGGCCCGGCGTTGCTTCGCCGCGGTGGCCGCATCGAGCGGTGGCGTCACCGAGGTGACGAGGGCCGCCGACACATGGTCGAGCCCGATCGGGCCACCGCGCGCGAGCACGACGGCGGACGCCAGGCATTTCTCGAGCTCGCGCACGTTGAGCGGCCAGTCGTGCCGGCACAGCGCGCGCACTGCGTCGGGCTCGAACCGCAACGCGCGACCAGGCGCGATCCGGTGCAGCAGGGCCGCCGTGAGCAGACCGAGGTCCTCGCGCCGCTCGCGCAGGGGAGGGATCTCGAACAGGTGGCCCGCGAGGCGCGCGTAGAGGTCTGACCGAAACTGGCCGAGCGCAACGTGCGCGAGCAGATCACGGTGCGTGGCGCAGACCACGCGCAGGTCGACCTTGACCGGGCGAGTCGCTCCGAGCGGGCGCACCTCGCTCTCCTGGAGCACCCGGAGTAGCGCGACCTGCGACGACGGAGAGAGCTCGCCGATCTCGTCGAGGAACAGCGTGCCGCGGTCGGCGGCGCGCACCAGGCCAGGGCGATCCTCGGCGGCGCCAGAGAACGCTCCCTTGCGGTAGCCGAACAGCTCGGCTTCGAGGATCGCGGCCGGCAGCGCGCCGCAGTTGATCGCGATCAGCTCGCCGGGGCGACCGGACAGCTGGTGCACGGCGCGGGCCACGACCTCCTTGCCGGTACCGGTCTCGCCCCGCAGCACGACCGAGACCGTCGAGCGCGCGATGGCTTCCAGGTTGCGCGACTGCTCGTCGAGCGTGGGCAGGGCGGTGACCAGCGCGACCGCGTCCAGCGGCTGCGTGCGCGGTCGCATGGACGGCGGCAACGCGCCGTGCCGGAAGCGCAGGACCGTACGCCCGGTCTCGATCCAGTCCCCGTCGACGAGCAACGCATTCTCGGTGCGTTCGCCGTTGACCCGCAGCCCGTTCTTGGACCGCTCGTCGCGGAGCCAGAACGCGCCGAGGCTGCGCTCGATGCGAGCGTGCTGTGTCGACATCCAGGGGTCGGGAAAGCTGAGCTGCAGGTGGCGAGAACCAGCGAGATCGCACGAACGGATCGTCGTAGTGAGTGTGTCGTCATGGCTCGCCGTCCAGCACGTCGTGTGCCAACCGGCGGCGGCGCGATGGTCCGTGCGCGTCGTGGTGCTGTTCGGCCGGCCGGCCCCGCGCGACGACCAGGGCTTCGCGTCACGGCGGCTCGCGGGCGTGCTCGACGCGCTCGCGGCAGCGCCGGCGGTCGCGCACGGCCTGGTCCTCGGACACGCCGAGCAACTTGATGCGGCGCTCGACGGGCATGCAGTAGCTGGTCGCCGTCCACAGGCGCGGGTCGTCGAGCGGCGCCGGCGCCAGGTCTTGCCAGATCCGTACGGCGTGGTCGTCGGACGCGGACACGATGCGCCGCCCGTCGGGGCTGAACCGAGCCTGGTGCGCCAGAGACCCTTCTCCCATCAGGATCACGGGCTCGCCCGTGCCGTCGGCGCGCCAGATGCGGAGGGTCTTGTCCTTGGAGGCCGAGACGATGCGGCTGCCATCCGGGCTGAACTCTGCCCAGTACACCCAGTCCTCGTGGCCGCGCAGGACGACGGGCTCGCCGCCGCCATCGGCGTCCCACACCCGCACCGTCTTGTCGTCGGAGGCGGACACGATGCGGTGGCCGTCCGGACTGAACATCGCCGAGTAGACCGTCTCGCCGTGGCCGCGCAGGACGAGGGGCGCGCCGCGGCCATCGGCGCTCCACACCCGCACCGTCTTGTCATCGGAGGCGGAGGCGATGCGGCGGCCGTCCGGGCTGAACGCCACCGAGTACACGACGCTGTCGTGGCCGCGCAGGATCAGGGGTTCGCCGCGGCCGTCTGCGTTCCAGACGCGGACGGTGTCATCGGCGGAAGCGGAGGCGATGCGCCGGCCATCCGGGCTGAACGTGGCCGCGGCCACGACGCCGTCGTGGCCGCGCAGCACCAGCGGCGCGGCCAGCCCCTCGACGCTCCACACGCGCACGGTCCCGTCCATGGAGCCCGAGACGATGCGGCGGCCGTCCGGGCTGAACGCGACCGAGTACACCGCGTCGTCGTGGCCGCGCAGCACCACGGGCTCGCCGGTGCCATCCGCGCTCCACACCTGCACGGTCTTGTCGTTGGACGCCGAGGCGACGCGTCGCCCGTCCGGGCTGAACGCCACCGTGTTGACCGGCGCTTGGTGGCCGTGCAGGACCAGCGGCTCGCGGCTCGCCGTCGCATCCCATGTGCGCACCGTCCTGTCCAGCGACGCGGACACGATGCGCTGGCCATCGGGACTGTACACCACCGAGTACACCGTATCGTCATGGCCGCGCAGAACCCGAGGGGTGCCGCGGCCATCGGAGCGCCACACCCGCACCGTCTTGTCCCGCGATCCGGACGCGGCGTGCTGGCCGTCGGGGCTGAACGCGGCCGACAGCACGACCTCGGCGTGCCCGCGCAGGACCACGGGCTCGCCACCGCCATCGGCGTTCCAGATCCGGACGGTCTTGTCATGAGACGCCGAGACGATGCGCTGGCCATCCGGGCTGAACGCGGCGCGGGCCACCGGCGCGTCGTGGCCGTACAGGATCGCGAGCGCGCGGCTGCCATCGCCGCTCCACAGTCGCACCGTGTTGTCCCGCATCGCGAGCACGAGGCGCTGGCCATCGGGGCTCCACTCCGCCGAGCGCGCGAGCCCGTCCTGGCCGCGCGGGGTGATGGGCTCACCGGAACCATCGCGGTTCCAGATCTGAGCGCCTGCGTTCGTCACCGCGACGATGCGCTGGCCGTCCGGGCTGAACGCCGCCTGCTCGACGGCGAGCCGGCGGTCATTGACGACCGTGGCCTCACCCCGCCCGTCCGCGTTCCACACCCGCACGGTGGTGTTGTCCGAGGACACGACGCGCTGGCCGTCCGGGCTGAACGCTGCCGACCACACCGTCCCCTCGTGACCGCGCAGCACCTGCGGCTCACCCATGCCGTCGGCGCTCCACAGCCGCACCTCGTTCCCGGACGCAGAGGCGATGCGCCGGCCGTCCGGGCTGAATGCCGCGGACATGACGGGGTCCGGCTCCGTGATGACCATCCGCGCGACGTCGGCGTGCAGGAGGCGCTTGGCCTCCTGGAGCGCGCCCGGAGGCGGAGCCTCGATGTCCTCGATCTCGCGCAACAGCGCGAGCTGGGTCGTGGGATCGTCGGGTAGCGTCTGCATCGCGGCCATCCGGGTGGCATCGCGGGCTCTCCGCGCCTCGCGGGACTGCTTCCACGCCAGCCAGCCCATGGCGATCGCCGCGATCGCTACCGTCGACAGGATCGCGCCGAACACGCGCCGCCGGACCCGGCGCGCGCGATCGGCTGCGGCCAGCACGGCCGAGAGGTAGCGCTGCTCTACCGCGGCCAGCTCGCCGCGGTACTGGCGGTGCCACGCGCGGGCCTCGCTCGCCACCTCACCGGTCCACAGCAGCCCGGACGCGTGGCCGCTGCGCTCCCAGTCCCGGGCCGCGGCGCGCAGGCGGGCGAGCATCGCCGCGTCGTCCTGGTTGTCGTCGAGCCAGCGCACCAGGGTGGGCCAGCGGTCGATGAGCGAGTCGTGCCCCAGCTCCGCGGTGCGATCCGCGCCGTGGACGCCGCGCTCGATCACCACCAGGCGCATCTCCGTGAGGTGCTGGACGATGCCGTCGACGAGACCGGGGTCGCGATGCAGCGCGCGGAGCTCGTCCACCCGCACCGGCGTGCGGGTGCGCTCCGGCGTGACCAGGCGCTCGAGCACGGTGCGGGCGACCCCCTGCTGGGTCTGCGACATGCCGGACAGCACCGCATCGGCGTGCCTGGCCAGGGCGCCGGCGACGCCGCCGAGTTGCTCGTAGCTGGCCTCGGTCAGCAGGCGCCGTTCGCGATCGCGCGCCTCCCACAGGCGCGCGGCGGTGAACTGCAGCAGCGGCAGGGCGCCGGGCGTGGCGGCGAGGTCATCGATCATGCGATCGACCAGCGCGGGCGACTCGAAGCGGTACTCGCTGGCCTCCACGGGGCGGAGCAATGCCTCGCGCATGCCGTCGCGGTTCATGGCGCGCAGCACCACCAGGCCGCGCGTGACCTCGGTCGCGAGTCTGTGGCCATCGATCAGGCGGTCGAGGAAATCCCAGCGCATCACCACGAGCACGCGCAGCGGGGAGCTCACGTCGTCGGCCATCGCCGCGAGGCAGGCCAGGAAGGCGGCGCACTGGTCCGGTGACACGCCCAGTGTGTAGAGCTCCTCGAGCTGGTCCACGAACAGCACGACGCGGCGCTGCTGGCTCGCCGCACGCGCGCGCAGCTGGGCGCCCAGGTAGCCGACCTCGACGCGCAGCCGCTCGATGATCGCGTCGAGCGCTGCTGCGCCGTCGTCGACTGCGCGGTCGCCCGACGCGCGGCTGTCGTGGAGCAAGACCGCCGCCAGCGCCGCCAGAGGCGCGTGGCCCGGCCGTACGATGTGGGCGTGCCAGCCCTCGCCCGAGCGCTTGAGCGCGGGGAGCACGCCCGCGCGCACGAGCGACGACTTGCCTGCGCCGGACGCACCGACAATGGCCACGAGCGGCCGTCCGCGCAGCTCCGCGACGACCAGGTCGACCTCCCGATCGCGACCGAAGAACCGACTGGCGTCGGCCTCCTGGAACGCGGCGAGCCCGGTGAACGGGGCGCTGACGGCGGTCGGCACCGGCCTGCGATCAGGCGCGAGCGCCTCGAGCTCGGCGAGCAGCAGCTGCGCGCTCGCCGTGCGATCCGCCGGGTTGGTGAGCAGGCAGCGATCGATCACCCCGGCGAGCACGCCGAGCTCCGGCATGCGCTGGCTCGCGCTCGGCATCGCCGGGCTCGGCTCCGTGGGAGTCGTGGCCCCCGGCGCGGCGCTGTCCGGCCGAGGACGCGTGCCTGCGACCAGCTCGAACAGCATGATGCCCGCGCTCCACAGATCCGTGCGATGATCGACCGCCCCGCGGCTCATCTGCTCCGGCGACATGTACGGCAGCGTGCCGACCCGCGCACTGCCCCCGGCGGACCGGGGCATGTCTCCGGGAGCTTCCCGATCAAACAGCGGCACCGCCATCCGCTTGGCGACGCCGAAGTCGAGCACCTTGATGACGCCGGTCCGCGTGAGCATGACGTTCTCGGGCTTCAGGTCGCGATGCACGATGCCCTGGTCGTGGGCGCACGCGAGCGCACGCACGACCGGCAGCATCAACTCGACGGCGCGGGCGGGTGGAACTCCCGCACCCAGTCCGGCGGCCGCACGATCGCTCAACCACTGGCGCAGAGTCTGCCCTTCGAGGTACTCGAGCACCATGTAGGGCTGTCCCCCGTGCTCGCCGACCTCATAGATCACGACGATGTTCTCGTGACGGCATCGCGCGGTAGCGCGCGCCTCGGCCAGGAACCACGCGTCGAGGTTGGGCTCCTGGGAGGTGAGGAGCTTGACCGCGACGAGCCGACCCAGGCGTAGATCCCGGGCCAGATACACCTCGCCCATGCCGCCGCGCCCCAGCAACCGGATGATCTCGTACTGGCCGATCCGGGTGCCGAGCCGCGCGCGGCTCGCGGACGATCCGGCTTCCATCGGCGTGGACAAGGTCTCTGGATGCATGACGAAACCGCTGCGCGATCGCACGCGTGCGACGACAGCCTATCACGCTGACAATGGCCGGCGCCGCCTCACGGTCGACGGTGCGGATCCCTTGCAGCCAAACGCGCGGCGATCGACGAGCGCGTGGTCTCGACGAGCTGCCCGGGCGCGTGAGCCGGTGCGGAGGCGCCGATAGCCCGCGCCGCGCGGTTCCGGCTATAGCTACCGCATGTCCGCTCCCACGCTCCCTGCCGCCGTGCTCGCTCGTCGCGCGGCGCTGCCCGCCAAGCCCGCGCCGGTCGTGTTGACCGGTTCGGTCGTCGAGCTGCGGCCGCTCGAGCTCGACGCCGACGTCGACGCATTGTACGCGGTGGCGTCGGGCGCCGCGTGCCGGCTCGGCGCACGCAGCTGCGATGCCTACGATCCCGACGAGCGCGTATGGCGCTACATGTCGGGCGGCCCGTTCGCCGACCCGGCGGCGCTGCGCGGCTGGCTCGCACCGCAGGTCGCCGCGCCCGATGGCCTGCCGCTCGCTGTGCTGCTCGATGGCGCGCCGGTTGGCGCCGCATGCTTCATTGCCAATCAGCCCGCCCACCTCAAGATCGAGCTCGGGACGATCTGGTACGGGCCGATCGCGCAAGGCACCGGCGCGTCGGCCGAAGCGACCTACCTGATGCTCGCGCATGCGTTCGCGCTCGGCTATCGCCGCGTGGAGTGGAAGTGCGATGCGCGCAACGAGCGGTCGCGCCGCGCCGCGCTCGCCTACGGCTTCACGTTCGAGGGCGTGCAGGACGCCCACTACATCATCAAGGGCCGCAACCGCGATACCGCGTGGTTCCGTATGCTCGACAGCGAGTGGCCAGCACTGGCACCCAAGCTTCGGACGTACGCGACGACCCGCGCGACCACGCCCTGAACCCCGCGGCCGGACAACCGTGTGGCCGCGCACGGCGGTCCTTGCATTCGAGCCACGCGTGCGCCGTGACGCTGGAGGCCGCGCTCATGGTCGGTCACCGGTGAAAGATCAGTGGAATGGCCGGATAGATGCCGTGGCCATCGCGAACCACGGGTGTCGTCCTGGGGATCTCGATCGTCTGGCAAATCGCCGGAGATGTCGGCTCGGGGTCGGCCACACACGCGGTGACCTGACCGGGGGCATTGCCAAACATGACGCTATGACGATCGCCGCGCTGGTAGTACCTCATGCCCTCGGCACTCCGGTTGCCGGCGCCGACCCAGAATGCAGGCATGACGGTCGCGTCCGCGGCGCCGTCGACGAGCCGGTCGAGATCGGCGGTCGTCTTCGCGGTCGGGTGGCCGCGCAGGACGTAGACCCAGGGGGTGACAGGAGCGCCGCCACGGACGATCACATCGAGCCCCGGCCCCACGGGCCACCGCGGCTCGGCGCCGTCGCGCACCGGGCCGGCTTCCACCTTGCGCACCCCGTCTCTGAACCAGTCATCGAGGCGCACGGTCGCCTGGCTCGCGGGTAGGCCGCTGAGGTGGTAGTCGTGCAACCGGCCCACCGGCGTCGTGCAACGCCATGCGAGCGTGGGGCCGAGCTGGTAGTACGCGGAGATCATGATTCCCGACAGGACGTCGTCGTCCGAGGTAACCCGGCCCTCGATCGTGCGTGTGGGCTCGAGCTGCAGCACGATCGCTCCGTGCCCGATCGGGCGTGGCTGCGATCGCCGATCGCCGCGCTCGGCGATGATCCCACCGTCGTGCACCGCGCGTACCGTGAATCCGCCGCTGGCGTCGGTGGTCGCCACGTCCGCGTCGAAGCCCGACCTGTGGTACGCGGGGGGCGCGGTGCCCGTGTGGCGCTCGCGGGGGCCGTGCGCGCCGGGTACTCGCAGATACGCTCGCGTGGCGTCGCCCTCGAGGATGCCACTCCATGCGACGACGGTCGCCCCGGCCACGGCGTTGCCATGGAGGTCGACCACGCGGCCCCGGATCGCGACCGCACTGTCGGGGGGGACCGGGCCGCCTTCGCGATCGTCCCACGCGTGCGCGACCGCGAGATCGCCACGCAAGAACGCGTTGACCCGGAAGGACGCGTTGTACCGGAAGTCCGCCATGTCACGTAGCAGCTCGACCTCCGACACTCCGCCGGCCGACACGGTGCGCATGGTATCGACGAGCAGCTGCCACGCCGCGTCGAGATCGCCGGGCCGATTGCGATCTGCCAGGATCCACGCCGCGCTGCCCGCGGTGGCCATGGCGTGCTGGAAGTCGCCCCCCGAGAGTGCGAGGGTGCGCGCGGTAGTCAGGCTCGCGAGCATATCCTCATAGACGTGGCCTGCCGACCACTGGAGGTAGGCCTCCGCAGTCTTGATGCGCGCGAGCGCCGCAGGATTGTCGCCGGCATGGTGAACCGCGACGTGGGCTTGCTCGATCAGGTGGGCGATGTGCTCGGGATTCGCCGGCTCGGTCGCCGCACGGTGCTCGCTCCACAGCCGAAATTCCCAGAGCCTGGCTTCGGATCGATAGTCGTGCGAGCGAACCGCGACTTCGATCGCTTTCTGGTACTGGTCTCGAGCGAGCTCCCATCGCGTGCCCGAGCGCTCGGCGGCGATCCCGAAAGCTTCGTGTGCATCGGTGAGGATCGGATCCCAGCCCAGGGCTTCGGCCTCGGCAAGCAGGCCGGGCAGCTCGGCGAGCATCTGCTCGGGAGGGATCTGCCAGGCGCGGCCGAACTTGGCGTGCAGCGCCAGGATCTTCGCGCGCCTCACCGGGTCGGCGGGCAGCACGGCAGGGGCCACGTGGGATTCGCCGTCGCACGCCTCCACGAGCGGCATCTCGTCGATCGGGTTCGGGTGCATCGAGCGTGGCAGCTTCGACAATCGATCGAACACCCCGGCGACCTGGTCGCGCTCGCCGAGCAAGCACGCAAGCTTGGCAACGATCTGGGGCCCGCGCGGGCTCATACATGCGTTGCGGTAGTCGCGGATCCATCGCGCGGCGAAGCGGTCCAGCTCGTCGACCCAGCCGACGACGTCCGGACTCCCCGCGAGGTGTTGCGTCAGGCTCGCGCGCAGCACGGGCGACCACGCGCTCGCCATTTCGGCCTCGGGGCTGCGCTCGCACGCCGGCGAGTTGGCCGCCGGGACGGGCCCGCGCGCAAGCTCGACCGTCAGCACCGCGACGGCCCCGAGCACCACCGCGCCCCCGAGCACGGCCGCGGCCGCGCGCCGCGCGCTGCGTCTCGATGCCGTGCGGCGAACCGCGTCGAGCAGCTCGCGCATGGACGCGAAACGATCCGCGGGTGCGAACGCGAGACCACGACGCACGATCTGGTCCAGCTGTTTCGGGACACCGCGAGTCTGCCGATCAACGGCTGGCCCGCGCCGGACCTCGGCGGCGAGGTCGTTTTCCGTCCGCGCGGAGAATGGCCGGCGGCCATGAAGCGCCTCGTACAGCGCCACGCAGAACGCGAACTGATCGGCGCGGTGGTCGACGCTCTCGCCCCGAAGCGCCTCGACCGGCAGGTATCCCGGCGTCCCGGCAACGGCGCCATCGACCGCGGGCGACAGGCTGGACAGTCCGAAGTCACTGACCTTGACGCGGTCATCGCGACCGAGCAGGACGTTCTCCGGCTTGAAATCGCGGTGGACGACGCCGACGGCGTGGGCGGCGGCGAGCCCCTCGCCGGCGAGCAGGAACACCGCGGCGACCTCGCGCCAGCTGCGCGGCTGCTCGGTGAGCCACGCACGCAGCGTGGTGCCCTCGACCAGCTCCATCGCGGCGAACACGCGATCGCGGGAGGTTCCTACCTCGTAAACCGCCACCACGCCGGGGTGGCTGATCCGCGCCATCGCCTGCGCTTCGGCCAGGATCCGCGCGCGCGCGCCGTCCGCGGTTCGGGCCTGGTGATGCAGGAGCTTGAGCGCGATGTTGCGATCCAGCTCGGGATCATAGGCCGTGTACACGGTTCCCATTCCGCCGCGACCGATCAGACCGAGCACGACGAATCGCCCGACCATCGCGCCGAGCTCGAGCGCCGGGCCGTGGTCCAAGGGCCGTGCCGGATGCGTGGTGTGGTCCTGGGCGGCAGTCGACGAGCGCGCGAGCACCGCCGTCAGGTCGACGACGACGCGGCGGCAGCTCGCGCACGCGTCGAGGTGGGCCTCGATCTCCACGCGCTGTTCGCCTGGCAGACCATGCTCCAGGAGACCGACGAGCGTCGACTCGGACAGACATGTCACGCCGGGTTCCATGCCGCAGCCGCGGTCGAATCTACCATGTCGCGCGCAACAGGCCGGCGCGCACCGGGTATGCGGTGCCCTGCGCGCATGACGCGGAGTGCTGCATCGCGCGCTGGCTTGCACAGGCTCGGCGGCCGGGATAGCGTCGTTGTGCACGTGCCATGGTGACAGCGGTCGAACGCGAGCTGTGCACGCTCCACGCACGTGGCCGCGAAGCCTGGCCCGGTGTCGAGCTCGATGTCGCGACGTTCTCGGCGCTGGCGTCGAACCAGCTCGACGACGGCCCGTTCGACGATGTGCGCGCGGACGACCTGTACCTGGCGATCGCCTGCACGGCGCGGGTCAAACAAGCGATCATCGCATTCGACAAGCACTACCTGGCCGGGCTCGGGTCTGGGCTGATCCGGCAGGGGCAGGATCGGGCGGCCGCTGCCGATGTCGTGCAAGCGGTACGCGTGCGGTTTCTCGTCGGCGACGCGGGCCGCGGGCCGAAGATCGCCGAATACAACGGCCGCGGCTCGCTGGCCGCCTGGCTCCGCGTCGCGGCGAGCCGCGCCGCCGTGACCGCCTTCCGCAAGCACCGCCGAGAAACCGCGCTCGACGATCTCGCGATCGTGGCGACGTCGTGCCACCCGGACGTCACGCTGCTCGGGATGCAGCTCGGCAGCGAGCTCGAGGCCGCGTTTCGCTCCTCGTTCGCGGCGCTCGCTCCGCGCGAGCGCAACCTGCTGCGCTACCAGGTGCTCGACCGGCTCGGAATCGATCGCATCGGGGCGCTCCATGGCGTACATCGTGTCACCGCGGCTCGCTGGATCGCGCACGCGCGCAAGGCGCTGATCGAGGGCGTACGGTGCCGGCTGCAGGATCGCCTCTGTATCGATCGCGAGGAGCTCGACAGCACGCTTCGACAGATCGCGAGCCAGATCGAGCTGAGCCTTGGCTGGCTGCTGACGCCGACATCCGCGTGACGCGACGCCTCGCGTGGCGCTCAGCCCGCGATCACACGCGCCGCGGAAGTGCTCCCTGATCTGCGACTCGCACACCGCGTACCCTGACATGCGCTGACATAGCTGGCGCGGGGCGCTACATCGTCTCGCGCTCTGCGTACGAGGGCGTCGACGATCTTCGGAGAATCCCAATGACCCACCCGCACGACCGCGCGCACAGTAGCGCTCCCCGGACCATCGGCGACGTCGCCCTCGTCGCGTTGCTCTGCGTCGCGGCGCTGAGCCCGGCGGCGTGTAGCGCTCGATCCGAGCGCCCCGCCACGACCGCTGCCACGGCGCCCGCAGGTGCCGGGGCCCGTGACAGCGATGTCCCGCCGGACGCCACCGCCGGTGACTGGCCCGGGTGGCAGAAGGACCTCCGCGGCACCCGGTACAACGCCGCCGAAACCGCGATCACCCCAGCGACGGTGGCCGGGCTGAAGCTCAAGTGGAGCTTCGTATTCCCGGACGTAGGAAACCACGCGCATGGCAGTCAGCCGGCCGTGGTAGGCCACACGCTCTACGTCGGCTGGGGGGATGGCAGGATCTACGCGCTGGACGCCCGGACCGGGGAGACGCTGTGGGTGTCCGAGGCTGCAGCGAGCGCCGACGGGACCTGGGGAGCGGCAGTTTACACCGGGCCGGCGGTCGCGGACGGCAAGGTGATCTTCGGTGACGGTCGGGGCTCTCTGTACGCGCTCGATGCCGGTACTGGGCGCACCCTGTGGTCCGTGCGGGTCGGGGAGCACGAGACGGCCACGATCAGCAGCTCGCCGCTCGTGTTCGATGGCAACGTCTACGTGGGAGTCGCCAACGGGGAAGAAGCCGCGGCGAGCAATGCCGCGTACCCATGCTGCACGGCGCGCGGCCAGTTCGTCTCGGTCAGCTTGGCCACGGGCAGCGTGCGCTGGCGACGGTACACGATGCCGCCGGCCGAGCGCGCCGGAAGCTGGCCCAACGGCGCGGCCAAGTACGCGCCCGCCGGTGCCGGGGTCTGGAGCAGCCCGGCGATCGACCCGGTGTCCCGGACCGTGTTCTATGGCACCGCGAACGGCTTCACCGGGACCAACGGGCCTGGCGAGGACACCGACTCGGTCATCGCGCTGGACGCCGACACCGGCGCACTGCGCTGGAAGCAGCAGATCAACCATCCGGACGTCTGGACGGTCGGCTGCATCAAGCCGATCGAGCACAACCTCCCTGTCGAGCATTGCGCCGGGATGGACGACGGGACCAACCTCGACTGGGACTTCGGCTCGTCGCCGAACGTGTTCAGCGCCTCTGGCCGGACCCTCGTCGGCATCGGTCAGAAGAGCGGCTTCTACCACGCGTTCGACGCGACCACGGGACAGATCGTGTGGCAGCGCCAGCTGTCGTACGCACGACAGAACGGCGGATCGGCGGGCATCCTGTGGGGTTCGGCGTCCGACGGACGCCGGCTCTACGCGGCGACCTGGCAAGGGAATCCCGCCACGCTGTCCGGCCTCAACCCGGCGACCGGCGAGATCCTGTGGCGGACTCCTAACCCGGTCGACGGCTGCACCACCGGCGGGGCCGCAGCGCACGCCGATGCCTGCCATCTCGAGCACATGTCGGCGGTGACTGCCACGCCGGGGCTGGTCTACGAGGGCAGCTTGGACGGAAAGATGCGGATCTACCGTGCGGAGGACGGCGAGATCCTCTGGCAATACGACACGGTCCGCGAGTTCACCGGGGTCAACCACGTGACCGGGCCCGGCGGCGCGATCGCCGGCCACGGAGGCGCCGTCGTCGCCCACGGCATGATGTACGTCCAGTCGGGGTATTACACCTGGTTCGGCATGCCGGGCCGGGTCCTGCTGGCGTTCGGGCTGTGACCGGTGTGCGGTTTGCGACCCGGTTACCCGTCATGGGTCCATCGATCCGCTGCCTGCCGTAGCGTACGCACGGCGCGCTGTCGAACGCGGTGCGCAGGCTCGAGTGGATGAGCGCGGCCGGCGCGGCGAGGCGGGTCGGTGCATTCAATGTGTCGGTACATCCAATGTGCAGATCGCCGCGGTGTTTACCGCGGCGTCGAGGACCGCCGAGGCGCTGGCGATACCCTGCTCGCCGACCCGATGCGCCGGATCCTCTGCTCGTACCAGCTCGACCTGCGCCGCGGCGCGACGCTCGCGCAGCTGATCACCGCGCTGGACACCTGGCCGGCGGCGTACGTGGCGACCGCGGAGGCGTGACGCCATCTGCCGACGTGGGCCGCGGAGGGCGAGCGCTACGGCTTCGCGCCGAGCTGCTGCAGCTTGATAAACTCCCTACGCAGCCTCTCGAGGCCCCGCCGGATCGTGTTCGCGCTCATCTCTGAATCGGCAGCGCAGTCCTGATCGAGCATCACGCCGAGCTCCATGCTGAGTCCGTTCCGATGCTCGCTGAATGACCGCCCGAAGCCCGCCGGTGGTATCACGAGCTGCAGGTCGTCAATCTTCGGCGAAAGTGCCAGGAAGACGCCGCACGCTTCCTTCAGCGTCTTGGCATCCTTCGCGCTCGCGAGGGCCGCAGCCAGCGCCGCCTCGGCATCGCGCATGCGCTTCGTATCCACTGGCGAACGCGTCGGCTGCGCCACGCGCGGCTGCACGCTCGCGGCTGCGGGCGTCGCGGCGGGGTCCGCGGCCGGCTCGTGCGCGACCGCGCCGATCGGCGCGTCTGGCGGCGGTGCGTCGGCGGGTGCAACTGGTGCTCGCGGCGGTGGAGACGACGCGGCTACCGCCGGCTGGGATGCCGCCGCGGCGCCGTTGTCCGCGCCCCCTGGCGGTCCAGGCGAATGGCAGGCCGCGAGCGCCACCACGACTGCCAAGGCCCTCATCCGACCACGATGGTCGCCCAGAAGTAACCCATGGCGCGCGCCTCGGCCCAGGTCAGATTGATCTCGGTCCTGTTCCACGCACCCGGATCCTGCACCAGGATGTGGTCGCCGTCGATGCCGTACAGCCGAGTCCAGTGCATGTAGAGGCCGGCGATCACGCCCCGGCCTGCGTCGAGCTCCGGCGCCAGTTCTCGGATCACGGCCGACTTGTACGACTCGAGGCTCAGGTCCTTCTCGATACCCTCCCCCTCGAGCGCGGCTCGCTGCTTCGGCAGCAACGCCTCGTAGCGTTTCGTGTCTGCCGCCTTCGTCTTCGGATCGGTCGCCTTCTCAGCGATGTTCCGCGCCGTGCTCAGCTGCTCCACCCCGTGGCCCCCATTGCCGCGGTGCGCACTGTCGTAATCGTTGAGCTTGTCCGTTGTTTCGCGATTCTCGTCGCGGGTCCTGGAAGGGTCCCAGCGGATCGGCTTGTCCTTAGCCGGCGCGCCAAACTTGCGGGCGAGCTCCTTCAAAAACGGGCCCTGAGCCTTCGCGCGAACTGCCTTAACCGCTGCAGCCACGACCTCGTCGTGCCCCGGCTCGGCCGACGTGATGAACTCGACGACCGCAGCGAGCTCGAGGAAGTCAGGGAATCGCAGCCCCATCAGCGAGGACAGACTCGCATCCGTGCCATCCGCCGCGAGGCGCGCTTGCGCGATGTCGCCCTTGAAGACGCTCGCGACGGCGAGCAGCTTCTTGTGCTCGCTGGCTGGGTAGCTACTGGGCCCGATGCCCAGCACCTCCAAGCACATCGCCAGCGAGGTGACGTTGCACGTCGACCACTTCTCGGGCGATTCGATCGTCGGGATGTTGAGTTGGAAGTGGTACGGCGCGATCTCCTCGAGACGGTGGTTCACCGCGACGCAGAACGCGACGATGTTCGGATCTTCCGACGGACCAAGCGTAGCGAGCTGCGCTCGTACGACGCCGATGCGCTCGACCATCACGGCGCGATCCTTTCCCTTCACCTCGAAGTAAGTGGCCTGGCTTCGCGTCGCCCGCAGCTTTTTGTTGAGCGCGAGCACACCGGCGAGGTGATCCAGCAGCGTCGCGAGCTTTGGATCGTGGACCTTGGCGGCGAGCGCTACGAGCGTCGGATCGTCGAGCTTCGCGGCGACGGGTGACGGCTTGATGGCGGCTGGCGTCACCGAGGGGACGTCCCGTTTGCTGACGTTCCATCGCGGCGCGAACCACCGCCGCGCCGAGTTACCCGCGACGTAGGTCGTTTTCACGGGCGAAGCTGACCGGGGTTGATTTGCGGGATGACAGGGCTGCCCGCCTTGTCCGGGATTCGTCCGAAGTTCGGACGCTCGTCCGGCTGCCGGACATCGAGTCCTTGTAGTGCCGCAGAACCACACGGCGCGGGGCTGGGCAGGCATCTTGCTGTGGCGGCCGGCATGTCTCCTCTTTCATCCCCATCAAAACCGTTCTCCATGATCATCCGCTGCGAGAAGCCTCGACGGCGCCTCGCGATCGACGCTCGGTCAGCTCCCGAAGCACGACCCAACCCTGTCGCTGGAGTGTTCCCGGTGCGCCCGCTCGGTCTTGCTTTCGATGAAAGGCGGGGATAGTCATGAAGGACGAGATGGATATGTCGGCCCCGGTCACGCGCGGTGAGCTACGGCAAGAGCTGGAACATTTCCGGCAGGAGTTCCGGCAGGAGCTCAAGCAGGAGTTCGCTACCAAGCAGGAGCTCGAACACGCGGTGTCCCAGCTCGCCACCAAGCAGGAGCTCGAACACGCAGTGTCCCAGCTCGCCACCAAGCAGGAGCTCGAACACGCGGTGTCCCAGCTCGCCACCAAGCAGGAGCTCGAGATGTGGGGGGGCGCACTGCTGGCACGCCTCGAGCCGCTTCAGGGCATGGAGCAGCGATTGCTGGCAGAGCTTGCGCGCTACACAAAGGCGAGCCAGGAATCGATGTCGAAGGAGGTCTCGGTCATCGACGAAAAGTACGCGGATCTGCCAGGCCGCGTGAGCCGGCTCGAGTCCGAGGTAGTTGCCCGCAAGCGACGCTGATCGCCGGAACTGGCTCTCGATCACGCGTCGACCGTCCAGCGCCAGCCACCAGCACCGGCTGCGGCGCCACCGATCTCGTAGATTTGGAGGTTGCCGCGCCGGCTGGCATCGCCGATGACCTCGATGTGATCTGGAGCAGCGCCGTGCGCGGGATTTGTCCGAAGCTCGGACAGCCGCCCCGGTGGCGGTTGGACACCGGACGATGCAGCGGAAGGTGGCGGCTACGTTGTGCGCGCCCGGATCGCCGACGATCTACATCGTCGAGCTTCGGTTCTTCCACCGCCCGGCCGGCCTCGGGGTGTGAGGTCAATGGACGGTCGCCGTGCGCGTATGATGACGTCGGGCGCGTGATTCGCGGCCACGTCGGCGAGCGAGCGGACGTCGTGCTCGTCGCTGACGCGGCCCGTGAGCCGCCGTGCGCGTTCTTGCGGGATCTGCAACGGTACCGTCAGCCATCGGCGCACGCCGGCAGCCTGACGCGGGCGCGCGCGGCGCTCGCAGCTCCAGGCGCACCGAAACGATCCCGGCGGCGAACCGTCGGCCGGGCGCGGTATGGCGTCAGTTCGGAGCGGGCGCCGGCGCTGCCTTGGGGGCAGCGGGAGTCGGCGCGGCGGGCGCAGGCTTGGCGGCGGGAAGCGATGCGCCGGTCGCCGGCGCCGCGGCGGGGCGCAGCCCCGACAGCGCGCCCTTGGCGTCGCCGGCGCGCTCGCTCTTGGGATACTTCTCCACCAGCTCGGTCCACACGCCCTTGGCGCGATCCGGCATCGCCACCGCGACGTACGCCCGGCCGAGCAGCCACATCGCCTCTTCATCGTAGCCCACGCCGCGATAGCGCTCGAGCAAGCGGCGCAGCCGGATCACGGTGCCCATCGGCTTGCCGCGGTCCCAGTAGTAGCGGGCGACATACCATTCGTGATCGGCCAGGCGCTTGCCGACGTGGCTGACGATTTCCTTGGCCTTGTCGCGATACGGCGAGTCCGGGTACTTGTCGAGGAAGCTCTTGAGCTCGTTGGCGGCGTCCTCGGTCGAGGACTGATCCTTCTCGAACGACGGCGGGAACATCCAGAAGTCGCCGGACAGCTGCTTGTAGTAGCCCTCGCCGATACGGAACGTGGCGTAGCCGTTGGCCACCATCTCGTGCGTCGGGTGGAACTTGATGAACAACCGATAGCTATCGATCGCCTCGAGGTACTGCTCGGCGCCGAACTCGGCATCGGCGAGCCGCAGCTCCGCGAGGACCGCGTACTTCGAGTACGGAAACCGGGTCTTGATGAACCCGAAGTACTTGGATGCCGCGATCCAGTCCTTGTTCTCGAGCTCCTTGATGCCCCGGTCATAGTTCTTCTGGGCGGAGACCGAGTACTCGACGGCGCCGGAGCCGGACTTACCACCGCAGGCCGCGGCGCCGCCAAGGCCGATCGCCACGGCGAGTACGAGGAGCAATTTATTCGAAATCATTGGAGTTTGCCGGCAAGACGCACGAGTTGCAGTTGATACACCGCCACGCCCGAGGGATCAACTGGCGCCGCTTGGCGCTCGCTTGGACCCAGGACCGCGGCCAGCCGTTGCCTCGTGCGATAAGAGGGCATGCGCTTGGACGTTGTACCTCAACATGGCGTAAGGCTCGACCCGGAACGCGGGAGACGCCCCGCGGGATCCCGGCTGTGGGGGCTCGGCGGACTGTGGGCCTGTGGGGCGCTGGCGTGCTCCGGGACGGTGCACCCGCTCGCGATCAGCCCGCCGCCGCCCAAGGATACCCATGCCGTCCTCGCGGGTCCTTTGTGCGGTGACAACCGCTGCAGCTGCCGCGGCGAGGCCGGCGACGGCGGCGCCGGCGTTCCTGAGGGCACGGCCCGGAAGCGCTACGAGATCCGGCTCGGACCGTCGCCGTACGACCTGTGGCTCAGCATCAACAAGACGACGGTGCTGTACAAGAGCCCCGAGCGCGCCGAGATGTGCTTCTACGTCGATCTGCCGACCGGTACCAATGACGTCGAGCTTCGGGCCTCGAACCCCGACGGCGTGTCGGCCGCGCTGCAGATCCACGAGCTGGGGACCCGGACCCGGAGCTGGTACGACACGTTCGCGTTCACCTGCGGCTCGCCGGGGGCGTGCTCGTTCGAGGAGCTCGAGGCCAACAAGGCGGACTACACCGGCGTCAAGCACCAGCTGTTCGATCGCTGCGGCACGACCAAGGTGAAGGGCGTGTCGTGGGATCACGGCACGGCGCCCGATCAGCAGCACCCCAGCGAGCTGGTCGTGCGGTTCACGCTCGACATCTACCGGTTCGCCGCGTGGAAGCCGCACGGCGATCCGAGCTGCGGGGAGGGCGGCGGCCGGCGCGGTCCTGCCGACGAGCCGGCACCGCCGCCGGGCGAAACGCCGTGACATCGCCGGCCGCTGTGCCACACCGTGGTCCGCCATGACGTACGAGTACCCGGATAGCTACGACGTGATCATCGTCGGGGCCGGCCACGCCGGCTGCGAGGCGGCGCTGGCCGCGGCGCGGATCGGCGCGCGCGTGCTGGTGCTGACCGGCAGCCTCGAGATGGTCGCGCAGATGTCGTGCAACCCGGCGATCGGCGGGGTCGCCAAGGGCCACATCGTCAAGGAGATCGACGCGCTGGGCGGCGAGATGGCGAGCGTGATCGACGAGACCGGGATCCAGTTCCGCCGGCTGAACGCGTCGAAGGGCCCGGCGGTGCGGTCGACCCGCGCGCAGGCCGACAAGCGGCGCTATCGCGACGAGATGCGGATGCGGCTCGAGCGCTGCCCGCGGCTGGCGCTGCGCCAGGGCGAGGTCGCGCAGCTGCACATCGACGGCGGCGGTCGCGGCGAGCGCCCGCGCGTGGTCGGCGTGACCACGTCGATCGGCGTCACCTACCGTGCGAGCGCGGTGATCCTGACCACCGGTACGTTCCTGCGCGGCGCGATCTTCGTCGGCGAGGCGCGCTCGGCGGGCGGCCGGGCCGGCGAGGCCCCCGCGGTGAGCCTGTCGCACTCGCTCGACGCGCTCGGGTTCCCGCTGGCGCGGCTCAAGACCGGGACGCCGTGCCGGATCGACCGCAAGACGATCGACGTCGCCGGCCTCGAGGTCCAGCCCGGCGACGATCCGGCGCCGATGTTCCGCTGGCGCGGCCGGGCGCGTCCGCCGCTGCCGCAGGTGCCGTGCTGGATCACCTACACCAACGAGCGCACCCACGCGATCATCCGCGACGGGCTGCCGCGGTCGCCGCTGTACCGCAAGGACATCCAGGGCACCGGGCCGCGCTACTGCCCGAGCATCGAGGACAAGATCGTCCGGTTCGCGGACAAGGAGCGCCACCAGATCTTCCTCGAGCCCGAGGGTGTCGAGGTCGGGCTTGGCCGGCAGGGGCTGCGCGGCGACCCGGCGGGCGCCGGTGGCGCCGACGAGCCGGCGGGCGAGGTGTACCCCAACGGGATCTCGACCTCGCTGCCGTTCGACATCCAGCTCGCGTTCCTGCGCACCATCCCGGGGCTCGAGCGCGCCGAGATGACCCGGCCGGGCTACGCCGTCGAGTACGACTTCATCGATCCGCGCGAGGTGCTGCCGACGCTCGAGACCCGGCGGGTCCGCGGGCTGTATCACGCCGGCCAGATCAACGGCACGTCGGGCTACGAGGAGGCCGCGGTCCAGGGCCTGCTCGCCGGCATCAACGCCGCGCTCGCGCTCGGGTTCGGCCCCGGTGATCGCGAGCCGCTGATCCTGCGCCGTGATCAGGCGTACGCGGGCGTCCTGGTCGACGATCTGACGACCCGCGGCACCACCGAGCCGTACCGCATGATGACGTCGCGGGCCGAGTTCCGCCTGCTGCTGCGCGAGGACAACACCGTCGATCGCCTGATGCCGATCGGCCGCCGGCTCGGCCTGGTGGATGACGCGCGGTGGCGAGCGTACGAGACCTGGCGCGTCGAGCTCGCCGCCGCCCACGAGCGCGCGGCGCGGGCGTCGGTGGTCGGCAGCGACGCGGTCAACGCGCAGCTCGCCCGGTTCGGCTCGACGGCGATCGTGAGCCGCCGCGTCACGCTGGCGGAGCTGTTGCGCCGGCCCGAGCTCGACTGGCGCGCCGTCGAGCAGGTCGCGAGCGCCGGCGGGCTCGCGGCCAGCGATGCTGGCGCCGAGGCGCTCGAGCGGCTGGAGATCGAGCTGTGCTACGAGGGCTACCTGCGGCGCCAGGAGGCCGACGCGGACAAGCTCGCGCGCGCCGACGGGGTGCTGGTCCCCGCGGCGCTCGACTATCGCGAGATCCCGGGGCTGTCGAACGAGGCGGTGGAGAAGCTCGAGGCGATCCGCCCGCGCTCGGTCGGCCAGGCGTCGCGGATCAGTGGCGTGACGCCTGCCGCGGTCGCGATCCTCCTGACCCACATTGGACTGGTGGAGCGTCGCAAGGCCGAGGTACGTTCACCGACGCCATGAAGCTTCGCCACCTGGTGGTTTCGGTGGGGATCGCGTGCGTGCCCCGGCTGGCCTCGGCGGGTGGCCTGTTCTTGCCGGGCGCCGGCGCGGTCTCGATGTCGCGTGCCGGGGCGGCCGTCGCATCGAGCGATGACGGCGAAGCCCTCGTGCTCAACCCCGCGGGGATCGCCAAGGCGCACGGCAACACGATCACGATCTCGGCCGCGATGATCGAGTACGCGATGACGTTCCAGCGCCGCGGCAGCTACGACGCGGTGCCCGGCCAGGACTACGCGTACGCCGGTGCGCCGTTCGCGGCCGTGCGCAACGACGCGCGCCCGCCGCTCGGCATCGGCCGGTTTCAGCCGCTCCCCGTGGTCGCGTTTCTGACCGACCTCGGCGGTCGGCTCGGCAACCTCCATCTTGGCATTGGGCTCTATGCACCGAGCGGCTATCCGTTTCGCGACATGTGCACGGAGCTGCCGGAGGGCTGCCAGAAGTACGTGTTCAATCGCGATACGACGGCGCCGCCGGGAACGCGCTACGACATCATGAAGCAGGAGGCGGCGATCACGTTGCCGTCGATCGCCGCGGCGTATCGCGTGCGTGGGGACCTCGACGTCGGCGTGCGGCTATCGGCGGGCCAGGCGAGGATCAAGTCGACGACCGCGCTGTGGGCCACCCTGCAGGCCAACTACGAGGAGGACATCGCGAAAGACGGGGTGTTCTCGCTCGACGCCAAGGACAACTTCGTGTTCGGCGCAGGCCTCGGGGTCGCGTTTCGCCCGAGCCCGCACCTCGAGATCGGCGCGAGCTACAGCTCCGAGCTCGACATCCACAGCAAGGGCACGTCGACCTCGGTGCTCGGCCCGCAGGCTGGCCTCCCGCCGCTGCCGGTCACGATCGGGCCGACTCCGGACGACCGTGCGCTGTGCGCCAAAGGTGGGACCTCTGCGCTGCAGAACGTGTGCGTCGACTTCGCGCTGCCGATGACCGCACAGCTCGGCGCCAGCTACAAGTTCCTCGACGCCGCCGGCGGGATCACGGGCGACGTCGAGCTCGATCTCGGCTGGGAGAACTGGGGCAAGAGCTGCGCTCCGGCGGACTTCGCCAGCGGCACGTGCACGTCGCCCGGCGACTATCGCGTCGTGGCGGACTCGTCGGCGTTCCTCGCCGGCCAGCCGTTCATGGATCTCAAGCAGAGCGTCGTCAAGCACGGCCTGCGCGACAGCTACTCGGTCCGCGTCGGCGGCAGCTATCACGTCGCGGTCGGCGCTCGACCCGAGCATGGTCCGGCGACCGAGGTGATCCTGCGCGGCGGGGTTGGCTACGACACCGCCGCGGCGAGCCAGGGCTGGCTGCGCGCTGACCTCGACGGCGCGGCGCGCACCACGCTCACCGTCGGGGCCGCGTATCGCACGCGGCGCTTCGAGCTCGACGCCGGCGGCGGCGTGATCCTCGAGGGCTCGCCGAGCAATCCCAACGTCGGCGGCGGGGCGCAGCCGTGCAACCCGACCGAGGCCGCGCCGACCTGCAGCACAGGCGACCACCAGGGACCCGACCCGATCAACCCGCTGCAGTCCGCGGATCGGCAGGTCGAGAACCCGGTCGCGCAGGGCGACTACAAGGCTCATTACGTGATGCTCATGCTCGGAGTCACCACGTGGTTTTGAGCCGGGGCATGTCATAACCTGGCCATGAGCAATTCGCTGGTCAAGTCGAGCCGGAGCCGGGGCCTGGGCGGCGTGATTCCCGCGGTGTGCAGCGCGGTCATTCCCGGGGTTGGTCAGCTGGTCAATGGCGAGACCGACAAGGCGATCGGCGTGTTCGTCGTCGCGGCGGTCACCGGGGCGAGCTTCATCGGTGCCATTCCGTTGCTCGGTGGAGTCGCCGGGCTGGTCTACGGCGCGACCTGGCTCTACGGCGTGGCCGACGGGTTCGTCCAGGGCCGCAAGAAGCGCTAGCGGAAAAGACCATGGCGGCCCACGCCACGAAGCCGACCGGCCGGGCACCAGGTCTCCGCCACGCCGTGCGACGCGGCGTTCGCCCCGACCGTGCAGACCCGCCGGGAGGGCTTTCAGTCAGCGCTGACCGTTTCAGAAAAATACGCTAAGGTCGGGACAATGTCCGACGTATTCGATCAGTTCCAGGGGACCGCCAGCTACATCGCGTCCGAGGAGCTTCGCCATGCGGTGAACGTCGCCGTCGCGCTCGCTCGGCCGCTGTTGGTGCGCGGCGAGCCCGGCACCGGCAAGACCCTGCTCGCGGAGAACCTCGCCAGCGCGCTCAAGTTGCCGCTGATCCGCTGGCACGTGAAGTCGACGACCAAGGCCAAGGACGGGCTCTACGTCTACGACACCGTCGCGCGGCTCCACGACAGCCGGTTCGGTGGCACCGACGGTTCGAACGTCCGCGACATCGCGAAGTACATCAAGCTCGGGCCGCTGGGCGAGGCGCTCGCGGCGCCGTCGCGCGTCGTGCTGCTGATCGACGAGATCGACAAGGCGGATCTCGAGTTTCCCAACGATCTGCTCCACGAGCTCGACGCGATGCGGTTCCGGATCGACGAGACCGGCAAGGAGATCGCCGCGATCGAGCGGCCGATCGTCATCATCACGTCGAACAACGAGAAGGAGCTGCCCGACGCGTTCCTCCGGCGCTGCGTGTTTCACTACATCCAGTTCCCGACCCGCGAGCTGATGAGCGAGATCGTCCGCGTGCACCACCCCGACATCACCGACAAGGTGCTCGACAACGCGCTCGAGGTGTTCTTCGGTCTGCGCTCGACGCCGCGCCTGCGCAAGAAGCCGTCGACCTCGGAGCTGATCGACTGGATCTGCGCGCTCAACAAGGCGGGCGTCGATCTCAGCCGCGTGTCGGGCGGGATCCCGTTCCTCGGCACGCTGCTGAAGACCGAGCAGGATGTGGAAGCGGTCGGCAAGCGAGCGAAGGCATAGCAATGACGATATCTTCGATGCGCACCGAGACACGACCGCGCGACGCGACGCGCGGAGGGGTGAATGGGCCGGCTTGCCGGCCCATCCCCCATAGGGGGGCTATCGGGAAAGCCCCCTCTGGATCGACCAAGCGGGCAAAGGCCTAGCCCGTGCTGGTCGACTTTCTGTTCGAGCTGCGGGCGCGCAAGCTGCCGGTGTCGACCCACGAGTGGATGGCCCTGATGGAGGGCATGGCGCTCGGGCTGCACGAGAGCTCGCTCGACGGGTTCTATCACCTGTGCCGCACGCTGTGCGTGAAGGATATCGCGCACTACGACGCCTACGACGACGCGTTCCTGGCCTACTTCAAGGACGTCCACAAGGACGCGCTGAAGCTGACCGAGGAGCTCCGCGCCTGGCTCAGTAACCCGCGCGCGCTCGACAGCTTGACCGACGAGCAGCGCGCCGCGATGCAGGCGCTCGATCTCGACAAGCTGCGCGAGCTGTTCGAGCAGCGGCTGAAGGAGCAGAAGGGCCGCCACGATGGCGGCAATCGCTGGATCGGCACCGGCGGGACCTCGCCGTTCGGCACCGGCGGGCAGAATCCCAGCGGGATGCGGGTCGGCGGCGGCGGTGGCCGCAGCGCGATGCAGGTCGCCGACGAGCGGCGGTTTCGCGAGTATCGCCGCGACGTCGTGCTCGACGTTCGCCAGATCGACGTCGCGCTGCGCGGGTTGCGCCGGCTCGGCCGCGAAGGCGCCGAGGACGAGCTCGATCTCGACGAGACCATTGACCAGACGTGCAAGAACGCCGGCGAGATCGAGGTCGTGTTCCGCCCGCCGAGGCGCAACCGCGTCAAGGTCGTCCTGCTGATGGACGTCGGCGGCTCGATGGATCCGCACTCCGAGCTGATGAGCCGGCTGTTCACCGCAGCGTCGCGCGCCGGCCGGTTCGCCAAGTTCCGCAGCTACTACTTCCACAACTGCGTGTACAGCGCGGTCTACGAGGACGCGCAGTTCCGCAAGCCGGTCGCGGTCGCCGATCTGCTGGCGAACAGCGATCGCGACGAGAAGCTCGTGCTGGTCGGCGACGCCCTGATGCACCCGGCGGAGCTGCTCGATCCGGGAGGCGCGTCGTTCCTCCATACCCAGAATCGGGCGTCGGGTCACGAGTGGCTGCGCCGGCTGGCGGCGCACTTCCGCAGCGCGGTGTGGTGCAATCCCGAGCCCGAGCGGTTCTGGACCGGCACGACGATCGAGGTGATCGCGAGCGTGTTCGCGATGTGGCCGCTGTCGCTCGACGGCCTCGCCCACGCGGTGCGCTACCTCGTCCGCGGCGGCGAGCGCCCGCGCGTCGGCGACCCCAGCCGGTGGATGAAGTCGATGGTTGGCTGAAACGCCCGCGATGCGCCGCCCGGACCGGGGGCTACGACTTCTTGTTGAAGTCGGGCTCGGGCTCGGGCGCCGAGCCGTTGCCCGGCGTAGGTGCCGCTGGCGTGGGGGCTGCGGCCGGTGGGTCCTGCGACGGGCTGGTGACCGGCGTCGCCGAGCCATCGCTGGGCGCTGGTGCATCGCTGCCGGTCTCGCCGCGCGCGGGCTCCTTGGCGGGCGGCGTGGGGCGAGGCGAGGCCGGCGACTGCACGGTGAGCTTCTCGTCGAGCGCGCTCGTCATCTTGGTATCGTCCTCGGCGAACTTGGTGAGGTCGATGGTGCGATCGATCGTCTTGTAGCCGGACTTGCGCAGCTGCAAGCGCACGGTCTTCTTCGCCGACTGCGCCGAGCTCAGCTCGACGTCCCCGGGAGTCGTGTGTCCGGTCGCAACGCTGTCCACCACGATCAGTGCGCCCGCGGGGTCGGTCACGATCGAGATCACGCGCGGCTTGGCCACCATCTTGGCGATCTGCTTGTCGTCGCCGCCTTTGACGTCGAGCTCGAGCGTCGCGAAGCCGTGCGCGGTGACCCGCACCTTGTACGGCTTGCCCTTCTCGAGCTTCGCGGTGAACGGCGCGGGGCCGCTCTGCTCGGTGCCCTTGATCTCGATCCGAGCGCCATCGGCGCTGGACCCGATCACGGTGTCGACCACGGGGGCCTTGACGGCAGCCGCGGTGTCCGCCGGGTTCGCGGCGGTGGCGGGAGCCGGGGTGTCCGAACCGGTGGTTGCCGCGCTGCCGCCGCTGGGTGCGACGGCGACCGCGGCTGCGGAGCCCGGCGTAGCCGCGGAGCCGTCCGGTGGCTTGGCAGCGTTGGTGGTCGTCAACGCCTCGGTGGTGCGCGGCCGGATGACCAGGAACCACACCACGGCCCCGGCGACCGCGACGATCAGCAGGATCAGGATCACGAACGCCGAGCTGCTGCGGGTCTTCAGCGCGGGCATCCGCGCCGGTTCGGTCTGCTCGGACGCGAACGAGCGCATGCCCGTCACGGGGAGCGGCGGCGGTGCGTCGGGCGCTGGCAGGCCGACGGCCGGCGTCGGTCGCCGGCGCGCCGGCTCGACGCCGGGTTTGGTGCGCGCCGACTCGGGAACGAACGACGGCTGCTGCCCCGACTCGGTGCGAGGCGAGGGCGACGCGTCGAGCAGCCGGGGCTGCTGGCGGACCGCCGGCTCCGGTGGGTTCGGCAGGTCGGGTGCCTCGAAGCCATCGCCGGCGGCGACCCGATTGACCGCGGCGAGCCTGCCGGTCGACGGGTGGCTCCGGTCGCGGCGCTGCTGGCTGGCCTCGGCCGCTTCGGCGAGCGTCGCGGCGCGCTCGCTCGGATCCGACGTGGCATCGCCGCGGCCGTTGGGCCGGCGCAGCGACGAATCGTCGCCCGTGCTCGAGCCTTCGGCGGTCTGTGCGATCAGCTCGTCGAGCGCGCGGACCTTGGTCGCTTCCTCGAACGCCTCGTCCGGAAACTCGTCAGCGTCGGAGTGGAACGGCATCGGCTTGGGCAGCGGCGTGTGCGAGTCGCTGTGCCCGGCGTCGTCGCTGTTGTTGCGTCGCGCTCGGCCGTTGTCCTTGCCGAGCAACGCCTCCTGCATGGGCGCCGGCGCCACGCGGGTCGGCGTATCGGTGAACAGCGGCGGCTTCATCGTATCGACCGCCGGCCGCTGCGGCGCCTGCTTGGCCTTCTCCGCGAGAATGCGCTCGAGGATCCCCTGGCTGCCGTCGGCGAGACGGTCGAACCGGACGCCCATGCCCGGCGCGATCGCCGGACGGCTGGGATCGTTCTCGCGCGTCCACACGACGGTGCCCTCGCCAGCGATCAGCGGCGAGGCGTCGCGCAGCTGAAACTCGAACTTCATCTGGGTCCCGACCGCGAGCGGTTCTTTGGTTCGGATGAAGATGCCGCCCTGGCTGACATCGACGGCATAGCGCTCGATGAACTGCTCCAGGGTCTCGCTCTTGAATTTGATCTTGAGCGTGACCGGCGTGCGCTTCCCTTGTCGGGTATTTGTATCGACCAAGCAAATCTCCGCAATCGTTGCTCGCGGGCGGCGCCTTATCGCGCTAGCGCAAGACACCGATTTGGCTCGATTCTAGGGCGGGCACGTGCGCAATGCAACGCGGCCACCGTTTTGTGTATTGTCGCCGCGATGTCACCCTCGGTTCGGTCGATTCGCCGTGTCCTTGTTGCAAACCGAGGAGAGATCGCGGTCCGTGTGATGCGGACCTGTAAGGAGCGAGGCATCGAGACCGTGGCGGTCTACAGCGATGTCGATCGCCTGGCCCCGCACGTTCAGCTCGCCGACCACGCCGTCGCGATCGGCCCGGCCCCTGCCGCCGAAAGCTACCTGGTGATCGAGAAGATCCTCGCCGCATGCCGGGAGACCGGCGCCGACGCGGTGCACCCAGGTTACGGATTTCTATCGGAGAACGAAGACTTCGCCGATGCCTGCAGCGCGGCGGGCGTCACGTTCATCGGGCCGTCCGCGGACGCGATGCGCAAGATGGGCAGCAAGACCGAGGCCCGCAAGACTGTGTCGGCGGCTGGCACACCCGTGGTCCCGGGCGACAACGGGCCGACCGGCGACGGGTTTCCGAGCGCAGCGCTGGCGCTGGTCGCGGCCCGAAACATTGGCTTCCCGGTCCTCATCAAGGCAGCCGCCGGTGGGGGCGGCAAGGGGATGCGGCTGGTGGCAGGCGAGCATGAGCTGGCCGCTGCATTCGAGGGTGCGCGCCGTGAAGCTACCTCGGCGTTCGGCGATGGCACGGTATATCTCGAGAAAGCGATCGAGCGGCCACGCCACATCGAGATCCAGGTGTTCGGCGACCACCACGGCAGCATCGTGCACCTCGGCGAGCGCGATTGCTCGATCCAGCGCCGCCATCAGAAGGTGATCGAAGAGGCCCCGTCGCCGGTGGTCACGCCGGAGCTGCGAGCGCGGATGGGGGCTGCCGCGATCGCAGCGGCGCGCGCGGTCGCTTACACCGGCGCGGGCACCTGCGAGTTTCTACTGGGCGCCGACGGCGGGTTCTACTTCCTCGAGATGAACACGCGGCTGCAGGTCGAGCACCCCGTCACCGAGATGATCTACGGCCTCGATCTGGTGAGCTGGCAACTCGACGTCGCCGAGGGCCGGCCGCTGCCGCTTGGCCAGGCCGAGCTCGATGCGCGCCGCCGCGGCCACGCCGTGGAGTGCCGGGTCTATGCAGAGGACCCGGTCAAGTTCCTGCCGTCGCCGGGGACGATCACGCATCTCCGGGTGCCGAGCGGCCCATACGTCCGCAATGACTCGGGATGCTATGAAGGCGCCGAGATCCCGGTGCACTACGATCCGATGATCTCCAAGCTGATCGCGTGGGGCGAGGATCGAGCGGCCGCCCTGGCGCGGATGCGGCGCGCGCTCGACGAGTATCAGGTCCGCGGTATCGAGACCAACCTTGCGTTCCATCGCCGCTGCGTCCGCCATGCGGCGTTCGCGAGCGGTGACTACGATACCGGGTTCATCGCCCGCAACGCCACGGAGCTGACGCCGCGCGCCGGCGATGCCGAGCTCAACGCCGCGATCGTCGCGGTCGCGCTCGACGCGACGCTGGCCGCACCGCCCGTGCGGGCTGCGGCGTCGGGCGGTCACGCGACGACCGAGCCGTCGGCCTGGCGTCGCCAGCAGCGCTGACGAGAACACGTCGTCTGGGGGCGCCCTTCCTCGACGCGTCTTCAAGCCGACGTGCCCTCGAGAGCCTGACCCGTCGGGTAGCGGTTCCCGAATTCAAGGGGTGGGATCTCTGATCATACGCCTGCGCCAGGGCTGATCAACGGCGAAATCGACCTCGGCGATCGTGGATCTTCGTCGATTTCGCTCAGATCACGCGGTGACGTCACCTCCCGATTGCGCGAACGGTGAGCAGTCGGTAGAACGCTCCGGGCGCTCGGTTGTCGCGCCTCGAGGTCATATGGCGCAGCAAACCAAGTTCGTGTTTGTCACCGGCGGTGTCGTTTCGTCGCTCGGCAAAGGCATGGTCTCGGCGTCGATCGGCGCGCTGATGGAGAACCGCGGCCTCAAGGTCGCGAACATGAAGCTCGATCCGTACATCAATGTGGATCCGGGCACGATGAACCCGACGCAGCACGGCGAGGTGTTCGTCACCGACGACGGCGCCGAGACCGATCTCGATCTGGGGCACTACGAGCGGTTCGTGTCGTCGAAGATGTCGCGGCTCAACAACATCACGACCGGCCAGGTCTACTCGTCGGTGATCGGCAAGGAGCGCCGGGGCGAGTACCTCGGCTCGACGGTGCAGGTGATTCCGCACATCACCGACGAGATCAAGGGCCGGATCCTGCGCTGTGCCGAGGGCCTCGACGTCCTGGTCGTCGAGGTCGGCGGTACGGTTGGCGACATCGAGTCGCTGCCGTTCCTCGAGGCGGTCCGCCAGCTCAGGGTCGAGCTCGGCGCCCAGAACACGGTCAGCGTTCACCTGACGCTGGTGCCGTACATCCGCGCCGCCGGCGAGTTCAAGACCAAGCCGACCCAGCATTCGGTGCAGAAGCTGCGCGAGATCGGCGTGCAATGCGACGTGCTCGTGGTGCGCTGCGAGCAGGCGCTGCCCGAGGAGTCGATCAAGAAGATGGCGATGTTCTGCTCGGTCGCCAGCGACGCCGTGTTCCAGTCGGTCGACGTCGACACCGTGTATCGCCTGCCGGTGGCGCTGAGCGAGCAGGGCCTCGATCAGAAGCTCGCCTCGCTGATGAACATCTGGTCGCGCGCGTCGCGGCTGTCGGCGTGGGAGGAGGTCGTGACCCGGATCACCGCGCCCAAGCGCAAGGTCACGGTCGGCTTCATCGGCAAGTACGTCCAGCTCGTCGAGTCGTACAAGAGCCTCAACGAGGCGCTGCTCCACGGCGGCATCGCCAACGATTGCAAGGTCGAGATCAAGCACATCGACAGCGAGGATCTCGAGAAGCACGGCACGGGCTCGCTGTCCGGCTACGACGGCATCCTGGTCGCGCCGGGCTTCGGTGCGCGCGGCACCGAGGGCAAGATCGCCGCGGTCCGCTACGCGCGTGAGAGCCGCGTGCCGTTCTTCGGGATCTGCTTCGGGATGCAGCTCGCCTGCGTCGAGTTCGCCCGTCACGTCGGTGGCCTCGAGCGCGCGAATTCGACCGAGATCGATCCCTCGACCCCGCACCCGGTCGTCGATCTGATGCCGGATCAGCGCGGCGTCACCGACAAGGGCGCGACGATGCGGCTCGGCGCGTATCCGTGCGTCCTCAAGTCCGGAACCCGCGCGGCCGAGGCCTACGGCACGCTCGACATCAGCGAGCGCCATCGCCATCGCTGGGAGATCAACAACAACTATCGCGACCTGCTCGAGAAGCACGGCATGGTGCTCTCGGGGCTGTCGCCCGACGGCCGGCTGGTCGAGATGATCGAGCTGCCGCAGCACCCGTACTTCGTGGGCTGTCAGTTCCATCCCGAGTTCAAGTCGCGGCCCCGGCTGCCGCATCCGCTGTTTGTCCGGTTCATCAAAGCCGCGGTCGAGCGGCAGATGACACTGACCAAGCTCCACGCCGTCTGATGGGGGATGGTCGCTTTTGTCTCGTTGCCGGAGACCGGACATCAGCACACTCCGGAACGAGACGAAAGAGCCACCGTCCCGCCACCAAGGCGCTGGTCGGGCCGTCGGACGACCCCCGAGACCTGACAGTGAGGCGAATCTACGGGGCATTTCCTCGACTGGACGCCCGTGCAGGGTGGGGACATTGTTAGGCTAAAGCAAGAGCCGGGCCACGGGCCCTTTACATTCGCGGTCTCCCCAAGTACGCTTCTTTCAAGCGTCGTACCAGCCAGCGGGCCGCCGGGTGTAAAATGCTAACACAGCGAAAAGACAAAAGGAGTTTCTGATGGCCATGGAAATGCGCCAGGAACTGAAGCTGTCGCAGCAGCTGGTGATGACACCGCAGCTGCAACAGGCGATCCGGCTCCTGCAGCTGTCGCGCATGGAGCTGGCCGACCTGGTGCACGAGGAGATGCTGGAGAACCCCATTCTCGACGACGAGATGGATCTCGACCAGGAGCGGTCCCGCGAGAAGGACGAGATGGGGAGCGATGAGCAGCAGCTCCATCAGCTCGAGGCGTCCGGGTCGACCGAGACGGCGATCGAAGGCTCGGTGCAGGACGGCATCGCGCAGACCGAAGTGTCGGGAGATGCCAACGCAGTCAACGAGATTGATTGGGAAAATTACCTCGACAACTACTCGATGGCGCCGGCGATGCCGGGGTTTCGCGGCGACGGCGAAGAGCTGCCGTCCCTCGAAGCGACGCTGACCCGGCCTCCGAGCCTGCACGACCATCTGGCGTGGCAGCTCAAGATGACCAACTTGCCGCCGGACCAGCTCGAGATCGGGATGACCATCCTCGGCAATATCGATGCCGACGGCTATATCAAGGACCCGCCACTCGATGAGCTGGCCGCCGATCTGGGCGCCGACCCGGTGCTCTGCGAGATCGTACTCGAGAAGATTCAGACGTTTGACCCGATCGGGGTGGGCGCGCGGTCACTGGCCGAGTGCATGTTGATCCAGTGCGTCGCGGCAGGTCAGGACGACGACCTGTGCGTGAAGATGATCAAGAGCCACCTCGGCAACCTCGAGAAGAAGAACTACGCCGCGATCGCGCGCGACCTGAAGCAGCCGCTCGAGGAGATCTACGAGGCCGCCAAGGTCATCATGGACTTCGATCCGCGGCCGGGGCGGCAGTACTCGTCCGACGATCCGCACTACGTCACACCCGACGTCTACATCCACAAGGTCGGCGACAAGTACTTCGTCGTGCCCAACGACGACGGTCTGCCCAAGCTCAAGATCAGCGGGTTCTACAAGAACGCGATGGGCAACTCGGCGGCGTCGAAGGACTACGTCCAGGACAAGCTGCGGTCCGCGCAGTGGCTGATCCGTTCGATCCAGCAGCGCCAGCGCACGATCATCAAGGTCGCCGAGTCGATCCTGAAGTTCCAGCGCGAGTTCTTCGACAAGGGCATCGCCCACCTGAAGCCGCTGATCCTGCGCGACGTGGCCGAGGACATCGGCATGCACGAATCGACGGTGTCGCGCGTGACGACGTCGAAGTACGTCCATACCCCGCAGGGCATCTTCGAGCTGAAGTTCTTCTTCAACAGCGGGATCTCACGCACCAACGGCGAGGATCTCGCCTCGCAGGCGGTGAAGTCGAAGATCAAGGAGCTCGTCGACGGCGAGGACGTCAAGCGGCCGCACAGCGATCAGAAGATCGTGGAGCTGCTGAAGAAGACCGGGATCGATATCGCCCGCCGCACGGTCGCGAAGTACCGCGAGCAGCTCGGCATCCTGTCCTCGAGCAAGCGCAAGCAAGTTTTTTGATCGTCCGGGATGGAGGGGTGCGTCATCCTTCCCCCGCGCGCGGCCGGCGGCCCCGCGAATGACGCAAACCGTTCTCGCGACCTGTTGTAGAATTGCTGCCCCCGTGTGAAATCCCGTCGACGAACGGGTGATCCTCGCGTGACGGCGGGGCTATGATGGGCCCACACCATCAGGAGGGCTCGATGCAATTCGCCGTGACGTTCCGGCACATGGAACCGACCGAAGCTTTGAAGTCGTATGCGCGCGAGCGAATGGAGCGAGTTCGAAAGTATCTGCCCGACCCGATCTCGTGCCACGTCGTCCTCAGCACCGAGCGTCATAACCATCGTATCGACGTCACGTTTCAGCTTCACAACGGCCTGGCCGTCTCGGGCCACGAGATCACCGAGAACATGTACAGCTCGATCGATCTCTGCATCGCGAAGATCGAGCGCCAGGTCCGCAAGTACAAGGGCAAGCTCGAGGGCATGCGCGCCCGGCCACACCACGTGGTCGCCATGCCCTGGTCCCACTCGATCGTGTCCGAGGCGTTCGGCGCGGCCCCCGGGGGCGACACCAACGGCGTCGCCAAGGAGCACCACGACGCTGGGCCGCATCCGGAGTTCCAGGTCGTCAAGACCGAGAAGTTCCATGCGCAGCCACTGTCGGTGTCAGACGCCATCGTGCAGCTGAACCTGATGCACGAGCCGTTTCTGGTGTTCTGCCACGACACCGACGGGCGCGTCGCGGTCGTCTACAAGCGCGACGACGGCAGCTACGGGTTGATCGAGACGCCGGCCGGCCCGGCCGTAGGCGCCACCGGCTCGGCGTAGGCCCCGCACGAGCCCGTGGGATTCCGGCGAGGCAGCAGCCGGCCGGAAAGCCGCTGCAGATCAAAAAGTGGTAGCTTCGTGAGCGACTGATGAAGATCGTCGACCTCATCCGGCGCGAGATGGTCGTCCCTGCGCTGCAGGCGACCGACAAGCGCGGCATCCTCGAGGAGCTGGCCCAGTACATGGCCGGCCGGCATCCGCGGATCGATCGAGCGACGCTGTCGCGCGTGTTGATCGAGCGCGAGCAGCTCGCGTCGACGGCCATCGGTGAGGGCGTCGCGATCCCGCACGGTAAGCTCAGCGCGGTCGGCGAGATCGTCGCGTGCCTGGGCCGGGCGCCGTCCGGCGTCGACTTCGACTCGATGGATGGCCAGCCGACCTACCTGTTCTTCGTGCTGGTGGCGCCCGAATCGTCGACGGGCGCGCACCTGAAGGCGCTGGCCCGGATCAGCCGCGTGTTCAAGGACCCCGAGTTCCGCCGCAGGCTGCTCGCGGCCTCCGATGCCGACGCGATGTACCATGTCGTCGCGGAAGAGGACGCCAAGTACTGAATGTCGAGCGCGATCGCCGTCGGTGAGCTGCTCGAGCGCGCGGAGCTCGAGGTGACTGCCGTGGCGGGGCAGACCGGCTTCGATCGCACGGTGACGGTGCCGCGGATCCAGAAGCCGGGGCTCGCGCTGACCGGCTGGCCCGAACAGCTCCACTCCGGCCGCGTGCTGGTGCTCGGCGGCACCGAGGTCGACTACTTACGCGACCACGAGCCCGCACGCCATCTCGGCTTGTCGACGCTGCTCGCGAGCGATCCGGCGTGCATCGTCGTGTGCCGCGGGCTGTCGCCGCCCGAAGCGCTCGTCAAGGCCGCCGGTGCGTGCGGCGTGCCGGTGATGGTCTCGACGCTGGCGACCGCCGATTTCATCACCGCCGTCACCGGCTGGATGTCGGATCGGCTCGCGCCGACGACCGACATGCACGGCGTGCTGATGGACGTGCTGGGGATCGGCGTGCTGCTGCTCGGCAAGAGCGGGATCGGCAAGAGCGAGACCGCCCTCGATCTGGTGGTGCGCGGTCATCGGCTGGTCGCCGACGATGTCATCAAGATCCGCCGGCAAGGCAGCCATGTCGTGGGGCGCGGCGCCGGGATCATCGGCCACCACATGGAGATCCGCGGGCTCGGCATCATCAACGTCAAGGACCTGTTCGGCATCTCGGCGGTGCGCGACACCAAGAAGATCGAGCTCGTCGTCGAGCTGCGCGAGTGGAAAGAGGGCGAGGAGTACGATCGGCTCGGGTTCGACGATCGGTTCGACCGGATCCTCGACGTCGCGGTGGCGGTGGTCCAGCTGCCGGTCCGTCCGGGCCGGAACCTCGCCACGCTGATCGAGGTCGCGGCGCGCAACCAGCTGCTCAAGATCCAGGGGACTCACTCGGCGCGGGCGTTTCGCGATCAGCTGCATCGTGCGATGGAGGCGCAATCCGAGGCGAGCGTCGACGTGCCGATGGACGCGGTGGAGTAGATGCAGATCGTGATCGTCACCGGGTTGTCGGGTGCCGGGAAGAGCACGGCGCTGCGCGCGCTCGAGGACATCGAGTTCACCTGCGTCGACAATATCCCGGTGCCGCTGGTCGGCCAGCTCGTCGATCACCTCGCGCAGGAAGGCGATCGCGACAAGCTCGCGATCGCGGTCGATTCGCGGCAGCGCAGAAACCTCGCCGGCTGGTCGAGCGCGCTGGCCAAGCTGCGGGACGCCGGGCATCGCCTCGAGGTGATGTTCCTCGACGCGACCGACGAGGTGCTGCTGCGCCGCTACAGCGAGACCCGGCGGCGGCACCCGCTGTCGGGCGACGAGCTGACCGAGGGCGTGCGCCGCGATCGCGAGCTCATGACCGAGCTGCGCGGCGGGGCGGCGGTGATCGACACGTCGCACCTCAACATGCATCAGCTCAAGTCGATCATCCAGGAGCGCTACGGTGGGACCGGCAAGCTCGCTGTCACGCTGGTCTCGTTCGGCTTCAAGCATGGCTTGCCGATCGAGCTCAACCACGTGTTCGACGTCCGGTTCCTGCCGAACCCGTACTTCGAGCCGACGCTGACTCACCTCGACGGCCGCGATCCGGCGGTCGCGAGCTACGTGCTGGGCCCCGACGGGCTCGAGCTGGTGCGCCAGATCGAGAGCATCTTGCGGTTCTCGCTGCCGCAGTTCCAGAAGGAGGGCAAGCTGTACGTCACGATCTGCGTCGGTTGCACGGGCGGCCGCCACCGCTCGGTCGTGATCGTGGAGGAGCTGCGCAAGCGGCTCGGTTCCGCGTGGGACATCATGGTGCGCCACCGCGACGTGGATCGCACCGGGGACACGGCGGCCCAGCCGTCCGTGGTCCAGCCGCCCCCGCTCACGTCGCTCGCCGATCGGGGAACATGATGGCCGCCGACGATCGAGCCGAGAAGACCGTGCAGATCCAGAACGAGCTCGGGCTCCACGCGCGGGCGGGCACCAAGTTCGTGCAGATCGCCTCGAAGTTCCCGTGTGACATCGTCGTCATCAAGGCGGCGAACGAGGTCAACGGCAAGAGCATCCTGAGCCTGTTGACGCTGATGGCACCCAAGGGCACCACGATCACGATCCGCGCGAAGGGCGATCGCTCCGACGAGGCGGTCGCCGCCCTGGTCGCGCTGATCGACGACAAGTTCGGCGAAGGGAAATAACCCCGGCGATGACCGAGATCCGGCACGAAGTTCGGCGGCATGGGCTCGGTGTCTCGGCCGGGATCGCGTTCGGCCGCGCCTACCTGATCGGCCGCGACACGCTGAAGGCGCCGCGCCATCACGTCGAGCTCGACGATGTCGACGCCGAGATCGCGCGGCTGCACAAGGCGATCGCCGCGAGCGACCGGCAGCTCGCCAAGATCAAGGAGAAGCTCGCGTCGGAGAACGAGAGCGACTACCACATCATCACCGCGCACCAGATGATGCTGCACGACGAGCACCTGGTCGATGCGGCGGTCGGCTATGTCCGCAACGAGCTGATCAACGCCGAGTGGGGGCTGCGGCGCGCGGTCGACGACATCGCCGGCGTGTTCGACCGGATGGAAGACGTCTACCTGCGCGAGCGCCGCAGCGACGTCGAGTTCGTGTTCGAGCGCGTGCTGCGCAGCCTGCTCGGCCGCGAGACCGGCCCGGTGCAGCCGCCACCCGACGCGATCGTCGTCGCCTACGATCTGTCGCCCGCCGATACCGCGCAGCTCCACAAGGCCGCGGTGGCGGGGCTCATCACCGACGCCGGCGGCAAGACGTCGCACACCGCGATCATCGCGCGCGCCCACGAGATCCCCGCCGTCGTCGGGCTCGAGACCATCACCGAGATCGTCGAGACCGATGACCTGCTGCTGATCGACGGCGGCTCCGGCATCGTGATCGTCAACCCGACGGCCGCGACCGTCGCCGAGTTCCGCGACGAGCAGCGCCGGCAGGTCGCGGCCGGCGCCGCGCTGCACTCGATGCGCGAGCTGCCGGCGACCACGCTCGACGGCACCGAGATCGCGCTGTACTGCAACATCGACGGCCACGACGAGCTCGACGACGCGATCGAGTACGGCGCCCAGGGCGTGGGGCTGTACCGCACCGAGTACCTGTTCATGGGGCAGGTCGAGCCGCCCGACGAGGAGCGCCACTACCAGACCGCGGTCGAGGTGCTGAAGCGGCTCGACGGCCGCCCGGCGACGATCCGGACGTTCGACCTCGGCGCCGACAAGCTGGCGCCGTTCCTCGAGGCGGCGGCGCTCGAGGAGGCCAACCCCGCGCTCGGCCTGCGCTCGATCCGGCTGTGCCTGTCGCAGCTCGGGCGCCCGCTGTTCCGGGCCCAGCTGCGCGGCCTGCTGCGGGCCTCGGCGCACGGCCCCCTCAAGATCATGTTTCCGATGATCTCCGGCGTCGCCGAGCTGCGCGCCACCAAGGCGGTGGTCGACGACGTCAAGCTCGAGCTCCGCGAACAGGGCACCGCGTTCGACGAGAACGTGGCGCTCGGCATCATGATCGAGATGCCGGCGGCCGCGCTCAGCGCCGACTTCCTCGCCGAGGAATGCGACTTCTTCTCGATCGGCACCAACGACCTCATCCAGTACACGATGGCGGTCGACCGCGTGAACGAGTACGTGTCGTACCTCTACGAGCCGCTCCACCCGGCGCTGTTGCGGCTGATCGGCGACATCGCGCGCGCCGCCAACGGCGTGAAGCTGCCGGTCTCGGTGTGCGGCGAGATGGCGGGCGAGCCGATGATCGCGCCGGTCCTGATCGGCCTGGGGATCCGCGAGCTGTCGATGAGCGCGGTCTCGGTGCCCGAGGTCAAGGCGATGATCCGCGCGACCAGGCTCACCGACGCCGAGGCGCTGGTGCAGCGGCTCAAGAAACTGGCGACCGCCGCGGAGGTCCGCGCGATGGTCGCCGAGTACGTGTTCACCCTGACCCCACCGGTGCGCAAGGGCAGGGTGTGACACCGCTGGGAGCGCTGGCGCTGATCGGTGACAGAGCGGCGCCTTCCGGGCGTCGCGTCGCGCGGATCTTGCTCGCCGCGGTTGCATTCATCGCGTTCTCGATCTGCCCGGCCTGGGCCGGCGACCCCACCCGGGTCTACCGCACCGTCGAATCGGACCACTTCGTCATCTACTACTACGTGCCGCTCGATGACGTGGCGCACCGGCTCGCGGTCGTCGCCGAGCGCGCGCACCGCACGCTGTCCCCCGCGCTCGATCATCTACCGGCGGGCAAGACGATCATCGTCCTGGTCGACGACACCGATAGCGCCAACGGGTTTGCCAGCGTGCTGCCGCGCAACGCGATCCAGATCTACGCGACCGGGCCGAGCGGGTTCAACGAGCTCGACGACCACGAGGACTGGCTGTACGGCCTGATCGCGCACGAGTACTCGCACATCCTCCACATCGACACGATGGAGGGGCTGCCGATCATCTACAACCGGATCTTCGGCAAGATCTGGGCGCCGAACCAGATCATGCCGCGCTGGGTGATCGAGGGCATCGCGGTGTACGAGGAATCGAAGCGCAGCGCCGGGGGCCGCAACCGCGGGACCCGGTTCGATCAGTACATCCGGGTCGCGCATGCCGATCACCAGGATCTCCGGCTCGACGAGGTGAGTGGTGCGCCGCGCCGCTTCCCGCACGGCAATACGGTCTACGTCTACGGCTCGCACTTCCTGCGCTACATCTTCGATCGGTTCGGCGACGACACGCTCCGCAAGATGACGCACATCGCGGGGAGCTACGCGCCACCGTACGCGGTCAATCGCCAGATCGCCAAGGTCGTCGGCAAGCCGTTCACCGAGCTGTACGACGACTGGAAGGGCTACCTGCGCGATCGCTACAGCCTGCAGGAGATGGCGGCCGAGCGCCGCGGCCTCGTCCAGGGCCGGCCGCTGACCCACACCGCCGAGTCGAACGTGCTGCCGCACTACTCCGCCGACGGCAAGGAGCTGTGGTGGCTCCAGTCCGACGGCTACTCGCTCGCCCGCGTGCGCGCGATGCCGGTCGGTGGCGACCAGTCGGCGGCGCGCGACGTCGTGCAGATCGATGCGATGGGGCCGTTCGATCTGCTCGGCGATGGCTCGCTGGTGTACGAGCAGGGCCGGACCTACCGGCGCGACTACGCGTACGAGGATCTGATGCGGTGGGACGGCATCACCCACCAGACCGTGCGGCTGTCGACGGGCCGCCGCGCGCGCGACCCCGCGGTGTCGCCGGACGGCCGCCGCGTGGCGTTCTCGATGAACGAGCACTCCGAGAGCGTGCTCGCGGTGCAGGACGTCACGCCCGGCGCGCCGGCGTCGGTGATCTGGCGCGGCGCGCGCTTCGATCAGGCGTATCAGCCGGCGTGGTCACCCGACGGCGGGCGGATCGCATTCTCGGCGTGGCAGTCCGGCGGGCTGCGCGATATCCTGATCGTCGAGCTCGCGTCGGGGCGCGTCGAGGCGATCACCCATGACCGCGCGATCGACATGGCGCCGGTGTGGTCCAGGGACGGCCGCTACCTGTTCTTCGACAGCGATCGCACCGGGATCCAGAACATCTACGCCTATGACACCCGCGACCGCTCGACCTGGCAGGTCACCAACGTCCTGGGCGGCGCGTTTGCCGCGGGGGTGTCGCCGGATGGCACCCGTCTGGCGTTCGAGTCGGCGGTGCCCGAGGGCGGCTACGATCTCTACGAGCTCCGGCTCGATCGCGCGACCTGGCTGCCCGCGCGCGAGTACCTCGACGACAAGCCGCCGCCCGTCGTGATCCGGGATCGCGAAGCCGCGGTCAGCGAGCCGCGGCCGTATCGCGCGATCGAGACGCTCGCGCCGCAGACCTGGACCGGGACCTTCCACTACGGCACGACGACGACCGCGTCGCTGTCGACCGGCGGCAGCGATGCGCTGGGGCTGCACTCGTACTCCCTCGGGCTGGCGACCGACTCGAGCAAGGGCGCGCTCAACGTCGGCGCGTCGTACGGCTACAGCGGTCTGCGTCCCGGCGTCCGGATCGCAGGGTCGCGCACCCTGCTCGATCGCGCGGGGTTCCGGATCGACGGCCGGAACACGACGTATACCGAGGAGGACTGGAGCGGCACCGTGTCGCTCGGGATCCCGTTCGAATCGCGGCCGGGCACCAGCTGGTCGATGTCGCTCGACTACGACCTCGACTGGTTTCGCATGGTCAAGCCACCGAGCTTCGTGCCCGATCCGAACCAGTACCTGCCGGTGCTGCCGGTGTCGGACTACACGCAGGCCGGCGTCGGGACCCGCGTGGCGTTCTCCAACGTGAAGAGCACGGCGTTTGGCTATGGCGCGCAGGCTGGCTGGGACGCGGCGGTCAGCCTGCGGCTCGATCACCCGGCGCTCGGCGCGACCTATCGCAACGTCACCGTCAGCTACGGGTTCGATACGTTCCAGCGGCTGTGGGGCACGACGCCGGTGCTCGCGGTCCGGATGGTCGGCGCGTTTCGCGCCGGGGATCTGGTCCGCGGCGGCGGGTTCGTCCTCGGTGGTGTGCCGACGCAGGATGTCGTGATGGCGATCGTCAACACCACGCGCGCGGGGACCAGCGGCTACCTGCGCGGCTATAAGCCGCGCGCCCTGATCGGCAACCAGTATCACCTGCTCAACCTCGAGTACCGCCAGGAGCTGCTCCGGATCGAGCACGGCGTGGAGACCCTGCCGATCTATCTGCGGCGCGTGAACGTCGCGGTGCTCGGCGACGCCGGGACCGCGTTCGATAGCCCGTTCGACGCGCGCAGCGACGTTCGCACATCGCTCGGTGGTGCCTTGCGGCTCGACGCCTACTTCGGCTACTACGCCCCGGGCACGTTCGAGATCGGCGCCTCGCGCGGGCTGCAGGGCGGCGGTGTCACCGAGACCTGGTTCTTGCTGACGGGAAGCATATGACGCATGAGGCACCCAAGGCCGTCGCGCCGGGCACGGTGGTCGAGCCGGCCGCCGACGGTGCCGCTGCGAGCATGACGCCGGCGCCGGAGTCCGTGTTCGGCGAGCCGACCGCGGTGTACGAGGTCCTCCCCGATGCGCCGGCCCGTCCGCCAGACCAGGCGCACGCGATCGCAGGCGAGGTCGCCGTCGACGTCGCGCGCCAGCTGGCCGAGCCGGTGCGCGCGCTGCGTGACCGCCTGGGCCTCGTGGTCGATCACCTCGAGCGCCACGTCGCGAGCTCGACGGGCCCGACCCCGTATCCGTGGCGATCGCTCCAGGCGCTGCGCCAGGATCTCGCGGCGGGCTACCTCGAGGCCACCAGCCTCGCGCGCCGGCTCGACGAGCTCGATCGCGCGCTCGCCATCGAGCCGGCCGGCTGGTTCGATCTCTCCGTCGCCGTGGAGCTCGGCCTCCACCTCGCGGGCCATCACCTGGCGGCGGGCATCGAGCTGCTCATCGATCTGGGCAACACGCCACTGGCGCGCGGCACGCCGGGCACCGTGGCGTTGCTCGTCGCCCAGCTCGTCGCCGTGTCGGCCAGCTCGGCGCGCGACCTGCCCGGCAGCTCGCTCAGCGTCCGCGTGGCGTCGGACGGCGCGTGGGCGCTCGTCATGATCGCCGATAACGGCGCCGGCAGCGCGCGGGTCGCGGGGCTCGGCGAGCTGATCCGCGGCGTGCTGGCGCCGTGGGGCGGCACCATCGATGCCGCATCGGTGGCGGGGGCCGGCTGTGCGTTCGAGGTTCGGCTGATGACGTCGTCGGGATAGCCGGTCGGCGGCAGCGGCTCGTTTCGCGGTCAGGGCCGCAGGGTCGGCGTGGTCCTGCGCGCCGGGACGCGCTCGTTCAGCGTCAGCCAGAACACGGTGAGCACGCGGATCGCGTCGGCGAACGCCGTGAAGCCCATCAGCTTCCGGACGTAGGCGTTGCTGCCGAGCTCGTTGGCCTGGAAGATGTCGTCGTCTTCGTTCGACGAGGTCAAGATCACGACGGTGAGCCGCCTGGTGCGCTCGTCGCTGCGAATCCTCTCGAGGACCTCCAGGCCGCCGAGCCTCGGCAAGTTGAGATCCAGCAGCACCATGGTCGGCAGCGCGTTGGCATCGCGGCCCGCGTAGGGTCCGGTCGCGAACAAGTAGTCGAGCGCGGACGCGCCATCATGGACCACCACGATCTCGGCGGGGACGGCGCTGTTCTTCAACGCCCGCAGCGTCAGCTCCTCGTCCATGGCGTTGTCCTCGACCAGCAGGATCGACTCCATCATCGCGGCGCCCGTTCCGGTCGCACTGGCAGCGTGAAGTAGAACGTGCAGCCGGCACCGACCATGCCCTCGCCCCAGATCTTGCCGCCATGGCGATGCACGATCCGCTGCACGGTCGCCAGACCGATGCCGCGTCCAGGAAACTCCTCGACCACGTGAAGCCGCTGGAACGGCACGAACAGCTTGCTGGCGAACGCCATGTCGAAGCCGGCGCCGTTGTCGCGCACGAAGAACGTGCGAACGCCGGCGCGCGGAGTGGCTCCGAACTCGATGCGAGGTGCGGCGATCTTGCTGGTGAACTTGAGCGCGTTGCTGAGCAGATTTTCGACGAGCGCAAGCGCGAGGCCCGGATCCATGGTGGTCCACAGGTGATCCTCGATCACGAGCTCGGCGGTGCGCCCGGGCTCGGCGGCGAGCAGCCGGGCGCCGGTCGCGCGAACGATCGCCGAGAGGTCGACCGGCTCGCGCGTCACTTCATTTCGCGCCACGCGCGACAGCGACAGCAGCGCTTCGATCAGCATCCCCATCCGCGTCGCGCTCGCGAGAATGCGCCGGAGCCAGTCCTGGCCCTCTGCGTCGAGGCGGGCGCGATGCGAGGCGAGCAGGAGCTCGGCGAACGCGTTGATGCCGCGCAGCGGGGACCGCAGGTCGTGGGCCACCGAGTAGCTGAAGGTCTCGAGCTCGCGGTTCGCGGCCATCGCGTCGTCGAGCGTATCGACCAGGGTACGCTGGTCGCGGTTTCGCTCGGTGACGTCGCGGGCCACCAGCGCGAGGCCATCGACCAGACCTCTGGCGTCGTGCACCGGCGAGATCGTCAGCGCGACGTCGACCGCGCGTCCGCCCTTGGTACGCAGGACCGTATCGACATGCTGGACGGCGCCGTGCATCGCCGCCGCCAGATAGCCAGCTTCCTCGTGCTCTCGCTCGGGTGGCACCAGGCTCGACAGCGAAGTCCCTACGATCTCGTCCGCGGCATAGCCAAACATGAGCTCGGCTCCTCGGTTCCAGCTCGTGATCCGGCCGTCCAGCGCGTTGCCGATGATCGCGTCATCCGAGGAGTCCACGATCGCGGCGAGGCGGGCTCGGTGTGCTTCGGCGGTCTTGCGATCAGAGATATCGCGAATGGCGCTCGAGACCAGCCGTCCGCCGCTGGTCTCCACGGGGCTGAGGCTCACCTCGATCGGGAGCTCCGTGCCGTCCTTGCGGCGCCCGCAGAGCTCGAGGCGTTGGCCGGTCGGCTGGGCGAACGGGCTGCGGGCGTACGACGCCAGGTTCGATGGATGCTCGCCGCGGAATCGATCGGGCATCAGGATCTCGATCGGCCGCCCGATGATCTCGTCCCGGCCGTACCCGAACAGGTTCTCGAACTGACTGTTCACGAGCACGACCGCGCCATCCTCTGCGGTGGCGATCATCGCGTCCGGCGCCGACTCGAGCAGGCCACGAAACGTGGCGTCCGCGACGCGGTCCTGGTGGAGCTGCGCGATCTCCGCCTGGGCGAGCTTGCGCTCCGTGATATCGACCACGAACGAGATGATCTTCGTGGTCTCGCCGTCGAGCGTGGACGAGCCGATGAGGACCGACACCCGCGAGCCGTCCTTGCGGACGTATTCCTTCTCGCGCAGGGCGGCGACCCCGGCGGTCGTGAGTTGCTGGAGGGCCCGCGCCGTGCCGTCTCGCCATTCGGGCGGTGTCTGATCGATCAGGGACACCGCCCCGGACAAGATCTCGTCGCGCGAGTACCCCACCATGGCGAGGAACGCGTCGTTGGCTTCGTCGACCTGCCCGTGGTGGTCGCAGACGACGATGCCGACCAGCCCGGACTCGGACAGCTGGCTGAGCCGGCGCTCTGCTTCGCGCAGCGCCGTGGTCGCCTTCTCCGCGGTCGCCCGGCTCGCGCACTCCGCGGCGTACGAGCTGGCGTTGCCGATCGCGAGCGCGGCGTGGTCCGCCAGGATCTGCGCCAGATCGCGATCGCGCTTGTCGAACGGCCGTGCGTTGGCGCCTGTGCGAAGCAGGGCGAGCAGTCCGAGCGGCTGGCCTCGCAGGCGTAGCGGCAGCCACAGCCGGAACCGCTCCCCGGTGATCTCGTCGCTAGCCGCGGATCCCGCCGGCTGCGTGGCCCCGTCCTCGAGAGTGGGCGCGAGCGCGAGCGGGAGCGCGAGCGGGGGATCGGTCAGCGTCGTGCCGTCCAGCGTGTCCTGGACCTCCGCGTGGTCCGCGACGGTGTAGTGACTGGCTGGCTGCCGCGGCTCCGCGCCGGGCGAGTGCGCTGCGACCCCGTCCAGGGTCTTGCCATTGTCCGAGAGCAGGCAGACGACACAGGTCGCCTTGGTCTCCTCCGACAGCTTGCGCGCGATCGCGTCGAGCAGGCGCGGGTAGTCGCCCGTCGTGGCCGAAAACTCACGCGACGCCTCCGCGATGACGCGGAGCTGCTGGGACATCCGCAGGCGCTCTGCGGACTCTCGTCGTGCCTCGAGCTGGGCCGCGCCCAGCAGGAGCGGCGTCGCCGACGCCTCGACGATCACCGCATCGACCTCGCCACGGGACAGCGCGTCGAGCGCCTGGGTCGCGTCGCCGAGCCGGCCGGCGAGCTCGGTGTTGGAGCGGCGCAGCCGGGCGTTCTCTCGCTGAAGGTCCAGATCGGTCACGGTGCCGCTTCGACCCCGAGGACGCGGCGCAGCACGCCGGCGGCACCGAGGTTACCCAGGATGCGGCGCTCGGGGTCTGGCGCCTGCCGGACGAGCATCGGGGTCATCAGCACGCCGTCGCGGAGGCCGCGCTCCGGCTGTGCCAGCACGTCGATGATCTCGAGGTCGACGCCGTGTGCGGGGAGCTGGGCGAGCGCGATGCGCAGGTTCGCCAGCGCGGTCAGCGAGTTGGGCGCGTCGCCGGCCACGTAGAGCCGGAGCCGCAGCGTGCCGGCCGGTGAGGGGAGCCGGTCGGTCATGACAGCCGCTCCACGTCGACATCGAGCTCGGGCGGGACGGTCGCCGGATCGGCGCGCCGGCGATGGAGCAACTCGTCGGCTTCGCCGGCGCGATGCCCCACGTCGATGGCGGCATCCGCCCTGACCTGCTGCAGCTCGGCTTCCCGGATCGCCTGCTCGCGCGCCAGCGCCACCGCGCGCGCCTTGGTCTCGGCGAGCGCGAGCTCGGCCTTCTGTTCGCGGAGCATCGCGCTGCTCTGCGCGGCGGCCCGCGCCCGCCTCGCGTCGTTCTCTTTTTCCCAGCGCAGCGTCCCCATGAGCACCTCGCCGCCCACCGAGTAGACATCGGCGAGCGTCACCCCACCGCTGGTCAGCACGAGCTCGCGGACCTGGTTCGAATGGCTGGTCCCGCGCGCCTTGATGATCGTGATGGCGCGGTTGCGCTCGCCACCCTGGTCGACATACGACACGTGCATCCAGATGTCGGCAGACGTCGCCACGCTGAGCGGCATCTGGTCGGTGAGCGGCAGCGACCCGAGCAGCGAGGTGCTCACGACGGTGATCCCGGCGGACTTGGCGAAGTCGAGGATCTGGAGCGCGGCGCCCTCCGTGTCATCGACCACGCCGCGCTGGGTCAGCGCGGACAGCGGATCGATGATCAGGTTCTGCGGTCGCGCCTGGCGCAGCAACGAGCGAATCCGCGCCACGTGGGCCTCCGGGCTCTCGGCGCCGGCGCGCAGCGAGTGGACGCGCAGCGTCCCGGCCTGGATGTGGCGGCCGAGCTCGATGCCGATCGAGGCGACGTTGCGCACGATCTGATCGGGCGACTCGTCGAAGCTCACGTAGATGGTGAGCTCGCCGCGCGCCGCGGCGGACTCGGCGAACGCCGCGGCGAGGGTCGTTCGGGCGGTTCCGGGCGCGCCCGTGATCACGACCGAGCTGCCGCGGTAATACCCGCCGGACAGCATGGCGTCCAGGCGCTCGATCCCCGAGGAGATCCGCTCGGTGGACGCGGCGTATTCGAGGCCGATCGTCGTGTTGGCGGCGATCTCGATGCCCGAGGACGTGATGGTGAGCGGGAGCTCGTTCGCGGAGTGGGCGGCGCCCCGGTACTTGGCGACACGCACGAACCGCAGCGCGGTGCCCTGGATGACCCGGTGGTGGAGCGTCACCACGCAGTCGGCCATGAATTGCAAGAAGTCGTAGTCGGTGGACGGCCGTGCCTCGGCGGCATCCGCCTTCGCGGTCACGATCGCGCTGAACCCGCTTTCGTGCACCCAGTCGCGCAGGCGGAACACTTCGCGCCGCACGAGCGCCGGTTGGCCGAGGTGGGCCAACAGGACGTCGAGGCCGTCGAACACGATGCGCTTCGCGCCGATCTGCGCTGCCTTGGCCGTGAGGACCGCCAGGAGCCCGATCAAGTCGAACTCGCCGCCTTGCTCGATGGACTGCGAGAGCTGCGCATCGATGACGTGTACGCCCGCGGCCTCGAGCCGGTCACCGCCCCAGGCGAACGCGGCGGTGTTCGCGAGGATCCGCGTGGGGCTCTCCTCGAACCCGACGAGGATGCCGGGCTCGTGATGATCAGTGGCGCCTTTCGCCAGGACCTGGATGCCGAAGATCGTCTTGCCGGCGCCCGGCCCGCCGAGCACGACGGTCACGCCGCCGCGCGGAAGGCCGCCGTCCATGATCTCGTCGAACCCCGGGATGCCCGTCGGCATCCGGTCGACCGACCGCGTCGTTTGTTCGCGCTTCATGTGCTCGTCGCCCTCCGCATTCGTGCAGCCCAGGGCGTCGCGACCCGGCCCACGATCGTTTGAAACCCACCACCATACGTCCGCTGCGGTACGCGCGCTCGGAGCATTTCCATGCCTGCGTGCGACGACTTCGCAGCGCCGATCGTCAAGCTGCTTGAACGTTGGGTTTGCAGAGGGCGTCCACCAAGGATGAGGATCACCTCCGCATCGGAGGGATGAATCGGCCATCGCGCGCCGGTTTGTACGGACGTTGATCAGCGCACGGTATTCGGGCCCGATGCGGCGAACGCGCGCCTACGCACAGCGGGCCCCGGCGTCGTTTCGGTTCGCTGGTCGCTCAAGAACTGCAGAACAATGAGACGATCACGACGCTGATCGCTCATGGATCGGCAGCTCTTCAGCGGTCCTCGTCGATCAGGAACTGCTCGAGCTTGCCATCGCCGGTCTCGTACACGCTGATCGCGAGCGCCTTGTCGGCGTACCTGGCCCGGTAGTGGCGGGAGATCATGCCGCCGCGCTTGCCGCTCGACGTCTGCTCGACGCTCTGCGCCGCACCGAGGGGATGGAGCGTGGCCGCGAACTCGTCGATCGCCGCGGCGCTGAAGTAGGCACTGGCGTTCGCGGTCAGCGCCGAGCGGTCGAGGCGATGCTCGGCGAGCTCGGCGAGCATCGTGCGGACGACCCGATCGGTCGCCAGGCTCGGCGCGCTTGCCGCCCGCAGCAGGGCGTCGCGGGTCTGCTGCGCGATCTTGTCCGCGGCCGCCGAGGCATCCTGGTTGGTGAGCACGGCCACCGCGATCTTGTCGTCGGGTAGCACCAGATTGGACGCCACGAAGCCCGAGACCTCGCCGCCGTGCCGGAGCTCGCGATGGCCCTGGGTGAGCTGGACCCCGACCCCGAGCGCGTAGCGCGTGCCGGCGCCGTTGGCCAGCAGCACCTCGGTCTCGAGCTGGCGGTACGACGCGGACGACAGGATGCCCTCCTGCATCACGGCGATGTCCCACTTCGCGAGATCCTCGACGGTCATCGCCAGCTCACCCGCCGCGTACATCCAGCCCGGCCCCTCGTGCGGCGCCGGATGCAGCGGCCCGAGCGCGCGCCGGAAGTAACCCTGCGCGTCGGCGTCGGTCAGCTTGGCGCGGTCGGTGTTGGTCACCGAGGTCATCGCGAGCCGGCGGAACACCCGCTCGGTCAGCAGATCGAACAGCGAGGTCCCCGCGACCTTTTCGCAGATCAGGCCCGCGATCACGAAGTTGGTATTGCTGTACTGCCACCTGGTGCCGGGCTCGAACTCGAGCGGCTTGCGGGCCCAGCCGTCGAGGATCGCCTGGGCGTCGATCGGCTTTTCCCAGTCCGGAACCATGTAGTCCTGCGGCGCGTAGTCGGGATAGCCCGAGGTGTGCGACAGCAGCTGGCGGATCGTGATGTCGTCGCCGCGGGTCAGGTTGGGCACGTACGTGCCGACCCGATCATCGAGTGTGAGCTTGCCGTCCTCGGCGAGCATCAGCAGCGCCGCCGCGGTGAACTGCTTGCTGATCGAGCCGATGCTGTAGCGCATCCGGGTCGTCGCCGGCGTCCGGGGCTCGAGGCGGGCGTCGCCGTACGCGTGGGCGTAGACGATCTTGGCATCGACGACCGCGGCGACCACCGCGCTGGGCACGCCGGTGTCCGCGAGCACCTGGGTGGCGATCCGATCGATGGTCGCGGCGATGTCCTTGGGATCGGGCGCCGGCGGCGGGGCCGGCGCGTCGCGCGACCTCGAACAGGCCGCTGCCACCAGACCGATCGCGATCCACGACCTCACCGGATGCTGCATCCCACCGACTGTAACGGAAACCCTGGCGTCAGCGGCCGGCGGTGTGACCCGACCACGCTTCGTAGTCGGCGATCCGCTTGGACAGCACCGCGACATCCTCGCCGGTCGCAGCGCGCTCCTCGGCCGCGACGACCAGCAGGCCCATCGCGGCCTGCAGCAGGCGCCCGCCGGTCAGCGGCAGGTTCGCGCCGCGCAGCGCGTAGTCGCGCACTTCGTTGATCCGGAACGCGACCTGGCCGACCTGGAGATAGTCGCCGCGCAGATAGACGACGTCAGCCCCGACGAGCAGCGCGTGCTCGATCTCGCGGCGCGCCGACGCCTCGCCTTTGCCTTCGGCCTGCGCGCGCATCCGGCGCTTGGCGTCCTCGTAGACCTCGGGCCGGGTGATCGGCGCGTCGCGGGTGTACGGCGCGAGCTGCTCGGCGACCCCCTTGGCGGCCTCGGGCCCGTCGGCGACGTGGAGCGCGACCTCGAGATCGCCGAGCGCGAGCAGCAGATCGCGGCTGCGCGATCGCCGGCGGCCTTCGCTGAACCGCTCGTGCGCGAGATAGACCAGGCCGGCGCACGCGAACACCCCACCGGGGACGATCGACAGCGCGGCGGCGGCCGCGGCGGCGGTCGCGAGCCCCGACGCGAGCAGCGGCCCGGTCGGCGAACGGCCGATCAGCTCGACCCGATCGAGCAACCGGGCATCGAGCCGGATGATCGGGTTACCGGGTGGCGCGATCACCAGCCACGCGCCGTCGACGCCGATCCCGCTGCGCGGCAGCAATCGCGTTCGATCGATGGTGTTGGGTGCGACGGCGTCCATGGCGGACGAGGTAACCCTACCCTAGCTCCACGACGCCGACCTCGGCGAGGTGCGCAAACGCGAGCAAGGCTTCCGCTTCCCGGACGCCGGCGGATTTGACGAGCGACAGCAGATCCCACCGGCCGTCGACGCGGTCGGCGAGCTCGAGCTCGGTGGTGTTGAGCCCGTGCTCGGGAGCGGGGGGCCGGAGCCGTTTGGGCACGCGGTGGCGTGATAGCAGCTGTTTGGCGACTTCGGCGACCCGCGCACGCTCGATCTGCGTGAACGTCTTGCGGACCTCGGCGTCGCTCGGGTCCTGGTGCAGCGCCTGGGTCGCCATGGCCAGCGCGCCGGCACGGTCGCCGTGGCGCAGCCGGCCGCGCGCGCCGGCGGCGAGCTCGACCGCGGAGTTGGTGCGCTCGCGGTGGCGGCGATCGATCGTGAGCCGGCCGGCCTCGACCAACCGGGCGAGCGCGTCGTAGGTCAGGTAGCGCTCGCCGGAGAACGCGGCGGCGATGTCGGCGGCCGCGCGGCGATCGCCGGCCATCGCCCAGATCCGAGGCACATCAATGACCTGGCCATCTTCCGGCGGCGCGGCAGGCGGCGGCGCGGCGTTGGGCGGCACGTTGAACGTGACGTCGTCGGAGCCGAGCACCTCCATGATCGCGGTCATCCGGGCGGTCCGGCGGCGCGCGACCGTGAGACAGATTTCGATCGGTAGCTGGGCATTTACGCCGGTCCCGGGCGGTTGAGCCCGTGGCACGACGTCGAACTGGCCCTCGGTCCAGGTCAGCACGTCGGTGACCGTCTCGCGAATCTTCGTCGCAAGGATCTCGATCAGATCGACCTCGGAAATCAGCCCGGACATCAGCAGCATCTTGCCGAGCGGCACGCCGGTCTCGGCGCGCGCCTCGAGGGCATCGGCCAGCGCGCGCTCGGCGACGATCCCGCTGCGCACGAGGATCGCGCCGAGTTGCTCGTCGCGGCGATTCGAGCTCGCCCACACGATCGAGCCGAGCTCGACGACGAGGCTGCGCTGCAGCCCGCGGCGCTCGAACGTGATCGGGGTCGACAGCTTGCGCCGGCCGACCCAGTCGAGGACGTCCTCCGCGGGCATGGTACCGAGCGCTCCGCGGACCGACATCCCTTGAGCATAGCGGAGAATCGGCTATCTTGTGGCCATGACCGTCGACGCATCGCAGCCCTCCGAGCCTGGGCCCAAGACAGACCTCCCGGTCGCCGTGGCGCTCGCCAAGCCCGCGGACCTCGAGCGTGCGCCCGGGATCGTGCTCGATCCGCGCGTGCTGTTCGTCGGCGGTGGGGTCGCGCTGATCGGCGTCGCGGTGCTGGCGGCGTTTCTGTGGATGGTGCCGACCGCGGCGGCGCGCGAGGCGCAGGCGGCGTGTCGCGGCATGCGGGTCGAGCCCGAGCTGAACGCCGCGCTGTGTGCGAATGGTGCGCCGTGTGCGCTGCCCGCCCCGGCGCCCGATTTCACGGCGAAGGACGTGACCGGCAAGGACGTGAAGCTGTCCGACTTTCGCGGCAAAGTCGTGCTGCTCAACTTCTGGGCGTCGTGGTGCGGTGTGTGCAAGACCGAAAAGCCGGCGCTCAACGGCATGGCCGCCGAGATGGCGAGCGACGACTTCGTCGTGATCGCGCTCGCGTCCGACCACGCCTGGGCCGACGCGCTCACCGGCGTGCTCGAGTCGCTGGTGCCGCTGGCGGTGCCCGAGGGCAAGCCGTCGATGGACAAGATCAGCGCGGCGTTTCGCCAGGCGCTGCCGAACGGCACGCCGTTCAAGGTCCTGCTCGATCCGCCGCCCGGCGACGAGAACATCGGCAAGATCACGGCGTCGTGGGGCATCAAGGCCGTCCCCGAGAGCGCGCTGATCGATCGCCAGGGCAACATCCGGGCGTACTTCGTGAACAAGCGCGACTGGCAGTCGGGCGTCGCCGAGACCTGCCTGCGCTCGGTGATCGACGGCGGCTAGCCATGGCACGCGTGCTGGTGATCGACGACGAACCGGACGTCGTGCGGTTGATCTTGAAGGTGCTGTCGGGGCGCGGTCACGTGGTGCAGACCGCGCGTGACGGCGCCAGTGCGTTGCTCCGGGTCAAGCTCGAGGCGCCCGACGTGATCCTGCTCGATAGCGACGTACCGAAGATCGACGGCGCCGAGGTGTGCCGCCAGATCAAGACCAACCGGGCGACCGAGCGGATCCCGATCGTGATGATGACGACGTCGTACATCGATATCTACGATGTCGGCACCGAGGGCGGGCCCGACGCGTTCGTGGTGCAGCCGTTCGCGCGCGAGGTGCTCGCGAATGTCGTCGAGCGCGTCCTGTTCCGCCGGCCGTCCGCGTCCTAGCGACCTGGCATGCCCGCATGACAACGCGCGTCCCTTTCACGATCCTCACCGGCTGGCTCGGTGCCGGCAAGACCACGGCGCTGAACCGGATGCTGGCGGCGACCCATGGCAAGCGGATCGCCGTGCTGGTCAACGAGCTCGGCCGGATCTCGATCGACACCCAGCTCATCATCGGCCGTGGCGGAGATGTGCTCGAGCTCGCGGGCGGCTGTGTGTGCTGCAAGGTCGATATCAAGAACGATCTGTGGGACGGGATCGGCGACATCATCGCGCGGTCGTCTCCGGATTGTGTCGTGCTCGAGACCACCGGGATTGCCGAGCCGGCGGCGATCCTCGAGGGGCTCATCCGGGTGCCGGACGCCGTGCGCGATCGTGTCCAGCCCGCCGGCGTGATCTGCGTCGTCGACGCCGAGTCCGGCGCCGGCGCGGTCGAGACGCGCGACGAGGCGCGCGCGCAAGCGACCAGCGCCGATCGCGTGATGCTCGCCAAGCTCGATGTCGCCGCCAGCGAAGCCGTGCGCCGGACCCACGCGATCCTGGACGCGATCGCGCCGCACGCCGAGCGCGCCGGGTTTCCGGGCGGCGACGCGGGGGCGCGTGCGATGACGGCCTGGGTGACCGAGCCTCGCAAGCTGCGCGCGTGGACCGACCGGCGCGGCCACGATCACGACGACGATCACCGCCACGGGCACCATCACCCGAACCAGATCGTCGCGGTCACGTTCTGCGACGACGCGCCGCTGGTCGGCGACCGCGTGCTCGCGTTCCTCGCGTCACTCGGTGAGCCGCTACTGCGTGCCAAGGGGTTCGTGCATCTCGCCGGCGACCCGCGCCGCGGCTTCGTCGAGCGCGCCGGGATCCGCACCCAGCTTCGCCACGACGGCGAGTGGGGCGAGGCTGCGCGGCGCACCGAGCTCGTGCTGATCGGCGATGATCTCGACGAGGCCGCGATTCATCGCGGGCTGTGGGCCTGCCGCGCCGCGGGCGACTGAATCAACGGGCTCGGGGGGCGGGGGCTAGCGGGTCCACAGCACCGCGTTGGTCGACGAGTACAGCACCAGGTTGCCGTCGTCCTGGATCGCGAGCCGGTTGCCGACGCGGTTGTGGCCGGTGGCAAACAGCGGGTGCCCGGTCATGTCGTAGAGCACGAAGTTACCGTCGGTCTGCTCGATGGCCGAGAACCCTGTGCTCCCGAAGGTGTTGCTGGCCCACAGCGGCGTGGTCCCCTCGTACATCACGAGGTTGCCGTCGAGCTGCATCGTGAGCGAGAACCGCCCGTTGCAGGAATTGACCTGCTTGCCTGGGGTCAGGCCCTGGCCGGCCGTGAGCTGGCCACAGACCGTCGGGGCCGCCGGCCGGACCGCGGTGGTCGCCGTCGACGTCAGGGTGACCGAGCTGCCGCTCGCGGTGTAGGTGTATCCACAGTTGGGCGATGCCGTGGCGCTGCCGCTCGGCCACGTGATGTTCGCCGCGGCGCCGTCGACCTTGGTCACGGCGATGTTGCGGAACGTCGCCGAGCCGCTGGCCGGGTACTGCGCGCAGTGGTCGACGGCGTAGACCTCGAGGACCGCGCCGAACGACCAATCGAAGGTCTGGCCGAACGACACGGTGTTGAGCGTGGTCGACTGGTTGGTGGTCTGGTCGGTCGTGACGATGCTCCAGTTCGGGCACTGCCCGGCGCTGTCGCAGCTCGTACCTTGCGCAGATCCGAGCAGCGAATCGCCGGCCTTGACGGTCACGGGGCTGCTGTGCGTGACGTTGCCGTCCTTGCAGCAATTCCAGCTCGCGATCGTCCAGCTGCCGCCGGACCAGCCGAGCACCGGCTGAACGATCGTCTGGACGTTCTCGATGTCCTCGAGACCGGGGAAGTAGTAGATGGTCTGTCCGCCGTTGATCGCCGGCGCGGGCGGAACGGTCCACGCCGCCGAGATCCGCTGGATCGCGCCGTTCGATGCATCGGTCGACGACATCACCCAGGCATTGATCTGTGGGGGTGGCTCCGCGGCCCGCGCGCCGGAGGGCTCGACGACGGGCTGGTGAACGGGCTGGTGATCAAGCGACGCCGTGGCGGGCACGACGGCGTCGGGGGCGATCGCCACGCCGCGGCGATCGAAGTGCGCGAACCGGCACGGAGGCACCGCGCGCACGGCACCACTGGCTTGTTCGATCTTGCCGTCCGCGCGCTGATGCTCGTCGGCGCCGATCGCGACGACGCACGACGGGTGGAAGTACCCGTGCGGCGTGGCCAGGTAGCCTTCGGGAGCGAGCCCGCGGGTCGGGTTGGCAAGCGATGAATGAAACGCGGCGACGGCCTCCGAGGCGACGGCATCGGCCGGCGCGGCAACGTCGTCCGGACGATCGTCCGGACTATCAAGGCACCCCGCGATCGGGATCGTTCCCGCGAGCGCCACGCCGGCGAGCGCCAGGCGATGTGCGGTGCGCATCCAGTTCCAGGTCCTGTCGGTCATTCGGTACTCCCTCTCTACAGGTGGAGGGTAGTGGTACGCCTGTTGGTATTCGCGATCTAGTGCAGTGTCGCGCGATCTTGTTAGTCGGCGAAATGTCGACAGAGAAACTGCCAATCATCGGATGCGTCGGATGACTCGCCGGCTTTGTTGTGGTCAATCAGACGTAAAACTGATCAGGTGATACGTGAGCGATGGCAGTTCTACGTACAGTTCTTCACTACCGCCAGGTCAGCCTGACCTGCTGCGCAGGTCGGGTGTCTGCTTTCGCATCCGGCGTGTCGCGTCGCGACATGGGCTCATGACGATGCCCCGTCGCGCGTGCGGCGGGAGACCCGTGGGCCTGGTTACTTCCAGGTCGCGGCGAGTACGTGCGTCAGGGCGGCCTCACCCGCGACCAGCCCCGCGTCATCGGCGCCGTGGATCGCCACGCCGACCAGGTCGCCACCGGCCGGGACCGCGTCGAACGCGGCATCGACGGCGATCCAGGCGCGGCCCGTCCAGCTGATCGCCCAGCGATGGCGAATGAGGCGGTCGCCGTCCACGCGGAACCCGGTGACGACCTGGGTCGGGATCGCGCGGGCGATGGCGAGCGCTGCATAGGACAGGGCGAAGGTCGTGCAATCGCCGCTGATCGCGCCCGCCGCCGTGCGCGCTGACGTCGGCGTGGCGGCGAGGTCGGGAACGATGCGGTCGCGGACGTCGGCGACGAGCGAGATGATCGCGGGCGTCCGATCGGCGCCGCGCGGGCCGGCTGGCAAGCCGCCGGTCAGCTGCGCCGACAGCTCGAGCTCGATGTCGCCCGAGGTCGCCGCGCCCGCGCGGGCATCGACCGATGGGCTGGGCCGGCGCGCGCGGGACGCCCCCGCGAGCTCGACGCGCGCGTGCTGTCCGGGGATCGGCGGGATCGCGAGCCCGCCATCGATCGCGAGGACGATCCGCTCGCTCGGGTTGCCGGACAGCGGGATCGAGGTCGCGGCGATCAGATCGACGGGCTCGAACCCGGCGGCTGCCTGGGCGCCGGTGATCCGCGTCGCGATCACGCCTTCGCCATCGACGACGCGGGTCGGCATCGCATCGGGTCCGAGATCGATGGTGGCTTCGGCGGTGGCTTCGGCGGTGGCTTCCGGGGTCGGTTCGACGGTGGCGTCGGGCGTAGCGTCGCGGACCGGCTCCGCGATCGCGGGCGCACCCGCGCCGGTCTCGAGCACGAGGCGCGCGACGAGCCGGTTGGGCGCGACCGGGTCGATCCGGCCGGATCCGGCGATGAAGCCGCGCGCCGGCAGGAACACGCCGCCGGCGAACCGTCCGTCGCGGCGGACGACCAGCGGCACGAGCTCGGCGGGGATCGCCTCGCGCGGCAGCCGCCTCACGCCGGCCTCATCGGTGACGATCCATCCGGTGGGGCCGCGCGCGGCTTCGCCATGGCGCACGGCCTGCGCCCGTTCGGTCCACGTCACGAGCGAGGGCGTGAGCCGCCGATCGGCGGTGATCTCGATCGTCGTGGCCAGCGTCACGGGAACCTCGCCGCGCAGGAACCGCATCGCCTCGGTCCGCCGCACCACGACCCCGGTGCGCGACCACTGCTCGGTCTCGTGGGCGGTGCCGATCTGCGCGCCGCCCAGCCAGATCGCGTAGTAGCGCTCGGCGTCGGGCGGCACCTCGGGGACCACCACGGGGGCGTCGCGCGGGGGCGCGGGCGCGGGAGCGCAGGCGGCGAGCAAAACAACAAACGTCCAACGCACGAGCCGACATCGTAGCGAGCCGGGGCGCATCAGCGCAAAATCCTGGCCATGTCGGTTCCCTGGGTGATCGTCGGATGCGGCTATACCGGGACCGCGCTGGCCCGCATGCTGACGTCGCGGCCGCAGCTCGCCGCCGGCGTGACGATCACGCGGCGCGATGGCGAGGTCGCGCGTGCGCTCGGCGCTGTGCTCGGTGTCCGCGGGGTGCGCGCCGATCTCGCGGAGCCCGGCTCACTCGAGGTTCCGCGGGGCGCGATCGTGGTGTGCGCGTCGCCGCCGGGCGCCGATCCGGCGGGCGAGATCGCCGCGCTGCTCGCGGCTGCGCGGGACGCGGCGCGGATCGTCTACGTATCTTCGACGGGGGTCTACGGCCCGGGTGGCGGCGCGTGGGTCGACGAGTCGTGGCCGATCGCGCCGATCACCGGGTCGGGGCGCGCGCGGGTGGCTGCGGAGGCGGCGCTCGCCGGCTCGGCGGTGTCGTGGATCGCGCTGCGCGCCGCCGGGATCTACGGGCCCGGCCGCGGGCTGGTCGAGCGGATCCGCGGTGGGGCCTACCGCGTCGTCGGCGACGGCACGGGCCACGTTGCCCGGATCCATGTGGCCGATCTGGTCGCCGCGATCGTGCGCGCCGGCCTGACCACGGTCGCCGGTGCGGTCAACGCTGCCGACGACGATCCGGCACCGATCGGCGCGGTCGCCGACGAGGTCGCGGCGCGGTTCGGCCTGCCGCCGCCGCCCCGGGTCCCGGCCGCCGAGGTCTCGCCCGAGGTCGCCGGCATGTTGACCGCGGATCGCCGGATCTCGAATCGCCGGCTGCGCGACGAGCTTGGCGTGGTGCTGCGCTATCCGAGCTGGCGCGACGGGCTCGCGGCAGAGCTGGGCTAGCCCGGATAATTCACCAGGTCGCCGGCTGCGACCGGCGCATCGCGGGCAACTCGCGACGTACGGCCGGTTCTCGCTCGTCGCGTACGTCCAGTACGCTCCTCGCTGCGCTTCCGGGCGTGCGCCGCGATTTGCCTCGCGCTGCTTGGTCTCGCCTGGCTCCTGGTGAATTATCCGGGCTAGCGTCCAAAACCCTGGGCGCAAAGCGACCATCCGGAGGCGAGCCAGGAGACCTGCGAAGCAGGGGAAGGCGTGACGTGGCCGCAGCCAAGCACGACGACGCCAGCGGACCGGCGGACGTGCGACCGCGCACGATGAGCTACCGAGCTCCGGGCGATCGCCGACGAGCGCGTCGGTTCCGCGACCGCAGCCGCGCGCCACCCAGGGCCGCGAGCGCGCCGAACAGGCCGCTCGGATCGGGGCTGGCATTGCAGCAACCGGCGTGAGCGGGCGTGGTCGTCGCGGGCGCTGGATCGGTGGGCGGCGCGGGCGCCGACGGCGGCGTTGCGGGGGGCGGGGAGACACCGCACGTCGGGCCGGTCGCGCCGAACTGCTGCTGCACCGACGGCCAGAGCGCAGCGCAGGTGTCGTGCTGCGCGGTGCCGGCCGGGCACTCGACCGGACCCGCGAGCTCGACGAACCGGAACACCTTGTCCCAGGTCTTGCCGTCGGTCGACACCGCGACCGCCTTGTTGTCCGGCTCCCAGTTCGCGGCGCAGCCGTAGATCCGGCCGTCATCGCGCTGGCCGACGCAGGCGAGCTGCGGCGCGGTCGCCATCGCCGAGAAGGTGGCGCCGCCGTCCGCCGAGGCGAACGAGCCACCACCGAGCGTCGCGACCAGGACGTTGCCGGTGGGCGCGGACGCGACATCGAGCAACGCGCCGGTCGTCGCGAGCACCTCCCGCCAGGTCACGCCGCCGTCGGTCGAGCGGTACAGCCGATCACCGTTGGGCGGGTTCGCGCGGCTCGACGACATCAGCACGACATCGGGGTTGGTGCGATCGACCCCGACGACGTACACCAGCGGTGTCGATCCGTACTGTACGCCGGCGAGCGGCGACTCGACCCAGGTGAGCCCGTCGTCATCGGTGATCTCGAAGTGCGCGGTCGGCGGCATCTGCCCACCGCCGGACGCCGTGCCCGCGACCTGATACCCGGTCGCATAGATCCGCTGCGCCCGCGACGGCGCGATCGTGAGGCTCTTCCACCAGATCGCCTGCGACAGCATGCCGCGCGGCGCGAATGTCATGCCGTTGTCGGTCGACCGGTAGACATTGTTCGGCTTCCCGCTGTCCGCGGTCGCGACCCAGATCTCGCCGGTGGGGCCGACGTCGATCGCGTCGATCCAGCGGTCGGCGATCCGGCCGGGATCGCCGAGCGGCTTGTCGGAGGTCGCCGTGCTAAACGAGCAGCCACGATCGCGGCTGACGCGCAGGCCGGTGAAGGTCGTCGCGAAGATCGTGCCATCGACCGCGACCCGGTACTTGGGATCGAACGTGCCGCCGTAGCCGATGCTCTGCTCGCAGAGCCAGCGGAACGAGCAGCCATCGTCGTGGCTCACGAGCAGCCCGAAGGTCGACGCGACGTAGAGTGAGTGACTATCGGCCGGTGAAAAATGGACACCGTTGGTCAGTGGCGGTCGGCCATTGGCCAGCGCCGTGATCGAGCTATGCTGGCCGAGCAACGCGACCAGCACGACGACAACGGCAGGCGATCTCATGCCCCCGATTCTATCTGTCCCAACACGTCGCACGCAGCACGCACATCGCCGCTGCTTTCAGGTCGAACCAGCTTCGTCGTCGAGCGCCCACGTCGTGGCGGGTGGGCGCGCGTACGATCGGATCACGGGTGATTCATGGCAGCAGACCACTGGCGAAACAATACTTCACTCGCTAGGTTTATCGACAGGTTATGAGATCGATGCCAGGCTTTGACCTTGGAAGCGCCGACAGGGTCGTGATAACTCAAATTCGCGGCGCTTCGCGCGCCGCCTCCCAAGGCCCACGTGGATAGGTTCTACCTGCTAGCGCCGGCGATGTTATTGCTGGCGACGTTCTGCCTCGCGTTCACGGTGTACAGCGTGCTGTGCGCGCTGGGGCGCGGCCCCGTGATCCACAACGTCAAGCACAACCAGCTGCTCGGGCCGTTCTTCGCGCGGTTCCTCGTCTGGTTGATCGGCCCGCTGGAGCGTCTGCTGTACGGGCGCGTGTCGCCGAACGCGATCACCGCGGTGTCGCTCCTGATGTGCGGCATCACCGGTGCCGCGGCGGCGCTCGGCCACCTCGCGGGCGCGGTCTGGCTCTACGCGTTCGCGGGCATCCTCGACGTGCTCGACGGCCGGCTCGCGCGCCTGGCAAACCAGCAGACCCCCGCGGGCGCGCTGTTCGATTCGGTGAGTGATCGCTGGGGCGAGCTGTTCGTGTTCACCGGGTACGTCTGGTACATGCACGACTCGCCGTGGCTGCTCGCGGTGATCGGCGCGATCGGCGGCTCGATGATGGTGAGCTACACGCGCGCGCGCGCCGAGGGGCTTGGCATCGAGCTGTCGGGCGGCGTGATGCAGCGGGCCGAGCGCATCGTGCTGGTCGCGGGCGGCACGCTGATCGCAGCATGGTACGGCGGAGATCTCGAGACCGCGTCGCTGGTCGAGCCGATCCTCGGCGTTGTCATGCTGATCTGCGGTGTCGCGTCGACCGGGACGGCGATCAGCCGCTGGGTCGTGGCCTACCGCGAGCTCGTGCGGCGTTACGACGCCCGCACCCAGGCCGAAGCGATCACCGCACCAGCGATTGCGTCGCCGACCGTGCCCACCCGCGTGCTGATGCCATCGCACGTTCATAAGGTTGCACCGCTCGAACAGCACTGAGTGACGTGGTGGTCACATCACGGCGACGACGGGGGCGTGATCGCTGGCGTCCTGGCCTTTCCGCGCGTTGCGGTCGATCGTGCAGCCCGTGCAGCGCTCGACGAGCGGCCGGGTCAGATAGATCAGGTCGATCCGCAGGCCCTGGTTCTTGAAAAAAGCCACGCCACGGTAGTCCCACCACGAGTACAGCTTGTCGTCGCCGTGGTGATGGCGGAACACGTCGGTGAGCCCGAACCCGGCGACTTCGGCGAGCGCGGCGCGCTCGGGCGGGCTGCAGTGGATCGAGCCCGACCACTTCTCGGGTGACCACACGTCGCGGTCATCGGGCGTGACGTTCATGTCGCCGCACAGCGCGAGCGGCTGATCCGGCGTCGCGGTGCGATCGAGATACGCGCGGAGCCGCTTGAACCACGCGAGCTTGTACGGATAGCGGTCCGACGTCAGGTCCTGGCCGTTGGGCACGTAGACGCAGACCACGCGCACGCCGTGCGTCGTCGCGGCGATCACGCGAGCCTCGTCGTCCTCGACGCCATCGCCGAACCCGCGCGTGACGTCGACGAGCGGCAGGGTCGAGGCGATCGCGACGCCGTTGTAGCTGCGCTGCCCGAACGTCGCGACCTCGTAGCCGGCCTTCTTGAGCGGCGCCATCGGAAACCCGGGGTCCTCGACCTTGGTCTCCTGCAGGCACAACACGTCGGGCTTCTCCTGGCCGAGCCAGGTGACCAGCCGCTCCTCGCGCGCGCGAATCGAATTGATGTTCCAGGTCGCCAGCTTCACCGCGCTAACCTACCTCCGACCGCGGCGGGGCGGAAATGTGCCAGGCCGGCGTCGCGTCGCTCCGTGTGGCTCCGCGGTCCGGCGGTGGTCGGCCGGTGTCGCTCGGTGTCGCCTTGGTGTCGCTCCATAGTCGCCCCGTAGTCGCCCCGTGTCGCCCCGTGTCGCCCGTGCTCGAACCCGACCGTCGTGATGCCGATCGGAATACCCGGGCACCGAGCTCGCGTTGACGCTGTGACCGGCCGCATAGACCCGCGATGCCATCGAACAGAGGACCCAGATGAAGGCAAAAACCGATCTGTCGTTGTGGAGCATCATCGAGCGACTGCAGCGCCGGCTCGAGCGCCAAGGCATGACGCCTGCCACCGCCGATCGCGCGCTCACGCTCGCGCTACGTCAGCTCGCGATGCCGAATTGACGACGCTGGCGCGTCCTCGCGCCGACGATCTGTTCCGGACGAGGTGCAATCGGCGCGCGCGAGCCGCCAAGACCGGCGAATGTTTCGACGGGTTGCGACGGCGTTTCTGCCGTTGTCGGTCCGGATCGACGAAGCGTCGACGAGGAAGCCGCTGCCGGCCTCGTCATCTACGACGTTGGAAGCTGATCGAGCGGATTCTTCGGGTCCAGATACTTGGCAAGCTTGCTCTGGATGTATTCCTTGGCACGGCCGCGCCACAGGAAGCCGGGGTCCTCCCCGCGGAACCGCGCGTGACCGCTGCCGAGCGTGAGCTCACCTTCGATGCGCACGACGAGGTACTTGCCGGAGAACCGCGCCTTGGCGGGATCGACCCATGTCACGACGATGCCGTGCTTGTTTGCGAGGTACTGGCTCAGGACATCGAGCCGACCGCGCGCTTCCTGATCGGAGAGCTCGTACGGAAAATCGATCTCCATCCCTAGATCCGATCGTCAGGCATGTTTGTACTACGGGGAGTTGAGTGTGCCACGAGAAGCGCGATCTAGGTCGCCGCGTTGACCGTCGGTGAGTTGCTGCTCGCAGGACTCGAAGCTAACGTGGTCGTTAGCACGGACCAGACATTTTCGGGTCTCGGCGCTCCACTTTCCGTCCGTGCAAGCTTGCCCGAGCGCGTCGCGCATCGCCGGCAGCTGATCGGAGACGGCGCGCGAGGTCGCGTCATCGGGCTTGGCGCTGGCGAGCTCGTACTTCGCGATCTCGACGAACTTTGCCGCGACCGCGCTACACGGGGGCGCGGCGTCGCTGCCGCCGCCCCGGCAGGCAGCCAACAGCACGAGGAGCGCGATCCGGACCACCCAAAGGTTTTCGTCTCGGCGGTCGTGCGTGTCAAGGACGTATAGTCGCCACGTGCCGGCGGCGATGCGATCGCTGCCCCTGGTCGCGCTGGCGCTGGGCGTCCGTGATCCTCGTCGTACAGATCCGCGTGATCGCCGGCGGCGAGACCTGGAACGACGTTCGCTATCACACCCACGTCGCGCCTCCGCGGCTGGCCGCTGCCGCGGCCTTGCAGCGGGGCGATGTGCCGGCGCTGGTGCTCGGGCTGAGCAAGGTGGAAGATCGCACTATCGAGGGCACTGTGATGCATCGAAGTTGCCATCGGTGTGCGCCGTCCAGCGTCGAGGCGTACACGAATCAATCGGTGTGGTGTTCACCGAACGATGAGGTCATTGATCGGGTTGGCTTGTTCGTTGTAACTGCCTGTGGCTCGTCACCTGCCGCGACGCTGGGAGCCGCTCGCGCGGCCGAGCTCGGTACCGGTGGGCAACGCGACTTCGCCCGCGCGGCGGCGCTGTGCGACGAGGGGCGTGGTCCGCTCGGCGCATGCTTCGCGCTGCTCGACGCGATTGGCGAGGCGCGCGGCACCGCGCCATCGCTCACGGGCGTGTGGCGGCCGTCACTCCGAGCAGGCGCTGTCGAGGGTGTCGCGTGACGAGGTCCGGGTGCCGTTGGCGATCGACCAGACGATGTCGACGATGCGGGCGTTGACCGGGGTGGCGATCTGGTGGCGCTGGCCGCGGGCGACGACCTCGCCGTTGAGAAAGTCGATGGCCGGGGTGCGGTGGCGCTCGATGGCGGCGAGCATCGAGCTGCGCATCCGGCGGTAGCGGAGGCCGACGGCGAGCAGCAGGGTATGCTTCGCGGTGAGGCTGACCGAGGCCGTGGCCACGCGGTCGGCGTGGGTGAGGGCGACCCAGTCGAGGTCGAGGGTGCCGGCGACCTTCTCGAGCTGGATGCGCTCGGCTCGGGCGACCGCGACGACCTCGGTCATGATCTCGAGCGCGAGCCGGCGGTAGCGGCGGACGCGGACGAGCGGGCCCAGCCGCTCGCCGGCGATGGTGCCCAGGGCCGAGACGGCGCAGTTGAGGGCGAGCTTGCTCCAGCGCGCGCCGCGCAGGTTCTCGGTGAGGGTGACCGGCCCGATGGCTTCGAGGAGCTCGCCGACGCGGCGGAGGTCGGGATCGACCTGGCCGGACAGCCGGCCGAGGGCGAAGCCGCCGTGGGCGGTGCGCTCGTAGCGGCCGGGCTCGGGCATGGACGCGCCCCAGGCGACGATCCCGCCGATGACGCGATCGGGGCCGACGATGGTGGCGACGCGGTCCTCGCAGAGGCCGTTCTGGAGCACGACGACCTGGCCGTCCGGGGCGAGATGCCGCAGCGCGGTGAGCGCAGCTTGCTCGACGCTGGGAGGCTGGGTGGCGAGGATGCAGAGGTCGTAGCTGCCCTCGGGGGCGGAGGCGACCCGGCCCCGCACGACGCGTTCCTCGCCCTCGTCGGTGACGCGGTAGCCCGCGGTGTCGATGGCCTGGCGGATGGCCGGGTTGGTCGACACGGCGGTGACGGCGGCACCGACCTCGGTGAGGGTGGCAGCGACGATGCCGCCGATGCCTCCGGCGCCCATCACGAGGATCCTCGGCTGCGGATTCATCGCTTCCATCCATAACAAACTCGCAGACTTTTGGGGATTTGGCGGAGGCGGGATAGAATTTACGGGCCGATGCAGATCACCTTTTGGGGCGTCCGGGGAAGCTACCCGGTGCCCGGCGCTGCCACCGTGCGCTACGGCGGTCAGACCTCATGTGTGGAAGCCCGCACGGCGAGCGGCGATACGCTGATCGTCGACGCGGGGACCGGGATGCGCGCGCTCGGCAACAAGCTGTTCCGCGAGGCGCCAGCGCCGCAGCACTATCACGTGCTGCTGTCGCATGTGCACTGGGACCACATCCAGGGGCTGCCGTTCTTCTCGCCGGCCTACATACCCGGGACCAAGATCTCGGTGTACGCGCTGCTGACGGCGGCCGACGAGCTCCAGCACGTGATCGGCGGGATCACGCGCCACGAGTTCTTTCCCATGCCGCTCGAGGCCGTACCGGCGGTGTTCGAGTTTCATCAGGTGGAGCCCGGGGTCGAGCTGACGATCAACGGCTTTCACATCACGCCGATCGCCCTGAACCACCCGTTCGGCTCGGTCGGCTACCGGATCGACGGCGACGGCTCGTCGTGGGCGTACGTGTCCGACACGGCGCCGTTCACCGACGTGCTGCACAAGCAGCATTTCTTGCCGGGGCCCGAGCCGCTGTCCGAGCACGACAAGCAGTCGCTGTCGGCGATGCGCGACACGCTGGTGCGCCGGCTCGCGGGGGTGGACACCGTGGTCTACGACACGCACTTCTTGCCCGACGAGTACGCGAAGTATCCCCACTACGGCCACTCGACCCCGGATCACGCGCTCGATATCTGCGTCGAGGCACGGGCGCGGCGGCTGGTCCTCTATCACCACGCGCCGGCGCACGGCGACGACCAGATGGACCGGATCGCGGCGGAGTATCACTCGCAGGGCGCCAAGCGGAACATCGAGGTGGTGGCGTCATTCGAGGGCATGACGCTGCCGATTGGACCGGAGGCGACTTGAAGATCCGGTTCTGGGGAGTGCGTGGCTCGTTCGCCATGTCGGGGCGCGAGTTCTTGCGCTACGGCGGCAACACCACGTCGGTCGAGCTGATCACGAGCTCGAAGCAGCGGCTGCTGATCGATCTCGGCACCGGCGCGACGGAGCTTGCCAAGCAGCTGATGGGCAGCGAGTTCGGCAAGGGCCAGGGCACGCTGCCGATCCTGCTTTCGCATACCCACCTCGACCATATCCAGGGCCTGCCGTTCTTCACGCCGTTCTTCATCAAGGGCAACGAGATCCGGATCCTCGGCGCCGCGCCGCTGTCGGGGATCTCGCTCGAGGCGACGCTGCAGAACCAGCTCGCGCCGCACTACAGCCCGCTGAACGGGCTCGAGAACCTGGCCGCCGGGGTGTCGATCGAGACCATCACGCCAGGCCAGACGATCGCGCTGCCCGGGTTCGAGGTCATGACCGCCGCGGTGCCGCATGGTTCGATGTGGACGACCGCGTACCGGATCACTGCCGATGGCAAGACCGTGACGTTTCTGTCCGATGTGGAGTACCCCTCGATCGACGATCCGCTCCCGGAGGCGCTGGCGCTCGCGCATGAGGCGGACCTCCTGATCCACGACGCGATGCACTCGGATCACGACTACGACATGCGCCGTGGATGGGGGCATTCACCCGCACGTGCGGGAGTGGTCGTCGCAGAGCGCGCGGGGGCAAAGAAGCTTGCGCTGTTTCATCACAGTCCCGACGCGACCGACGATATGATCGACGAAGTCGTCGAACGCATCGCGGCACGGACCACCGTGCCCGTGATCGCGGCGGCCGAAGGCAATTACCTGGACGTGTGACGATGACCGAACGCTCTGACCTCGCGAACCTCCGTGCTATCGGCGAACCGCGCACGCACGAGTGGGCCGGCGCCTCCGAGTCGATCGGGGCGGGCCTCGTCGAGTGGACCCGCCTGGCGATCAGCCACGATCAACCGCTCGCCGTGCGTGCGTCGCTCGGCGCGTGTGCGCTGGTGACCGGCGGTTACGCCGGCGGCGCCGCCGACGGTAGCGTCGTGCGGCCACCGCGCGCGTATGTCGATCACATGCTGTCGGCGATCCAGCGCTGGGTCGATGAGCCGACCCACGAGCGCCGCGAGGCGGTGCGGTCGTCGCTCGACGTGACGCGGCAGCTCCACGCCTGGCAGACCGACGATGATCCGCAGTTCTGGATCCTCGAGGCGGTCGATCACACGTGCCTCACGGTGTGGGCCGGCGAGCGCGCGTCGTACATCATCCCGCTCGACTTCGCGACGACCGCGGGCCGCGTGATCGCCTGCGTGTTCCACGCGATGCGGTCGGCCGGCATGGCCGAGCAGCGCGCCGCCGACGCGGTGATCGACGTCGTGCTCAAGGTGACGGCGTAGCGCGGCGTGGCTCGGCGTGGCTCGGCGTAGCTCAGGCGGCGCGTAGCGCGTCGATCGGGGTTGCGCGGGCCGAGCGCACGCCCTGGATCGCGACGGTGCCGGCGGCGATCGCGAGCGCGGTGGCGATCGTGCCGGCGATCCACGCCGGGCCGACCGAGATCCGGTAGGCGAACTGGCCCAGCCAGCGTTCGCTGGCGAGGTAGGCCACCGGCGCCGCGATGACACACGCCAGAGCGACCGGACGCGCGAGCTGCCACGCGAGCAGTCGAATGACATCGAGCGTCGAGGCCCCCAGCACCTTGCGGATCGCGATCTCCTTGCGGCGCGATTCGGTGATGAACGAGGACAGGCCGTAGAGCCCCAGGCAGGCGACGGCGAGCGCGAGCACCGCCGCCGCGGTCAGGATCGCGGCGAGCCGCCGCTCGTTGCGGTACTGCGCGTCGACGGCGGTCTCGAGTAGCTCGGCCCGGAACGGGTGGTCGGCGAACATGCCGATCCATAGCGACTCGAGGGCGCGGCGGGGCGCCGGTCCGGCGCCGAGCTCGACGATCGCGGTCGCGAACCAGTTGGCGTTTTCGACGAACACCGTGGGCTCGACCGCCTGGCGGATCGACTGGAATTGGATGTCGGGCACCACGCCGATCACGCGGAACGGCGCGTTGCGGCCGACCCTCACGCCGACTTGCAGATCGCGGCCGACCGCCTGGTCCGCGGTGGCGAGGCCGAGCCGCCGCACCGCGGCCTCGTTGATCACGACCCCGGCCTCGCGTCCCGGGACCGGCTCGACCGACGAGTCATCGGTCGCCACGGCGCGCGAGAACCCGCGCCCGGCGATCGGGACGATGCGCGACGCGGCGAAGAACTCGGCGTCGACGTACATCGCGCGCCACATCCCCGAGCTCTCGGGATGACCGGGGACCTCGACGATCGTGTTCCTGCCGCCGCCATCGCCGGGCGCCTCGGAGGTCAGCGTGATCGCGCCGACCCCCGGGATCCGCTGCGCCTGCTCGACCCAGGTGCGAATGTTCGACCGCGCGGCCCCCGAGATGCCCTGGATGACCAGGCGATCGTGCTTGGCGAACCCGATGCTGGCGTCCGCGGCGTAGCGCGTCTGGCGATAGACCACCATCGTGCCGATCGCGAGCGCGATGGCCGCCGCGAACTGCGCGAACACCAGCACGGCGCGGAGCCGGCCCGAGCCGCTGGCCACCGACGGCTGGTTCTGGTTCATCACGCGGGCGGGCTGATAGCGCGATAGCACGATCGCGGGATAGATCCCGGAGACCAACCCGAGCGTCACGGTCCCGGCGACGAGCGCCGCGAGTAGCCCCGGATCGTACGGCGGCGCGAGCTCGCGACCTGACAGCTGCTCGAACCACGGCAGCGCCAGCTCGACGAGCACCAGCGCGAGCACCAGCGCCAGCACCACGACCAGGACGGCCTCGCCGAGGTATTGCACGATGATGTCGCGCGGCTCGGCGCCGGCGGCCTTGCGGATCGCGATCTCGCGCGCCCGGCGGGCGGCCCGCGCGGTCGCCAGGTTGAGGAAGTTGCCGGCCGCGATCAGCAGCAGCAGCGCCCCGACGCCGGCGATCGCATAGAGCGTGGTGGCGTCGCCGCGCGGGCGCATCTCGGCCTCATTGCTGGTGTCGTGGAGGTGGAGGTCCGTGACCGGGATCAGCACCGGGCTGAACAGATCGCGGCCCGAGATCCGGGTCTCGCCCGCCTGGATATCGGGGACCCGGCTCGCGAGCACCGCGGCGATCCGGTGCTCGACGCGCGACCGGTCCGCGCCGGGGCGCAGCCGGAGGTACGTGTAGGCAAAGACGTTGTGCCAGCTGCCCAGCTGTGCGCGATACGACGGCTCATCGAACACATCGATCCGCGTGACGATGCCGAGCGCGAGGTGGGTCTGCGACGGCAGATCGCGTAGCACGCCGACGATCCGGATCACGGTCGTGCGCGGCCCGTGGATCGTGAGCGTCTTGCCGATCGGATCGGCGGTCCCGAAGTAGGTGCGCGCGGCCTGCTCGGTCACGAGCGCGGTCGTGGGCTCGGCGAGCACGCGCTGGCCGCGCACGACCGGCAGCTCGAGGACCTCGAACACCGACGGGTCACAGGCCATGATCGCCGCGTCGACGGTGCGGCCGTCCTGCTCGATCGCCAGGTGCTCGAGCGGCACCAGCCGCGCGATCGCCGCGATGTCGAGATCGTTGGCGAGCTCGTCCTTGAGCGGCGCCAGGGCGCGCGCGGTGATGTACGCCGCCTGCCCCGGGCTGGACAGCCGCAGGTGAACGCGGACCAGGTTGTCGACGCCCGGCAGCCAGTCGTCGTAGCCGACCTCGTGGCGGATGAACAGCAGCATCAGGATGCAGCTCGCGAGCGCCAGGGCGAGGCCGCCGATCGTGATCGCCGAGTACAGGCGCGATCTCCGGAGCATCCGGATCGCGAACGACAGGTAGTGAATCACCACGCCGCGGCTCCGGCGGCGGCGCCCAGGACCGCATCGGCGAGGATCCGGCCGTCCAGCAGCCGCACCGTGCGCCGGGCGTAGCTGGCGTCGGTCGTGGAGTGCGTGACCATGACGATCGTCGTGCCGCTCGCGTTGCACTGCGACAGCAGCTTCATCACGCCCTCGCCGTGGGTCGAGTCGAGGTTGCCGGTGGGCTCGTCGGCGAGGATCAGCGCGGGTCGGGTCACCACGGCGCGCGCCACGGCGACGCGCTGCTGCTGGCCGCCCGACAGCTGCGAGGGGTGGTGGTCGGCGCGATGGCCGATCCCGACGGCGTCCATCGCCTCGGCGACCCGGCGGCGGCGCTCGGTGGCGGCGACCCGCTGGTAGAGCAGCGGCAACGCGATGTTGTCCGCACAGGTCAGCTCGTCGATCAGGTTGAAGCTCTGGAACACGAAGCCGATCTGGCGCTTGCGCAGATCCGCGAGCACCCGGCCCGCGGCACCGAACAGCTCGGTGTCGCGCCAGCGGAACGAGCCGCGGTCGGGCAGGTCGAGCAGGCCCAGGATGTTGAGCAGGGTCGACTTGCCGCAGCCCGACGGGCCCATCACCGCGACGAACTCGCCGGCCTCGATCACGAGGTCGATGGCGTCGAGCGCGGTGGTCTCGACCGCCTGGGATCGATAGATCTTGGTGACTCCAGATAACGTCAGCATGGTTCTCCTGGCTGCGGTCGCGATCAGTCGAGCATCGGGTCGAGCGCTGGCGAGCGTCGGGCGAGCGTCAGTCGAGCTCGAGCTCGTCGATCTCGGCATAGAGGGCGTAGGACGACGTCACGATGCGCTCGCCGGGCACGAGCCCCGCGACGACCTCGAGGTAGCGCGGGTTGCGGCGGCCGAGCTCGATGGCCCGCCGGGTGGCGTGGCGGCCATCGCGGGACACCACGAACACCCAGCGCCCGCCGGTGTGCTCGGCAAACGCGGCGTTGGGGACGAGCACCGCCGCCGCGGTCTGGCCGACGAACAGCCGGATCTGCAGCAGCTGACCGCGGCGCAGGTTCGCCGGCGCCGGCGTGGTGAACTCGAGGTCGATCGTGAACTGGCCCTGCTCGACCAGCGGGTAGATCTTGGTGACGCGCAGCGCACAGGGTAGGTTGTCGCCCGGGGCGGCAGGCTGATCGGCGCCGCCGGCGAGCTTTGCGACCTGCGCGATCGCGACCCGCGCCGCGTAGAACTGATCGACGTGCGCGACGAGCTTGAACGGACCGGGCAGATCGATCTGGCCGGTCCGCTGGCCGCGCGACAGCGACTGGCCGAGCTGGACATCGAGCGACGACAGCGTGCCGGAAAACGGCGCTCGGACCTCGAGGTCGCGCAGGTGATCGCGCGCGAACTCGAGGTGCTTCTGGAGCATCGTCGTCGAGCTCGCCAGCTGCTCGAGCTGGCGATGCCGCAGGCGATCGCCGATCGCCTGTTCCTTGAGCAGGAATTCGCGGCGGTGCTGGTGGTAGCGCAGCAGGCGATCGGACTCCTCGACCTGCTCGGTCGGTACCGCGCCCATGCCCAGATCCCACAGCGCATGGAGCCGGCGCGTCGACGCCTGGTCGCGCTCGAGCTCGGTGTCGACGTCGATCAGCGCGCTCTCCTGCTGGAGCCGTGCCTGGGCGAGCGCGAGCTCGGTGTTGCGGAGGTTATTGAGCTGCTCGGTGACCTGCGCCTCGCGCGAGATCACGTCGAGCTGGAGCGCCGGGTTGGACAGCTGGATCAGGAGCTCGCCCGCGGTCACCGCGGCGCCTGGCTCGACCAGGACGCGCTCGACCCTGCCGCCCTCGGGGACGTCGAGGAACACCGAGCGCGGCGGCGCGGCGCTGCCGGTGAGCGGCAGGAAGTCCTCGAACGGGCCACGGGTCACCTCGGTGATCGCCACGCGATCGCGCTCGACGCGCAGCGATCGATGCGCTGGCCGTAGCCACAGCGCGGCGCCGACCGCCAATACCGCCGCGGTGGCGACGGCGGCGCGGCGAATCCGCCGGGCACGCGGCGCGACGATCGCTCGATCCATCGGGGCCCTCTGGGTCACGGGGTCGGGAACAGCAAACCTCGCGCCACGCGCAAGTCTCGAGAACATGGCGCGCGGCGCGCGATCGACCATCCGCTGGCGAACGGTTGGTGTACGAATACGGACACGTGAGACAGTCGACCGCGCTCTCCAGCAGCCGCCCCGGGCGGGGTACGCCGGCAGCTAACGGGGACTTGGGTCGTGGTCGCGAGCGGGTACGTCGAGTGCATGCCCGCGAGCGCATGGACCGCGGAGTACCTGCATGACGGACGCGGTGGGCGCGATCCTGTTCGTCGATGACGACGACGACATCCGCACCGCCGGCCGGATGCTGCTGCGGCGGCACTTCGCGACCGTGATCGCCGCCGGCGCGCCGGCCGAGATCCCGCGGCTCATGGCCGACCACCGGTTCGACGTGATCGTGCTCGACATGAACTACTGCGCGGGCGAGAGCTCCGGCAGCGAGGGGCACGACTGGATCTCGCAGATCCTCGCGCTCGACGCGGACGTGGTCGTGCTCGCGATCACCGCGTTCGGCAACGTCGGGACCGCGGTCGAGGCGATGAAGCGCGGCGCCACCGACTTTCTGACCAAGCCGTGGGAGAACGAGAAGCTGGTCGCCACGGTGCGATCCGCGGTCGCGCTGCGACGGTCGCGCGCCGATGCCAGCCACTTTCGCCACAAGAGCCTCGAGCTCGCGGCCGCGCCCGCGGGTGGCGAGCTCGTGTTTCGCTCGGCAGCGATGCGCGAGGTGATGGACGTCGTCGATCGCGTGGCGCCGACCGAGGCCAACGTGCTCGTGCTCGGCGAGAACGGCACCGGCAAGGAGGTCGTCGCGCGCGAGATCCATCGCCGATCGCGGCGGGCCGGCGAGGTGCTCGTCACGGTCGACCTCGGCTCGCTCGCCGAGCCGCTGTTCGAGTCCGAGCTGTTCGGTCACCGTCGCGGTGCGTTCACCGACGCGCGCGACGATCGCATGGGTCGGCTCCAGGCGGGCCACGGTGGCACGGTGTTCCTCGACGAGATCGGCAACCTGCCGCTGCGGCTTCAGGCCAAGCTCTTGACCGTGCTCGAGCGCCGGGTCGTCGTGCCGATCGGCGATAACCACCCGACGCCGATCGACGTCCGGATCGTCAGCGCCACCAACCTCCGCGATGACCAGCTGCGCGACGACAAGGTGTTTCGCCAGGATCTGTTGTACCGGCTCGACACCGTGTCGATCCGGCTGCCGCCGCTGCGCGAGCGCCGGGACGACATCCCGGTGCTGGTCGACCACTTCCTCGGGGTCCACGGCCGGAAGTACCGCCGGCGGATCACCGGCGTCACCCACGCCGCCATGGCGATGCTGTGCGAGTACCCATGGCCGGGCAACGTCCGCGAGCTGGCGCATGCGGTCGAGCGCGCGATCATCCTGTCGAGCAGCGATCCCCTCGACGAGGCGGCGTTCCGGCTGACCGCGGCCCCGAGCTCCGCCGAGCCGCTGGCGGGCGGCGACCTCCTGAACCTCGAGCAGCTCGAGCAGGCAGCGGTGACCCGGGCGCTGCGCAAGCACAGCTGGAACGTCTCGCACGCTGCGCGCGAGCTCGGCATCACGCGGACGTCGCTGTATCGCCGCATGGAGAAGTATGGGCTATGAGTCGCGCGCGCTGGGGCGGTTCGAGCTCGCGGCGGCGTGGCGGCTGACGGTCAGCTTCGGGTGCGTCGCGCTGGCGGCCTGGCTGTTCGGGAGGGGCCGGTTCTGGGTGACGGCCGCGGTGCTGGTCACGGTGGCGGTCTGGCAGGCGATCGCGCTCGCTCGCATGGTCCGCCGGAGTCATGCGCGCATCGCGGCCGCGCTGGCGGGATGGCGGAGCCACGAGCTGTCGGACCGTGGCGGCGGCGACCTCGCGGATACCGCATTTCCGGCGCTCGCGGCCGCGCTGGACGGCGTGACCCGGCAGCTGCGCGGCGACCGCGCACGTGCCGAGGAGGAGCTGCGCATGCTCCAGGCGATCGTCGGCCACGCCCCGGTCGCGCTGGTGATCCTCGATGGCTCGCGGCTCGAGGTCGTCAACCACGCCGCGCGCCGGATGTTCGGACCGGCAGTCGCCTCGCTCGCCGATCTCGCCGGGTTCGGCGGAACGCTGGTGCGCGACGTCGCCGAGACGCCCGCCGGGGAGCGCCGCGTCGCGCGGATCGTGATCGAGGGCGTCGCGCGCCGGCTGCTGATCACCGCCGGCACGCTGCAGGTCCGCGGCGCCGTGCGCCGGCTGATCGCGGTCGAGAGCATCGAGACCGAGCTCGAGACCCGCACGCTCGAGGCGTGGGTCGACATGGCGCGCGTCCTCGCGCACGAGATCATGAGCTCGTTGACACCGGTGGCCTCGCTGAGCGCCACGGCGGCGCAGCAGCTCGGTGATCTCGAGGTCCGCGTCGCCGCCACCGGATCGCTCGACGAGCCGGCGCGCGAGCTGCTCGGCGAGGCGCGGATCGCGACCGACACCGCGGCCCGGCGCAGCGAGCGCCTGATGACGTTCGTGCGTCGCTACCGCGAGCTCGCGCAGCTCCCGGCGGCGCAGCCCGCGCCGGTCGACGCGGTCGAGCTCGTCACCGGCGTGGCCGCGTTGCTCGGTGGTGAGCTCGTGGCCGCGGGTGCGGCGCTGATCGTGGACGCGCCGGCGAGCGCGCTGGCGTTGCGCGGCGATCGGGGCTTGCTCGAACACGCGCTGATCAACCTGGTCCGCAACGCCGCCGACGCGGTGCGCGAGCGCGCCGGCGGCTGCGTGTGGTTGATCGTGCGCGTGACCATCGACGACCGCATCGCGATCGAGGTCGCCGACAACGGCCCTGGCGTGCCCGCGGCGATGACCGACAAGATCTTCGTCCCGTTCTTCACGACCAAGCGCGGCGGATCAGGGATCGGCCTGGCGGTCGCGCAGCACGTGGCACACGCCCATCACGGGTCGCTCCGGCTCGCCGAGCGCGCGGGCGGCGGTGCGGTGTTCTCGCTCGTGCTGTGACGTGGTGAGATCCGTGCGCACCGCGTCACGGCGACGGTGCCGTGATCCTGGACAGGCCGTCCAGCGATCCGGAACAAGACAAAAGAGACACCGTCCCCGTCATGTACGTGCGCTTGATCTCGTCGCGCCGACTGGCCAAGATACCGTGTTGCCGGTTTTTGCAGGAGGCCCCATGGATTCCGCTGCCGCCGTCGCGTTCACCGCGCCTTCGATCGAGACGATCGAATCGCTGCTCGATGTCACGTACACGTGGGGCTATCACGAGACCCGCGCGAAGCTTCGCGATCTCTATGACAAGGCGGTGCGCGCGCAGTGGATCTCCGAGGACGTGCTGCCGTGGAGCACGGCGGTCGATCTCGAGCGGCCGCTGGGGCCGGCGCAGCTGACGCCGCTGTTTGGCTCGGACATCTATGGCCGGATGTCGGCGAAGGAGCGCCACACGGTGGAGCTCGAGTCGTTCGCGTGGACGATCTCGCAGTTCCTGCACGGCGAGCAGGGCGCGCTGCTCGCGACTGCGCAGCTGGTCGACTCGGTCGATACCCTGGACAGCAAGCTGTACGCGGCGAGCCAGGTGATGGACGAGGCGCGCCACGTCGACGTCTACAACCGCTACATCCAGACCAAGCTCCAGATCGCGTATCCGATCAGCCCGCACCTGAAGACGCTGCTCGATCTGATCCTCAAGGACAGCCGGTGGGACATGAAGTTCCTCGGCATGCAGATCATGGTCGAGGGCCTCGCGCTCGCCGCGTTCGGGATGATCCGGTCCACCACCGAGGAGCCGCTGCTGCGCTCGCTGACCGCGTACGTCATGGGCGACGAGGCGCGCCACGTCGCGTTCGGCATCCTGTCGCTGCGCGACTACTACCGCGAGCAGCCCGAGGCCGTGCGCCGCGAGCGCGAGGACTTCGTGTTCGAGGCCGCGCGCCTCATGCGCGATCGGTTCCTGTTCCAGGAGGTCTGGGAGAAGATCGGGTTGCCGGCCAAGGAGTGCATGGACATCGCGCTCCACAACCAGGGGCAGGTGATGTTTCGCCAGATGCTGTTCGCCAAGATCGTCCCGGCGATCAAGAAGATGGATCTGCTGTCGGATCGTCAGCGCCAGCGGTTCGCCGAGCTGGGGATCCTGCAGTTCGAAAGCTGGGCCGATCCAGGGGCCGACCTCGAGCAGAGCCCCACGGGGGCGACCTCGGCGCGACTGTAGGCCGCGATCGGCCGGGTAGCCGTGCGATCGACCGCGCGGTATCGTCCCTGGCATGCTTCGCATGTCCATCGCGGTCGCCGTCGCGTTCGTTGCCTCCGCTGCCTGCAAGGGAGGCGACAAAGCCGAGCCCAAGCAGCCGCCGGCCGTCACCGCGGTCACGGCTGGAACGGTGGGCGCCGACGGCGTGCGGCGGGTCGCGGTCGAGGCCAGTATCGAGGGCTACAAGCCCGAGCGGATCGGCGGCAAGCCGGGTGAGAAGCTGGTGCTGGTGTTCACGCGCACGGCGGACGCGACGTGCATCGCGCAGGTCAAGGCGCCGGACGGCAAGCTGTTCGATCTACCGAAGGGCACGCCGGTCGAGGTGGCAGTGACCGTGCCGCAGAGCGGCGAGGTCGGGTTCGCCTGCGGCATGGATATGTTTCACGGCGTCGTGGTTGCCGAGAAGTCGTGATGCGCGCGCCGCGGGTTCGCCAGGTCGTATCGACCTGATCGACCTCTCGGTTCGCCCGTCGGAAACGGCGGGCCGGACCGCCTGTGCCGGCCGCTACACAAGGACGCCTTGACCTCGGGTCAAGGTCCTTGTTCCGCCTCGATCCAGAGGGGGCTTTCCCGCCTGAGTATTCGTCGCAAGTCAGGGAAACGTTGAGGACCTTGACCTTGACCTTGACCTTGACCTTGACCTGACTTGCGACGAATGCTCAGCTTTCCTGCCCCTCTCGCCCGGCAAAGCCGGTCGGATGATTCACGACTGGCGACCGCGCGTCGCGTCGCGCGGAGTTCCTGGCCACCAACCCACGCGACCTTGTTACTTCGCGTGGAGCGTGACGTCGAAGCACGCGGCGCGGGGGATGCCGTCGACGCTGTAGGGCGCGTACTGCCACGCGCGCAGCGCGGTCGCGATCTCGGTCGCGTGGGCGTCCGGCGGACCGGGGCGCTTGAGGAGCTCGGCGGACGTGACATGACCGGCCTCGTCGATGCAGAGCCGTGCCGACACCGCGGGCTCTGCCGCGCTGCCGAGCGCCGGTAGGTCACCCGAGAGCTTGGCCACCGCGGACGGCGGCACGGTCAGCGGCGCCGGCGGTGCCAACGGTCGGGGTGATGTGATCCGGCCGAGCGTTGGCAGGGGCAGGTGCAGCGGTGGTGGTTGGCCGCCGAGCGCCGGGGCGGGCGGCGATCCTGGCACGATCGAGTTGCTGCCGAGCGCCGCGTCGGGTGGGGCGACCACCGGATCCGCGCGAAGCCCCGACGCGGGCGAGCCGGGCGGTGTCTGGTGCCCCGATGCGCCATCGATCACCGGTACCGGCACCGGCACCGGGGCCGCCGGGTCGGCGGGGCGCGTGGCGCCGCTGGTGATCACCGGGCTGAATTCGTACACCGCGCTCGCCCGTGCCTCGACGTCTCTCTTCCATACGTCGACGCCATTGCTGCGCAGCGAGAGGGAGTGCAGCCCGGCCTTGAGCGGCACCGTGAACGGTGTCCTCGAAGCAACCGGTGCGCCATCGAGCATGGCCTCGAGCGCGGCGGGCGTCGAGCTCACGATCAGCGTCGCGTCGGCCGCGATCGCGGCGCCGAGCGGCTCGAGCACCACGTGGACCGGCCGGATCTCGCCGGCCGCGAGATCGATCGACGTCAGCCATGCCTTGTAGCCATCGCGACGGATCTCGATCTGGTGAACCCCGGGTGCCAGCTCGACGTCCCATGGCGAGCCGGCGTGGACGGGCGTACCTTCGATCGTGATCGCCGCGTCCGCGGGGACCAGGACGAGCTTGAGGGTCGCGATGGTGCTGGCGCGCGGTGGCGGAGCCGGCACCGCTGCCGGCGGTGTCAGCTCCGCAGTGGCCGCGCGGTTCGACCCGAGGTGCTGCGCCACGACAGCGGCGCCCGCCGCGCCGACCACGAGCACCGCGGCCAGCGGCAAGACGCGCGTGCGCATCGCGCGCCGGTTCGCCGTTCGCTCCGGGGGCGGGGCATTCGACCACAGCGGGACGCTCGCCGTGGTCGGATCGACCGTCGGGCTCGCCGGGACCAGATACCCGGCGATGGGCTCGGCATCGTAGTTGGTCTCGAGCTCCGAGGACGAAAACGCCTCCATCGCGGGCGGCACCGGGCGCCCACCACTGCCGGCGATGCCGCTCGGCGACGAGGCTTCGGCGCTCGGCGGCGATAGCGCCGCGAGGGGCGACGGATCGTCGTCACTCGGCGATGGGGACATGCCACCCGGCGCTGGTGGTGCCACGCTCGCAGGTGGTCGCAGCACGTTCGACGGCGGCAGCGTCGCAGGCTCGTGGAAGCGCACGGTCGGCTCCGCGACGGACAGCGGGGGCATCGACGGGATCGTGTCCGAGGCCGCGGCGGCCTCCTCGATGTGAAACAACGGCGTGCGCTCGGTGCTCGACGCCCCGGGCTGCGGCGTCACCTCGCCGGACGGGAACGGCGGATCGCTCTCGGTCGTCGCGGTGTCGTGGCGCGCCGGCCGGGGCCGGGCGAGCGCGGCGAGCCGTTCGCTCGTCGCGGTGGCCACCGAGGCCGCGCGCCGGGGCTGCGGTCGCGTAGCGGCGACGCCGCGGAGCGGCGTGATCGTCGATGCCGCGCGTCGCGGAGGTGACACCGACCGTTGGCTGTGCGGCGGCGCCCAGCTCGAGGGCACGCCACCCACGGGCGTCACCTTGGTGTGCACGTCGCCGTGCGGCGGCGCGGTCGAGCCCAGATCGCGCGGAATCTCCGTCGATCCCACGGCCGACTGCGGCGCCGACACCGCCACGTTGGGTGGTGCGGTCGATGCGGCGGCCATGCGCGGTGCGCTCGTGATGGTGCGAACCCGCGGCGGCATCACCAACGCGGGCACGGTGGCACCCACGACGGCGCTCGCCGCGGCGACGCTGGCCTGCGGGCCGCGGACCGCCTGGCTCCGCTCGCGTGCGGCCGGCACCGCGATCGGCACGGCCTTGCTGCGGTCGTGCGCCGTCGGCACCGCGTGGCCGCGCTCGCGTGCGACCGGCACCATCACCGGCTGGCTGCGGTCGCGTGCGGCGGGCACCACCGTCGGCTGGCTGCGGTCGCGTGCGGCGGGCACCACCGTCGGCTGGCTGCGGTCGCGTGCGGCGGGCACCACCATCGGCTGGCTGCGGTCGCG